>LKMJ01003618.1_pt1 | contig 14415 bp, 14 predicted proteins | sample 643391 | NCBI WGS metagenome assembly LKMJ01 (sample SAMN04112250, study PRJNA286221) | soda lake metagenome | biome: soda lake; feature: Kulunda Steppe; material: water; isolation source: sample PL-Br10 brine of Picturesque Lake | place: Russia: Kulunda steppe | collected 2010-07
ATTCTCGATGGGATTCCGTTCGCACGCGAGGCACACCAGCGAGAGCTGTTAGGTGTTGCCCGCCCACGGGGTGAGGCTGTCAGGTCGTATCTTGACGAAGCTGCAGCCGTCGAGCGGGTTGCACTTGCTGGCTCGATTCGCCGTTGGAAGCCGACAATCGGTGATGTCGACGTGCTGGTCGGTTCGACGGACCCTGAAACGGTCATCGAGACCTTTACCGACTGGGACCAGTGTGACCGCGTTCTCGCTGCTGGCACGAGCAAGGCAACTATCCATGCTGATGGTGTCCAGATTGACCTCCGTGTCGTCGACCCAACCGAATTCGGTGCTGCCCTCCAGTATTTCACCGGAAGCAAAAACCACAACGTCGCCGTTCGCAACCGCGCAATCGACCGCGAGTTAAAAGTTAACGAGTACGGCGTTTTCGACGTATCGGCGGTCTCTGACCCCGAAGCTGACCAGCGAATCGGTGACCGTGTTGCCGGGGAGACTGAAGAGGGTGTGTACGATGCGCTCGGGTTGTCGTGGATTCCCCCGGAGCTACGGGAAAACCGTGGCGAGTTGGACGGTGCCGCTACTGATACCCTGCCTGACCTGCTCGTACCGGCCGATATCTCCGGTGATTTACACACCCACACGACCTGGTCCGACGGGTCGAACTCTATCGCTGAAATGGTCGATGCTGCAACGCAGCGTGGCTATGAGTATATTGCTATCACTGACCATGCATCGGGTCCCGGGATTCTTTCGGGAGTCGGTCTCGACGACGAGGAGATACGCGACCAACTTGCGGAGATTCGTGCGGTCGATGCTGACAGCGATATCACCGTCCTTGCTGGCATCGAGGCAAACATCCATGCTGACGGCTCACTGTCCGTCGACGATGACGCACTCGCTGAACTCGATATTGTGATTGCAGCCCCGCATAGCGGGCTTGAGGGGGACGGTACAGAGCGACTCTGTACCGCAGCAAGCCATCCGGAGGTTGATATCATCGGCCATCCGACTGGCCGGCGGCTCAACCAGCGCCAGGGAATGGACCTCGATATGACGAGGCTGGGAGCCACTGCCGCCAAACACGATACGGCACTTGAAATCAATGCACACCCGCGCCGCCTCGACCTCTCTGGGCACGCAGTTAAACAGGCTATCGAACAGGGTGCTGAAATTGTCATCAACACCGACGCGCATGTACCGACAGGATACGACCATATTCGGTTTGGTGTTCATACTGCTCGTCGTGGGTGGGCAACCACTGATGACGTCATCAATACGGCACACGTAGAATCGCTTCGGACACGCCTAGAGTAGGCAGTCGGGTTGGCTGCGTTGACCTTTTAGCACTGGACATCGATAGTGAGTGTATGCAACTTATCGTTGGCGTGGACGGGAGCGATTTCGGGCTCCGCGCGCTCGAAGAAAGCATCGAGCGCGCTCAGGAGCTGGGAGGCGACGTCACCGTTGCACTCTATAGCGACGGACAGCAATCGCTCGATGAAATCGAATCGCTCGTCTCTCAGGAACTATCGGCTTTTGATGTGGATGTCACTGTCATCCGGCTCGAAGAAGAACCGGGCAGCCAACTGGTTGACATAGCAGAACAGGATGGTTACGACCGGATTGTCCTGCCAGGGGGGCGGCGGAGTCCGTTGGGGAAAATCAACCTCTCGAATACGATCGAGTTCGTATTGCTGAACTCACAGACGACGGTGACATTAGTACGATGACGTTACGCTATCCGGATGAGCCACTCGATGACCTCCCCACCCCTCCGGTCACATTTACTGACGGCGACGGTCGCTCGATACATATCGAGCAGGCAACCGAGGAAGACATCGAGGCACTCGTTGAGATGTATCTGGAGTTTGATTCAGAGGACCGGGCACAGGGAATCCCGCCAAGCGGTGAGGGACCAATTCGCAAGTGGCTAGATATCGTTACCGAGGACAAATCGTTGAACGTCATCGCCTGGGATGGCGACGAAGCGGTTGGTCACGCGATGTTGGTCGAGGATGACGACGAGAGCTATGAACTGGCAATTTTCGTCATCCAGTCCCACCAGAATGGCGGTATCGGGACCGAACTACTCCGAACCGTTCTCGGCGAGGGCCAATCACAGGGAATAACCCGCGTCTGGCTGTCGGTTGAGCGCTGGAACAAACCCGCGATTGCTGTCTACGAAAAGCTTGGCTTCGAGCGGATGGACGATACGAGCTTCGAGATACAGATGACTGTTCGGCTCGGTCACGATTGAAATTGTTTTTGGCTAGAAAAGCGTCACACTGACAGTACTGGTTGCGAAGCGTATTCGAGAATATACAGCGCAGCTTTCCCGATGACCGCGTCTTCGGAAGCACCAGGGGTTTGACGGGGAACAACAATCAAATCAGCATCCAGTTGTTCCGCCACGTCGAGGGTGACGCTCCCCGGTGTCTGTCCGAGTCGGTCCGTGGAGAACCCAACCACCGTCGATGTCGTACAGGAGATAGTATCGGGGAGGGTTTCGTTTGCAGTTCTGGTGATTGATTGCTGATGCTCGGCGACCGTCTCGGGGGTCACGTCACCGGTTTCAAGCCCCTGCATCACGCGCTGCTCGACGACATGCAACAGGTGAACGTCCGCATCATACCGGTCTGCGAGGGCGACGGCATACTCTGCGGCAGTCGCTGCTTCGTCGCTTCCGTCAAGCGCAGCGAGTACGAGATCGATATCGATAGCCATTGTCTAACCTCTCTTTGGGAGGGGCAAAAAAGCCGCCGGTCGCTATCCAAAGATAGTTTTTCACCGTATCCGCGGGGAAACTCGCGTTGTCACTCTCTTTCAGCGAACGGGAGACACTGCGAGAAACCAGTTATGCGACCTGCTGCTGTGAGCGCTGCTTTCGCGTGACGTATCCGGCGATACGGTTGCGGACGCCCTTTGACTCGATGTTCGTGAGTTCCTGGACGCGCTCTTTGTTGTGTTCGAAATCCGGTCCGAACGCGTTCGGATATTTCTCCATGAGGACGCGACCGGTCTTTTTGACGTAGGCGGGTTTGATGGCCATTGTTGCCCCAACATATCAGACGCCTCCTTTAAAAGATTTCGAGACCGATATCAACCAGCTTGTGAGATGGTAGCAGCAATCGGTATCAGTGCCCCGTGGCATCAACAACTATGTGGCTTTGTTTCGTACAACCTCTTATGACGGAACTGCTGTATCTCCCGGATGACGATACGACCTATTCTTTCGAGGCAACTGTCGAGACGGCCACCGAAGAGTATCTCGTCCTTGATGGCACGTACTTTTATCCAGAGGGTGGTGGCCAACCCGCTGACTACGGAACGATTTCGTGGGACGGTGGTGAAGCCAGTATTACGGATGTGAGAAAGGACCACGGGGACATCCATCACGTCATTGGGGACCTTGCAGGTCCGCTCCCGACAGCGGGAACGACTGTCTCCGCACAGATAGATGCTGACCGTCGGGAACGGCTCACGCGGATGCACACGGCCCAGCACGTTGTCTCCCGTGTTGTCCTCGACGAGTACGGTGCGACCACTGCTGGAAACCAGATTCACGAATCACGCTCACGGATTGATTTCGAAACAGTCGAGTTCGACGAGGCGGATGTCGAGCGCATCGAACGACTCTCGAATGAGGCCATCGAAGCCGATTACGGCGTCGTGAAGGAGAACCGACCACGGCAAGCGGTCGAAGCTGAGGTCGACGACGGTCGAGCATTACTGGATTTGATTCCTGACTCCGTTGACCCGCTTCGCGTTGTCGAAATTGAGGGGTTCGATATGTGCCCGTGTGGTGGGACACACGTTAACCAACTTGGTGAGGTTGGGACAGTAACCATTACCGACCGAACATCGAAAGGGAAAGACACGGAGCGAATCGAATTTGAACTGACACCCTGAGAGAGATACGTACGCTTATTATGTTTCTGTGATGAATACGGATAGTAAATGGCGGCTATGAATACTGATACCAAATTTTTGCTGTTAATCCTCGCTATCATCAGTTCGTTAACCCTCTTTATCGTCCTCCCTGTCCTCCAGTATATCCTTCTCTCGGTTATCCTCGCGTACGTTCTCTTTCCCCTTCACGTCCGCATCCGGCCGTACGTCGGTTCGTTTGTGAGTGCAATTATCCTGATTGCAGCAGCAATCGTCGCTATTGTCGTCCCGTTCATCTACATTTTCTGGGTCTTCGCCCAGGACCTCCAGGCTGTTGCTGAGGGTGATTTAATGTTGCAGGTGGATATCATCGAGGAGCGGGTCGCCGAGCTAACTGGTGTGGAAATCGAACTCGTTACTCTCCTCACCGATACCGCAGAGAGTGTTGTTGAAATCATGTTCGGAGGCGTAACCGGTATCATTTCGACCGCCTTGCAGTTTTTCATCGGTATCGCACTGGTGCTCTTTCTGGTCTTTTATCTCCTCAGAGATGGGGAAGCGTTCGTCGCCTGGCTGGAAGAGCTAAGCCCGCTTGACCCTGCAGATACCGCCCACCTTTTTGGGAAGGTTAACCAGACAATGTGGGGCTCTGTGATTGGGCATACCTTTGCTGCACTCGTGCAGGCGCTTATCGCTGGTGTCGGCCTCTGGATTGCGGGTATTCCCAGTGTCATCTTCTGGACGGTCGTGATGGCCGTACTGGCGTTTCTTCCGCTCATCGGCGCCTTTCTTATCTGGGCCCCAGCAGCAGTCTATCTGATTCTTATCGGCGATACCGTCGCCGGTGTCTTCCTGTTTGCCTACGGCGTCTCGGTCGTGAGCATGATTGATTACTATGCCCGCCCGCTGGTGATTGACCGTGAGGCCCGACTGAACCCCGGTGTTATCCTTGCGGGGGTCTTTGGCGGTATCTTCACGTTTGGATTTGTCGGCCTGTTCGTCGGTCCAATCGTTATCGGCATCCTCGCAGCGACACTTGAAACAATCAACTCCAAGCGACTGCGCGCTATCCCCGACGATGAGCAGCCAAACTCGTCCGAGCAGACCACACTCTCTGGTAGCGGGTCTGAACCGACTGGCGAGGATGTCGCAGACAGCTGATAGTGATTATTGTGAGTCTTTACCGCCGGCTAGTACCAATTTCTGAGTATGACTCTCCAAAACGGATGGTTGCGTGTCGTCGGCACAAAAATAATCACAACAATCACTATGAGTCGATATGCGTAAACCCCCACACTCACAGAGTCACACACGATGAAGGTCACGTTCCTCGGAACAAGCGGTGCGATTCCGACGACCCAGCGCAACCCGAGTGCGCTCGTCATCGAGCGCGAGGGGGAGCGGTTACTGTTTGATTGTGGCGAGGGGACACAGCGACAGATGATGCGGTATAACTCGGGATTTGATATTGAGCATGTTTTTCTGACTCATTTACACGGCGACCATGTCCTCGGGATTCCGGGCCTCTTGCAGACGTTCGATTTCAACGAGCGGGAGCAGCCGTTGACGATTCATACACCCTCAGGGACACGAAGTGAACTGGAGCAACTCACCTCAGTTGTAGGGACGGACCCCTCATACCCACTATATATTAGACAGGTACAACCCGGTACGACTGTAGTTTCTCACGAGGAATACGAGATTCGTGCGTTTGAGGTAAATCACCGCACACAGGCTGTGGGATACGCACTGGTTGAGGACGACCGAAAGGGGCGATTTGACCGGGAAAAAGCCGAGTCGGAGTTTGGTATCCCACCCGGCCCAAAATACTCGAAACTGCATGCAGGCGAATCGGTTGAACACGATGGAAGACGTATCGAACCAGAGGAGGTTGTCGGACCGCCTCGGCCGGGTCGGCGTGTGGTCTACACTGGTGATACCCGTCCCACTGAAACAACTCGCCGAGTTGCCGAAGATGCCGACCTGTTGATACATGACGGAACGTTTACGGATGAACACCAGTCACGGGCACAACAGACAGCCCATTCGACCGCTCGCGAGGCAGGGCGAATTGCCAGTCAATCAGGCGTGAAGGCACTTGCCCTGACGCATCTGTCGAGTCGCTACGGTGGCTACTGGCGCAGTCATGCTGGCGAAGCCAGCGAGGTGTTCGACGGGCAGGTCATCCCTGCAGAGGATGGCATGACTATGACGGTCCCGTTCCCGGACAGCGACGAGTCTATTCTGATTGACCAGCCACATCGGTAACTTTCCTGGCCCAACGCTGGAAGATACGGATATCAACGAACCAGTAGTATTACGTTCCGGACAGTAGAGTATCAGATAATGGTTTCGGAGGGTGAGACTGCGCCGGCGTTCGAACTCCCTGCGGTTGCCGATGGTGAGCAGACGACTGTCGCTCTTGCTGAGCAAATCGAGGACGCTATCGTCGTTCTCGTCTTTTATCCGGGTAATTTCCTCACCAATCAGGACACTGGACAACCGTTTCTCACGGAACTCGACCTCTTTACGATGCAGACGGGACTGACCGTTCTCGGTATCTCCGGAGATAGCATCTTTAGCCATCGGGCGTTCGCTTCTAAACACACGCTTTCGGTGCCGTTACTGGCCGATGTCGATGGCGAGGTTGCGACATCGTATGGCGTCGCTGTCGAAGATTCCACGTGTGGCTACCAGGCCAACAGAGCAGTATTCGTTCTCGACCAGGAAGGAACTGTAACGCATCGCTGGGTTGGCTCATCGGTTGATGAATACCCACAACCCTCGGTCATCCGTGAAGCTGTCAGAGCAGTCAGTGATGAGGAAACCGCACTTGGCAGTTACGTCGATGGATTCAAAGCGTATGAACGGGGCTCTGAACGGATGGAAGCGGCGATGGCTCTGGCAGACGAACGTGAATGGGTTGCCGCAGAGGGTCGCTTCCTTGATGCGCAGGAGGCGTTTGATGCGGCGATGACAGCTTTCGATACGGCAACTCGGTTTGCGGCCGACGATATCGTCCGCTCGTATACGGATGTTGCCGGTGAGCGTGTCGAAACACTCTCCCGGGCAGCAAACTGGTTTGCAGAGGCCGCGGAGGCATTCGCTGCTGGTAAGGGTCGGGTCGGTGAGTCGGTGCAACAGGATGCAAACGAACAGCTCTCCGAGGCAAACTCGCTCCCGGAGCCGCTGGAACCGGCAGCGTTCCCTCCGGATGAACCACTCGACCGTTCCAATGATGACACGGAGCCATTGCTCTCCGATGATGCATCGGTTGAACCTGAGTTGACCGGTACGGACGACCTCGACACCGACGATTCCAGTGCAACAATCGACGAGGATGAACTCGAAGAAATCACTGCCGAACTGGAGTCTCAGCCCGACGAAACGGCAAGGGGACAGAACGAACGTGCGAGCGACGCAAGCGAGGGCTGGCAGGCAGTGGTAGATACTGGACACTCCGGGAGCGATAGCGACTCGATAGAGCTCGACCTTGACGAGCCGACAGGGTCAAACAGCGCCGACTCGAACGCGGGAACTGATGGACAGGAGGACTCCCGTGGATGAGCAGGAGACGTCGGTCGACGGAGGTGAGCGTCGCCAGGAACTCGTTGAAGCCTATTACGAGTCGCTTGATACCCACGCTTACGACCGACTTGAGACGCTGTTAGACGACGACTTTGTTCACGAACGACCCGATATGACGCTTTCTGGACGAGCGGAGTTTCTATCATTCATGGAACACGACCGGCCAAACACCGATACCTCGCACCCAGTCGATGAGCTGTATGTTGGCAGTGATGAGTCAGAAATTGCTGCTCGCGGGCGGTTGCTATCGGCTGACGACACCCTGTTAGTGGAGTTTGTCGATCTGTTTGTTTTTGAGCGGGGCAAAATTAGCCGGATTCGGACGTTCACGCACTGACTAGTCGGCCGAAATAGCCGACTTTAAAATCGGAGTCGGTCTGGGCGATTCACTCTTTGTCGCCTGCACCGACCGCACTCTCGCCGACGAACTCGTGTCCCTCGATACGCTCCTGCCCACCGAGATACGGGCGGAGTGCCTCGGGGACGGTGACCGTGCCATCCTCGTTCTGGTAGTATTCGAGGATGGCAATCATGACACGCGGCAGTGCGAGGCCGGAGGCGTTGAGCGTATGAAGATGCTCCGCCGATTCGTGTCGCTCCGGCCGGTACCGGAGGCCGGCACGACGCGCCTGGAAATCTTCAAAGTTCGATGCAGAGGAGACTTCGAGCCACCGCCCGCCGCGCTCTGGACCGTACTCCATATCATCAGCTGGGGCCCAGACCTCGATATCGTACGTTCTGGCGGAGGCAAACGTGAGGTCGCCGCCACAGAGCAGCGTCACCCGGTAGGGGAGACCAAGCCGGTCGAGGACTTCGGCAGCCTCGTCGACGAGCGCTTCGAGGCGCTCGTCGCTCTCATCCGGTTCGACGAAATTGACGAGTTCGACTTTGTTGAACTGGTGGACGCGTGCAATGCCGCGGGTCTCGGTGCCGTGTTCGCCGGCTTCCCGTCGGAAGTTGGGGGTGTAGGCCTGGTGTTTGAGCGGCAGGTCATCAGCCAGCAGAATCTCGTCACGGTACATGTTGGTGACAGGAACCTCGGCGGTCGGGCAGAGCCAGAGGTCATCATCGTCGTATGGTTCGTCGTTGTGGCCGCCAACGCGGAACGCATCATCCGCGAATTTCGGAAGCTGGCCGGTGCCGGTCATCGACTGGCTGCTGACCGGAATCGGTGGGAATAGTTCGACATAGCCCTGCTCCTGATGAATATCCCGCATGAACTGAATCAATGCATGCTCGAGCCGTGCACCGTCGCCCTTTAAGAAATAGAACCCACCGCCGGCGACTTTAGCCCCGCGCTCGAAATCGAGAATATTCAGTTCCTCACCGAGGTCGTAATGCGGTGTCACGGTCTCGGGGAGGTCGCGAAGGTCATCGAAGTTGACCCGCTCAACCTCCTCGTTGTCGAGTTCGTCGGCTCCCGGTGGGACATCATCCTGTGGGACGTTCGGGAGCTCGAGTAACAAACCTTCCAGTTCCTTTTCAAGGGCTGCTGCCTGCTCTTCGATAGCATCGAGTTCGTCTTTGAGCTCCTGCGACTGGGTGATTGCTTCTTCGGCCTCCTCGTGTTTACCGGCCTGTTTCAGTTCGCCAATCCGGCTGCTGACCTGGTTGCGTTCGTGTCGCAGGTCGTCACCCTTGGATTTGTGTTCGCGCCACTGTTCGTCAATTTCGAGTATCTCGTCGACGATATCGGCATCATCGCCCCGCTTGCCGAGGGCGTCTCTGATGACATCCGGGTTCTCGCGGACGAACTGCCTGCTGAGCATATCAGTGGCTTTGGTAACCGACGGCAAAACCGTGTCGTTCTCCGTTCTTTTTCAGTGAGGGAACCGTTCCACCCGCTATCCTGAAGATAGCTTCCGACGGACCGCGACTGCAGCGACGACACCAGCACCCGTCCCAGCAAGTAGGAGCAAGGCCGTTAACGTGGGAGATTCACTCAGGGTCTCTGTGAACGGGTTATCTTGGAGTGGTGAGGACGGTGTATCACTACCCGTTTCGTCATCCTCTGTACTGTCGTCATCTGCTCCAGTTTCGGTATCTTCTGCAGTTTCAGTATCTGTTGTATCCTCATCAATCCCTTCGTCGTCTTCCTCCTCTTCATCATCTGCTTCGTCCTCCTTGGTTTCGTTTTCCGTTCCATCGTCGTCGGGCTCCTTATCGAGTTCATCGGGTGTAACTTCAGTAGTCATCACTTCACTGCCATTGCTTGTTTCGAGCTGCAACTTGACGTTTTCACCAGCAGGTAGCGAGAGCGCCTCGTCGAACTGGATTCTCTCACTGCTTCCCCCAGTCAGCTCTGTCGTCGATTCGTTCGCAATTTCCTCACCGTCGACCGACAATGATACTGTGTCCTCTGCGATGGTATGTCCGATATTCTCGGCCGTAGCAGTGGCGTTGACACCTGACTCGTTCACTGCAACAGATTCAAAAATCGGATGAATTTCCCCGTCAGTCAGTGTGAGGGTCGAGTCTCCGTCAGGCTCTGCAACCTCCGCGTTGACACCAAAGTCGCTCACCTCTTCGACTTCGTGGTCATCCACCGTCGTGTCGATGAACAACCCAACCGAGACCACTTCCCCCTCTTCTAGGGAGACGTTATTCGACTCGCCTTCAATCGAGTTCTCAGGGTTATCACCCGTATAAAATGTTATTCCTTCTTCAGTTTTATCGAGCCAGACCCGTGACTCCTCTTCACCCGTATATATAATATCGAAGATTTTGTCAATTTGAGTCTCTGAATCATCACTCACTCCGCTGCCTCCCTCCCACTCTGCAGCTTCCTGTCTCTCCTCTGTGATTTCTATTGCAATCTTCTCATCATCATCAAGCGTTGCATAGACGCCATTCGGACCATCCGATGGAGCCATCTCGATATCGTCGTGGAGGTCTACATCGGTCTCTTCATCGAGTGGACTTGCAAGCGTCGGTAGTAGCAACGCTCCTGCCGCGACAATTACCAGTGCAACGAGTAGCTTTCTTTTCATTGGTCCCAAACACCCGGGTATCTGTGTGTCAGCGGTACCCGTATCTGGATAAATCAAGCATTGCTCAGTAGATAGTATTATAGTGCCTGAAAAGTATCAGACCGTGTCTATCGATTATACAGTGACCCTTAAGACCAGTAAACGGTGAGTGTGATTACGAGATTCAAATTCGCTGCTATCTACAGAGAAAGCAGGCAATGTACCTCGGGGTCGTACTGAACTCTCTGATTTCCGTGCTCTTCAAAAGAGGTTGCTCTTTTGGACCTCGCGGAGCGTTGCTCAGTGAGGAGACGGAGAACGTCTCGAATTGACCCCGGAGCAGTTTACAGGCAAATAAATTGGTATCTAATTATTCCATCCGATTGGTTCGGGCGATTACGGCGGCTTCAAAGATGACAACCTCCGTTTATCGACGGTTCATTTGGAACAGTGTAGCTGTCTAGACGAAAGGAACCGTTCACTTTCCCTCGACAATCGAACCGGAACACTACAGCGTCTCTGCAAGCCGAACGGCAATCCGCTGGGCACCGAGCGTCGCTGCAAGGTCTGGACGGTCAGCGGTACTCGCTTCCACGTCGCGGTCCATCGTCTCACTGACGCGGCGTTCGAACTCGTCGACAATACCGGGTATACAGGCCATACCACCGGTCAGCACGATTGGGTTATCCAGCGCGAGCTGGTAGACTTTCATGTTGTCGTTGGCCAGCTGCGAGAGGAAGGTGTTCGCGAAGGCGTCGACGGCGTCGTCCAGATACTCGTTACAGGCGTCCATGACCGAGCGCTCGATGGTAAACTCGTGGCTGCCGCCGCCTGGCTGTTGAATAATATCGGTAAACGGCTCGAAGCTATCGAAATCTGCATGCTGTTCTTTGTACTCGCGGGCGGTCGTAATATCGATGTTCACCCGGCCCTGTGTCTCCTCTTCGACGTAATTTTTGATAATCCGGTCAACTTCGCTGCCGGTAATCGAGCCGGTCGTGAAAGGGGAAATTTGCTCGCCACGACGATAGGCAGAGGCCTCAAGATTTGTTGAACCCATATTGACGGCAATAAAGATATCTTCGATTGCCTCAAGTCCATCACCGAAGGCTGGAATCGAGCCACAGAGGGATTCCGGATAGCTCTCGATAAGCTCCGAACCAATAGGGCTCCCCTCGATGACCCCTTCGAGATTCTCCAGTCCAACTGGGTTGTCGATAGTCGGAATCGCGTAGACGACAGCACTCTCTTCGGGAATATCGTGGGCCTCCAGTACGGCGGTAAAGAACTGCTGGGTTAGCTCCGCGCGGTCATCATCCTCCGGGAGTCCGGACCGGAGCATGAACTCGACGCGGTCGGGATACTCACGGGCGGCTTCCTCGCCGTAGAGAAATTTCTCCTCTCCAGTGAGTGCATCCTCGTAACTCGCCAGACAGGTCAGCGTTCGGATTGTTCGGAGCCCATCGCCGTCTTCGTTTGGCAGCGCAATGACCGTTCGTGTGCTTCCAAGTTTCACCCCAACAGGGACAACGTCACTCTCTGCTCCCGTCTCCTCGCCCGTAATCTCCTCCGTTTCAGCTTCGACTGACATATGGCCTGGTGTTCTCATGCCCGGTGTATATAAGAATCGGAAGGGGAAACACGCCAGCGGCTGCCGATAGAACAATGACGCCGGGACACGACAGTCAATCTGTATGTTCACGTTCGAAGGGACGCCCGAAGACAGAGCGGAGATAGAGGATATCGACCTCTCCGGGAAGACTGTCCTCGTCACGGGGTCGACGAGCGGAATTGGACGGGCAGCAGCACGGTCGTTCGGTCGACTCGGGGCCGAAGTTATCGTCCACGGACGCGATACCGAGGCAGGGGAGGCAGTTGTCGAGGAACTGGAAGGGACCGATGGGTCGGGCTGGTTTGTCAGCGCGGATTTCCAGAACCCTGAGGCAGTATCCCAACTGGCGACACGGGTCATTGAATCCACCTCCAATCTGGATATTCTCTGTAACAACGCTGGCGGGTTCTTTCGAGACCTAGAGACGACATCGCTGGGAGTCGACCGTACCTTCCACATCAACCACCTCGCACCGTACCAGCTCACTGCGGAACTTTTGGACCACCTCCGTGATAGCGGCCGTATCGTTACAACGGCCTCCATCGCTCACCGGGGTGCAGATTATGACCAACTGATGACACTGACCGGGTTGTCGCCGGTCGCCGCCTACAGCCGGTCGAAACTCGCAAACATCCAGTTTGCCGCTGAACTTGCCCGCCGATTAGAGAAAACTGACCGCGAAATCAGCTCGAACTCCTTCCATCCGGGAATTATTCCCGGAAGCGAATTTGCCCGCTCGGTACCGATGTTCAGCTCTGATATCTCCGGCCTACTCGAACTCTCACCGATTGTCGATTCGGTCGATGACGGTGCTGCAACGCTCGTCTATCTCGCGGCCTCCCCCGAGATTGAATCCACGACAGGTGCATATTTCGCTGACTGCCGCGAGGTCCGGCCTTCTGCGCTTGCTCGCGACGAGGATGCAGCGAGAGAGCTCTGGCAGCACAGTGCTGATATCCTGGACATTGAGGAACAGCTATCGTAGAAAAACTCTCTTTTTCGAAAGAACTCTCTTTTCTCACATCATCGCGCGCAACTTCCCGATGTAGACCAGACTCAGCAGGTGGTCATCGACATCGAGCGTCGCGGGGTCGTTCGTCGCATCGGCTTCGAGGCCGAGAATGTAATCGTGGAGTGTACTCCGGCAGTCCTCGGTAATCCAGTCGACCGATTCGTAATACGAGAGCGCATCCATCGTCCCCTTGTAGCCGGCGTGCAACAGGAGGAATTCGAGCCACTCGAAAACGAGATGCTCACCAGCATACTCCTCGGGTAACTGTTCCAAATACGGTTTTTCGGCATCCGCACCCACTTCGAGCGGGAGCAGTTCGCGGTAGAGGCTCGCTCTGAACGAACTCGGTGCAGTGCTCTGTTGGCTGCTCTCGCGACCGACTGTTCCCATATCGAGGTTTGGTTCGTCGACGTCACCGCCTGTTTTGCCGCCCCGCTCGCGGGCCATCTTCCGCAGTTCGTCGAGATCGTAATCCCGCGGATTGATACTCATTACACGCAATACTCTACGCAGGTTGATAAATCTTCTAGACGGGTCAGACGACTGTCAGACGCCCTTTACAAGAGGCTATCACTCGAAACAGAGAGGGGCCCAGTTTTATTACTGCGCGTCCCAATCGGGAGCATACGTAACGATGACAGGTGAGGCAGCACGGCTCTGTGTGACGAACGCGAAAGGTGGGACGGGAAAGACGACAGTCGCTATCAACGTTGCCGGGGCGCTCAACGAACGAGGTCGCGACGTTCTGTTCGTCGATATTGACCCGCAGGGAAATGCCACCGAAGGATTGGGTGTGGCTGCTGCGTACGACGCTGCTCCACCGACGCTGTTTGATGCGTTAACAGACCCAGCACAGCGACCGGCAGTGAACGACCTTATCGAATCACATGACGAAATGGATGTTCTCCCGGCGAATATCGACCTTCTGCATGCCGAACACGAGCTAACCATTGCTGACCTGATGGACAAACTCAGCAGCGACCACCCTGAAGCCGTTGAGGCACTCGAATCTCAGGCTCTTAATACAAAGAGTGAACACATCTCGTCGGGCTATGCGATGCGCGCGCTGGATGATGCCCTCTCTGCCCTCGAAACCGAGTACGATTATATCATCGTTGACTCCCCACCCTTTTATGGCAAACTTACCGATGCCAGCATCTTTGCCACCCAGAACGTGCTTATCCCGGCGCTGGCGGAAGCGACCTCCGAACGGGCAATCGAGTTGCTCATCGAACAGGTTGCGGCGCTCGAAGAGCATGCGGATATCACCGTTGATACCATCGGTGTGGTCGCAAACCGGGTCGAACAGACCAGCGAAGACGAGATGATGGTTGACTGGTTCAACGCTG
>LKMJ01003619.1_pt1 | contig 14415 bp, 17 predicted proteins | sample 643391 | NCBI WGS metagenome assembly LKMJ01 (sample SAMN04112250, study PRJNA286221) | soda lake metagenome | biome: soda lake; feature: Kulunda Steppe; material: water; isolation source: sample PL-Br10 brine of Picturesque Lake | place: Russia: Kulunda steppe | collected 2010-07
ACACACACACACACACACACACACACACACACACACACACACACACACACACACACACACACACACACACACTCATGCATGCACGCAATCCACAATAATGTAATTGCACACACATTAGTCAACATGAAACAAAGCCATGCATGCATATGCCAAGTGCACTCATTCCAGACAAAGCGATTCCCACCTTGACATGTCTCTCCCAAAGATCAGCGTCACCGTCCTGCATGTGCATCAGTGCCACGGCTCCTCAAACGTTGTTTGTAACTCATGAAACAACACACTCCCAACGCTTGATATGACCAGCGGTAGAAAAATGGGCTAACTTGTTGGCATACCATTGGTAGAGTAAGTGAATTGTCGATGTTTAGGCCATGTGATTAGCATCCTGCAAATCTTGGTTGCTTTAGTCTGGGTTATGCTTTCTCACCACTGGAAGACGACCAGGACACGCTTTCGGACAGAGCCCAAGCGCGTGAGATAAGCTGCAGAGTGTTTGAAGGAGTAAAGAGGGTTTGAAGCAAAGCTTGTGACACTTGAGGTTGAATGGCATCATCATCCAGAGGCAGCACACAAAGCAACCTTGTTTTGCTCTACCCTTGACGCAGCAACCGCAGCAAAGCCATGCCATGTTAGTAGAAATGCCATGTTAAGTATAAATCCATGTTAAAGTATAGATAAATAAAGAGTGCAGTTGCACAACAATTTCTTGCAAGGAAGACACGAATTAAAAGACTGCTTGGCAACCGAGCGCCCCTGTGCAGTCCTGTGGCCAGCAACTGTGCATTGCAGCTGGATGCCGGTGCTTGGGGCAATCACGAGGCAGCCTCAGCGTGCTGCTACATGGAAGCCACACGAGCTTTCATGAACGCAATATGAACAGTACAAGGCCTGCAGCTCTTGTCTGTAGCCGCACTGAAGGCTGGTTTATGAGCAACAAATTCCATAGAGCTTGCGCAGTCCTTTGTTGCATGCCATGAGCCTCATGCACGGACGACATGTGCGGAAGTATCATCCTATCAGGCCACATCTACAAGGGCATTGCCGCGGCGCCTGGGCCCTGGGGCAGGTTCGAATTCTAAAAACTACTGGAAGGACACCCTCTTCATTGTTCCAGATTAAGCCATCACTCACAACCTATTCAACGCTTATACCACAAAAAAATATTAAGAGAGGTGCATGGCCAACTAGGGCCAGCCTGGCGCCCAAGTTTCTGTGGCCCCGCCAAGTTCACGGCTGCCACAACCCCCACTGCCATTCCCGCTTCCTCCTTGTACCTGACCGCCACGCCAGCCAGGAGATAAGCCCACTGAGGGAAAGGGGGCCAATGCCTGGGCCTCTCTGTGAGGCAGAGCGCAGAAGACAAAGACAGGTGTGGTATATAGGTCGATCAGATCAGGAAAACCGCTGCAAGGTGACCCAAGGGCAGCTTAAATTTGGAGATCAGGCGACAACCGTCACCCCGTGACATGAGCCAACATGAGTGTATGCAGACCACCACAGGGGCGGCAATGCCACACATCCGCTGAGACCGTCACCAGTTAGCAGTCGGCTCAAACAACCCGGGGGACTAGATCTCTGGAGGCAGCATGCGGGAGCAGTGGTTCTCAGCACTACTTTGTGGATCCACAAATCTCTGGAGGTCAGCATGAGGGTAGCTGCAGCACTTGGGTGGCAAGCGCAGCTCGCGCACCACATGGGCAGCAAACACGCACAGGCAGCGCTCTCAGGCCACTCTTTTGCGCAGTGGCATGGTATGAACAACCCCCAAATTGATTGCTGAAGGGAGCGCTCTCAGGCCACTCTCTTGCGCAGTGGCATGGTATGCACGCCCTCCAAGTCGACAGCTTGAGGCAGCGCTCTCAGGCCACTCTCTTGTGCAGTGGCATGGTATGCATGCCCTCCAAGTTTACAGCTTGAGGCAGCGCTTTCAGGCTGCTCTCTTGCGCAGTGGCATGGTATGCGCGCCCTCCAAGTTTACAGCTTGACGCAGCGCTCTCAGGCCACTCTCTTGCGCAGTGGCATGGTATGCACGTCCACCAAGTTGACTGCTTGAGGCAGCGTCTCAGCTGCATATCTTGGTTGCCTCGATGGGTAGACTGCAAATGGAGCGGTGCTTACGCCAAGCACCTTGCCATGAGAAAAGATGGATCTACCAGACCGTGGCAGCCACGTCCATCCCACATGCTCTTGCACTGCACAGATCTCATACATTGCACCACACGCCCTCACTCTGGCACACTGCGCTGTGCCCCCATCTCACCCTGCTCAGCTCCAGCACACCAGAGTAGCCCCCGATGTTCGCCATGTTTCCCAGGGACCTGAGGCGAGAGGCACAGTTTCAAGAGGCGCTTTGATCGGAGCCGTGGCTCCCTGCCTGCAGGGATCTGGCCGGTCTTTTTCATTGGACAGCTGTTGGTGCATGTGGCATGCATGGCTGGGGACTTGAAGCTGCCCCACGACGCCAGCTCCAAGCAGCCTGGACCCGACGCACTTGTACACAAATTCTCCAGGCGCCATGGGCTTTGCGGTGGGGTTGCTCTTCGCGTCATGCCTCTGCAGGGCAAGTTGTGCAGGAGCATGGCGTGCCACAGCATGAATAGGCATGCGGTGATGCCCGGGCCTGCTAAGCATGGAGGCTGCCCAACAAGCCTGCTCAGTCAACCAATAGATGTCCCTGGCAAATGCTGTTCTCACATTGGCTGCGGAGGCCCTCCCAACACGTCAGCAGCGAGCCAACAAGGCACAGCACACCAACAGGGCATCAGTACGGGACAGATGCTGCAGGCATCGTCTTGCCACAGTTACCTTTGCTGGCAGGTACGTGTATTTGATCTGCCATAAGCTGGCCCCATCAAACTCACATGCACATGCTCTGCACCGCTCGCACCTCTACATTCAGGGTTGCAGCCAGGTACCGCCCCTGCTGCTCAGCCACCTGGCAAGAGTTAGGTGCAAGATCTGGCTTTGTGCTTCATAGCACAAGAAGCAAAGACACATTTTTCTCTCTGGTTTAAAAGGGCGGAGCCTCTGGTAAGCTCCTGCTTTGAAGACAGGAGAAACAGGAGACCATATGCTCACTGTAACTACGGTGGATGATGCATTGCTGGGCAGAGCGCCATTCTGTCAGCTGCAATTATGCCAGCATCACATCATTTGGCCTGTTGTTCAAAGGTGGAAAGCTTCAAGGACGCATCAGCCAATCTCTGTAGCTATAGCTCTCTTGCCATAAGCTACCTCACCTGAGCGAGCGCAGGAAGGGGGTTGCTGGGGTTGGCACAGCAGTCCCCCAGCCCATACCTGCAGGAGGGCCTCACAAGGGCAAAGGCCGCGAGTGAGGTTACGGGTCAGGCACACTGCCAAAGCGGACCCTCAGGATCATGTTAAGCTCCTGTCACCTGAAGCCTGTTTTCAAAGCTTAGAGATCGTATGTGGCCATGCGAGGCAGGTCTGTTGAGCAAGCGAGGATAATGTGCAGGCAGCAGGTGGCCCAAGCCTCAGCGCAGGGTGCAGCAGACATTGCGCACGCAAGCGCTCACAAGCATTTTGTGCTCCTGGGTGTTGTTGCCAGAATTGCCTCTTAAGCGCGCCACATCATTTGCACAGAGCGCCGTTGAAGCTGGGCAGGCACAGTATAAAACGCTCAAGGAGCACGCACACACTCTTCCATGCGGGCCTGTTGCGAAAATACGCCAGTGGGGGCCCAGCACAGCCCAGCACAGCCCAGCACAGCACAGGCACAGCCCAGCACAGGCGCAGCCCAGCACAGGCACAGCCCAGCACAGGCACAGCCCAGCACAGCCCTGCACAGGCACTCACACGTCTGGGACGACCTCCAGCGGCTGCTTTGTGGCCTTTTCCTCGGCCAAGATGCTGACCTGTGGCCAGAACAGACAGTTTTGGCCTGAGGGCAGGCAGGGTTCAGGGGTCTGGGTTCAGGATTTAGACTCAAAGGTTCAGGGCTCAGGGTTCAGGGTTTATAATCCATAGAATTTAATTCAGTATCCAAAAGAGGAGCCGGCCCTCAGGCCAGCACTGTCCGGCCTTATGCCACCACATGCTTTGCTTTCCACCACACTTCAACAAAGCACTGACCTTTTCCATGTCTCTGTCCTCTCGGCTGATCTCTTTCATCCCTACATCCAGCTGGATCGGTGCGAGTACGCGCAGGCTGCAGGCAGAACACACATTTGTGCTCCTCACAAAGATGCAATGGTGCCTGGAATTCAGGGCTTCTGGCGGATGAGTGTAGGATGCACAAATGTCTGTGGCATTCACTGTGCAGGCAGGAGGAGGGGTGATGGATTGCACGAGGCGGGAGCTCATGGAGCCCTGCCTGCAGCTATGTATTCGCATATGTACTCCATGCTCACAGCAACTGTGGGTTAGAGGGCAGCATCAAACAAGGGCCAGCTCGCTGCAGCCTGAACGTGCTTCTGTTTCTGGGGATGCTACTCACAGCTCATCTGTATGCAAGTATCTGCATGCAAGCGTCTGTATGCCTCTGGGGGTGCTGCTCACAGCTCATCTGCATGCAAGCATTGCTTCATCCTCCTAGACCTCACTGGCTCTCCTTGACCTCCCAGTCCCTCCTTACACTCACTGGCTGTCCACCACTAGCCGGCCAGCTCCAGTCTTTGCAAAGGGGAGAGATGAGATGAAGGGGGTGGGACCGACTCCAGTTGACCAAATGCACAGCCCAAACGTGAACTCCTCCCCATCCTACAGAGATGGTCAAGTTGGCTGCAAGTCATGTCTTTGAAGTACCGCCTTGGCTCCCATCTTCATGGGAGAGGTACAGCAACAGGCCCCACGCTTAGTTTAGTGAGGGTCTCTGACGCAGCACGCCATGGATTGACATCCGTCGTGCACTTCTGCCCAGGGCAGTAGTACACACACACTGTCAAGTGTATGCCTTTTATTGCATGCAGCAAAGGTGTACATACAGCACATGTGATAGCAGGTGCACCTGGCTTTCACAGGACCGGGGTTGGTTTCATGCATTTGCAGCTGCAACACTACAACCAGTCCTCCTGCAACCACACAAGCCCCACACGTCACCTGCAGGGTAAGTTTTCCTGCGTCCACTTTGCGAACAATTCCCCTGTGGAGCCTCACTCCACGCTTGCTCATCTTTTGTGCCGCATACTCCCTGCCGAACGAGGATTTCAATGCTTGTTGAATTCTCAGGACCAATGCATATGAATCAAATGTCCAGCTGAGCTTGCAAGCTTGGCATGCAAAGAGAAACAAAAGAAAAAGGCCTAATGCTCAGAATGACCTGCTCTTTACCTTATCCCACGGAAATGAGCAGGAAGAGACTAAATAAGGATGACATCACCATAGCACAGCACAGCACTATGAAGCTTTTTGGATCGATTACCGCAGAGATGCATCAAACGTGCCCAGGATCTCCTTGGCTTCAATAATTGTCACCCTGCAGTACAAGGAATATCAATTTAGCACTATCAAAGAGCGTGTAGCATCTTGCACAGATCCAACACAGAGGTCCCTGTCTGTATACACCGCAGGGCACTCAAGCAATAAAAGGTAAAAGCTTTTTTAGATGAGCGAGTATATTAAAGCACAATGATAATACCTCATGGCTTTGGCGCGGTCTGGATACATGCGCATGAGATCTTGCTGCAGGTGGCGGGAAAGTGCATCCAACATATCACTATGGAAAAAGTTTGCGTCCTGCAGATTCTGAAGTCTGGAAGTCATACTTGTAGAAAAGAAGTGCTTACAACGTCCTGCCTTAATCTCTGGTCATATATGCGCAAAAACACAGAACCTGTGGTGTGTGCAGAGGCGCTATGTCCTCCATTTTGCATCTGGCTCACCTCAATAAAGTCTGTCAACTCTCCAGCCACCTCGACACCTACCGGCAGTGTGGGTGATTTTCTTTCATGCGCTGTAGGCCCTTGAATCAAGCATTGCGGCCAAACAGACTACAGTGCATTTTTCAAGCAGTCTCTCAGGTAAGCCCACCTGCTGCAGAACCTAGATTTGTGTGTGAACAAGGTTCGAGGGACGCTCAAGTCTTGCAGAATCATATGACAAGGCCAGCAAATGAATGGACATAGGGGTTCACTGAGTAACTTACCTGTCGGGCCACCACCAACAATGACTGTGTCTAAGAGAGTCTGCTTTTCCTCCTTTGCTCGACCTGTGTATTCAAATAGGCAGGACAGTCTTTGAATTCACTAAAAGGGAGCACTTGATATCTGAGTGTGCTTGCATTAATTCCCAAGCTTGACCTCCATACTTCCGAGGAGCAAGCTCTTACAAAGGAAAGCATGGGCAAATTTGATTCGCATCATGGCCATGTGAGGTATTTGTTCAAATGCTAAAGCAGCATGCAAGGCATCATGCCATTATCCCCCAAAAGACTCATCCTTCTGCGCCCTGTAAATCTAGAGTATCATGCAACTTCAAGAAGCACTGGCACATCTGGCTTGATTATGGAGGCTTTGTTCATAACGCTCTACAAACCGCTCAACTTGCCTGGTATACCCGCTTTTGCTACATTATCCACCAGTCTGCTGCGAATGGCTTCAGCCTGTAGCAATGGAAAAGTTTGATGATGAGATCCTGAACATGCTCTGGACATCCAAGTCCCGTATGCAATGCAGCAAAAGCCCGTTGGTCACGCAATGTTTCAGGCCCAAACTAGATGTTAACTTGTCTTGAGCTGCAGGCCAACGCAACTCGTCTTAAGCTGCAGGCCAAAACCACATGTTTTGAGCTGCAAGCCAATACTGCCTGTTTGTCTTCAAATGGGCCAGCAACAAGGTGAAATGGTGTGCTCGCGTGTCATACACACCATTTTGAGTTAATCTGGCAGTTTTTGCTCACAAACTTGCATTTGCTGATAAGGCCTAATCAGGCTTAGGATTCATTGTACACCAATTGGCTTCTTTTCCTTAATTGATGTGGGGAGTGGTTTCAATGCCTACGTAGTTTTTCTTTTCTTTCTTTTCTTTCTGGCAAGATGCATTGATAGTGTAGGTGTACTAACCTGGTGCAAGTCCCTCAGAAAGTGTGTGTGCTCAAGGACACCAGGGATGCCAAATGTACTCCCCTGCATCCAGTTCTTGCAAAATAATCATAAAATGCAAGCGCAGCGCAGTGAATTGAGCAAACACAGACATGCTTGCCTTTACAAATACCCGCCCCTGAAAAATGTTGTAGGCATAATCTGTTCTACATATGATGCTATGCTGGCAGTTCCTTTTTGTTAACGCGCCAACTGGCCTTGTACTTTCCCCCAATCAATGACAAGCTGCAGTCTCAAAAGGCGGTTTCATGTTGCTGTGAATGTCACCTTGCTCAATGCAACTCTGATTCTAGCTCTAGGGTCATTTCACATGCAAAAAGCTACCTGACCAAGCAAAGCAAACATGCACGGAACAATGCCCTCTGGCCTCCCCATCCTGTGAGTCCCTGAGGTATACACAAACACATCTGTTTGCTCAACAAGTTTCAGCTGCCATGCAGTGATGGGATCTCATTTTCAGATCTCATTTTCCTGCTCGTCAATGCTCATGGCCAGGTAAGCTTGTGCAGCCCTTTCAGAGCAGTGCATTTTAGAATGAAAAAGCTGCACCCACCTGGCTTCCAGTAGCAATGATGAGCTTGTCATAGGGGACCTGAACAGGGGCAATAGAACTCCAGCAGAGTGCATGTAAATGAAAACTTGCACAGGGTCAGCAAGTGCTCGCCTGACTGCATGGTGAAGATCCGGCAGAAACTAAACACTCTTGCATTATATATGAGCACAAAAGAGGCCTTCTTGCTCACATGGTCGGGGAGACTAAGGACATTTAGCTCTGCAATCGCAGCAGCTGGGCCAGAATGCACTCGTGAGTGTGCCTAGCAAGGTTGCAGTTCCTAGCCTGGTAGACAGCTATGCTGCAACCGTTCAAGAACGATGAGATGTAGTGGCAAAGCAAAGTAAACCGCATGAAGGTTTGGGCAGTGGAATGCTTCGAGAGGTAGCAAGTCCTTTGTGTGTAGAGCTTTGAGCACCAGCTGTGCCATATGCCCTGTGCCATATGCAGGACATGGCCTACCTTGAAATGGATGCCATCGCTCACAGCCTCCACTTGCTTTGACTTGGGGCACACTGACAGAGCTGTGCTTATGAGCACGTGATTCTGAGGCTACAATCGCAGAGGCAAGTATGCACTTGGAAGTCAGAGGATGTGTGTTCAGAGGGTTAGGAGATCTAGGCAATTGGATTGAAGATAACCTTTGCAAGGGAGAATCATGGATAGCTTTTTTTAAGAATTGGTTAATCAGGCTCAGCTACTTCCAAACACAATTTCACTTTGTGCTTGCCACAGCTAACGTGCTGCAACTGAAATCAGCAACGCTCCTGTTCCAGCAATTCCCCCCCTTGAATCAAGAGCTTTTGCTTGAAAATCAGGCTCCATTGAACCCAGCAGCAGGTATAATGATACAAGGGTTCAAGTCTTGTGAATCACAGAATCTGCTTGACTTCTGAGCGTAGGCTAACTGCAGAATGAAGGGCAAGACATCAGCATGCAACTTTGCAACCTTACCTTGCGGCTGTCAGCCTGCATGCTTATTTTTCTTGTAGCAAGGTTTGTGAGCTACTGCCTGCAAGCTTTCACGCATGAGCTTGCCTTGAAGAGGGCCGGCTGGATATCGGTGATGTGCACTGCCACAGCATTAGGCTCCAAGGTGCCCACGCATGTGGAGGACAGCAGCGGCGTGAAGACCATGTGCTGCACGCCCAAGTCACGTGCACAGCCGGCAGTGGGGCGTAGAGCTGCGTCTCAATTTCATGGCACTTAGGTGGCAACATGGACACGAGGCTGCAGATACTGCAGCTGCCAGGTGCAACAGGCACACCGAAAATCCATGTGCTATAGAAGTCCATCGCTGGATGAAGTCAGATGCTCCAACGCAATGGTGAAGCCATGGTGTAAAACAGTGCTTTCTTGAAACATCTCTGACACCGCAGCATCACGATAGCCCACACCCAGGCTGCTTCACAGCAGCAGCCTGTGTACATGCCTCACCAAGCAGGTTTCGAGCGAGTGCTAAAGTCAGGGCTCCCGGAGAGTGGTCAGTGATTACATGACCCGGATGCAGTTGAATACACACATGTCAGTCACTGTGGTCACTCATTCAAAACCTACATTGCGTTCAGAGATCACAGTGACATCATACAGCTTAAGGTCAAGATCCTGCGAACAATTGGATGCAGTTAGATGATGCTACTTTAGATTCTGTGCACTGTCTGTGTCAAGGTCCGTGCGTGCTTGTGCTACATGACAACTGGATGCCAATCAACATGCATCGTACATGAGATGATGCTTGGTGCTTTGGAAAAAGCCTGGAAAAGAGCAATTTGTTCTAAAGGCGACGCTGCAGCAGCTTTCTCTAAACAACAATCAGGATAAGTTAGTTACTCAAAGCAGCTATCTTCGCACATCGCTCATCATTTTTCGTTCACTCACATGCAGTAGCCTTGCACCGCCCCATCCAGTGCCCAGGCAGACGAGCCTGCAGGTTCAGCTCAGCAAAGCAGTTGCAAGAGACAATTGTGATTCACATACAAAAAGATGCAAGAACAATTTGAACCAGTCCAAAAAACCAGACAAAACCAGACAGCATATAATAATGCATTTAGCTCCAAGCTCGCACTGTTCATACTTGGTCATGACAGTTGTGTTGCGAGGTCATGGAAAAGAGGACAGAGCTCTTTTAAGGCTCAAGACATTCAGCCCCATGTTGCGCACCTAATGCACGTGTACTTCATCAATTTTTACAACATGGCTGTTCATGTAAACATTACATCCCTCGGGGGGGATGATGGGGCAAACTTGGAGAATGGCACCGGCAATGCTTGTATCCTGGTGAGTTGCTGGTTATGTGTGTGCAGAGCGTGCCTGGTTCCAAAAATATCTCATTCATTTATAATGCAAAGTTCTTGAACAATCTTAGCTTTATACTCATACTCACAAGTCCCGCAATTCCTAGTGTAACAATGAATTGCGCAATGTTGCATGCAACAATTTTTTTTACAAATGGTTTCATTGCCTGATTCATACCATCAGTCTTCAAAGATAACTTGTACTTGTCATTTTCTTTTTCCGAGCGCGTGCAAAGTGCTCATCATCAAACGCGAGATCGCTGAGTAACTTTGTATACAAAGATCTACGTAGATCACGAACGTCTACATCTTGATTGCAATTGCAATTATCCGTGGACTAGAAAACCGCCCTAAAGTACATGAGCAAGGGTCCTTTACGCACCGGGGCCTGCCAGTCGAGAGAGGGAGCTTGCTAATAAATGTGTGCGGGGCAGCAGTTGCAACTGCTAGGAAGGCAGGGGAAGGTCCACATTGCAAATTCTGCTGTATATGCTGATGCTTCTGCTGCATTTGTTGGGGGCGGGGTTGCACTCCTCCGCCTGCGCGCCTGGTTCTTGCACATGCCTGGAGCAAGCTTGGGACACTCCTGAGGAGCCCACGCATTTGTGAGAGCAATCAAAAATTGAGATATAAAATCATTTAATCTGGTGAGCTTGCTCCTTACTCATTAGCAACGATAGGTAACGGATGACTTTAGAATGAATGTTGTGTGTCCAAACTTAAATTCAAGCTCTCGAAATGGGAAAATGATGGGATGATCGTAAAATGCTAGATATAGCTTGCTGTGCCGGCTATACGTGCTCGAGCTTGGACTACGCATCGCAAGATGAACTTGCGTTCATCTGTGGAAATTCCCTGGTCCTTCAGTGCCTGAGTAGCAGCTCGCAGGTGAAGAGTTGCCCAGTGCCACCCAACCAAACGCATTGATGCTCTTGGAAAATTGCACGCTCTGTGCATTTGATGTGCATGCTCGTTAAGGATTAGCTGCTTGCCCATCTGCAGCGCCTTATTCGGGGGAACTCCTTTGGGCTCCAAGGTTTCACGGTAAACAGGAAGCATGGTCTGCTTGCAGTGGCTGAAAAGGTGAGGAGTAAACCTTGTCTGAGTTTTTGGGTCTTTGCAAGCCTTAGATTTCCAGGCATCCCTGACCCATTCATGTGCCCATTTTGTTGGAAACCAACCCGTGTGCACGGAACTGCAAATTGCAGGGCCCCAACCCTGCCATCCATGTACATTCTATAAAAGACCTCCAGCTCCTGGGTAGCTTGCGCCCGGATTTCAAGCTAGGCTACACCTGCCTGGCGTTCTCAGCTGATGGAGAAAGGCTTGCTGTGGGCGGGGAGGAGCCTGATGCACGCATTGCCGTGTATGCATGGCGCCAGGTGTGACCGGCGCAACTCCTGTGGTTTGTGTTGTGTCTGTCACTGGAACTCTGTAGCAGTGCGTGGTATGCTGGTTGCACCAGCCAGCCGCACAGTGATGCCACAAGCACGCTGCGGGCAAGTTTGTGGCAGGCTCCTGCAGATCTTGTGTCTGGCGCTGAATGGAAGCCATGTATTATCACACGCATCACACAAATTTTGAGCACATTTGAGATCAGAATGGCCATTCACATATCCCGGCTCCCCTCCGGTCCTCCGCGCGCTCCTGCAGCACTCTCCGCATTCTCAGCCTCCATAGGGATGAAGGTCCTCCGCGCGCTCCTGCAGCACTCTCCGCGTTCTCCGCCTCCATAGGGATGAAGGTCCTGTGGTGCATAGAGGTCCCTGATCCTGATGTCACCCCTGCCTCATTCATAAGGCACTCTCAGCATGCGCCTGCGCTCTTCTGCCGACCCTGATTGTTTTGCACCCTGCCTCGAGGAACAGGGCAGGTGTGCGTCCACCTGTCAGCAAGCCATGCCCCGCGCTCTCTTGTCCATGCGCCGTGCGTGCCAAGCCACCACCCCACCCCCTCGTATTGCGCCCTCTCATTCATGCCCCCCCCTTCCTCCCGCCCTTCTCCCCCCCTGGTTGCAACACCCCACTGACTCACAGACCGCCTGATGGCCCTGTGCAGGCGGAGCTCGTGGTCTCCGCAGACCTGCCACGCGGCAGTGGGGTGGCCACCCACATCAGCTTCCACCCCTACAGCGCAGACCGGCTGGCCAGCACGCTGACCACACCCGCGTGCCAGGGCTGCACCTGGGTGTGGAGTATCACACGTCGCTGGGACCGGTGCGAGCTCAGCTGCAAGCAGGTGCGCGCTGCGTCCACTGCAAGTGTGCTGGTGTGGGGGGGGGATGTGCGTGTGCTTGCAAGCGCAGCTGCACGCGTCTGTAGGCATGCCCGCAAGCTTGTGTTGCATGTTTCACCATGCAGCAGAGGCGACGTTTCACCATGCAGCAGAGGCGATGTTTCACCATGCAGCAGAGGCGATGTTTCACCATGCAGCAGAGGCGATGTTTCACCATATGCAGCAGAGGCGATGTTTCACCATGCAGCAGAGGCGATGTTTCACCATGCAGCAGAGGCGATGTTTCACCATGCAGCAGAGGCGATGTTTCACCATGCAGCAGAGGCGACGCTGCAGTTGTGCCCTGTGGGCGTGTGCGCCGCTGGGCCTGCCTGCTGTGGGTGGGGAATTCCTTTGCGCCTGTCACTTGCCCTTGACCTGCCCTCCCAAACCCAACCTTGTCATCTGCGGCCTGTGCACATGCACGCTGTCCCACCTTCCAGCGCACGCGCTGCGCACGCACGACTCCAGCAAGCCCCATGCAAATGCTCTGGGAACGTGCAAATGCAGGTGGCTGTGGCGGACTTGGGGCGCTCTTGCTCGACGCATGCCTGGTATCCGGGGGGACTGTACGTGGGCACCCACACCGGCCAGCTGTATGCCGCAATGGTGCCACCGCCGCAGCCCGCTCACCACGGCCACCTACATGCGCAACACCACCACCACGCCCACCAGCACCCCGCGGCCTCGCGCGCCGCATCAGCATACACAATGGGCGCCGCCTCGGCGGCCGCATCTGCGCACCAGGCGTTTTCGGCGGCCCCCTCCGGCCGCACCGCTGCTGCCGCGAGCGTGGGCGCAGCAGAGGAGGGGGGCGGGGCAGCGGACACGGCGCAGGGGGAGGAGGAGGAAGCTGCCGCCGCAGCAGCAGCAGCTGGGCCGGAGGTGTGGGATGCGGTGCTGGTGGCGGAGGTGTGGGGCGGTGTGCCCATCACAGCGCTGGCGGTGAGCCGTGACGTGGTGGCAGTGGGGGGACCGGAGGCGGTGCAGTGGCTGACGCACCCGCAGCGTCTGGAGTCAGGCGATGCAGAGGCTGCAGGCGACGCGGAAGAAGAGGCGGTGTCGGGGGGGTTGGCTGAGCAGGAGGGAGGCAGCGCAAGCGTGCGCGCCAGCAGCGACACAGCGGCCGCGTGGGAAGCAAAGGGCGGGCTGGTTTGGCGCATGCGCAAGTGCGGGGGCTTTGAGCTGGGGCCTGGGGCAGGCGTGGCGGCTCTGGCGTATGGGCGGCACGTGGCGGCGCAGGAGGAGGGTGAGGGCGGGGGCCAGGTGGCCCTGGGCAGCGCCGACGGCCGTGTGCTGCTGCTGGAGCTGGGGCCCATGGTGGCAGCGCTGGAGGCGGCAGAGGCGCAGCAGGTGCGCAGAAGCGCGCGTGCGTGCTTTGCTTTGCCTGTCTGTGGGCCTCCCTCTGTGGTGCCCTTTTGACCCTGTGGGGTGCGCTCTGTGAAGTGCACCCTGTGTAATGCCCTTGATCACCTCGTGGGGGTGAGGGATCTGTAGATCTGGGGCGCGCAAGACTTAAAGAAATAAACTGAGGCTGATGCTGGCCTCAGCGATATGGAGCACAAGCACGCTTGATCATGTGCGCACGCAGACGCACATGCATACACACGCACGCATGCACACACCTCAAAAGCCCCCGCCCTGACTGCCTGCCCCGTCCTCCGATGTGCATGCGCCCCTGCTCGCTCCGCAGCAGCAGGTGGCTGCAGACAAGGCGCGCACGCTGCGCTCCGACCCCTCCATCGGCGGCCTCCTGCTGCTGCAGCAGCGGCAGCAGCAGCGGCAGCAAAATGAGGGGGCTGGCGCGTATGAGGGCATGGCCCCGCGGCACGTGCGCGTGGTGTTGGACGGGCATCTAGGGGCAGTAGGGGGCGTGGCGGCGCACCCTGATGGCGAGGGAATGGTGACATGTGGTGCGGACGGCACAGTACGGTTGTGGGGCTTCCGGTGTCGCATGACAGCGGGCGCTGGCCGCCGCGGCAGCAGCGCAGAGGAGGAGACCAGCCTGCAGCTCCTGGCGCGCCGGGCTTTCTCCAGTGCGCAGACATGCCTGGCGGCTGCGCCGGTGACGGTGAACAGCGAGATGGCACTGGCAGCGGTACGCGCCCGGTCCTGCGTGCGTCCCATGCTTGCATGGCGTGCGCCTTGTGTTTGTGTACTTGTCTGTGTTCAGGTGCTGATGCATCGGATGTGTGTGTGTGTGTGTGTGTGTGTGTGTGTGTGTGTGTGTGTGTGTG
>LKMJ01003620.1_pt1 | contig 14415 bp, 18 predicted proteins | sample 643391 | NCBI WGS metagenome assembly LKMJ01 (sample SAMN04112250, study PRJNA286221) | soda lake metagenome | biome: soda lake; feature: Kulunda Steppe; material: water; isolation source: sample PL-Br10 brine of Picturesque Lake | place: Russia: Kulunda steppe | collected 2010-07
ACGCAGCAGAGGGAGGGTGTGGCATGGCACGCAGCAGAGGGAGGGTGTGGCATGGCACGCAGCAGAGGGAGGGTGTGGCGCGCAGCAGAGGGAGGGTGTGGCATGGCATTCAGCAGAGCTGAATCACAGCTGCAGCACCCTGTGGCCCTCAGGCAGCCTGCTTTGGGCATGTTGCGCACTGCACCATGATGCAATGTGCAGGTCTTTTCAAAGGCATTTATGTCAAGGTCGCCGAACTCATCCTGCTACTAGTATACAGTGGAGCATCAAACCGCATGTGCTTTGGACACGGCTTACAGGCTTGCCTCTTTGAGTGGCTCCTTGAAGACTACCCTGGCCTTTTTGCGCACGTGCGCGCGGCAGTCAATGGCGAAGATGCAGCCATGGTTGCTGAAGGTGCTGAGCAACCCAGAGCTGAGCTTTCCAGTGCTATCACAGTGGTTAACCGGTTTGCATGGAGTGCAACAGTGCTCGTTTGCTGAGAGCAGTCACCGTCTAGGGGAAATTTTCAAATGTTTGACATGCCCTGCTTACACAGGATCATAGTGTGTTGCTTGCAAATGAGCTTGCAAATGAGTGATCTGAGCACAGGCGCGCTGCTCAAGTTTTGAGACAAATTTTTGGTCACGCTTGCCAAACACAGAAGGTGGAAGCCAAGCACAGGGCCGTTTCTTGGTGGTCGGGGGCTCGTACGCAGAGATGGACACACACATGGTGAGACTTATCAGTGCCTGTAACACATGGTGTGACTCATCAGTGCCTGTAACACATGGTGTGACTCATCAGTGCCTGTAACACATGGTGAGACTTATCAGTGCCTGTAACACATGGTGTGACTCATCAGTGCCTGTAACACATGGGGTGTGACTCATCAGTGCCTGTAACACATGGTGTGACTCATCAGTGCCTGTAACACATGGCGTGACTCATCAGTGCCTGTAACACATGGCGTGACTCATCAGTGCCTGTAACACATGGTGTGACTTATCAGTGCCTGTAACACATGGTGAGACTTATCAGTGCCTGTAACACATGGTGTGACTCATCAGTGCCTGTAACTGTACCTTATGGATGTCTGCTTGCAGCATGTGTGTGTCTGGATGAGCATGCGCTTGCTTTTGATACACACCTTTATATGAACAGGGCAAGCCTCACACTTGAACCTCAATCAATGGTCATAAATCCTCTGCTGCATGTTTTTTGCACTGTGTGCTTGCATCGACGGGCATGTGATGCTCAGCATTGGTCAAGGTAGCATAATGCTTACGTTTGTATGCCATGCAGCATGCATTCAACTTTGAATCATGCGTCCAACAGTATGCTCGGCTCACACTACAAAACAGAACAAGTGCAGAAGCAAGCATGCATTGCCTGCAATATGTTGATTGACCCTGCAAGCTTTGAATTTGCCTGGTTTCAAGCAGCCTTGTGGAGAGTCGCTGGTGCGGCAGCTGCTGCTGGGCCAGCAATTCTTCCAGAAGCAGATGGGACGCCGCTGTAACACTTTTTGGCTGTGTGATGCAGCAGGACTGGTAGGCTGTTGCTCAAAGCTCAGATTCCCAACTTGGGAAGTTGTGTGGTCTAGGCAAGCAGGTGTAATGGCACGGAAGGAAACCTGTGATCACAAGGGGGTGACAATGGCTATCAATGTTGTTGGGAAGGTGGGACAGGAATTTTGCACACCGCAGGCACAGGAATGACTATGATTGAGGTATGAGGTGTGTGCCCTTCTCACATAGCATGCTCAACAGTTCCGCTGTCATTTTCCTCCTAAGCCTCATTCTAAGGCATTGCTTATAATGTCATCCTGTCATCCCTGCCAGGTTTGTCTGGCAGCTTTGCACCATGCCTTGTCTCTCTGGAGTTCAGGCCGGCCACCCTTCCTCCATTTAATTTCGGGTTCTCATGTATCCTTGTGTCCTTGTTTCCTTGTGTCCTTGTGTCCTTGTGTCCTTGTTTCCTTGTATCCTTGTGTGTGTATATCCTTGTGTATGTATATCCTTGTGTGAGGATACTCTTGTATCCTCGTGATCTCAGGCAGCTCAGTTCCCCCAGCTTCTTTCTGGCAGCGGAATGGAGAAGTTTGTTGGGAGCCTGAGCCGCAGTGATGGCATGGATTTGACAACCTTCAATTGGTTAGGGCTGGACGGCAGCAGGGTTCTCACACACCTTCCGCCGACAAGGATGTGTGCTCAGGTATGCAGCAGCACTACGCGCAACCGTGAATTATGCAGGTATGATGGGAATGCAAGTATGCAGGATTGCAAAAGTGGGGTACACAGGTATGGAACACATCTATTAGCATAGCTGCAGGTGGAATTGCAGCAGATGTGAGGAACGCTAAGCAGAAAGGTCTTTCGATGGGCTGGCCGGGGAATGATCCCGGTCACATGAATTTAACAATCCCCAGTCCAGCCCAGAGTCTGAGCCTGATGGTTTATTAAGGTTATTAGGTAGTTGGAGGTGATCTGGTGCTTAAGGAAAGCCTGGTTTCGTTTCAGCTGAAGAATGCCGGAAGAATGCAAAGCAAATAAGTTAAGGGGTGAAGCTAGCTGAAGCACGTGCTTTGGTGCATGAGAAGAAAACTGCTTAGGTAGTGAGACACTCCCTGCGTCAATTCAGGAGAAGGAGTCACCTAGGGCCTAAGCACAATATGACTCCTCCACCAGAAGTGCATGGATGCTTTCTACATGTTTATCACACTGTAAATTGGGCATATTGTTCATACACAACAGGAATCAATTGCCAGATTGCTTCCTTGAGTGTTGAGGCTCATACACAAATGCTGATGCGGCATTGCTCAAAAATTTCATTCACAGGCAACCGTGGGAGATGCAATTACAAGCATGCACAGAAACAAAGAGAAGGGCGTGGCGCCATGCACTCTTTTGGTGTATGGACATGACCAGGGTGGGCAAGGCCCCACGGAGTCTATGGCGAGTAGCCTGGAGCGCCTGGCTGACCCGCAAGGTGAAGCAATAAATGTATTGGACACTGACCGTCTGCGCTTGGCCGTGAAGAGCCCCCTGGGGGAACCAGAGAATCTTTCCTGCTTGTTGTTTTTCCACCGTTGCAAACAAATGCACACCATTTCGGGGCGAGTGTCACACGTATGACGACCTGATGCCACATAACTGCTTGGCCTTGGTGCATGGTTTGTTGTTTTTGCTCATGTACAGCAATTATGTGTGTGCCCTGACTCTGCATTTGCACAGGCCCTATGATTTTAGATCAAATTTCTTGTATTGTGCTGCTCCATCAACCAATTGCCCGCTCCAACCAAATTGTTTTCTTTATGATATTGTATGATATATGTTCTTTAACTGGCATTGCATCACAGGTTTGTTGCCTTTTTAAATCTGGCCATTTCTGTGAAACACTGCGCTGCACAGAAAACCTGACCTTGCCTTTCCCCATGTTCCTGTGCGCTCTTGCTCATCTTATGAGTGGCGTCTGAGACAAGCATCCAGCAAACCTGATCCCCGTGAAGTTGAATGCTGCATGATTTTTGCAGGGCTAGGAATTGACGGCATCATGCGTATGACCCAGAGAGACCCTGCTGAGCTGTTCAAAATCCTTGACCACTGCACAGACATCCCAAGCTGGTGGGACACAACAAATTGGAACAAACTACAGCCATGGAATGCAGCTAGATGTGCATAAAAATAGGCAAGCCTCCTCCTAGACACCTCATTGTAGACATGATCCTATGCAGCAGGTATTGAGGATCTTGCATCACGATGCCTTTTCTTGTTGACTCAAGCATGAATTGATTTGGATGTACACTGGCTGGCCAAATGTTTGAGACCTTTCCTTGCACGTAGTCCCATGCCAATCTTGTAAGCTCACACATAACGATAGGAAACTTTGCTCAGCTTGTGAGCAGGGGGCCTCCCAAATGAGGGAAAGCTGCTGTGTATGTGGTTGGTGTGCTTGCGGATAGTGCATGCACACTTAAAGGGGTCAAGAGCCTCTTCATTTTTCCTCACCATGCGCTAAATCAAATGCGCAAAATCAAATGGTTTGAGTCCAGCCAACAAGGCATCAGTGCAAAACAAATGCCTCAGGATGTTGACTTATGCATTTATGTAGTCAGACTGAGGCAGCTGCACATGGACAGCCCCTCTGCTGCCTCCTGATTCAGCGTGCACACTTGTAAACTGGCAGGAGAGGTGAAGTGCAGGGACAGGGGGGGCCGCGACTTATCCAGTGTGCAGATATCAAGACATACAACCGGATGTGTGAGCGCCTCCTACATGACGTAGAGGTGCTGGGAGTTCTGGCCAAAATCATTGGATCCCAGACGTAAGAATATCTATTTCTTGAATTTAAGTCAGGAATGGTTTGCAATTGGATGCTCGTGCATGGTTGCACACACCCCAATATCAGTTGTTCACTGCTTATTCCAGCTTGCTCAATACTCGGATACAGGCTCCAATTTTAAAACACATGTTTTTGGTAAGCTATGCTGAATTGTGTCTGCAAAATCTGACATTTGAGGCCATGCTTCTCACATTGTAATCCTGACATGGCTTTTAATTGTGCACTGTTAACATCAGATGCATGCACAATCATGGTACACCCTGCTGAGTCAGTCTGCAATGCCTGTCAAGCTGCACTCATTTGCTTGTCAATACCAAAGGCATAAACAAAGAAATGTTGGATGAGAGACAGTGTCCTCAGGGCAATGGCTGTGCAACCGTCCCTGGGTAATATGCTGCAGGTATGATATCCGTACAAGGATGCACTGGATGTCTGGACATTTGTTCTTGTTTTCCAATGTTCTGCAGATATCCTTACAAGGATGTGCTGGATATCTGGAAATCCGTACTTGTGTTCCAATCCTCTGGTATCCTGGCAGATCTTCCCACACACAGGCTCCTGAAAGATGCACTGTCAAGGTGGGATGAACTCCTATCAAAGCATGTCTCATGGCACTGAGCATGATCCAGCTCAGTGGCAAAAGTATGCTTTGAAAGTGGCAGAGAGAGAGACAGAGAGAGACAAAGACAGAGACAGAGACAGAGAGTGTGTGTGTAGCAAAAAAATAGCTTTATGTACATAGCAGGCACCTTTACACTGGAAGCGCTCTGGACCTGCCTGCAGATACTCAGAAATGGTGGAGTCCCTGGTGCAGATTCAAAACCAGCTTCTGGAAGGTGTATCGGTTATCTTACATGGTGGGTAAACTTGACTGATCGCAAGGTGCAGCAGCTCAAAACGCGTTTGCAAGTCCTGCCCTGATCTGCATGCAGATACCACTCACAACGCTGTTCGGCTTGAGCAGATCTGTTCCTTTGCTCTCAGGTGCCCCGCTTCTGAGCAATGAAGAGGAGGGATTTGTGCTTGTGGGGCAGATGATCAAGCCCCAGGCAGGGAAAGGAGTCCAGGAAGATAGGAGCAGCAGCACTGCCAACGAGCACGGCATGAACAACATCTATGTTTTCAATTCATTGGCTGTTGAGCGGCAAGAGGTGCGTACTTCTGAATGATGTTTGAAGATCCTTTGGAAGTACCTGAGCAAGTCGATATTGACCATATCTGCTGCAACAAGCAACTTTGTCACACCCATGGTGCTCTTGTTGTTGAGAACTATTATCAAAGGTGGCAGACTTCAAAAGCAAAAACGATGCTTGCTTCACCAGCACAAAACCAACCAAGCGTCTCTTTGGCTCTATATCTTGACAGGTTATCGAGGTAGATACTTCAATGATACCGGGCGATCACAGAGAGACTTTTCAAAGGAGCCACACAGGTGAAGATGGTCGTCCACACAAATGGATTCCTCTTTGTCAAGCCAGATTATTTTCTTTCCTAATCCTCCCTGAGCAGTTATCTGGTGTCATTATCATTAAGTGTAAGCTATGGGCAAGGAAAATAAGGGAGTCCTGAGAAGGGTGGGATAGCCTGAAGGCTGGTTCAGGAAACACAACACCACAGCTCTTACACGCTGCAGATGGATGTGATTGGCCAATAGTGAGTGAGTGCTTAGCTGGCCATTCGGCCAAGCAAGAACATGGCAACGGAGGAGTGGACATATTGAACATGCTGACGGCTTCGCAGCAGCCTTTTCAGAGCAACTTACCAGACTGCAGACTTGCCAGGATGCTGCATACCTTTAAGCCCGCAGCGCACCTCCCTGTCAAGCAGAGGGACTGGCAAGTGGCAAGGGGGAGGGGTGAGGTCAGGGGGATGCAGCAGGTGATGATTGCTGAGCCCCTGCCAGAGCAGGCCCAGAGGCGTGCCGACAGCATGCCAGCCCACGTCCTGCTTTTGCGAGCTGTGGGAACGCGCTGCGCTGAGGGCGAGCAAGATGGCCGTGGATGATGGAGACTGGCATGGCCATCTTACCATCCTGCACAGCCATCGCATTTGCCACCAGCACTGTGCATTCACACAGCATGTAAAGCCGGCAGCCGCCACTCCAGGCCTCCTTGATGATCAACCCACGATAGGATTAATCTAATCAATCCACAACTGGTGGCCTCCTTGTCTGCTTAGTAGCATCTGCCCGCAACCACCCAGAGAAGCTGGCAGTGCTCTATGTTGGTGGTAGGTGACGGTAGGGGCACTGGATCAGCCTAACATCAGTACATCCAAGAACTCTGCGAGCTGTCTTTTGTGTGATTAAGATACCCCCGCACATTTCCCGCTGTACCTAGATGCCAGCAGCCTGAAATTGTGCATTGCCAGCTCTTGCTGCCCCTTTTGTCTAAGCCTTGGGGTTGACGCCTTGGGGGCAACCATTGCTATGCTTGCAGCCAAGCTGCCCTTGATGGTACACAAGGCAAGCCCCACCATCCCATCAAGAGTCTGGTACACCATGCAAACTTTGGAAGTACACCACACTGCCCTAGTGTGCAATGAAGAGGCTGATCTTCATGGCATACCTTAACAGCATGCACAGGCGGGAGACCTGCTGCTCAGGCCTCTGCAAATAGAGCAGCAAGGCAGCTCATGCATGCTGCACTGGGCAGACAGACATGGCATCTCACTCCCCAGAGCAGCCTGCTCCCTTGACCCACCTTGCCCCTGTCCCCACCACTGCCGCCCTGATACCCCCCAATCTCTGCTGCCAGCCGGCTGTCCCAGCGCCTGCAGCTTGCCGCCCCGCAACAGGAGCAGCAGCTAGTATGCCAGAGTGACGTCTGCATGCGCACTGTAGAAGGGCTGCCCTGCCAACCTCTTGCACGCCAGGCGTGCCTGCCAATTGGGGCGCAAGTGCCACTTGATCAGTGATCAACTCTCTTAAGACTGCATGTCTGCACAATTATCTACTGCGTTGTGCAGACATGTAGATGTGCTATTGCTCTTTGAGCATCAGTAAGTCATGCTTTTCTTTCAAGTTTAACGGCATGCACAACTATCATCCTGGGTTTGCTCCCACAGGCCAGCCACTGCTCACAGCAGTTTGCAAGCCTTTATCCATTGCTCAAGCAGAGGACCTGCAGCCTAATACTCCAGTCAGAGTAAAGAATACAGATTCCAAGGCTGGGCATGTGGGTACTGAGTCAGACGCTGTGGCCTTGATTTTACCTGACTCCTTGGCTAATCCATCCCCGGGCCCGGCAGATGACTCAAAGTTTGATTCTGCAGGAAGACACTGCAGTAAAAGCCTGGTTTGCTTTTGAGGATTAGCAGCCTGGAACAATTGTTGATTCTTCTTTCACGTGCAGGTCATGCTCACCAACCAATTTGTTCAGGCGACTTTCAATGCATGTGGCATGCTAACCTCATTGGTAGATTTGGCATGCATGAGGGAGCTGGTTGCTCCAGACAGCTGTGCAAACGCTCTCAAGTGAGTGGCAGGGGATGCTTTGTGCCAGATTTGAGCATTTGCAAGACCATTGTATCCGGGAGGACCCTTGGCCAAGAACCAGTCAGCAACCTTTTGCTGCTGCACAGAATACATGGCTCAGATCACGCAAGCCCCACCAAAAAATCAGCACTATGGTGTTGGCTGTCTTTTGTTTGAAGGATGAGTGAATCCAACGTCCTGAGCAACGAACTCTTTCTTGGCAAGGTGAGGAGAGAACATGAAAAAATTGCACTGCAAGAGGCTTGCCTGGCAAAAATGTTGAAATTCATAGAGGGATGGCGCTGCAGGGCAGTGATACACGTTTGATTGTGATGTCGTTGAAGCAGGACCTGATCAGGAGTAACCAAGGGGGCAACCAAGGGGATAAAGGCTTCAACTGGAATGCCATAGGTGCGTAGACATGTCCAGATGCAGCGTTGTATCACGGCATGAAAATGTCATGATGTATGGTGAGACAGCGACAGCATGAATCTCTTGTGGTGCTTGCAAGTCCGCAGCACGGGGCTCACAAAGATGGGTGCGCGCATGAAGCAGGAGATGGCTATGATCTTAGTGCTTGTCAGCTGTTTTGCAAACAAGCGCAAATGAATGGCCAGCAAAGGCTGTGCTTCAATGCCCCTCTTTGAACACGAAGCTGTGGTATTGGGAGAAGTCTGTAACAGTTTAAGCAACACTACAAATCTCTTATTGCTGGGAGTATGAAGTGTGGTACAAGAAGGTCCCTTATGCTGCTGCCTTGCAATGCTAGATTCTTTCATTTGCAACTTGACCAGGACATGGACTGACCTGATGGGCTTGCGCTTTGACTGTGGTGATGGCGAAGGCGTGTGTGTTTCAGGCCAAATGCTCAGCTTGGCTTGCAAATGCAGGGGAAGGAGCCAAAGTGGAGGTGATTGAGGCAGGCCCTGTGCGTGCGTGCCTGAAGTTGACAACCAGGCTCCAAGGGAGCGCATCTTTCCTGCAGCAGCTCATTTTTTTGCACGCCTTCTCCCCGTGCCTAACCTTTGACACAAAAATCAATTGGCAAGATCCAAGCCAGGCACTCTGGGTAAGACTTTGACCATGTTTAAGTGACTCTGGATGTGGCCCAGCTTTTGGGCTGGGTGACTCAAGGTGTGACTTAGTGCTGCAGATGAGGCTCGGACCTCACTGAGGCCGAAGTGGATTTGAATATGGCCCTGGACTGGGCTGGCTTGATCTTTGTGTAACTTTGAACTTTGGGTCGAGTCAAAATGAAAACAAGCACGGCCAGGCACACGTTAATCTCATTTATTGAGATACCTATCAGCTGCATCTTGGATCTGGAAGTCTCAGGAGAGGCCATTGTGTTGAAGGTGTTTGAGAGGGCTTAGGAAATCTTGGGCTGGGCGTCTTTTGGCATGGAACTTAGGATCCCTTGCGCTTCCTATCATGTCCCACTTCAGCTTTGACTGGCTTTGCATAGCACTAATTTGCAATGTTTGACAGCCCTGGCATAGGCTCTCGTATGTTCAAGAGTGTCAGAAACAGGTCACGCATTCAGTCAAGGATGTGTTAAGCAGGATTCTTTTGTGCACGATGTTTCAGTCAAGGGAGTGTGACACAGGATTCCTTTGTGCGTGCATTGCACAAGCTTGGGCAGCATGTGTGTGTGTGTGCTTGCGCTTAGGTGGAGTTTCCATGGGACCTGCAATCGCAGCTGGCATGGTATGAGGTTCAGTTTGGAGCTGTGTCAAGGTCCACATGCAGCGAGCTATCTGGAAACCTACAAGCAAGTGCAGTATGCGCCCACAGGCAAGTGCACAGACGTCTGGTGTGTCCCTTAAAACAGAAATGTACACAGCACGCACATGTACCGTAAAGCAGATCCTAGAGCAGGGTCAAAATATGCACATGCAGCAAAATAATATAGGTACAATGCGCATTGTAGCATGCTTCTCTGCCAAGCTGTGATCACTTCTGGATGTATGAACAGCACGATACTGCAGTTTCTTGCTCAAAGCATGTTTGATTGCCGCTTGATCTTGACCTGCTGGTCAGGTAAGAGACATTGGTATTTGCATGCTGTGGGTAAGCGCATACACTTCCATAAATAGTGCAACCTCTTGGGATGACGAGGTATGGCAGGTGGATGGACCTTTCAGATGGCTCCAATGGAGTTGCGCTCTTAAATGACTGCAAGTATGGACATGCGACCTTTGGATCAAAGCAGGTCAGTGCAAGCACAAGCGCTGCCTTAGTGCCGGGTGCAAAGTTAATTAAGGACTTCTTATAAGGACTTCATTGACCTAGGTTTTGCAACACTGCTACGTGTTGCGTATGATGCATCTTTTGTGCCATTCTAATCCTAGATTGTTGAGCTATAAAGTGAAACCCTTGAACTCCCATACCTTGCCGTGAGTTGGGTTGCATTGGGGTGCAGATCTTGGCTCATTTTGGCACATGCATCTCTAAAAATGATGAATGTGGAGCAGCAAGCTGCTGGCTTGGCATTATTCTGGCAATACTCTTTTGCAATCATGACAATGGACTTTCTGACCTTTCTGGGCTGCGCAAGAACTGCTGCATGATGTACACATTGTTGGCCCTTGCTTTCATATTCCAAGATGCGGTGAATGCCACTTCTGTGCAGATTCTTTTCCTCATTCATCCCACAGTCAATGGCAAAGATACTTCAGGCGTGACTGAACACCATTTCAAGTACGGGGTGCTGCCCCACCTGGGAGGGTATGTGCACCGCCTTGTCCTGCATGATATGTGTCTAAATTTGTCCAATTGGAAAGGATTGTGCATGTTGCAGGTTATGAAGTGTGATACATCCTCGCAGCAACAAACTTTGAAAGAATTGGATGATGGAGACTTGCATCCAAAACTCCACCAAGCTCAGGATCCCATTCCAGATCATGATTTCCCCTTCTGTAGAAATACTTGCTTATGCTCTTCTGCATTGTGACAATGGTGTCAGCAACCTCTGTGCAAGTGCTGCAGTGGATTCAAAAACTTGCTCATAAGCTTCCTTCTTGCTGGCATTGCCTACTTTTCCAGGTGGCAACAAGCAAGTGTTGTGGAGTGTGCTGCGGCATTTGAGCTCCCCCTGCTTCTGCTCCCGCCTTACAAGCAGCTTTCATGCGCTGCCAATGATTTCTTACCCATGATTGGCACACCATTCCTACAGGTGCTCGTGTGTGTGTGCGTGTGTGTGTGTGTGCGTGTGTGTGTGCATATTTTCCTATGTGTGTGTATGCATTATTGTGTATGCATTGTTGTGTATGTGCTTATCTTTCTCCTTTGCTGACTTATTAGATTTGTGACTGGATGGCATGGCATGATGATCAAACTTTTTTAGATCCGCTGTGTTTAAGACTGCTTAGCTCCCCACTTCAGCTGTCCTGATTTGAAAGGTACGGCATTGTGACCTAATTTAACCCTTCATTACAGACTGCTTACTATTTGCTTGTATATGCATGCACTTGTGTGCCACTTTGTGCGTTTAAATTTGTGCATCTCAGATAATATCTGACGACCAGGGCTTACGTCCAAGCCTGCTGTTGGACACTGTCAAACTGGCAGAGGAGGACCAAAACCTTCAACAACACGAAGTGTTGATTGTTACCCGCCTGTATGAGTCTAAGGGGCACAGGTGAAACTTGGCAGCTCCAACAAGTGCGCTCAGTGCATTGACTAAGGCTGCTGTTTTCATGGAGCGAACTTGCAATCCATGCCTGACTTTTGAAGCCAACGAAGCACACAATATAACTTATAATCACTGTCCACAGCATGTCTATGAAAGGGCAATAGGGACAATGGGGCTTTTACAAAAGGGAATTCCACGTTCATATTTGTCTTACCAATGTGAGCTTGCTTTATCTTGCTGTCATCATTTGACATGGATTGTTCTCTAGGCATTGCAGAGCAACTTCCAGTAGATCTAGACGCCTCATTCAGCAGTCACTGTTTTCAACTTCGCCTGATAAATCATTACTCCGTCTAGGTGCCAAGCCGCCTGATTGTTAAAACAAATTGCAATGCGTTTGGCGTGAAATGGTGCGCAGGGGAGCCGCTCAACTTCACATCCTCGGAATACTGGGAAAAGTGTTGAAGGTGGCGAAGTGCAATCTGCTCGAGGATGAGATTGATGAGCTGGAGGTGTTGCAGGCAGATAACGGAGCATTTGTGGAATTAAAGTATAGCCCATGGCAAATCCTGAGCCTGAAGATATGGTTTGATATTCCCTTTAGTCTACTGAGTGCGTGACAGTCACTGTGTGGCACAACGTTAGGTGAAACAACAATTTTTTGAAAGTTCGCAGCAATGCAGCACCCTGACTTACTCTGACAGACATGGACAACAGGATGAAGAATGTAGCAGCTTCACACAATGGTCTTAACAGATGTTCATACATGCGCAAAACCAGTCGATTCCAGAGGTTAACTGGCCGTAAGGTCCCCAAGGAACACCGTGCTGAGCTGGATGTACTCAGCAATGCCAGTCTACTTCAGTGTACAAGTATCCACAAGGATCACACAAAGCCATGGTTCTCTGGGCCTTGTGGTATTCTACAGGCAATGCCTCCACAGATGGCAGCCTTCACATCATGATGTACAGGCGTGAACAGGTACAAGCTTGTCACAGACACACACACCTCTTATCATCTGAATCAAACGCCCTACAAGTTCTTGTTCACGAATGTGCGATATATTTTTTTAACGGTACAATCCAGACATCCTATGCCATGTCAAACCGTTCTGCATGCTTCAACGCCGTTTTAAGTGCTGTCACCAGATCACTGCGACTCCTATACCGAGGCAAGGTCAGCTGCATGAAGCACGTGTGAGCCTGAGGCAGCTGCTCGCCACTTGCACCTTCATCTGCATGACAGAGCAGGGAGGTGGGCGAGGCTGGAGACCGACGGGTCTGAACTGAAGAGAATGGACACACACCTTGCCCTGCTTTTATAAGGGGCTAAGAGGAAGGGTTACATATTTGAACCTGCTGAATGAGGGCAGCTTTGCTCAAGCAAACCTAAAAGATCACTTATGTTTATGAGACCAAAGGGGCCAGGATGGCAGTGATACACCCCTTTGTGCATGTATGTGGGTGGTGATTGAAGGTTTCCTTCGTGCATGTGAGTGGAAGATGGTGTGACATCACGCGTTTTCTAGCACACTCCTATCATGTATGATCTGCTTCACTAAGGACAGTGTGCAAGATTCGCGACACCCTATTCCTAGCTTTCTAAGAAGGCCATGTGCATGACAAGCCTCCCATTCATGCGGCACACCCAGAGGAAGACAATGTGTCCAGCTTCTGCAGCATCTGAGCAACGTGGAGGGGTCCACACACCCACCCTTTTACGATGGTAGCCTCAAACACACGCTCGCACTTTGGAAGTACTGCCCTCCCCACCACCTCTCACTTTTCCAGCCATGCACGTGCGCGTATTTCATAAATAACTTTTGTAAGCCCCAAACCCCAGGTCTTGCTCGGGTTGTGCTGCAGCCGTGTCACTGCCAGGCAGCACAGCTGATGGTGCTGCATGCACAACATTGCCCTTGCCGCCGCACCCGCACCTCCTCGCACAGCCGCTGCTAGTGCAACCCAACCTGATCAGTGCTCCACAGCTTGTAGGCACACCGCAGCCGCACCTGCGCCTCTCCACGCACCCCCCTGCTGCAGCCGCACCTGCGCCCGGACACGCACACCCCTTCACACACATATACGCTGCAGCTACATCTGCGCCCCCACATACCCCCTCCCCACCCGAACGCTGCAGCCTCACCTGCGCCCCCCCCCTGCTCCCCCACCCACACACGCTTGCTCTTGCCTCACCTGCGCCCTCGTTTGCACACCACAGCTGGGGCTTGCAGGGGAGGCTCTGGAAGCCGCCCAGGGGCAGGTTGGCCAGTCCAGTCCAGAACAGCAGCAGGCCCTGCTGCTCCTCAGGGCTGAGCTCGTGCTGCACCACGTCAAAGAAGGTGTCCATGTACTCCTGCAGACAGCGCACAGGGGAGAGGCGGCTGAGCTCGTGCTGCACCACGTCAAAGAAGGTGGCTATGTACTCCTACAGGCAGCGCACAGGGAGGGACAGGCATCAAGGTTGGCGTGCTGTCAGTCACACAAGGGAAACCTCTCTGTCCCATTTGTTATGCCAAAGAAGGTGGCTATGTACTCCTACAGGCAGCGCACAGGGAGGGACAGGCATCAAGGTTGGCGTGCTGTCAGTCACACAAGGGAAACCTCTCTGTCCCATTTGTTATGCCGCAGAGCGTGTCATAAGTTATCTGCACAAGCCAGGCCAGAGCATTTGGTGCACTCCACAGGGATATTAGCCTCGTTGCTGTTGTGTGGCTGGTTTCCCTGACCAGCAGATGCGCAGCCCCTCCTTTTGCTCATGAGAGGCCTGGACTGCATACCCCCCTCCCCCCAATGCGCACATAGGACTTGCGTGCAGACGCCTGGACTGCATACCCCCCTCACACAATGCGCACAGAGGCCTGGACTGCATACCCCCCTCACACAATGCGCACAGAGGCCTAGACTGCATACCCCCCTCACACAGTGCGCACAGAGGCCTGGGCTGCATACCCCCCTCACACAATGCGCACAGAGGCCTTGAC
>LKMJ01003621.1_pt1 | contig 14414 bp, 17 predicted proteins | sample 643391 | NCBI WGS metagenome assembly LKMJ01 (sample SAMN04112250, study PRJNA286221) | soda lake metagenome | biome: soda lake; feature: Kulunda Steppe; material: water; isolation source: sample PL-Br10 brine of Picturesque Lake | place: Russia: Kulunda steppe | collected 2010-07
CACACACACACACACACACACACACACACACACACACACACACACACACACACACACAAGCACTCATACTCATCAGCGCGCGTATGTGTGCACGCGCGTTCACGTCCAATGCAGGCGACCCTGGTTTCCAGAAGCACCTTACTGCTGCGCCGCCCCAGAACCACCTGCTGCTGCACGCAGCAGTGATCTTTGTGTTCAGTGCACACCACCAGGATACGCCTCCAACCAGAGGAGGGCACTCGCATGCGCAGCCTGCAGCACTGACAGCATCAGGGCAGCAGAACGGCGGGCCCCTCTTAGGTGGGGGGGCTGCTCCACCAGCGGGGGAGACGCTGCAGAAGGTGCGTGCGTGTGTATGCATGCGCGCATATGTGGGGAGACGCTGCAGAAGGTGTGTGTGTATGCATGCGCGCATGTGTGGGGAGATGCTGCAGAAGGCGTGTGCGAGTGTGTATGCATGCGCGCATATGTGTGCGCGCCTATGTGCACTCTTGCCCGAGGGCTTGCTGACGTACCTGAAAGCATGTACTTCACTGCCTGAAAATGCGTTTGCTTGACTTGACTGGAAATGTTCATCCGTTAACTCTCTGTGCAAGCGTGCTTGCACAACATATGCCCGTGAAAGCCTGCATGCGAGACCAGCCTGTGAAAGCTTGCATGGCTCAAGCCGATGCCTCACTTGCGATCCCTGCCACGCCAGAGGCTGCGCCGTTCAGCAGGAACCCACAGAGAGGGCGCAGTAAAGCAGCTCTCTCAGTCATCAGTGACTGCTCGACAGGCATGCCACAGGAGGAGCAAGGCACCTGAGGAGCCAATGCGCCGCGCCTTGCTCACGCCGAGCGTGCCCCACCCTCTGCCCCTCATATGCAGGCACTGCTGCGCCCCATATGCAGGCACTGCTGCGCCCCATATGCAGGCACTGCTGCCCCATATATGCAGGCACTGCTGCCCCATATATGCAGGCACTGCTGCCCCATATATGCAGGCACTGCTGCGCCCCATATGCAGGCACTGCTGCGCCATATATGCAGGCACTGCTGCGCCAGGCCGCGCTGACCACCGCCCTGGAGCTGTGCTCCACGCTGTGCAACGCGCTCACCGCCGTCCCCACTCCCCTGCCCGCCGGCGCCACTGGAGCAGGAGGCACGGGCGGCGGGGATGCGCAGCCGCAGCAGGCCCCAGGGGGGGCGCCCCACAGCACCCCTCAGCAGCCGCTACTGGTGGCCCTGAATGTACTGCTGCCCTGGCTGGCCACCCACCCGCACCTGCTGCTGATGACCCAGGGCAGCGCGGCAGCGCCGCCGGCGGCAGCTGCGGCAGGCGTGAGTGGGGGCGCGCTGCTCCGGGAGCTGACGGTGGCGAAGATGGGCTTGTGGCGCGCAGCCACGAGGTGCGTGCGTGTGTGTGTGTGTGTGAGAGAGAGAGAGAGAGAGAGAGGGAGGGAGAGCTGCTGCCGTGGGTGTAACTGGAGCGAGGGGAGCGCGGGTGAGGGTGTGGGTGTATGTATGCGCGTGGGTGTGTGATGCTGTGACGCGCATACGCTAACGCATGCACGCGCAATGTGCTGCCCGGGCGTGCATCCGTCCCACCCCGCTTTGCTCCTTTTGCCACCTCACAGCAAGCTCTCTTCACAGCAGCGCTGACAGTTGCTAACAGCAGTGCGCCACTCCTCTCGCGCTCAGCCACTGGAGGCCAGGCTGTGCACGTCTGTCCATGCACACTCCACATTCCGGCGTACAAGAAAGACTTTCGCTTACGCAGGCACACGCAAGCACGTGTATGCAACGTGCTTCACACACGCGCACACACGCACATGCACACACACACAATGCCACACACATAATGCCACACACACGCGCGCACACACACATGCACACACACACAATGCCTGGCGCCCGCGGGGCTAGCCGTCTTCATGCCTACTTCCCAACTCCTGCCTGTGTGCTGCAGGCTGGCCACGCTCCTGGCTCGATCCGCGCTGCAGCAGCAGCTGCCCCTGGCGCTGCTGCCCCCTGAGTTGGCGGCCACGCCCCAGCAGCACGACAAACCCAGCACCGCCCTCGGGGAGAGCAATGGCAGTGGCGGTGCGCTCACTCTTGTGCCTCAGCAGCGGCAGCAGCAGCAGCAGCAGCAGCAGCAGCAGCCGCAGCTGCAGCCGCAGCAGCGCTGGGAATGGGATGTGGAGGGTGCGGGGCCAGAGCTGCTGCTGCCTGAGGATTGTGAGCTGCGTGGCTTTGAGCCCATGGGCGCGGCCATCAGGGCGGGCGTGCACCTGGCCCAGCAGCAGCAGCAGCAGCAGCAGCAGCAGCAGCAGGAGGGGCTGGAAGCTCACACAGCAGAGGCGCAGGCCCCCTCCACCGCCAGCCCCTCAACCCTGGCAGCGGCAGCAGCAGCAGGATCAGAAGCTGCCGCAGGCGCCGGCGCAGCGCGCACCGTGCGCCTGCTGGCGTGGCTGCGGGTGCTGTCCACGCACGCGCTACATGCCGCGCAAGTAGCGCTGGGCACTGCAGCTCCAGGAGGCAGCGGTGGCGGCAGCAGCGCGGTGGGCGCGAGCGCACCAGCAGGGACCGGTACAGGCCCAGCTGCCCTCGCGCCTGGCGCGGCGGCGGCGGGCGGCGGCAGCGTCAGTGTGCATGCACTGCAGGCGGTGGCACAGGCCGCCAGCGACTTCCACAAGGCCATGGCGATGATTTACGCCAGCACGGGCGGGGGTGCAAGGAAGGGGGCAGGGGCGGCGGCGGGGCAGGATGCTGCAGCGCGTGCAGCGCCCTTGCAGGTGGGTGGCCACAGCCAGGAGGCCATGGATGTGTGCGTGGAGGGGCAGGGGGTCGCACCAGATGGCATCGTGGGCACAGGCTTGGCGCCTTTACCACAGCTGCCCCTCCAGAGCCCGCCTCCAGACCCTGCACCTGCGGCGGCACCGCCACCCCCACCACCATCGACAGCAGCAGCAGCAGCAGCAGCAGTAGTAGGCGGCGCAGGGGAGGAGGGCGAGGAGGAGGAGATCGTGTACCGGCCCAGCAGCACCAGCAGCAGCCTGGCACGGCTGCAGCGGCAGGTGGCGGGCGGCGGCAGCAGCAGCAGGGAGGGCAGCAGCAGCCTGGGCCAAGGCAGCTTGGGTGGCTGGAGCAGCTGCGGCGGAGGGGGCGCAGGGGCAGGGGCAGGGGCCGGCAGGGAGGGCGAGGACGGCGGCCGGCTGCCGCCCGGAATCAGCACCTTAAGTGCAGCAGTCCCTGCAACAGGCGCCTCGCTAAGCAGGGGTGATGGTGGGGTGCCCCCCGCGGAGCCAGCACCCCCTTTATCCCACCAGGCTGTACTGCAGCAGCAGCAGCAGCAGCAGCAGCAGCAGCAGCAGCACGCGGGGCTGACGCCCAGTGCTCCCCCTGTTGGCGCTGACCCCAACGTTGCCGCGCCCCTTGCGCACGATGCGGCAGATGCTGCCCCTGCAGCCCCGGACCCCAACCGCTTGCCCAGGCCCACGTGGCTGACTGCATCCCCTCCCAGCAGTGCTCCCACGGCTTCACATGCCTGTACTCTGACCGCCCCACCCCCAGCCCCACCATCCACATCAGCGCCAGCGCCGGTGCCAAGCATAGGGACAGCTGCCGCTGCGCCACCACCCTCAACGCCTGCAGCCCCCGCCCCTAGCCCCGGCCACATTCCAGTTCCACAGCCTGCGCCGTCTGTCCTGGCCAAAGCTGCCGCAGCCGCCCAGGCCGCGGCCAAGGCGGCGGCAGCGCGCCGGCAGGCCGCCGCCGCCGCCACAGCCGGTGGGAGTGGCGGCACTGCTGCTGTTGTGCCTGCTGCGTCTGCAAGCCCCAGCACAGCAGTAAAAGCCCCAGCAGGGGCTCATGTGGGAGCGGGACCTCCTGCTCCAACTGCGCCGCACCCCACCATCACCCTCAACCCCCCCCTTGCCTGTGCTTCCCAGCCTGCGCCAGTGGGCGTATACCAACAGCCCCACCTCCCGGAGCAGCAGCAGCAGCAGCAGCAGCAGCAGCAGCAGCAGCAGCAGCAAGGCGGCACGCCTCAGGTGCAGCCGTATGGCGTGTACCAGAAGCCCCACACGGTGGGCACTTCGGCAGCGCCGCTGGCGCCATACTTCCAGCAGCCCCTGGGCGGCACGAGCTTTGGCACAGGCGGCAGCAGCAGCAGCAGCAGCAGTGCCAATGGCAAGGCCATTCAGCATGCTCAGGCACCGCTGAGTGTCCAGCCGCAAGGCGTGTACCAGCAGCCGCACTTCCCCCCACCCAACCCCCCTCAGTTCCGTCACCAGCTCTACTCCACCTCGCATGCCCCTGCACCGCCGCAGCCAGCGGGTGTGTCCCAGGGCGTGTACCAGCAGCCGCACATGCTCTCAGGCCCACATCAGGCATTCCAGCCGCCTATGTGGGCAGGCATGCCGCGCAGCTCCTACTCCACAGGTGCGCACACAGTAGCACGGCACAGGACAGTGCATATGTGTAGTGGAGGCAGCTACGTGTGCCTCCCCGTTCTGCACGTGATGGGGGCACACTTACGCAGGCGCCATGCTTTCTGGGTCATGCAGGCCACACCTCACTCCTGGTGAGGTAGTGCTGCAACTCTGTAAGCAACACTTACCCAAACGCTTCCCGTTGTTTTCTGTGCAAGGGGTGTGCGGGTGCACGCATGCGTTTTCTTAACAAGAGTCAACGCGCGTGTGCGTTTCCTGCATTTGTACAGATGCCTCGGCAGCACGAGATGGGGAGGCTGTTGCGCTGTCTGCAGTGGAGAGCGTGTTGGGCATGTCGCCGCCAAGCCATCACCACCCGCCACCCCCCAAGCCGCAGCAGCCTGAGGATGGAGGGTCACAGGACCTGTCATTACTTGACTTGATACGGCAGCAAGTGCAGCGGAATGGAGGCTCTTGACATGGCTGCTTCTTGTCGTAATACCGGATCATAGGTCATTGTCAATATTGGATCATGGGTCATTGTCAGTACTGGATCATAGGTCATCATCGATGCAGGATCACATGTCATTGTCAAAATTGGATGATATGTGGTGATGTCACTAGCCCACTCGTGGTGTGCACTACTAGTTCACCGGCCCTAGTTTCTTGCCAAATATAGGACAGCCCTGCCTTGGCATCGGGTGTGCCTCACATGGCTTTGTGAAGGCAGCATCTCTTGTGAGGCCGGATCGTAGGTCTTTGTCAATACCAAATCATAGGTCATTGTCTGCTAGACAGTAACCTAAATACTTCACTGGCCTTTACAGTTCAATGGATGATATTTAGTGTTGTTACTTGCCTACTCATGTTTTGCACATCTTGTACATTGACCCTAGTAGGGTCAATGTACAAGTAGCTATTTTCCGAATAGGGCCTGGACGAGTGCCAAGCTGAGGCGTGTGAGCAGGTACAAGAATTTCACGGATTGCAAGGATCAGGCCTTCACTTAACATGTGCGACTGCTAGCTGATGAAGCACGTGAGCAGGTGCCCTAAAACAATTTCCTTACAGTTTCTTTGATCAGCCTGGTTGAAAGAGTTGCTAGGCAAGCCTGCCTCAGCACCAAGCGCAATCCTTCAGGAACCCCAGGTTTTTGCCCTGAGCTATTATACAGTGCCTGTAGATGGGTTTTGATGAGCTGCCAGCTCCGACGTGGGTACTACCGTAATAACAGTGACCTCATTATAGAGGTAAGCTTATAGCTGCACCAGCAGAACGAGGGCAGCTTAGTTGAAGCTTATTTCCAGGCCTACAAGGCAAACCATCTCAAAGAAGCAGGAGAGCCTCTTCTGAGAGTAGGAAAGAAAAACCATGCAGGCAGTGATGACACTCCTTTCGCCTGTGGAGGAAAAGGTGCAGCCTCAGCAAGGGTCAAAAAAGAAAATGCCATCCCCTCAGCAAGGGTCAAAGAAAATAAAGCATTTTAAGGTTCTAAAGAATAAGCCATCAGTCAAAACAGAGCGACTGCAAGGCTGCATTTGAAAGTTATGCAAATATGGCAAATATCTTGAAGAAAGAAAAGAAAGAAAGAAAGCTCTATGGGCAGCAAGACCGTCTTGCTGGAGCGTGACGCTCCGTGCACCAATAAGGAAAATGAGACACATTGACCTGGAGTGCCATGGGTCTCCTCATGTCACATCCTACAGTAGGATCACAAAATTAGGAGTCAGGGGGGGAAACTGGCAATGCCCTGACCCTTTTTTTCCACTGGCAATAAAGCTCACAGCAACTCCTCAACAAGTTGTTTTTGGTGGCCTTCTAAAGCCGAGCAGGCTAAGCAAGCCTAGCGGCTCTCCTGCAATCTAGGCCTTTAGACACCTCTCGCCGTCTTGCCTTTGTTTGAGCAGTCCTCTAACCCTCAGGCTCAGCACATCTTAGTTTTTGTGGCTTGCTTCCTGCTTCTTTTGCCTATGTCTGAGCCTGCCTCCTGCCGGTATTTTTCCTTTGAGACTCTTTTCTTTGCTTTGACCCCTTGGTACTACGGCACTCTGTGCCATCTCGTTGCTAGTGCTGGCCCTTCCTTGCTATCCGATAGAGTCTGATTCAGTTGTTCAACAACGCAAGTAACCAACCCTGGGGCACCTTGTGCCTTTCGCTGCTGTTGCTGGTCCTCTCTTGCTCCCTTGGTTTTGCTGAGTTTCGTAACGTTAGCGACCTACCATCCCTTTGGGCTCGCATCAGTTTAAGCCTTGCTATTCTTTCCTCTCTTGCTTTCTTGCGTGCCTGCGCAACCTGCTGGTAGACTTGCCTCAAGTTGCTAGTTTTCTTGTCTCTCATTCTTTGCTGTCACGGTGGCCCTCACGGGAAGTCACTTCTGGGCCAGCGTAACAAAAAAGTTCACAACTTTACAAAAGTTCCAAATTGTAAGGGCTGTAGACAGCCTGTCCCGGGGAATGACTATCATTCACCTCTATGCGGTGTCATACATGCACTCTGAACCGTGGTGAATTCTTCTTGCTTGCTAAAGATCAATCAGCATAACGGCCAGGCTTGTGCTTACCCCATACTTGTGACTAAATTGCTAGTCTGGCTGATAGTCTGTGGCTGGTCGTTGCCAGCTAAAAAAGTATACCATAATGTCTGAAGTGATTAAGTATGTGGTCTGAAAAAGAATATTAAAGACAGTCTGAACAAGGCATGGAAAAAGGTAAGAAGCAGAAAGCTTCACAGAAAAATGTTGAACCCCAGGGTCCTTACCCTCACTAGCCCATAAGTGCCACAGTGTTCACATTCCAAACAACTCATTCTTTGGAAGTAAGATTCGGTTTGGGTGGTCAGGGCAGGGGCATATCTTTCAAACAAGAAATTGGGTTGGCAGATTCCATGGCATCAGCAACCATGGGCCTTTTCTAGATCCATCTCGGATGCTAAGCAGGAGGCGATTGTGAGCCAAAGTACGTACTGCATGTAGAAGACATGTGCCATGGCACACTGACTTATTTGTTCATTGATTAGTGTCATAGGCACGTCACATTGCACTTGATTGTCAAGTTCTACCGAACAAACAACTTGTTAATGATTGTTAGCAACAAAATGTTGGGGCATCTTCGTGGTAGCCAAGCCTTGCAGGGGGTTGTCGGTATGATTGATTGTCGTGATGGTAGCAATGGTGACGGGGATGGTCACAAAGCATCCATTCTTACCCAAATTCAAACCCCAGTGGAGTAGTCCTGGTGTTTCAGGCAAGCAGCTAAGTAGCAGTTGCATCAATTCCTTAAGAGTCCTTCAATGCCAGCAGGCGCCGGGGTATTTCACAGAGGCTGCTTGTTGGGCGTGCCTGGTGAGCGAGGGTACCTGCGACCAGCAGCCAGGCGGCCATGCGCAAGCCTTCGTCAGCAAAAAACGTGTGCTTCAAGATAATCAACTTTGATTTGCTAATCAGTTGACGCTTCCGCGATACCATGAGAAGCAGAAGCTCATGCAAATTACACAGAAACATACACTCTGAGGGGGATGATTGCTGCATGGCAGCTTACACAAGTCAGTAGCTGATTTGCGTCTTGAATTGGCTGTTGCAGCGCGTCTGTCTCCTTAGGCCTGTGCTGATTGCCTGTCAGCAAACCCTGCTGCTGTGCTGATTGCCGGTCTGCAAATACTGCTGCTGGTTGCCTGTTTGCAAATACTGCTGCTGCGCTGTTGTCAGCTGCAAAAGCATGCATCCTCCAGCTCAGCCCTAGAACAGGCATGACTCCTCATTGATTGCGCTCATACAGCCCTGCCCTGGCACCCACTCGGCGGCAACGATTTCAATGCAATGCACACATGCAAACTGGGCCTGGCACCCACTTGGCGACAGGTACTTTGACCAAACGCATACACACAACCTGGCCTGACAACCACTTAATGGCAGCAACTTCACCCCAATGTACACACGTAGGCTGGGCCTAACACCCACTTGGCAGCAACGAATTCAGTTCAACACATACACGCAGCTCTGGCCAGGCATCCATTTGGCGACACGTTCTTTGATCAAGCGTGTGTACGCTGCCTTGGCCTGACAATCACTTGATGGCAGCAATTTCAATTCAATGCATACTCGCAGCCTGGGCCTGGCACCCACTTGGCAGGTGTAGGCCGCTGCTTTTGGGCCACCAGCACCGTGCGGAGGGGGGATTCTGGAGAGTAGGACGGCACCTGGGCCACGCTAATCAGCTGCGTGCACAACAGCTGGAGCGCGCGGCCCGCAGCCTTCACCTCGTCCTGCGTGTGCAGAGGGGCGTGAGACAGAGGGGCATAATGGGCGTGAGGCAGAGGGGCATAATGGGCGTGAGGCAGAGGGGCATAATGGGCGTGAGGCAGGTGCGGGATGGGCGTCAGGCAGAGGGGCATAATGGGTGAGTTCAGCATCAATGGTGCGGGCTCCAGGTGCGAGCTTGGGGTGTGCTCCCGGGGTGAGCCACAACCACGCCCTGCGCCGCGCCAGGTGGTGTGTGGGAGCCAGCACCGCGCGGCGCATTGTAGGACATGCTCAGGTTGGTGCACCACATGCTCAGGTTGGTGCACCAAGCCATGCTCAGGTTGGTGCACCATGCCATGCTCAGGTTGGTGCACCAAGAAATGCTCGGGCTGGTGCACCAAGCCATGCTCAGGCTGGTGCACCATGCCATGCTCAGGCTGGTGCACCAAGCCAGTGGTGAGTGTGCCAAGCAGACAGACAGACAGACAGACGCAAAAGTGAATAGCACAGATGTGGACTGCTTTCACCAAACATATGCATAGGGTGGCAGCTGTGCAGACGCCGCATCCAGAGCATTGCATTGCGGGGCAACAGCTCGGGCCAACCTGTGGATTCAATTCAGCGCAATCTTGTGAATCGACCAATGGGGCCCGCTCATGAGGTGTGAGCAAGCATGGCACAAGCACTCGTTGCGCTTGGCACTGCACAGGCTGCCTTGCGATGCAGGCCCATGCCCCCACCGCTCCCCCACACCCACACCCATGCCCCCACACAAACACACATACACACACAAAAACACATGCTCACATCCGGGGATGGGCCCTTGGCTGCAACCCACAAGCCCTCTGGGCGCACAAAGGGCAAGCACAGCTCTGCCAGCACGCGCGTCTCCGCCACAGCGCGCGCAACCGCGATGTCAAAGCCATCCCGCAGCGCCGGCTGCCGCCCGCCGTCCTCGGCCCGGCACCACACCACGCTCACATTCTGCACGCCTGCGTGGGCGTATGGGCAGCCAGGGGACATAACAGGGGCATCAAGCGCGGGCATGGCTGTGTGAATTCATGTGTGCGTGTGTGTACATGCTTGCGTGCATGTGTGTGTGTACGGTGCACTGCAGCATGTGCACTGCTAGCACGCACTGCCCTACCAGGGTCCCTCCCCTGCCGCATATAACTCAATGTGCTCGCGCTGCCCACCTTTGACACATGAGATGACCATCGTGCCTATGGCACTAGAGGAGAGCCGAGCACTGACAGTTCACCTGCACGAGCCTTGGCATCGCAACACCCGTAGTCTGCACACCCTCTCCCGCACGCGCCCAATTCCCAACTCCCCTCTGCTCACTCATGCGCCACGTACTTACAGTTGCCTGGATTCCCCTTTGGGACACGCCTTGCATCGTAACCAAGCCCTCTGGGTCAATCCCAAGATGCATGTGATACATGTGCAATGCATGTGGTACATGTGCGGTGCATGTGATACATGTGCGGTGCATGTGATGCGCGCCCTCAACGGATCCATCCCCAGGCTGGAACCAAGCCCTCCGGATCCATCCCCAGGCTGGAACCAAGCCCTCCGGATCTATCCCCAGGCTGGAACCAAGCCCTCCGGATCCATCCCCAGGCTGGAACCAAGCCCTCCGGATCAATCCCCAGGCTGGAACCAAGCCCTCTGGATCCATCCCCAGGCTGGAACCAAGCCCTCAACGAATCCATCCCCAGGCTGGAACCAAGCCCTCAACGAATCCATCCCCAGGCTGGAACCAAGCCCTCAACGAATCCATCCCCAGGGTGCATACGTCCTTGTGGGCTAGCCCCAAACGCCTGGCCCTCCGCCGGGCCAACCCGCCCAACCACTGTGGTAGACTGCCCTCCTGGGCTGCCTCCAGCACAAGCGTCAGCCCGGAGCAAACGCCTGCCTATGGCCTTCTGCCCATGCAAAAGCACACACGGCAGGTGCACCCCCACCCCACCCCTGCCCACCCCACCGCGCACCTGCCACCTCTGCCGCGCGCTGCAAAAAGTCGCACCGCTTGCGGAGGGAGTCCAGCAGCGTGAGCCGCCAGTGGGGCCGCATCACTGCCAGCACCATGCCTGGCAGCCCTGCGCCTGCGCGCAGGTGCCCGCAAATACGGGAGTGCACGCGCAGGTGGGCCACAGCAGAGGCCCTCTCTGCTTGAATGTCAGTGCTAGGGGGGCAAGGCCTGCATGCGGTGTCCGCGTGGCACAGCGTGCGTTTGTGATCAAATCAGGAGGCGCTGAGGGGCTCTGCGCCAGCAAAGTAGAGGGCCATGTGTAGTAGGCTCAGTCAACTGCGGGAGTGTGAGCCGGCCAAGGGCAGGTCCGCTTGCGCAGGGAGCAGGCAGCGGCTTGCGCCCCACCAGATGCGTTGGGGAGGGTGGCACCAGCAAACCCTGCGCGGCACCAGAGTCCTGAGACTGAGAAATGCCATCGCATGCTAACGTCTGCGACTGTATGCTTTCGCATGCGATCATATGCTTGGGGGTGGTGTGGTGCTTCCACAGGCGGTGGGCGAGTGTGCCACCCCACACACGAGGGATCCCTCTGACGCGGACGCAATGCGCTGTCAAACCGCGCAACGGCTTGCTGGCAACCCCCCGGTTGCTGGCGTGCCTGAACACAAGCTCTTGTCTCGGGAGCAGCCTGTTGTGCCTGGCATGGGCCATGCACCCATGCGCCCATGGCCCAAGCGCCACTGTGTGTGTGTGTGTGGCTATAGGGACTTATGGACTTGGTCCATAGGTAGCTGGCAGCCCTTGCTGATGCTCAGCGGACAATGGTGCTGAGCCCTCTCCCCCCCCGTGCCCCCCCTCTGCTCATCTTTCCCGGCACAAGCAAATGCCAGATTGCAGACCCTGCTGCACATTGCTACCCCTGAGCCGGCACGGTGCTGCAGTGGCCTGGGCCATGCCATCCACCAGACCGAGGGCTGCCTAACCCCTGGGCTTGGATCACACTGCATGTGCCTTAGACTGCTTGCCTGCAGGGCCCAGAACAAACGCGTGCCACGTCACGACCAGCCAAGACCAGTCAAATCAGCGGTGAAGAGTGCCAACCATAAAAAAGCTAGGCTGTAAGCCACCATGCAGCCCGGGCGCCAGTTGTGCCATGACGCGCCCATTGCTGCGGTGTGCTCATGCACACATGCGCCACACGCTACTCTGCACCCAAAGCTGTGGCGTGCTCAAGGTGCTGTGCAGGATGCAGCCTCGGGGCAGCGCGATTATGCCCAACATCTCGGCATGAGGCAGCTCATCCTCGCCATGCTCCCCACATGTGCGCCCGGCACGCCTACGCACTCCCTCAACCTGCAACTGATTCAACAGTGCACTCGGGCTGCACTAGGAAGGAAGGCGTGCATGGCAGCCCTAGAGCAAAACAGTCAGACAGAATCCAGGCTTCCGCTTCCACCCAAAGGGAGAAACGCAGGTAGAGTAGTGCCGGACCACGCGCCTGCTGAGGTAGGCCACGTAACCAAACCAGGCTTGTCTTAATCACCATACCATCACCAATTACCTTGCCGACCATCAGGCCCATGCTCAGGCTGGCCTGGGGACTGACCAGCTCATTCATCGAGATCTGTCCCCAGCCAACTCAACAAAAGACCCCAAGACTTCAGGCCGAGGGGCTTAATGTGCACTCACTTAAAGCTCATGCAATGCAAGCGAGCTCATGCAAGCAAGCTCATGCGATGCAAGCAAGCTCATGCAAGCAAGGGGCAGCCAGGAGCAGCCTTCAGCCGTGTGCCACTTCCGACTATCGTCCATTTCACATATTTCAATGTGTGCTGCCATACAGCGCCAAGGCCAGTTGACCATGTCCATCGTGCAACAACCTCTTCGTTTTACATGGCAAGTGTGCCTGATCCCACTACCTTCTTAGAACAAGCACACACACACGCACCGTCGGTCAGCTGCACCTTTTTTGCCCGCGTTGCCTAGCGTGGTCGCACTGTTGCAAAACACATGCCCAGGGTTCAGAAGCGCACACACATACATGCAGGGGCACCCGGATTGCCAGGTGCTCATCCCACACACCAAGGATCCATCCATCCTTGCTCCCCCTTACCTGTTCCCACATCAATGACCTTCAGTGGTTGTGAGGCTGCTGGTGTGCTGGCAGAGCCAGCCGCAGCCTTAGGGGCAGCGGCTGCAGAAAGGGCTGGTGCAGCACTACAGTGCTGCTCTATCACGGCCAGTAGCGCCAGGCTGTCCGCAAGGTGACGCACGAGTGCCTCCGACCGGTCCCGCACGGCTGCGTGTGCGTGTGTGCCAGGTTTGCCCGTGTGTGCGTGTACTGGTACATGTGCGTGCATGTGCAGCCTTGACGGCACGCCACTCTAGAAAGGAGGACAAGCAGGTGCGGATGTGGACCAGAGCGACGTGACCTGGGCAGCACGCCAGCTGGTCTTTGTAGCAAGCGTCCGTGCAGGCACGTACCAGGGCTGAATGATCCAAGCAGCATGATCTTAGCAGGGATTCATGTATCTGCCTGTTTGTTCCAAAGCAGCGTGATCCGGTCAGGGCTGCCAGGGCTGGCAAAGGTGCCGTGAATGCACGCTGAGCCTGAGAGAGCCATCTGTGCTATGCACTTGTCCTTGCAGGCCATATGCAAGCATTATCAAAGAATGCCTCGTGACAAGCTGCTGGGATTTGCGCAGCGCGCACCCATCGTTGCACACGGCAGGCAGAGCGTGATCACCTTACCTGTCAGGTTCATAACCTTGTTTGTCTCGAGCATGTAGTCCAAGTAAGCCTCTAGTTGCTGCTGCTGCTGCTCAGTGGCACCAGCAGACTCCAGGGCCTTCTTGTACTCCTCCTGGAACCTCGCCGCAGCCTTGGCGTCCACAGTTCCATGCTGGCGAGGCTTCATCTGCTGTGGCTGCGCCAGCTGCCCTTCTGGTGCAAGCTGCTGCACAGGTGGCTGCGCAGGCTGGTTTTGCTTTTGCTGTTGCTGCCTTTGCTGTTGCTGCTGCTGCCGTTGTTGTCTTCGCCCCTGGTGCTGCTTCTGTGCATTAGGACCTTCACGGTTTCTGCTTCGATCATTGTGCAAGCTTGCATCCCTGAGCCCCAGACCTTCATTTCCTACGCTGCCTTCCATGAGATGCCTGGGTGCAGCCGCGCATCGTAAGCCGCATGCTTGCAGGCTGCTGCTACCAACAGTTAGCCCAGATGGCAGGGGCGGGTAAGCCTTAGTGCATGCGGAGGATGTCCGAGAAAGGATGCAGGAGGCATGTGCGCTGAGTGAAATACAGGACGAGATGGCACGCAGAGACATGGCCATATCTTCAGCATGGATTACGGAATTTATTTTACTATTCGTTATTGGTGATTCATGAACTCATGTCAATGCCTAAAACATTTTTCACAATTCAGAACACTGGTGGAAGATGAAAAGACACAATGCTGAGACAAAAGTTTTTCTCGAATGTTAGGGCATCCGCTGAATTTCTTTTGAATATTCTGGAGATCGTACCAGGGCCTACCTAGGGTACCAGGCAAACCAGCTAGGTGATGAAGATCAGATAGACAAGACTGCAAAATATCATAACTGGGTTGCTTTGCCACTAAGGACGGTGACTGTTGATGGACCGCCTTTTCTGTACCTAGGTATCTACATCTGGATTTAGGCAGGCAGACACAACGCAGTGTGGCACGTTTCAGGTTACATTCCCATGCGCTGAGAGTTGAGACAAGAAGCTGGGAACATCACGATGGTGCCTGTGATAAGTGTGGCTTGCAGG
>LKMJ01003622.1_pt1 | contig 14411 bp, 15 predicted proteins | sample 643391 | NCBI WGS metagenome assembly LKMJ01 (sample SAMN04112250, study PRJNA286221) | soda lake metagenome | biome: soda lake; feature: Kulunda Steppe; material: water; isolation source: sample PL-Br10 brine of Picturesque Lake | place: Russia: Kulunda steppe | collected 2010-07
GCAGAATTTGAAAAGGAGCAGATTGGTACCCTTATTGTCTGGGTTGGGCCACCGGGTGGAGGCCTGGGGGGTGGGTGGTCCCTCAGAGAGGTCCAGCCCAATTTTTGTACATGCCTTCCTTCAAAAAAAAATTTTGCCTCCTGCCTGAAGTTTGAAAAATTTTGCGTGTGACCGCGGCCTAAAGGAGGCTTAAAGCAGGCAGAGTAAGCAAGCCATTAAGGTGAGCGGTCAGTGTGGCATTCTGTCTAGTACTACTCTTAGTAGGAGCGCATTCTTTCACTAGGTGTGTCAGCGTCAGAGGAAAAGATATCAGTGCATAAAGAAGGGGGGTACTGTGTCAGAGGGACTGAGGAATATCATTTCTGCTTTTTAATCTCAAGTGAACTACTAGGACATCAGGCACGCGCAAGTCTTCTGGGATTTGTTCCTCCTCAACCTTTACAACCTCAAGGCCATGTTGGCTTGCCTTCTCTAAGAAGGAAAAGACCTCCTGCAAAACAGAAATACCAGCAAGTCTCACGTCAAGGTAGGATTTGCGTATGGTAGAATGGGTCAATCCAAAACGGGTGGATGCAGTTTGCCAGTGCAGTCCTGGCAAAGACCCAAGACACAGGCAAAGAGAGACAGAGGCCAACAAGATTGATAAGGCACACCAAAAAATGCACCAACGCCAAGCATTCATGTAAGACGCAAGAGTACCTGAGGGTTGTGATGAAGGGAGAGGGATAAGACCACCTTCGTCCATGGCCTCATTAGCTTCTTCAAAGTCCAAATCAAGAGCATTGTATGTGGTGTTTTCTCGGTGTATGAATCTGTTAAAGGCATGTACAAAGATTTGTGATCCACATTGACTTGGGCGCTCTTGAGATGATGAGCTGAAGTCAACCAGCCATGAACGAGTCCCGTGCATGTCCTTGAATGAAAGACTCTGTATGAGTGCCAGCAGTTTAGCTAAAAGGTGCATGATGTTTTATTTCAGCAAGTCACATGGATTCCCTGCAGGCAGGCAGTTTGTGAAGGGTGACCAAGACATTAGAGAAATCTGCTGGCCTTTGTAAGCACTTGTAGGTGTTGTAATGATTCTTACATCAACGATCCATGCTACGCTCCTTCTAAGCCAGCTGAAGGCTCGTAGCAGCTTTGCAGCACTATTTTGTAGCAAAGCATTATGGTAACTTAATCACTTGCTATTGGTGTTTAAATTATTTGTGCTTTCCACGCGTATAAGCATGCCTCCCACTGTGCAACACAAAGCCACAGGATGTGCCAACCCTTGCACAAGCTTGTCCAAAGGCCCAAACTTTGGCCCTTGTGGACCATATCATCAAGAAATATCAGAACTCTCGGATCATTCCAGGTCGTCCCCGCAAACGGATCCCCCCTTGCCTCACTAGGCTTCTCAGAGCCGCTCCTCATATTGTGAGCAGCCAGAGGAGTCGAGGGCAACCCAGGGGCTGTCCATAGAGGCTTAGTCCCAGCCTGCTGCTGCTGGTTTGCCTAATGGAATTGTAGGGTTCCAGGAATTTGGCTGTCTCCACTCAAACGACCAAACCATAGCTATATTCATGTGCTTAAATGAAACGTCCACTTCGGAGGGCCTGTCAGGCACAGCTTTCCTTCACTCGTTGCCTGGTAGTATGCCTGCTCAAAAGCTTTCTGCCTTTCCTGTTTTGTCTGTTACTCTCACCATTTATCACCTTCAGCTGGCAGTGACCAGCATAAACCAATAAACCAGACATCATGGCTTTCAGTCAAGCACACAAATTTGCAAAATTGCCGGATGTCAAATTGCCTTGTGTGCAAGCAGCAAGAAGCCAAACACGGATTACATATGTTATAGGATCTGTGTCTAACTCCCGGGGTTGGGTGATGCGTATTTTATCGCATTTAACGCATTGAAATAAGGCTAAAATCCGCGAATTGAAAAATCGGTTTACAATGCGAGTTCCAATGCGACCCCCCCCCTCTGGCCATTCCTTTGTTCCTGCTCATTTCCTCTTTCGGTAACTTCACTTAGCGTAAGCACATTCAGAGACAAGGAAGTCTTAAGCTGTCTACTACATAACTATTCCTCAACGCTGCTGCTGTCCTCATTGCTGCTGCTACTGTCCTCTGCATCACTGCCCTGGCACTCCTCGTCGTCGCTGAAGACTATGCTGATGCCTGAGCGAGCTCCCTGCTCCAGGACCTGGGTGCGCTCAGCCTAGTCTGCTCACTGATCCCCTGCACACCGCAAGCTTCAGCTGCTTCTTTGCAAGTGCCGAGGAAGCGCTCGCATTTGTTGCTGTACTTCTGTCGAGCTGGCACTGCTCTAGTGCTGCTGCTGCTGCTGCTGCTGCTGCTGCTGCTGCCTTGTTCTGAGCATCGATGGTCCCCATCTCATCCAGGACAGGCTGCAGGACTGCCTCATCTGCTGTGCACTTTGCTACCCCACAAGTTGGGTTGATGTGCAGGAAGTGCTTCCTGATGCAGGAAGCATCAGCTACATAGACATGCTTGCAGAACTTGTTCTCCACCTTGTGCTGGTGTGTCTTGTCTTTCAGCTCAATGATTGTGACATGATCCCCACTCCTTCCCTTTTCTCTTCTTTTTTCTCAGGTATTTTGAATTTACATACAAGTAGAATGTATAGGGTGCTTATAGGTAGCTGGGTGAACAGTTGGACGCCCACAGGTCCCCCTCTACCCCCTCAACCTCTAACTTCAAAAATGACCCTTAATTGCGGACATTTTGACGTTAAATACGCGCATTGTTGTATCATATGCGCATTGATCTGGGCACATGGATGCATGACCCAACCCTGCGTTAGCTCCTGTGCTTGTGCAAGTTGCAAAAGCTAAACTTCATGCAAAAGAATTCATGTTAAGCTCCTAAGCTACTTGTCTGCTGCATCCTGCTGCATCCCTATCGTAGATCCAAAATATAAATTCCCTAGCTTGTTATGTTTCAATCACGCGTAAGGTTGGGCAGTGGTCTTGCCAAAACTTGCCAAGACTCAGCGTGTCCCTTTGGGGGATGGGGGAACCCTTCAAAAGTGACAAGTGTCACCTTCTCAACATGGAAATCAACGGAAACTGAAAATAATCCAGTAACCCCCCCCAAACTTCCCCTGAATGTTAGAAATATATAGATGTGATTTGCAAGTGAGGGATGAGGTAGTGCAGAAGGTGATGAGTTGTAAAAGACTGACAGGGTGATGGAATGGATTGACCATCAATCAAGGGAGCTAGCACTGCGCTGATGTCACCTCCAGAAATGAGAAATGATGGGGAGAGGAACGCAATTTTCTAACAACAGTCTTTATTCTAGGCCCTACCCATCTACAACAAGTCTCTCTGAGTCTTGGCGAGTCTCTTTGGCAAATTGGACCACCCTATTTACCCATTTTTAATCACGTGTCTTTTAACACATTACATTTTACATTATTTTCACAGGTGCAGTGCTGCATTGTGTACTGCTTTACTTCATTTCTCATTTTTATTTGGCAGCGCTGCTTGCTGGGAATTCTTCTTGGAACCTTTGGCAACAAAGTTTTTTCTTTGACTTACTAGCATACCATTTTCATTCATGTTGCGTGTTGAAGCTGAGAGAAGGAACTTGATCATTTTATTGGATTCACAGCCCCTTAACAAGTATTGAAGGGAAAGGAAGGGAAGGGAAGGGAAGGGAAGGGTGGTGGGTGCTGTAAGCATTTCCATCCTAAACTTTGGCATTTGGGCGCACCCTCCCCTCCCCCCTCATCACATTGGCCAAAGTTTGCAGACAAAGCATGAAAACGGAAAAAATGCTGGAAGGACAATCAACTCACAGTAAATGAGGTCAGAGCCCACAATTAAATCAAAGGCAGGGCTCTCATCCCCAGCTTGTCGAGAGGATGTCATTTTTGCAACAGTTTGCACTCCTGTTCTTGGAATCTGCAGTTAGAAGTAGTGCTTGACAAATTAAAAGCTGTATACGAGGTCCCTTATGTACAAATATTGGATGCAAGCAACAACTATCAGGCAGGTCAGGTCCAAGCACTTCTCCAAAGACCCTACCAATGCTTTGGATAAACAGCTTAATAAATGAAAAGCTGATAACTGGCTGAATAGGAATTTGAAGCAACATAACCAAGGCTCACCCTGTTATGGTGATGTATGGTGTGTTGAGGAAGAACATTTCTAACAAGGAAGGGTCCCTTACAGCAGCAATCACAGGTGCAAAGCTTGGCTAAGTCCCCATGAGCACCGAGGCTTAAGATGGTGACTTACTTGCAACCTTTCACGAGAGTATCAGTACCTAGAAAATTTTATAAACGGAATTCCAGTACCTAAATACACATAACTGATTGAGGACATAGGGAGCTCAATATGGGAGTCAGCTTCCTTGAGGCATCCTTGCCAGTTATCACAATCAAAATTGACTAATGATCAGGAAGATGAGGCAGGGACGACCTGACAGCCTATACCTTCAATCCATGCTGATCAGCAAACCTCGGAGTCGCAAAGTTGCAGTGGACCTGCGGCTGCAGCCCAGCATCAGCTTGAAGCCTTGGTATGTCAATCCCAGGTGGACCCCAGCTCAGCGCCTGATGATAAGAGGCAGGGTTCAGGGATAGTAGATTTCCTTGACATATTTGTGCCCACCATGACAAATCGGACTTCCTTACTTGATACAAGCAAAGTAAACACTAAAAAAGGCAGCTAATGCCTGCCTACACACATGCTTGTGTATAATGCTTGGGGATACATTCCCTCCGCCAAACAAAGAGCTTTCCTCCACAGGAAAAGTAATGTTCATCCCCAACCTTATCCCCCACCTGAACGATAGCCCTCCCCTTCCCAAAGAGATGGGAATTCTGTTCTACGTTATGCCGAATGTGGGGTAGCAGGTCTGGGATGTCTGTAATTGTCGCAGTCCTCACTTTGCTGAAGACACAAGCAGAGAAAGCATTGCCTTCCTCAAAGAGGGAAATGGCATTTGGAGCTGATACTATCAGTGATAGTCAGCTTTTCTTGCAGCTCCTTGGCACAAAGCATGAATGCTTGTGTAAAGGCAGTGTGCATTCACATATTGCAGCAATCGAGGATTGTTGTGAGAAGAATTGACAACACTTTATGTGATATGAGGCCTAAAGAATGCTACCAGATTTTCTGCATAATCTGCCGGTTGGCCACCTCAAAGGAACATTTCATTCTACACAGAAAGCACCATTCCTTGCACACCTTCTTTAAGAGCTTTCCAGGCGACACTTACTCAAGGCTTTCAGTATGTGAGCTGGCTGCTTTGCGAGAACATTTCCCTGCTTTGGCATTGCATCCCTTCTTTAAGAGCCAAGTGAGTCAAGGGCCAGTGAATGCCAGCAAAGCCACTGAGTAGCATAAGAATAGCTGATGTGCCCCAACCCTTAGGAGCCTCTCTCTTTAATGCAGACTTGCAGCCCCGACCTGCCTTTATCATCCTTGAAATGGGAGTAACACAGTGCAAGCAAATGAGCGCAATACAACAGTCCCACAAGCCGGTCAGACATCCAAGATCAATACAACACAAGAACGAGCCAACGCACTTCCAAGCAGAAGTCCACACACTCCCATGTGCCAGCAAAAAGGGCATTCACTTACTTGCATGCAAGCAATGCCAAAGAGACCGCGCCTGTGCCTGCGAAGTAAGGACATGCAAGACACGCCCCAGGGGCACAGTTACAACAAACCAATGGTCAGCAGCAGACGAGCATACACTGACTCTAACCAGACTGCAGCTCTCACTTCACATGTCTTAACAGGCCCTGCACGAGCGCACATACTGCCCCTCGACCTTTCAAAAATCTACCGCTGCCCTCACCAGCTCCAAGCTCCAAACAATTGGGCAGGCGATGCTGCATCCAGTGCGGCTGGCAACCGGCCATGCTACTCGCACCGCTGGCAGAGGGGCCCTGCATGAAGTGTGTTAGAATGTAGGTACAGCCATAATGCCCAGCTCTTGGCTTGCAGCAACTAGCTAGGTAACGAGACATGAGCACACTTGGCCAGGAGCTTTGCATATAGCGGCTGTGCTCATCCTTCCATGATGCATCTGCTAAAAAGCCACTACCTCCTCTATGGGGTGAGTTTTCGGATCATCTGCACCCTGGCTCTGGGACCCAGGCCCAGGAGCAAGCTGCCCATCCGGAGGTGTGAGCTGGGAGTGGAGTGCGTGTGCCCCTGTGATTGATGTCATGTGGTCCTGCAGCACACGCGTCTCTGTCAGGTAGTGGGACAAGACGACTGCCCCGTCCCAGACTGTGGTGCCTGCAATCAAGTTCAGGTTGACGTGAGGGTGCATGAGCACAAGGCCTCAACTGGTTATGTCACCCATCAACGCATAATCCACAGCAATTTACCATTGACAATTTACCTGTCAATGCAGGGTCTGAGTCTTTGTCCGGTCGCTCTGGGAGGGCCTTCTTTCTGTCTGGCCTTTTCTTGTGTTTGGTGTTAATCTTGGCACTGGGCGCCTGGCTCAAATGCACACAGGTGCGCCCACCCTGAGGAGGCCAAAATGTAGAGCTACATGTCAGTAAGGGCAGTCAAGGCGGTGTGCTTAGGTGCACAAGGGTGCCATTGTACCATCGCAGTAACAGACATGGCAAAAAAAGTGGGCTGATCTCTTCTACTTATCTCCATATGCTCAGCCTCTTTTGTAAGATGAGCACAAGTGCAGAGCAAGATCTGACCTTGAGCCGCAAAATACAATCATCCACAAATCGCTCTCGGTATCCCACTGCGAGAGGAGTGGAGCCCCAAGAATATCAACAATGTCTTATTCTGGTGTTATCTAATAGTCTTTGGGGCAAGGCCGTCTTAGATAGCAATTGCAAGGCAGTCTTTGAAAGCAAGGCAGCATTGCAAGGCGAAGACAGGCATGGGCACATGGGACATTCACACTCTTTTTTTACTGTAACAACTTACTGTAAAACCTCTGCCATGGTCTTGGCTCTCCATGCTCGACAATGCCCTCTTGCAAGTGTGTTTGCATACAGCCCTCTCACCGAATGTATCCTTTTCCGAATTTTAAAAACAAGACTATGTGGCTTTGAATAACACGGAGTCGTTAAGATGCAGTCCCATTCCACTCGCAAGCCTTCCAATGCCGTCTTCATTGGCAACTTGCCGTTTGATGCCAGTGAACAGATGCTTCATGACATCTTTGCTGAGATCGGACCCATCAAGAGCATGCGGTGGGTGCAGCAAAGCATGCACATGAGCTAGGCTCGTGCATTAAGGAGGAGAACAGATGCATGACCACGTTGCATGAAAGGAATGGTAAAGCAATCGTAAGGGCATCAAAGCATCAGCTTTGAATGGCGCAAAATTTGTCAAGGTACAGATGCATGGAAGTGTACTGTAATCACCCATGCGCACACACACACAAACACACACACACACATACACACACACACATGTGCCCACGCACACACGCATGCGCGCACACACACATATGCACACACATGCACGCACACAAGCGCACACATGCGCACACACATGTACGCACGCACACGCACACACACACATGCTCACACACTCATGCCCGCCCGCACGCACCCACCCACCCACACGTACACATAAACACACATAAGCGAGCGCACGGGCACATAGAGACACACACGCGCACACACAAACACACACACACACACTCGTGCACACACACACATAGGTTCACAAACAAAAGCACACATACGCGCACGCCACATGCACAGACATGCATGCATTTACTTTCACCTCACCATCCACGAACACCCATCTACCCTTATAAACACACATGCACACCATAACAATTATAACCATCACCACAAGCAGCAATAAAATTATCAGAAGCCAAATATCATCAAATGTAAGATGTGCTTTATCTTCATCAGGTGCAAACTCCAATTCAAACTGCGCAGCATAAGAAAGTGTGACTTATGGCAAACATCTCAAAGCAGGATGCCATGCACGTGCAATATGCACAGCTTCTACAGCTAGAACACGATAGGCTTGAATTGAATGCCGTCGCCAATTAACTTGTGCACACACTTGTACATATGGTGTCAACTCACAGCATGTGCAACAACTGTGTCATCTGAATTGCGTGCTGTCATGCTGTATGTTTGCAGGCTTGTGACAGATAAGGACACGGGAAAGCCGAAGGGCTTTGCCTTCTGCGAGTATCATGACCAGTTTGCAGCAGAGAGTGCAGTGCGTAACCTTAACGGCCATGACATGAGCGGGCGTCAGATACGGGTCGGTAGGCAGACGTTGGACAGTGCTGGGCAAAGGCGTGTTTGCTTGCGGTGTGGTGTTGTGTGTTGTCAGTTGCATGGACATCACCAGGCTGCAGCGCCCTAGGACATGCACTGCCACCCTCTTAGCTTCGTGCCCTCTGTGCTGCATACCTGACAGGCTCTGCCAGCTGGGCTACACTCTCCGCCTTCTGACCTCACGCCTGCATCCTGCTTGGGCGCTGACTGCGGAGTGACTTTCTGAGTTGCCCAGTCTATGGTGCCTGTGCCTTGGTGGACTCTGCAGGTTGACTTTGCTGAAGACGCTGCCACAATGCGGGAAAACAAAGAGCGAGAGAGGGAGAGGGACGGGGCTCGCAGGGGACCCATGGACAGAGGAGGTGAGGCACACCCTGCAAGGGATGCCCATGGCACTGAAACATGTGCTTGCTGCTGCGTGCAGCTCCGGATTCGGGGCATAAGGAGAGATAGACACAGTGTGCATGCACACACAGCGTTGTACCTAAGCTCCATGGGCATTCACTCTTGCTGTGGTTGCTCTCTTGCATCTCTGCTGGGCTCTCCTGCTTGCAACTTGCATTCTTGTAAAAGGTGGAAGCGCAGCGGCCGGCTCGCCTCCAGCTCTCAAGTGTAGCTTGAACAAGGTGCCAGCAAGGGGATGCCACCAAAGGGAAGCCTGAACATGACCGCCAACTGCTCAAATTGCTACTTTGATCAAACTGTGTCTTTTGCTGTCTCCCTTTATCCATTCTTCAGATTCTAGGCAGGCTCCACCTTTAGCAGGACCCCCTGGCACAAAGGTAAGCGTTTGCTTTAAGCCATTGGCCACTCGTCCACAGAGCAGGTGAAATCAAGTCGGCTACCTCTGATGCGCACTGTTGTGTTGACTGAACACGCACAGATGTCGCGACCCACAAGCAGAGGCATGGATGCATGCACGCACCCCTTTCCCCCCCTGACAAACACAATCGCACGACCACGCATGCGCAGCATGAGCACCTGCCACCCCAAACATGCATACACACCATGTGCGCATGCAAACACGAACGCCACGTGTCCCTGCAGCCTGTCGGCGCCGCTGCTGCAGCCACGGCGGCAGCAACCATGGCCAGCATGTTGGGTGGCCCACCCGGACCCGGCCCAGTCCAAGACGCGGCAAACAGCGTGCTTGGGGCACTGAGCCCAATGCAGCTGTACGGCATCATGGGCCAGATGCGCAGCTTGATCCAGCAGGTGCGGAGCCTGGGGAGTACGCATACAAGTCGCAACTGCTGGTACGAGGTTGCGTGCACACTTGGAGTGACGGCACCATGCACTGGGGGCAAGGCGCCGCATCAGTGTTCCGGTGTGCACCCATCCTCTGTTGTGCCCCTGTGTTCCGGTGTGCACCTGTGTTCAGTGTTCCGGTGTGCACCTGTGTTTAGTGTTTCTGTGTGCACCTGTGTTCCGGTGTGCACCCATCCTCCGTTGTGCCCCTGTGTTCCGGTGTGCACCTGTGTTCAGTGTTTCTGTGTGCACCTGTGTTCCGGTGTGCGCCTGTGTTCAGTGTTCTGGTGTGCACCTGCGCACCCAGGACCCTGACCCCATGCTTGCTGAAACTTGCCGCGGCCATCAAGCAGCTCAAGGGATATGTGCCTAGTCTAGCTAGAATGCAAGCAGGAGGAGATTGCTCTGACACATGGTCGCTATCGGCTCTTGTTTTCTTGAAGTCGCCTGACCCTTCATTGCCCATGCTGTACTGCTCTCCGCTGTCCCTCATCATGTGCTACACACGCATCACGTATTGGTGCATGTATTTCTGCAGCTCAGCAACGCCGACTGCAGTGCGCCATGGCACCCCCACCCTTGTTGTGCATGCAGAACCCAGGCCAAGCACGCCACACGCTCATCTCCAACCCACAACTGACAAAAGCACTGTTCCAGGCTCAGGTGCGGCCGTGCCCGGTGACCTTGTGACTGATTCATGGATATCATGGAGATAGAAGGCATCCAATGATGCGCACTTAGCCCTCAACGTTGTCTCACTCCTCACCCAGCCCTATGATCTGTGTTATGCGCATATATGGGCACACCCATGCACTTGTGTTACATACCCTATCCTGTTTGATGCACACAGCGGTGTTGAGGTGCTAAGCCTGTATGTGGGCATGCACATGCAGTGAGCTATGCCAGGTATGGTGGGCCATGCATGCGCAGCATGCACAAGTAGCGGGTCATGCTAAGTGAAGTGGGCCAGGCCACAGGCATGCACATTTAGTGGGCCTCTGCTCTTTCCCAGTCTTGTTTCCTGCGGGCATGAGCAGGCAATCTGATGTGTGTTTATGACGCGCATGACATGTGTGTCAAATTCCTGCGCTGTGCCAGTTGCCTCTTGCTGCTTGCTCCTGGGGCACCAGCAGGGCACACGCCAACCTTAACCAGTAACCTTACACAGGTATTGGAAAGGACCCACCAACTGTGCCGTGCGACAACTCATCTGCAATGCTGGAATGCTTTGAAAGGCTTGCGTTTGCACATACGCAGCCCCAGAGCTGGACCCTCTCGCAGCGCTCTCCACTTTTTAAACCCTGATCTGCTGTTCACGTCTTGCCGACCAACGCCTGCATGGGGCTGTGTCCACTCTCCTAAGAGTGCGCACGGCGCCTGCGTCCAGAAAAAGGTGACGGGACTTCATGCACGTGCGATTGCCTGTGTGTGTGCATGCCTTCACCCAGTCACACCCGCCACCAAACCCACTCACAGATCCTCCTGGGTATGGTTAAGCCCCCGCCCAATGTGGCACCCCCAGCTGCTGCTGCCCCTGCGCCCCAGGCCCCTCTGCCTGTAACCCTGTCTCAGCCCCCGCCACCCCCACAGCCGCAGCCGCAGCCGCAGCCACAGCCCCAGCAGCCTGTGGCGTCGCTGCCCATCGCCTCTGTGCCTCCAGCACTGCTTGCCAGCATGCCGCCTCCAGGTGCGCGCGAGCAGCTGCTTGGCATACATGACTGGGGGCCCTGTCAAGATTAGAGTTTGCCTGCACTGGCAGGTGGCTTGGGAAGGAGTGTGCTGGAGTTCATCTCTTGCACATGTCTTGACTGGGAGTGTGCACGAGTTCAGCTCTTGCAGACTATCTTGGCAAATAGTGTGCCCAAGTCTGTGTGTCAGCTGCCTTCTGGCTTTTGTAGCAGCAGCTGCGTCTTGCGCCTGCGTGAAGTTGGATGCCAGGCCAATGGGGCGTGCCCTACCCACTTGTTTGTACTCCGCATGCCTGCCTGCTTAAACAACCTCTTGTGTTTGCCTTGAGTGCATGCTTGTGTCTGTGTTTGAGCTTGGATGTGTTGATGTTGTGTGCTTTTGCAAGACACGTAAGCACTGCCATAACAAGGATGTAACACATAGCCTTTTTCCTTCAAGACTACCCTGATGCCTTTGTGCCCCCCCTAATGCCTTTGTGCACCCCCTGATGCCTATGTGCCTCCAATGCGCGGAAACAAGCGCAGTTGTGACACGGGTGCGCCTGCTTGCTGTAGCGCCCTTGGTAGCCCCTCACATCTTGCCCGCCCCAGCCAGCAGCACATCCCCCTGCCTCTGAGCAGTCACTGAACACACACATGTTACACGGGAGCGCCTGTTCGCTGTAGCACCCTTGGTAGCCCCTCACATCTTGCAAGCCAGAAAAACCCCTTCCCCTTGCCACTGAGCAGTCACTGAACACACCCACACATTGTACATGGGTGCACCTGTTTGCTGCAGCGCCCTTGGTGGCCCCTCACATCTTGCCCGCCCCAGCAGGCCTCACGCCTCCCCCCCCAGCATTTGGTACTGCCCTGCCCCCACAGCAAGCTGTCGTCAGCAGCGCTGGTCCTTCCTACTCCGTAGGACCTGGTGGTGTGCTGCAGGTGCGTGTGCCGCACTTAGGCATGCAAACACATGCATGTGAGTTAAATGCAAGGTTTGATTGCCAGCCATCCCTCATGCTGTGCTTAAATGTGCCTGCCTCTCTTGTTGGCCCCTAGCCTGGCCCCTTCTCAGATAAATAGCTGCCCTTTTTTTGTGCAGCAGTAAGCACACTCCATTTGGCAAGCTGCTCATGCAGGTCAAAGGCAGCCGCGCTGGCTACAGCAGCGGCTGGTCTGACGCACTGCTGCGCCTGTTTGCTACCCTTCATCCTGCAGTTGGTGCAGCCTCCCATCATGGCTGTGGACCCCACTCAGCAGGGCATGCACTTCAATGTGCTGCCAGCCCCTGCCCAGCCCCAACCCGCAGTGCCCCAGCCCCAGCCCCAGCCCCAGCCCCAGCCGCCTTTCTTGCAGCCAGCACCTGCTCAACCTGCACCTGCTCAGCCGGCACAGCCTGCGGCTGCGGCCACCGCAATTTCCGGGGATCAAGCAGGTGAATGATGCATCTGCAGCTCACTTCCTTGCATCATCCCTGTGTTTCGTGCTTGTGTGTTTGTTTTTGAGCTACCTTGCAGTTGTTAGTTGGTTGTTTTAAGCAACTTATCTCAAGCAAGTAGACGAGGCGAATGTTGCGTGGACCAAGTGCTCTACTTCGGGACAGCGAGCAAAGCAGAGCATGCTTGCGTTCATGAGTGAGTGTGCATGAAAGTGTGTGCCTTGTCAAGGATGATGGCGCGATCAGGATGACGATTATGTTTCATGCACCATCGAATTTCCAGACAGCACACAAAGACCAATTCTGCCCCCGCTGCTATGTTTACTGCAGCTGTGCTGCAGCAGGTCATGGCGATGACTCCCGAGCAGATAGACGCCCTTCCGGAAGTCACAAGGCAGCAGGTCCTGCAAGTTAAGCAGCTGCTTATGGCTCAGGGCAAATAAGCACCAATGGAGAAGCTCTAATAGAAAGTGCATGGCTTACTGTCATTATGTTCTTCGACAAGTTGTCCAGGTGCATTGCAGTCAGATCCTGGGGTGTGGACTTTTATTGGGTGCTCCCATGCACTACGTATGTAAGAGCGATCCCGCAACCGTGTTGCTCCCACATTTATTTTACACATATTTGAAGATTGTGATAATGGTCATCGCTGGACAGGAAAAGCCTTCACAGAAAAACTGCAGCTCCGGGTGAAGACACATGCCGAGGGCTATGAAACTATGCATACATATTCAGTCCAACATTGTTACGTGGTGAATATATACAGTGAGAATCGATGTTGTGGCATTGATCGGCTACCCCTTCTCAATTTTTTCCCCTCGGAGCGAGTGGATCATTGCAAGGGATCTCCAGTCTGGAGACTCCAGAAGATTAAAAAAGAATAAGTAGCAGCGAGAGTACTCCCTACATCATTTAAGGAAAAAGGGCCACCTAGGGCCAATCCACCACGTGACCCCTTCAGCAGAACTCTTTTGAAAGGGCTCTTAAGTTGATTCGCTCGCTTCAAGATGTCGGGTTACCAAGTTTGTGGTGTGTCTGCATGATGTGAAGATGTGAACGAGCTGCAGAATGTCCTTACAGCTTCTTTAGCTTTGAATTGGGGCCAAGGTACAACTTCAAAAGGTTTGGGTTAAAGGCCAGCCTGGTTGTTAAATTAATTGGGAATGTGGCTGGTCATCGCTAGCCAAAAATCGATGATATCTGAACAGAATGGCCAAGTCTGTTGGACCGCTCAGAAAGGCCCGGGCCTCAGATCATGATCAGGCTTGATCAAGCCTGGCAGAATGGAAAGAAGAGAAACCATTTTTCTAGAGTGCACTGTAAGAGTCAGTGTACCAGGTACACTGTACCTGGCTCAAGCGGCTATGAAACCGCAATCAAGTGTCTCAGGTCCAATTAATGATGTAGCCGAATTTGGAGCGAGAGGTATTTGTAGCCACCAAGCGTGAATTCAGTACGAAGTAATCCAACATAATTGGACACATAAATGACTACGCTTGTGGCCACACTGGAGTGCCACTGAGAGTCTCTGAGTCTCTTTGAGGACTGAGGACTTAACGGTTTTTAGCGAATTTTTAACAACTTAGCCCGTTACATGCACGATCATTATAATTAGTAATTACTAAACTCCCATAGTATGGGAGGTCGTCTGATGCTTGTGCTTTAATTAAAGCGCAGGGTTGCACGCTACGGTGCTACGGCCACCATTTCGTAGCGTAGCCGTAGCCGTAGCGTAGCGTAGCCGTAGCAGTGGCTACGAAACAGTGAATGGTCCAGTGCGCTCGATCCTGCTACCTAGACC
>LKMJ01003623.1_pt1 | contig 14411 bp, 11 predicted proteins | sample 643391 | NCBI WGS metagenome assembly LKMJ01 (sample SAMN04112250, study PRJNA286221) | soda lake metagenome | biome: soda lake; feature: Kulunda Steppe; material: water; isolation source: sample PL-Br10 brine of Picturesque Lake | place: Russia: Kulunda steppe | collected 2010-07
ATGACACACTCGAATATACGATCGAACTCGATCCTGAATGGGTTATCGATGTGCTCGAAGCGGAACGAACCATGCTCGATGTGTTCGACGAAGAGGTATCTGACGAGGTTCCAGTCTTTACGCTCGATAGCGACATCGAGGAGGTTCAGATCTCCGCTGGTGACGCCGAGAGCATCGACGTGAATCCGGTCACGATCGATTCGGAGGCCGATCACGACATCGAAGAAATGCCGACGCTTCGGGTTGGGTTTGCCATGCTCGAAGATTATGACGGAGGTGACAATTATGGGAACGACTATGGCCGTCCGAGCGAATATGAGGAAGTTGTTGACAAAGCAGTTGAATATTTACAACGAGTCTATCCCACTCACGAAATCAAGGCGTTCCGACGTGATGTGCCGGTTACCGGTATGGCATCATGGTCTTGGGACGACATGGAGTTCACAGCATCATCATCCAGTCACTTTGATGATGCTTTTAACGCCCACAATAACCTCCAAAGTGCGGCTGGTTCAGGGTTGATTAATGACCCCGACGTCGGATTTGGGAGCATTGTTACTGGCCATAGTTCCATTTATGAATTCGACGAAACCGTTCTCGTTGTTCCAGGAGACTACGATAATGACCAGTACTTTGGATTCCAAGATGTTCGGAATGCGAGTACCGCGGGATTGCATTTAAGTTGGGATGATAAACAACCACATACATCATCAATCGTTGTCGAATCCGGTGGAACCGACGGGATAGCACCAATTATTTCTGTCTGTAATGCAGCCGAAACAGTGGCCCACGAATTAGGGCACCACTTTACACAGAGTCCGTACAAAGGACCGTCGTCTGATTTCGAACACCCATTAGCTCAACCTGATGATTTCGAACATGCCGGACCACCCGGAAATGATGTTCTTTCAACTGGATATAATCTCAAGAGTGAATTGTCTGGGCCTGAGGATTTTGAAATCAATCAAGAATTCAAATCTTTCATGAGCGCGGGTGAGTGGACAGACAGCAGAATGTTCACGGAATTGATTAGTAATGATCTAAATCCTGACCCACCGCTGAGCACGTTGGGTACGGTTCCGCTGAGCTCAGCGATGAAAGATGAAACAGAAACAATAATTTCTGCAACTATATCTATACAAGAAAATAACCATACTGAGCTTCAACGAGCTGAGATAACCGAGGGGGTTCCAATGCAGGAGTTCAAACAGGGTGATATAACCGTTGAGACAGTTGATCAAGATGGTGACGTACTCACTTCGTTAGTTGTCCCACGGTTGAAAGCACAGGCATCTGACACCGACTGTTGTGAATCTTCCGTTTTAGATGTCGTGCCGATTGCAATCGAATTCCCACCAGATGCGGCCGAGATCAGAACGACCTACAATGAGACGACAACATCTCTTGAACCTTTCTCAGAGGCGTTTGCAACGGTACTATTGGCACTACCAGACGGTACGTTCAAAAAGAACCCAGATCAGCGTCGGACGGCCTTGTTAAACAAGGCGACAGCTCTCCGAAATCAGATGTCCTCGGAAGCGTATCGTGGTGCGAACCAGCGGCTTAAAAACGACATCCGCCCATCGGTCAATAACTGGCTTGAGGAAACCAATCCAGACGCGCCAAATGAGCCGTCGAAATCAGACGTACTGGATATCACCGACGACTTGATCAACCGCACTGAAACACTCGCTTCGGACCGTAATAACAACAAGCGGGGCAACAATGGGCAGGGCAACAACAGACGGTAAAATATATTATTGATTTACAGCTTTATTTATAAGTATAATTTATTATATCCCATTGTCTGCAACACACGAATATGAAATACCCACTACTCAGTTCCAATCAAGTTCTGGTTGTCTCTGCAATCGCGTTCACATTCATGCTCGGAGCGGTGCTGGGTGTACCATGGTTGTTCACTGACCCGTACGACGATCGGTTCGGTGATTCCAGAGGATACTATGTTATTGTTGTCTCTGAAATCGATGGCTCCGAGACCGAATCAGTAGAGACGATCGCTGATCTGAAAAACAATTCTGCTAAAGTATCGTCCGAAGAACTCTCTTCGCACGGACAAGAACTCATCGACATCGTTCTTGATAATGGAACTTCGTCCTCGTATAGAGGCGTAAACGCCACGAGACACGAACTCCGGTTCTGTGACGACGCGATCCCGGTCTGTGACGAATTCGGTCCTCACCCGGACGAATTTGGTCATCGAACTGTCGTTGATACGGACGCTGGACAGTACGTGGTAATCGAACATCCACGCTCCCAGTACCGACCCTCTCAGGGCGTTTCTGGAATGATTGTGTTGTTTGCCATGCTCCCGACGGCAGGACTGCTTGCACACCAAGCACTGTTCGCCCGAGAGAGACAGCCACGGATCGTCGTCGGTGTCGCAGCGTACGGAACGCTGCTCACCATCGGCGGCATCGCCGACCCGTTTTTATATATGTTCTACGACATCTCTCTCAGACAGTACAGTTCGGCACTCGTCGGCTTCACGTGGCTGCTGATCGTCGGCGTAGCTGTGGCACATCGTCAAAACCGATCGACAAAGCGAGACCAGACCGAGGTGTCTGACCAGTGATCGATCGTTCCATCCAGACGAAGCTATGAACCGGCGACACGTCCTCCTCGCGATCGGGTCGGCCACTGGCGTCGGTGGCTACTTTTGGCTCTTTAGATCGCCGGTCGATCCGAAACCCGTTCCCGATCGGCCGGCAAATCTGACACCGGAGACGGTCACATCGTATGCCGCAGAACACGAAGCAGCAGTCATGCATAATGATCACCTTGACGACAACGTTGTCGAGCTGTCGGTCGGCTGTCGGTCGACGCTGGACAGAATCGTTGATGACGCGTATATCGTCCGCTTATCATGTGGTGGGCGGAGGGATACGCGAGAGGGAATAGGGAGAGGAAGGGCACATCAGGATCTGGGTCCAGTACCACTACTGTACATCGTTGATGATGAGTCAACCACTCGGTTCAGGTGGATCGGTTATCGCCGTCGGTCTGACGATCGAAATCCGGTGCTCCGATGTGCGAACTTCACAGACGCTGATCAGCAGGTATCGATCGCGGTCACCCCACACAACGGAACTCCTGACCCCGTGTTCAGGCAGTCGATCACGGTCCACGGCGAGCACGATGAGACCATCGAAAACGTGGTCGACGACTACGGGATGTACGACGTGATTGCTAGACTCGACGATGACACGACGAAAACGTACGAGTGGGAGTACACCGAAGACACAGCCGAGGACTCGATCGGTGTCGGCATCTACATCATGCCCGATGGCACGATCGATATCGACGTGATACAGACCACGTGACGGTGCGATTCAAAAGAAACCGAATTGGTATATGCTACACAATTTTTATTTACAAATAACTCCGTGGAGTACGTATGGCCGGGGAGTCCTCATCGCGTCGGGTACTGTGGGTTTCCGCGATCGTGTTCACGGTCATGATCGGAGCGGCGCTCGCTGTCCCGTGGCTGTTCATTGATCCGTACGATGACCGGCTCGGTGACCCTAGAATATACTATGTTATTACTGTTTCCGAAGTTGATGACTCCGATCCCGAAACAGCAGAGGCGATCGATAATTTAAAAAACACCAGTATTCCACGATCGGCCGACGAGCTCTCTCCGGCCGGAGCAGAACTTATTGACGTCGTTCTCGCCAACGGAACTGCGTATGCGTATCCGTCCGGAGCTGCGGAAATGAACGCGACGAGACACGAAATCCGATTCTGTGACGACGCGATGCCGGTCTGTGACGAATTCGGCCCGCCTCCGGGAGACTTCGGTCATCGAACCATTGTTGATGCAGACGATGAACAGTACGTAGTTATTGAACTACGACCGAGTCCGCCTCGTAACTCTTTCTTGGTGTTACAGATGAGCGATGCACGGGGAATGATCCTGTTTGTGTTCTTTCCGGTACTGGGACTGCTCGCACATCAGGCCCTGTTCGCCCGAAAGAGACAGCCACGGATCGTCGTCGGTGTCGCAGCGTACGGAACTCTGCTCACGATCGGCGGCATCGCCGACCCATTTTTGTATATGTTTTACGATATTTCCCTCAGACAGTACAGTTCAGCACTCGTCGGCTTCACGTGGCTGCTGATCGTCGGCGTAGCTGTGGCACATCGTCGAAACCGATCGGCAAAGCAACACCAGACCGAGGTGTCTGACCAGTGATCGATCGTTCCATCCAGACGAAACCATGAACCGACGACACGTCCTCCTCGCGATCGGGTCAGCTGCTGGGGTCGGTGGCTACCGCTGGATATCCAGACCGTCGGCTGATCCGAAACCGCTCCCCGATCGGCCGGCAAATCTGACACCAGAAACGGTCACGTCATACGTCGAAGAATACGAGTATACAACTCTATATAATGAAAATGTGCAGCATGCAGATACCGATTTTTCGATGGGCTGCGACTCAATGCTGGACAGAACCGTCGATGAATCATATTTGGTTATTATCAGGTGTGCTGGAAGTATGGAGAGTGGGGGGTTACTGAGTCACACTCACTTCGAGATTGGAACACCCATTGCAACGTACATCGTCGATGCCGAGTCGACCACTCGATTCAGATGGATCGGCCATCGTTTCAATCGCAGTTTTAGCGATCGGGAGCCGGTGCTCCGGTGTGCGAACTTCATGGACGCCGACCAGCGGGTCTCGATCGTGATCACACCACAGAACGGTACCCCCGATCCTGTTTTCAGGGACTCGCTTACGACGTACAGTGGGTGGGAGGAGACCGTCGACAACGTCGTGGACGACTACGGGACGTACGACGTGACTGCCAGACTCCATGACGAAACGACGGCGACGTACGAATGGGAGTACACCGAAGACACAGCTGAGGACTCGATCGGTGTCGGCGTCTATATCATGCCCGACGGCACGATCGATATGGATCGGTTGGAGATAGACTAACGGTGACAGTATGAAACGGCGATACGTCCTCCTCGCGATCGGGTCAGCCGCTGGCGTGGCTGGCGTGGGTGGCTACCGCCGGCTCTCCAGATCGCCAGTCGATCCCAAACCCGTTCCCGATCGGCCGGCAAATCTGACACCGGAGACGGTCACATCGTATGCCGAAGAGCGCGAAGCAGCAATCATGCATAATGATAGCCTTGACGATCACGTTCTTGAGCTCTCGACCGGCTGCAGGTCAACGCTGGAAAGAACCGTCGATGAGGCGTATGTCATCCAGCTGTCGTGTAGGGGCGAGGTAAAGTCACGATCGGGGTTCTTTGGACGGATGCACGGGGAATTGGTTCCAGTCCGTCCAACCTACATCGTTGACGAGGAGTCGACCACTCGATTCAGATGGATCAGGGTTCGCCCGTCGTACGATCGCGCCCCGGTTGTCCAGTGTGCAAACTTTCAGTCCACAGACCAGACGGTCTCGATCGCGGTCACCCCACACAACGGAACTCCTGACCCCGTGTTCAGGGAGTCGATCACGGTTCACGGCGAGCACGATGAGACCATCGAAAACGTGGTCGACGACTACGGGACGTACGACGTGATTGCTAGACTCGACGATGACACGACGGAAACGTACGAGTGGGAGTACACCGAAGACACTGCTGAGGACTCGATCGGCGTCGGCGTCTACATCATGCCCGATGGGACGATCGATATCGACGTGATACAGACCACGTGACGGTACGATTCAAAAGAAACCGAATTGGTATATGTTACACAATTTTTATTTGCAAATAGCTCTGTGCAGTACGTATGGGCGGGGAGCCTTCATCGCGTCGCGTACTGTGGGTTTCCGCGATCGTGTTCACGTTCATGATCGGAGCGGTGCTCGCTGTCCCGTGGCTGTTCACCGATCCGTACGTCGGTAGTGACGACGGTCGGATAGTTTATGAGGTTATTGTTGTCTCCGAAATAGATGATTCGGATGCAGAGGCAGTAGAGACGATGGATCACCTAAAAAATACCACTCCAGAAGTGTCGGCCGACGAGCTCTCCCCAGCTGGAAAAGAACTTATGCATATCGTCCTCGCTAATGGAACTGCGTCTTCGTACGCGGACATGAACTCAACGAAACACGAATTTCGATTTTGCACCGGAACAATGCCGGTCTGTGACGGATTCGGCCCGCCTCCGGATGACTTCGGTCAGCGAACAATCGTTGATGCGGACGACGAACAGTACGTGGTTATCCAACACCCATCGTGTCCACCTCCTGACTCTTTTCTGGTGTTAGAGATGGACGATACACAGGGAATGATCCTGTTTGTGTTCTTGCCGGTACTAGGGCTGCTCGCACATCAGGCCCTGTTCGCCCGAAAGAGACAGCCACGGATCGTCGTCGGTGTCGCAGCGTACGGAGCTCTGCTCACGATCGGGGGCATCGTCGATCCGTTTTTGTATATGTTCTACGACATCTCTCTCAGAGAGTACAGTTCGGCACTCGTCGGCTTCACGTGGCTGCTGATCGTCGGCGTAGCTGTGGCACATTGTCGAAACCGATCGGCAAAGCGAGACCAGACCGAGGTGTCTGACCAGTGATCGATCGTTTGATACTCCCTAACAGTTGTTCCGATCGCTCACTTGCTGCTGACGTATCGTTTGAGTACGATACCGAGTTTTAGTACCACAGCCACAGCGATACAAAAGAGCGTGAGTCCGACAACAGTACGGAGCGCTGTCCGCCCAAACGCAATCGACCACACTCGGATTCGACCGCGTTGGCCAAGCGGCTCGATCCAATCGTATGCTGACGCGCTCGGCGGTGACGTCACCAAGAACGCATACACAAGCGAAACCGTAGCGATCACGGCGATTCCCCAACCGATGAGATGGTACACTAAGAGCGATTCCGACTCCGTCGAATCGGGTTCGTCTACAGCAGTATCGGGGTCAGGTGTCATTGGTTGCTAGTAGGTGGCCGTCGGCTCGTCAGGAGAGCGCTCCGATCGGGTGAGGTGAGCGAACGCCAGTACAAAAAAGACCAGAAGAGGGCCAATGATATCGCCCGGTGACGTGAGCGGAGGAACCACGACAGTGAGGAGTCCGCCAGTGACAACGAACGATATGGCAACGATCGAGAGGAGCCGACCCCCAGAGCGAACGCAGCCCGGTGTGTCCGTGTCGAGTAGCGTGTGAAGTATGCGAGCCCGTCTGCGATCGACTGGGTCCGATGACCCCCTCTGCTGTCCCCATGCTCGGACAGTATTTTTATTCGATAATTATTGTTATGATTAACTGTTCTGGCAACCCCCCGGAGTATAATTAGTTGGTTTGACTCCCCCCTCCGAATGTATACTTGTGAGTATCTCAGTGTTATAGTGACAACTGAACCGATTTACACACCGATCGCACAGTCCGCGGTTCTCGCTCGATACGCTCGCCGAACCGCGCTGCCCTCGAGCGATCGGGTCGGCCACTGAAAATGTGGCTGGCCGGCTGCAGTCGGTGCCCACAGAAACGCCGAGCGTGTGCGTCGAACCAGTTGGCAGGTGTCAGTTTGACGCATACGGAGCGGTATCCGTAGTTATCGCCGTTGTCGGGCTCTGCCCGACTGCTTGTCGAACGGTGTTCGACACTGTCTTCGGGCTCCGCCCGACTGCTCGCGGAACTCCGTTCCGCCCCGATCGCTAGCCCCGTTACCGGCGATCGGCGGTAATTGATGCTAGCAATCCGTATCACACGTCAACACGTGAGAGGGTACTAGTTCCCATCACCGTACTGGTACTCGACGTCGGGGTCTTCGACACCTTCTGTTCGCGAGCCGACCCACGCACCCAGTGAGAGCCCGTAGACGAGATGGCCCGCATGAAAGAGCGCGAGTTCGTCGGCGTCGAGGCGAATATCGAGTGTCTCTTTCAGCATGATCTGCGAGCCAAACGCCGACAGCGCCATCCCATAGATCATCCCCCAGACGATCCCCCGCTGTTCGGGCTCGATCGATCGCTCTGCGTCCTGCAGTGCAAACAGGCCACCGAAGAGTGCCCCCGATGTCGTCCCATAGACGACGTGCAGGAGGAGGCCAGCGATCGGATGGTCGTCGGGGTCGCCGCCGGTGACGTACTGTGCCCAGAAGTTGGCCGACGGGGGCAACGATCGCAAGATCGGGAGTCGGAACGCGGTCATGATGAGCGTCGCGACGAAGCCAGCTTGCAGTCCGCGCACCGTTGCCGAGACGGCGTGGGTCGTCCGAGAGTGCTCATCGTCCGCAGCGGGCTTCCCTTCGGTGGCGTCGGTCGGTCGGAGCCGTCGAAGCCGGGTAACGAGTGATGTCACTCTGGGCCCTACCACGACGATGCAGATAATATTCCGGCACGCGGCTGACGGGCGTTCGAACCGATCGCTACATCCTGATCGTCTCTTATGAGACGCCCCAGAGCAGATCGATTCCGAGGACGGTGACGATCGCTAACAGAAGCTGTAGCGGGCCACCGACGCGCACGAAGTCCATAAACCGGTAGCCGCCGGGGCCGTAGACCATCAGGTTGGTCTGGTAGCCGACGGGTGTCATAAACGCCGTCGAAGCGGCGAAGGTTACAGCGAGTGCGAACGCAAAGGGGTTGAGCCCAGTGGCGATGGCGACGTCGACGGCAACAGGGATCAACAGCACGACGCTGGCGTTGTTGCTGACGATGTTGGTCAACACGGCAGTCAACAGGTAGAACACCCCAAGCAAGATCAGGGGATGAGAGCCGCCGGCAGCGCCGACGACGTGGCCCGCGATGAACTCCGCCCCACCGGTCTCGTTCATCGCAATCCCGAGTGGGATCAGCCCCGCCAGCAGGAAGATGACGTTCCAGTCGACTGACTCATAGACCTCGTTTGGCCGCAGACAGCCGGTTGCGACCATCGCCACGACCCCACCCAGCGCCGAGAGAACGATCGGTGCAACTCCAAGCCCAGCGAGACCGACGACACCGGCGACGATCCCCAGTGCGATCGGGAGCTTCTCCCGACGGTAGGCTGGCAGGTCGAACCGGCCGGCGACGACGAAGTTCCGATCGCTCGTAAAGCGGCGGACAGTATCTTCGGTTGCCTGAATTAACAGCGTGTCACCGCCCCGGAGGCGTCGTTCGTCCATTCGTGCGTGGATGACGCGGCTGCCACGACGGATCGCCAAGACGGTCGCGTCGTAGCGCTGGCGGAAATTGAGCGTCTCCAAGGTTTCCCCGACCAGTACAGAGTCTGGGGCGATTACCACTTCAGTCAGTTCCTGTTGTTCGGGCTCGTGCAGTGTGTCGGTTTCGGCTGACAGCGTCTCGTCGGGAACCGGCTTGTCGGCCTCCGGCGCAAGCCCCAGCCCTTCGGCTTCGATCAGCGTCACCAGGTCATCACGCGGCGTCCGCAACACGAGCACATCACCCTCGCGGACCTCTTTGCGAGAGAGGGGTTCGGTAAACGCCTGTTTGTTGCGGATCAGCTGAACGATATCCGCGTCGACATCGAGCGTCGACAGACAGTCGTCAACCGTCTGGCCAATAAACGGCGAGTCTGGCTCGACGACGACCTCCGTGAGATACTCGGCCATCTCGAACTCGGTGGTGAGATCGTCTTTGGCCTCGATTCGCTCGGGAATGAACCGGTGGCCCACGACCAGCAGGTACGCACAACCGACAAGCAAGACGACTACCCCCAGCGTGGTGAACTCGAAGATTGTAAACGGCTCAAAATCCGGCCCCATCCCGTCGTAGACCTCGCTTGCCAGCAGGTTCGTCGACGTCCCGATCAGCGTAAGCGTCCCACCCATCATCGCCGCAAACGAGATCGGCATTAGAAGCTTCGACGGCGAGATACCGGTCCGATCCGAAAGCTCCGACACCATCGGGATCATCACCGCGACGACCGGCGTGTTATTGATAAAGCCGGCCGTCCCACCCGACAGCCCGAGCACTGCAACCAGCTGTTTGAACGGACTCGACCCGTACCGATCGGCAATCTCGTTCCCGATGACGCTAATCAGTCCCGTCCGGCGAATCCCCTCGCTCAGGACGAACATCGCGAGGACAGTGATCGTTGCCGAACTGGAGAATCCGGAGAGCCCGTCGTTGATCGACAGCCCCGTCCACGGACCAAGCGCCATCAATGCGACCATGACACCGATCGCCGTCACGTCGATCGGAATCGGCTCCCAGACGAACAAAACGAGCGCAACGGTGATGATCGCGAAGACGACGAGCATCTCCGCCGTCAGCGCTGGTGGCTCGACAGCAGCCGTCCCGAGAGTGGCTAGCTCCGTAGCCGAGACAAACCGCAGTCCCATCGCCGAGACACCGTCGCCACCAGTGAACATATCACCGTCTGTGTCTGTCGGCGAGAAAAGCGTTTGTGATCCGATCGACGGTGGAGTCCAAACTCGAACGCTATGCGTTCGTCGGCACTGGCGGAACAACGCCACGGCTTGGCAACTGGTACCCACACAGTTCTTTTGGGGCGCCACATACAGATCGTACACATAGATGGCGCTACTTTAGACATACATCCAGAATATAACCACATGTAGCACTGAAAACTCATCATAAGTCCTCTTTTTGAGAGTGCGTTCGATAATATTGCGTATTACGATACGGACGTAGCACTTCAGCCACAATGACTGGTCGATGGACGCCGACGTGCCGTCTGACTGGTCGATCGAAGAGAGTCGGGTCTATACTCCCGCTCATAGCGATCGCGAAATGGAGTATCGGATTTACCGTCACGAATCGGGCGATCTCCGGGTGAAGGTCGCGCCGGCGTCACTCGACGGCGAAGATCATCCAGGCTATACGCTGACCGTGACGAGCTATCCCGGCCTCGATTTTTCTGAGACGATGCCGGTCAGGACCGTTCTGCGATTCGAACGCTGTGCGGTGATCGCCGGCAAGTTTATGGATCTCTTTTCAGCCGCCTACGACGGGCCCGGGTCGCTCGAAGACGCCGTAGAGTACGCTCACCACCGAACGCGCGATCACCGTTGATCGGGACCGATCGGATAGACGAACGTGACCGGCCGTCAGTGTCGTGACGGTCACCGCAATAAAATCGTCGTCCAACGATCGCTCTCAGTCGTCAGACGGTGCAGGCTGTTCGGGTGCCGAGTCGCTATCTGCGAAGGGGTACCACGACTGTTTGCCGTCGGCCATGTACGGCGCTTCGAAATCCGTCTCCTCGGGCACACAGAACTCGATGAGCTGTTCGGTACCGGTCGCTTCAACCCACTGACGGAACGTCTGTCCCTCCTCACGGTGGGCTGCAAACGCCTGGACCAGATTTCGGATCGCACCGGGCGCTTCGTCAGCTGGGACACGCTGGCGGACCCACTCGACGAACGATGGGTTCTCTCCGATTCCGCCGCCGACGCCGATGTCGAACGCCTCGACCATCTCGCCGTTTTTGCGGGCGCGCATTCCCTGTAGCCCGATATCGGCAGTCATCGCCTGCCCACAGTCGGCCGTACAGCCCGAATAGTGCATCTTGATCTGGGTGACGTCGTCGGGAACGTCGACGTTCTTGTTGAGCCAGCGCAGCATCCGGGCCATTCGGGCTTTTGTCTCCGTCAGCGCGAGCGAACAGAACTCGGTGCCGGTACAGGCGACAGCACCGCGTTCGAAGACGCTCGGCTCCGGCCGGTACTCCTCTAACAACGGCTCATCAAGCAAGTCATCGAGGTCTTCCTCTTCGACATCGACGATGATAGCGTTCTGTCGACGGGTCAATCGAACCTCGCCGGAGCCGTACTCGTCTGCGAGATCCGCGAGTTCGATCGCGTGTTCGGCCGGGATCCGACCGATCGGTACGTTCAGCCCGACGTACTTGCGACCGTCTTTCTGATCGTGAACGCCAAGGTGGTCGTGTGGTCCGTTATCGTTCGATTTGCCAGCGTTGTACGTGTACTCATCGCGGAAGTCCTCACCCGAGGTGTGGAGGCCGAAGTCGACGTAGTCCTCCTGGATTTTCTTCCGGATTTTGGCCATTCCCCATTCGTCGGCAAAGAACCGCGAGCGGTTTTTCGATCGGTTCTGGCGGTTGCCGTGATCGTGGTAGAGTTCGACGAAGGCGCGGCCGACCTCGTAGGCGTTTTCGGGGCGTACAAAGACATCGAGTGCCGTCGCCGCCCGTGGCTGGCGACCACCGAGGCCGCCGCCGATGCGGACGTTGAAGCCTTTGACCGTCTCACCGCCGATCTCCTTGCGCGCGGGCTCGAAGCCGATGTCATTAATCGCATCCTGTGCGGAGCCGACTTTGTCCCCGGTGACGCTGATGTTGAACTTCCGGGGCATGCTACACAGGTCATCGTCACCGCGAAGCTCCTCTTGGAACTTTTTGAGCAGTGGCAGAGAGTCGATGTACTCTTCACCTTTCCCGGCCAGCGCGTTGCCCGAGATGTTTCGCATCGTATCCCCACCCGCCGATCGGGTGGAGACCCCAACGCTTTCGAGTTTGTCCCAGATTTCGGGGACATCTTCGAGTTTGATCCAGTGAAGTTGGCAAGACTGGCGGGTGGTAAAGTCGACCCAGCCGTTGCCGAACTCGGGGTTTTCGACCGGCCCTTTCGCGTAGTCGCGAGCCACTTCAGCGATCGCACGAAGCTGGCCCGGTTCGAGCACGCCGCTTGCGTTCGTCAGCCGCATCATGAAGTACGACTCTTGGCCGTCGCGGTGGTGGAACAGCCCCCAGAACTTGAATCGGGTGAACCACTCGTCGTACTCGTCTTCCGGAATCGCGTCGAATCCGTTCTCTGCGAACTCGAGGATGTCCTCGCGAACCTCATCACCATACCCCTCCTGTTTGTACTCCTCTTTTTTATGAACCATCTGCACTCACCTCGATCGAACGATCGAAATCAAATTTCTGATTTTCCTCTCCAAACATGGCGTAATTCACGTTTCCACATCATTGGTCTAAATCATATAACAGTATTCATTGATGATCCTAAACTTAAAGGAAGGATTTGTCTGTAGACGTTCTATCTACAATGGAATATGGTCTGTATTAGGATGTTTATCTAAAGCAGAGAGAACGCAATTCTGGGAGATATCCAAAAAGAAACCTGTGATGGTGACCGGAGGTCGCTGTCGAGGATCGCTACAAACTGTAGCCAGCTGTATGTTCCACATCCACTGAACAAACTCTCAAATATGGTCCAAAATCTGGATGAACACGCGAATATAAAGCAAAATAAACCACTATATTTCCGCCGCATTGGATATTATTATTGGAATTTCTAATAATCGATGTCAGTCGAGACGGGGCAGCGGTGGCCGGACGGGGAGATCACAACAGGCAGATCGGTGGGTCGCTAGCACACCGAACTGAACTGGCGATCGCCACGACAGTGTCTTGCAGCGAGCCAGCGACCACGGAGCCGCCAAAGTTAATAAATCATAAAATACGGCAGCGACTGGGAAGCGTAGCGACAATTGTGGGGGTAAGGCTCGCTACCGATCGACTAGTGGCTTTCCAACCCAGAACTGGTGGGTGAAACTATGGGTTGCTGTTCGGTTTCACCCATCAGTCGCCAGTTGCAGTCACTGTAACGCCCTGTTTGTCATCGAGCCGTGGCCGCTCGAAGCGAACCGCACACTGTTTGAAGTTCGGCTCCCTCGATCTCGGATCGACATCAGGGAGGGTCAGCTGGTTGACTTTTGCGTGGTGGATCGGGAGCCAGACCATCCCGTCCGGAACCGCCGGATCACGCCTGATCGTCACATCGACCGATGCCCGGCGTGAGACGACACGAGCGTACTGGTCGTCTTCGCGTGTCTCGAACTCCTCGGCGAACGCATCAGTCGTTGCAGGGCTGACGCGCGCGATCGGTGGGTCCGGCTCGTTGACAGCCGTCCGAACGCCGGTGTTGTAGGCGTCCGATCGGCGGGCGGTCGTCAGCGTCAGCGGGAACGAGTCGTCGGTCGGTTCGGGCAGCGGCTGGGCGTCGGCGTTCGAAAACTGGGCGCGCCCAGAGGGCGTTGGGAACGACCACGAGGGGGCGTCAGCATCGGCGTCGTCCGCGTCGGCCTCTGGCCCGTCGTAGTAGCGGTAGCCAGCCGACTCCGTCGGCGACGGCGCGGGCCAACGAACCGCCTTTTCGGCATCGAGACGCTCGTAGCTGATTCCGGAGAGATCCGCAGGCGTCCCCTCGGTCAGGGCGACGAACTCGTCGAAGACGTCGGACGGATCGGGTGAGTGCTCGAACAGATCCGAAAAGAGGTTCTCGCCGATCCGAGCGATCAGTTCGAGATCGTTTTTGACTCCTGATGGCGTCTCCGTCGCCGCCCGAACCCGCGAGACAGTCCGCTCCATGTTGGTCGTTGTCCCCTCGGATTCACCCCACGTCGCTGCCGGAAGAACGACGTCGGCGTACTCGACCGTCTCGCTATAAAACGAATCCTGGACGACGACGAACGTGTCTTCGAGCGC
>LKMJ01003626.1_pt1 | contig 14409 bp, 11 predicted proteins | sample 643391 | NCBI WGS metagenome assembly LKMJ01 (sample SAMN04112250, study PRJNA286221) | soda lake metagenome | biome: soda lake; feature: Kulunda Steppe; material: water; isolation source: sample PL-Br10 brine of Picturesque Lake | place: Russia: Kulunda steppe | collected 2010-07
ATTCGCTCACGGGAAGGCCCTCGCTGTGTTTCGGGGTGATTTGATATCGGCCATTTTCTTGGAGTAGCGTTTATCTTACTATTATCTAATAGTTTTGATTAGCTTTTTGTCGGATATGGACAAACAGTTAAGTAACTGATTGGGTCGATTTCTGGAAAAATTGTATAAATCATATGGTGCTATAGAAACTGCGAAATATTCTGTTGTATACGGAAGGTCGATTTTGAGCTCTGAGCAAGCTAATTACTGATGCTGTAAAACCGTCCGACACGGGACGCAGTAGCTAATCTCGCCGATCCACGTCGACAGCCACTCGTCGGCAGCCTCTTGATGAATCTTTCCAACGTCGATTGCATCGTGTTTATTTGAGCGAATTCCACCAGATGGCGAACGATTGGAGCCACGTTTCTGCGGTTGCTGGATCGACGTGGTTGAAACTATTGCCAAACAAAGATGTTCGCCGTTTTATTTTTCTAAAGACACGTTTGACAGCATTCTGATTTCCATGGCGAACTATTTGAGATCAGAGTCCTGCTCGATTCAATGCAACTGAAAGATGGTGAGCGCGATCAACGAGAAACACAGCCTCAGAAACGTCGTGTTTCTCACGGAACTCTCACAAAATTTTTGCGTCAATGCCGTTTTTGTCGTCGTAAACAGCCGTCTATGGAGCAATTTGTTTGTCTCCGGATCGATCCCAGTGTACAGCCAATACTGTTGACCATTGACTCGGATCACTGTCTCGTCTAACGCAATGTGATCCGGGCTCGCATCGCTAGCGGGCTGTAGATCTACTTTTTAACCCAGTCGTGAACTGCTTTTCGTGAGCGTTTGATACCAAAATCATCAATTTCTTAGATTGTGTTCGAAAGTGATAGTTCAGCCAGATACAGGCGAATATCGAGCTTCATCAGCTCACTCGGTGTCCGCTTTCGTTCCACAAAGTCTAACGCAAGCCAGTCGCTACAACCGCTGAGGTGAGTGATTTTAGCCCTGGACAGCCGAAATTCACTTCGCCTCATTCTTCAATCTTAATTAAACACGACCGTCGATTGCAGCCAACAGAACGCCGACCGACCAGACAACGGTCATGGCTTAGTCTTTCGCGAACGACCTGAAATCTCCGTCGTCTGTCCGTATTCGACCATTATGCACGTCGGCGAGGGGGAACGCCGGATGACGGTGGTGCTGTTCCGCAGTGGCGAATGTCCCGTCATCCCCGTAGATGATCGAAATACTGCTGATCGGTGAATCAGTCGACGCGATCGTCGGTACCGAGCCGACCGGCAAATTACATCGAGCGGCGACCGATTTCGCCGTATCGAGGGTCTTTCCACCGCCGATACCCACGATGATGTCAGCCCCATTATCCGCCGCAGCAGTTGTCAACTGGTCGGTTTCGGCGGTAAAAGACTCGCCACCGAACTTCGCACGGTCGACCGTCCCCGCTGTGGGCTTGAAGCTCTCTTCAATCGTCTTGGCAGTTAGCTCCCAAACCGTGTCATCGGCAATTACGAACGCCGAAGTACCGTGTTGACCCGTCTCATCGCCCAATCAAGCCAACGCGTCCGCAGATTGGATGTACCGTCTCGGGCCAGCGAATCTCCGCACCATACCGGTGAGTCGTGGTGTCACCGTCTCAGTGTATTGCATCCGTTCGGTGTGAGTAGGTTGAGACAATGACTCCGATGAATGACGGCATTCGCTGTTCGAGAGTATTGCCTGTTATAGGACACCACTATATTCGTCCCAAACTGTGCAGAAACTAGTGTATCTCTGAGACCACAACGTTTAGAAAACCGAAATGTATATTATCATTTCAATGGATTCGAATACTTGCTGTAAAGTCGACCGAGTTCGTGCCGATCACGAAATTTCACCACCCAGCCGTGTTGATGGGGATCTTGATGCGTATCTCGTTGATAGGTGGACTGGCGGGGACGAGGCCGAACCGGCTGGTGTTCGCACGCTTACGGAATGGTTCAACAAGCAGGTCCTCAAAACGATCTATCGTTCTCACGGGCGATCCGACTCAAGTGTGCGAATCGATTCGGACTACGAGGCGCTTCGGGGCAACGGGGTTCCCGACCACGAACGAGCGGAACTCCTATTTGAACTTGCCGATGATGGCATTGATGGTGATGCCACGACGAAGCAGTTCATCGGGAAAAGTACACTTTCACGCCATCTCAAGGAATGTCTCGATGCGAGCAAGGACACACCTGAATCGCAGACAGAGTGGGAGATTGATCGGGTTCGCGTTGCGACCAACACCTACCGTTCCCATCTGGAATCCGCGCTCCAGTCGCTGGGAAACAAAGACCGGATTAGCGGTGTCGACGAGGCGTCATTGCAGATTCAATCCTATCTTTCCTGTTCGGAGTGTCCGACTCGTGTCAGTCTTGAACAGGCCTACGAGCAGGGGCATGTATGTGCCGACCATCGTGGCGACACGTCATGACACGGAAAGCGTCTCAGCTGAGCGACCGATTTAAGTCGTCACTCTATATTAGGACCGTATATGTGGGAACTCAATGTCTCGAACATTGCCGGGATCCGTAACGGCGAGCCGACGATCAAGCCCGGAATCAACGCTGTCCAAGCGAGCAATTGGCAAGGTAAAACATCGCTGGTAACGGCTCTCAGAATCGTGTTAGGTGGCTCAGTCACTTCCGGGACACTCACCGATGGTGCAGACAAAGGTCACGTTCAACTACAGACACCGGATCATGTCTACGAACGCCGTCTCCAGCGGACTGGCGATCACGTGACTGCGGACGGACAGCCGTATCTCACTACGGAGCAGCAACAGGCTGCAGCCGAACTGTTTGCCTTTTTCGACGAACACAACCGGATCCGAACTGCCGTTCGTGAGGGCAATGACCTTACACCACATCTCATCGAACCGCTGGAGCACGAGGACATCGAAGGCCAGATCAGGCAGCTCAAAGACGAGCGAGAGACTGTCAAATCCGACCTCGACCGGGCCCAACAAGCGACCGAACAACTGCCAGCGAGAACAGAGGCTATCAACAGACTGGAAACGGAGCTCAAAGAGCTGCAGGCAGAGATGGAAGATCTGGAGGGCGATTCCAGCGACAGCGGCGAACAGGCGGAACTGCGCGAGGAACTCACAACGGCTCGGCGCGAGCGGGAACAAGTCAACCAGCGGGTCAACCGACTCGAAGGGAAAATCGAGTCGTTGGAATCACAAATCAAGGACAAAAAGAGCGAACTGGGAGCCATGACGGTTTCTTCTGCGCCGGAAATGTCAGAGGAGCTAGACAAAAAACGGGCTGCACTCCGGGAGGTCGATCAAGAGATCGAGACTTTGGAGGCACTGTATAACGCGACGAACGACGTACTTGATGGCGGGCATCTCGATCTCGTTGTGGACGTCGACCGGCGGATTGACAGCGATCATCTTTCCTGTTGGGTCTGTGGGGGTGACACTACACGCAAGACCATCGAAGCACGAATCGACGGCCTGAGCGAGGCGATCTCCGAGCGGCGGGAGCAGCGTTCGGAGCTTCAATTCACGGTGTCGGACCTCCAGGAGCAGCAACGTGAAATCGAACGAAAGCGACGACGGAAACACTCTCTCGAAGACGAGATCGCCATGCTCCGGACGAACCTGACCGATTCCCAAGAGGAGCTTTCGGCGGCCAAATCGGAGCTGGCTGACCACACTGAGCGAATCGAGACACTCGAAAGCGAGGTCCAAGAAACAGATGATCGACGGAAGTCATTTGAACAAGAGATCGCCCGGACGGAGGCGGAACTGGAGAACCAGCGCGTAGATAAAACGAAGCTCGAATCAAGCGCACAGCAGCGTGAAACCCTCGAAGAGCGCTACAACTCTCTCTCCGAGGAGATCGAAGACATGCGCTCGCGCCGCGAGCAGGTGATCAGGACCGCACGTATCGCGTTCGACGAGGCGCTTGAAGACGTTGTCGACAAATTTGATCCAAGCTTTGAGCGTGCGCGTCTGAAAAACCACGTCGATCCCAACTCGGGACGGACGGAACAACTAGAGCTGATCATCGCCCGAAGCGGCCGTGAAATCTCCGTTGACGCCCTCTCTGAGGGCGAGGTCGAACTAATCGGACTCATCGCAGCACTTGCTGGTCATGAGGCCTTCGGTGTCGCCGATCAGGTACCGTGTATCCTGCTTGACGACCTCGGCGGACTGGCCAGCGAACATATTCACACACTTGTCGATTATCTCGGTGCTCGAACGGACTATCTCGTTACAACTGCGTACCCCGAGGCTGGCGAGTTCGATGGGCACGTCCTCTCACCGGACGACTGGGACGTCGTTTCAGACCGTGTCGACCAACCGGCCTGACTGCGGGAGTCACGGACATACAACCCTATCGACTCCGAAGAAGCAGTTCTATCCGGGGATGTGTTTGCCTAGAGGGAGGTCGACCAACGGATGCGTTGGGACACCACTATATGTGTACCAAGAACTGACGAACCAACTGTCGAACCCGCTCACGACATGTACTCGGCCGAAAGGTAACTGGAATACATGACTACTAGAAATTTCATATTTTACTAATACCGAACAGTACAGAGTATTAGGTGCAATTTTATTAATAAGGTATGAGAATAAACGCGCATAGATAGTCACGGTATGCCCGGAATTATGTGGTAGTACCGAACAGAATTCGGCAGGCGTCGTCTGTCCCGTTTTAGCACTCCTTGGGCGTGTCCCGGATCTAGGTGACTGCACTGTCTTACTGATAGGTGTCTCATCGAAGTGTATTGATTCCCAACTCTTGCTGAGCATAGTCTCTAAATATAGTATAGAATTTTCTGACTGAGTTATCTGATTATTTGACTGTAAGATAAGTTTGATTAGGTATATTACTACAGAACGGAATCGTGCATCATGACACTGCTTACTACTTATTTAAATTGAGCGCGAAGTGACGGGCGTTATTTCGGCACTGGCCGAGTTTCTCAGACATTATCTCTACGAAACCGTCCCGTTCATGTTGTTGGGCTCACTATAGAAAATTGATTCCACTCGTATCATCACTCTCATCAGCTACTTGGCAGAGTACGTTGAGTTCATCGTCATCGTACTCTTTTCAGAGGATGCCTAGACATTCATCGATGAAATCAGATTTATCTCTTCGATATGGTTAGAATTCGGTTGATTGCGTCTCCATGTTAATGTTGACCTCAACAACGTCGGCAGTGTTCATTACCTTTTCCGGAAGTACGTTCTGAAACTCCGCTCCTTGCATCCGACTTTTCGGCCCTGATAAGCTGACTGCCCCGAGAACACTCCCGTCCGGGCCATCAATCGCTGCGCCAATTGCACGGAGTCCGTTTACCTCCTCTTCGATATTGTATGCATACCCGCGCTCTGAGATTTCTGCTAACTGCTCGAACAGCGATTCCGTATCGGTTATGGTGTTCTCTGTTCGCTCGTGGAGTCCGTGTTGCTCAATTATCTCTTTGACGCGGGCGTCAGTAAGGCGGGCGAGAATGGCTTTTCCTGCAGCCAAGTGGTGGAGATGCAGCGGCTTCCGCTTCATCTGGTTTGGGTAGTTGCTCGCAAGGGCTTTTTCTCCGCGCTGGAGGTAGAGAACTATCCCAAGTCCGTGGCGCTCTGTAATCAACTGTGCATATTCTCCCGTCTCTTGGACCAGTTTATCAATCTCTTGTTTCCCGAATTTGTACAGCAAATTCTTTTGACGGACGTGCTCTCCAATGAGTATGAATTGCGGGCTCAGATCGTACTCGTTTCCGTTTTTGATGACGAACTCGTTTTCTCTGAGTGTTGCAAGATGGTTGTAGACTCCCCCTTTCGAGAGTCCGAGGTGGTGTGCCATCCGAGTAACAGTTGCACCGTTGAGCTCTTTTAATGCATCGACAACCTGTAATGTTGTTGTGGACGTTGTGAGTGTTCGCGGCGAATCGTCATCATCTGACCGGTTTGTCATACTGATCGTACAATGTGTTTGATTATATTGTTTGTGGTATGCAAACATCATCTCGACAATCGTTCTTTATATCCTGTGATATCTATGTACCTAATACCTCTGAATAGAACTATAAATCACGTACAGAACTTGATAACATATTTGTAGTACTGATAAAATACGAGCTGTATACTTCATTTCGCGTTGTTCTAGATTTGCATACAACAAATAGCTTGGATTGCATATCGATCAGCTACTGACTTTGTGTTTACGTTTATTATACATCATATAAGGCCGAAGGTACAAGTCCTTCTGGTAACCTTGGTCGACTGTGAGTGATCTACCTTGATAGCCTCGAATGTACTCAGCGCCGTCGTTGAGTCGTATACGCACTTATCAGATGGGATCTGGTGCTACTAAATGAGTGACATAGCTCTACACAGCCACCGGATACCCGCCGACACGAACCCGAAAGGCTGCGCACTTACGGGCGTATCGGGAGGCGACTAATGACTTCAGTTCGCATTCTCACCACCGGTGGCACAATCGCGAGCACGGAAGACGAACAGGGGGCCCGTCCTGAGAAAAAGGGTACTGAAATCCTCGGCGATGCGTCCCAAGCGCGTCAGTACGCATCGATAACTGTCGAAGAGGTCGCACACATACCGAGTTTTACCGTCGACTTTCGGACAATGTCGAAGATCGTCCAGCGGGCAACTGCCGCTGCAGACGACGGCGTCGACGGAGTGGTGGTTACTCATGGCACCGACACCATGGAAGAGTCGGCGTTCTATGCGGACCAGACGTTTTCAGCACCGGTCCCGATCGTGTTTACGGGCGCTCAACGCCGACCGGACGAGCCGAGTCCCGACGGACCAGCGAACCTCATCAATGCGGTTCGGGCTGCAGCCCACGACCGAATCCGGACCGCTGGTGGGTCGTATGTCGTCTTTAACGATCAACTCCATGGCGCACGGACGGTCTCGAAACTACACACGTCGAACGTCAATGCGTTTCAGTCCCCGGACACCGGACCACTGGCCTCAATTGCTCGTGATCAAATCACGTTTCACCACGAGCCGAAGCCATCTGAACCGAAATTCGAGCCACTCGTTCCGACCGCGACAGTACGTGTCATTCCGAGCGGCGCAAGCGTGCCACGTGATCCGATCGATGAGGCGGTCAACGCCGGCGTAGACGGTCTCGTTGTTGAGGGTACCGGGCTCGGAAACACGACGAACGCTCTTGGAGATGCCATCGAAGAGGTAGTTGCTGCTGGCGTTCCTGTCGTGGTCGGCTCACGCTGTATTGGTGGGTCGACGATGCCCGTGTACGGTGGCAGTGGCGGTGGCGAAACACTCAGACAGCGTGGTGTCGGGTTTGCTGGAGATCTCTCGGTACAAAAGGCTCGAATCAAACTGGCGCTCGCTCTCTCGGCGAGAGATGATCCGCTCTGCGTGTTCGATTGATTCGAATCGTTCGAGATGATGAGTACGGTCTCGACTTGGACGATCTTTATTTGTGAGACACAAACATCTGTGAGAACGAACTAATAGGGCACTGGTCTATCCATTGTACCTATTTGATTTATCAACCTGTCGTGGTGATTGGCTGTTCGTCGACATGGCTATCGAGTTTGTCAACAGGGTGAATACGTCGTCCAGCGCCGATTTGAGGGGGTTCAATAGAGGCTATTTCATATAAGATATTTAATAAAAAGAATAAAGAGTTGGTGAGATACGCAGTTACTATGGGTTTACAACCACCGTCCGAGCAACGACTTGCGGAACTCGGGAATGAACTGCATCTGGACCTGACTGAAAAGGAACTCAAAGAGTACAGACAGCTGATCGCAGAGTCACTTGGGTCCTACGAAACGGTCGAAGAGTACCCGGACGAGACGCCGCTCGCGGTGCCGGAGGGGCGCGATGGGGGAACACGTGTCGTGAACCAGGATCCGTACAATGCGTGGATTACCCGGTGTACTGTCTCCGGCGCTGACGACGGACGGCTGGCTGGTTGGGAGATCGGTATCAAAGATAACATCGCGGTTGGCGCCGTCGAGATGACGTGTGGATCCGAGGTTGTCGAGGGTTATACTCCCGAGGCGGACGCAACGGTTGTGTCACGACTCCTTGCGGCAGGTGGAACGATCGTTGGGAAAACCAACCTCGACGATATGGCGTTCAGTGGGAACGGACACACCAGCGCCTTCGGTCCGACACTGAATCCACACGACACCGATCACCTGTCCGGCGGCTCCAGCGGTGGGAGCACGATTGCAGTCGCCACCGGAGAAGTCAAAGTCGCAATCGGGAGCGACCAGGGTGGGAGCATTCGTGTCCCCGCCTCTTGGTCGGGAGTCGTAGGTCACAAACCGACTCACGGACTCGTCCCGTACACCGGCTGTGTCGGTATTGATAACACACTTGACCATCCAGGGCCGATCGGGCGAGATGTCGAAACCGTCGCTGAGACACTGACTGTGATTGCCGGGAAGGATCACAACGACCCACGGCAACCGAACACCGTCCCCACCCATGACTACGCCTCGAAACTCGACAACGGTGTCGACGGGCTTCGAATCGCCGTTCTCGAGGAGGGGTTCGCGCAGCCTGAGTCGGATCCGGCAGTCAACGACCGAGTGAGAGCCGGACTCGCTGCTCTCGAAGACCGAGGTGCCACCATCGAACCCATCTCGGTCCCGATTCACGACGATGCCGCAGACATATATACGGTATCGATCTCAGAAGGCTTCCTTGCAGCAGTTCGCGGCGAGGGCCTCGGGCACAACTGGAAGGGATGGTACAACACGGACTGGGCCCGGCAGTTCGGCCAAGTTCGCCGAGAAAGGGGCCATGAGTTCCCGCCAACAGTCAAGCTCACACTGCTGCTGGGAGCGTACGCGAGTGAGAAATACAGCTCCGAGTTCTATGCAAGAGCCATGAACCTCCGAACGAAACTCACCGAAACGTACGACGAGCTTCTCGATACGTACGATCTCATCGCAATGCCTACGACACCGATGACGGCCCACAGATGGAAGCCCGAACAGAACACGATCGAGTTCATTGGGGATGCATGGACGAACTTAGCGAACACGAGCGCGTTCAACATGACTGGTCACCCTTCGGTGAGCGTGCCGGTCCACCCAGCCGACGGGCTTCCGGTCGGTCTGATGCTCACCGGTCGACCGTTTGCAGATGCAACAGTACTCACTGCAGCGTCTGCCATCGAAGACGAGTACGCTACTCAGAATCATACACAGTAGACGAGTGTCATGGGCTGAGTGTCTGATAGTGGATACCCATCAGTAAGACAAATGTCTGTTAGCAGGACCGCTTATCATGAAATAAAAGATTCCAGTACTATTTTAATACTATTTATAATGTATTTGTGAGACGCAAACAATCTACATATACTTAGTTTAAGGCTGAATCTTGAGAAATATGGCTGTTAACTTTGTCTATAACTGGATGTATAAGACCTCAATCATGCTATAATTTTAAGTCAATATTTACTACTTGGACTAGATTTATATAGTCCGGGAGTATCGAGGGTGTTAGCTTCATGGCTACTGATAAATCTGTCAATCGGCGTAGTGTGCTCAAAGCAACAGGCAGTATAGCTGCCGTTGGTCTCGCTGGCTGTACGGGGAGTGGGTCCGAAACCACGTTCACGATCGGGGCGAACCTTCCGCTCAGCCAAGGTTGGGAGCCGTACGGCAATACTCAGGTGAGAGCAGCAGAGATCGCGATCACCGAGATCAATGATAACGGTGGCTTGGATGGGAAAGACGTCGAACTCGTTGTCGAAGACAATCAGGTCGACCCGTCACGATCACGTGATATGGCAGACCGGCTCGCCTCCAGAGAGAACGCCGATGTACTCTTGGGACCGATTAGCAGTGCCAACCGCGTGGCAGTTGCATCGGAGTTGGAACAACTCCAGATCCCGTCGCTGTACGCAAGTCAGTACGAAGGACCAGTCGCCGATGACTACTGTAACGAGTGGATGTTCCATCTTGGCGATATCCCGGCGCAGAAAATCGATCCGCTTGTTCCGTGGCTGATTGAGGAACACGGTGATTCGTTCTACCTGCTTGGAGACGACTACAACTGGCCGAACGAAACCAATGGGGCGATTCGAAACGTCGTCGAACAAGAGGGTGGTGAAGTCCTCGCAGAGGAGTACGTCTCGCTGGATACCACCGATTTCAGCTCCATCATTCCACGGATCTCACGCGAAGAACCGGACGTCCTGCTAATGACTGTGACGGGTGGTGGCGTTGCAGCGATCCAAGACCAGATGCTTGAACAGGGCGTTCGCGATGAGTTCGCGCAGGTAGGGCTCGCTCACGGACAGGGGGTCGTTCAGGGTGCATCGCCCGAAGCGACAGAAGGAGTCATTACCTGTCACCCGTATCTTGAGAACCTCGAAAACGATGCCAACACTGAGTTCATGACAAACTTCCGCGAGGAGTATGGCTCTGATGCACTCGTCAACTACTTTACCGGGCCGGCGTACAACGCGATCCAGCTCCTCGTTGATGCTGTCGAGCGTTCCGGAGGGAGTTCTGCGGAGGACATCCAAAGCGGATTACAGGATGCCTCCACCGACTCGATCATGGGCGAAACCATGATCCAATCCGACAATCAAATGACTGTCGGGACGTCCGTTGGCGTGATTAACTCCGAACAGAAGTACGACGTGGTTGAGAACTTTGAGCCAGTCTCACCCGGCGGGGACTGTGGCATCTGAACTCCATTGATGCTCGATCTATCAACAACACTCATACTAAATGCCCTGAGTGCAGCGCTAGTTCTGTCGCTCGTCGCACTGGGGCTGGCCATCATCTTTGGTCTCATGGGTGTTATCAATCTGGCACATGGGGCGTTCCTGACCGTCGGCGCATATGTCGCGTGGGCAGTCCCAACCTACTTCGGGGCCAGTTTCTGGGTTGGACTGATTCTCGCACCACTTGTCGTTGCGGTTCTCGGAATCCTCATTGAACGGGTGGTCATCAGATACCTCTACGATCGGCTCCTCGATACGATACTGGCGACGTGGGGGATCTCGTTGGTGATCATTGAATCCGTTAAATTGATATTTGGAACCACAAGCAAATCCGTGCAGAACCCACTCAGCGGGAGCGTCGACATTGGGCTTGCAGTCTACCCCTTGTACCGGCTGTTCCTGATCGGACTCTGTATAGTGATTCTTACAGTCGTATTCGTGTTTTTCAAGACGACTGATGTCGGTGTCCGAGTTCGAGCTGTGATTCAGGATTCGGATACAGCAAGTCTCCAAGGTATAAACAACACCCGGATGAACCAGTACGCGTTCGGACTGGGAGCCGGTATTGCCGGATTCGCTGGGGCAGCGATCTCACCGATCACGACGATCTCACCGGAGATGGGTGTCACGTATCTTCTTCAGTCGTTCTTTGCGGTCATTCTCGGCGGGACGGGCGCGCTGATCGCCATCATCCCCGGGAGTCTCGTCGTCGGGGGGTCGACGAATTTCATGACGTTCTTTATCTCCCCTGTCGTGGCACAGACGCTCGTGTTCATTTTCGTGATCCTCATTATGATCGTTCGACCGCAAGGAATCATCCAGGAAAAATAACATGACCGAGACGAGACATACCATGAAAGAGACCACAGCAAAAACAACGATTGGACCGCTTGCACTCTCAGTGATCGATGAATCGCTTCATCTGTCGGCTGGACAGCTACAAACCAGCGCCAAAAACGCGCTGTTGGGGACCGCCCTATTGATACTGCTCGTTGCGCCGATAGTGCTTCAGGGCTACTTCATCGGTCTCCTCATTCTCGCGTTTATTTTCTCGATTTTCGCAATATCTGTCGACCTAGTGTGGGGGTACGCTGGCATTCTTACATTCGGTCACGCGGCCTTCTTCGGACTCGGTGCGTACATTACGGGAACTGTTGCGACGGAACTCACGGTGGAAACGATCGGCCTGGTTGGTCTGACACTGGCGTTCGTCGCCTCGGCACTCGTCGGTGGCGTGATAGCAGGTGCGCTGTTCGCTCGCGGCATCAGCGAAGAGTATTTCACGATTATCACACTCGCTGTGGCGATCGTCGCGAGCCAAGGTGCAGTTATACTGAGTACCGTTACCGGTGGTGCTAACGGATTGAGTGGTATCCCATCAGTTGGCATCAGTATTCCCGGAGTCCTGTCGTACGCTGTTTCCGGTGACCAGTTCTACTTTGTTGCCCTCGGAGCGCTCGTCGGCGTGTTCCTCGTCGGCAAGCGCATCGTCCACTCTCCGTTTGGAACCGTACTAGTCGGAATTGATGAAAACGAGACGAAGATCTCGTCGCTGGGATACGATTCGACACGCTACAAGACGCTCGTCTTCGCTCTCTCGACCGGAATTGCCGGGTTTGCCGGCGCACTCTACGCGCTCCACTCCGGATTCATCTCACCGCCGATCTTGGGGTTCGTCCTCTCGACCGAGGTCCTCATTTGGGTGCTGATTGGGGGACGAGGAACGCTGGTTGGACCGGCAATAGGGGCCACGATCCTCGTATTGGCCGAGAATATGTTTAGCGGCATATTCCTCTCCACGTGGGTACTGCTACTCGGGGCATCCCTCATCGTTATCGTCCTCGTCTTTCCAACAGGTATTGCCGGTCTGTTCGGCATCGCTGAACAAAAAATCATCAGTACAATGGAGAATAAATGATGAAACACGACGCATCGGAACTACCGGTTCGTCTACTCCCGGGAGTAGCAGATAGGATAGAGGAGACACCACGATGACCGCAACACAGCCAACAACCGATACAACGCACAGTACAGAGCCTCAGACAGATGACCTCCTCCGAACCGAGAATCTGACTCGCCGGTTCGGGTCACTCGTTGCGGTCGACAGCGTGGATCTCTCGATACCCAGAGGAGAGTTCCACTCTATTATCGGGCCGAACGGTGCGGGGAAAACAACCCTGTTTAACATGCTTGCTGGAACGCTTCCCGAAAGCGAGGGCTGTATTGTATTCGAGGGAACGGATATCACGGGTCTCGACGACCACCAACGCGTTCGGAGGGGAATCAGCCGAGCGTATCAGAGTCCGCAGTTGTTCTTGGGACTGTCTGTCTTAGAGAACCTTCGACTGTCCGCACAAGCCAGAGATCAAACGTTCAATCCGTTACGCAGCACGGATCCGGGTCACGAACACGAAGCGAGATCTATGCTCAATCGAATCGGTTTCGAGGAGGATCCCAAACAGCTCGCAGAGAATCTCTCTCACGGAAACAAAAAGAAACTAGAGATTGCGATGGCGCTGAGTGTGGATCCGGATCTACTCTTGCTTGATGAACCTACGAGTGGAGTTTCCGAAGCGGACTCGGAATCGCTCATGGAGTTCGTTGCCGAGGCGAGTGCGAATCGCACCGTCCTGCTTATTGAGCACAACGTTGACCTCGTGCTTGAATATTCCGACCGAGTAACTGTGTTGGACAGAGGAGAGGTAATTTCACAAGGCTCACCAGCACATATCTCGCAGGACGAGGCTGTACAGCAAGCTTACATGGGGTCGTACTAATGGCCTTACTAGAGCTCTCGAACGTCGACGCCGGATACGAAGGCGGCAATGTGATCCAGGATATCTCACTCTCGATCGAAGAAGGGACAGTAGTGTCATTGCTGGGTCGGAACGGGGTGGGGAAGACAACAACACTGCGATCGATTGTCGGTATTGTTACTCCGAACGCGGGAACCATACGGTTTGATTCGGCCGATATCTCGACAGCAGCGCCGCACGATACGTATCGACACGGGATCAGTTTAGTCCCTGAAGGAAGGGGCATCTTTCCAGATCTGACGGTCCGCGAAAACCTGCGGGTGCCGATCGTAGACTCCGCTGACGAGCGGAGCATCGATGAGATATTCGAATTCTTTCCAAAACTGGCTGAACTCCAAGATTCGAAGGGTAAGAATCTGAGTGGCGGCGAGCAGCAAATGCTCGCTATCGGCCGTGCCCTGCGCCAGAATCCACAGCTGTTGCTCCTCGATGAGCCGAGTGAAGGTCTGGCACCACAGATCATCGAGGACGTCGGGCGAGCGATCGAATCGATTGCCAACGAAGGGATGACGATATTTATTATCGAACAGAATACTAAGTTCGCACTCGACATATCATCGTATGCTCACATTATGGCGGACGGAGAACTCGTAATGGAGGGCCCAACAGACGAACTGCGCGATCGTAAAGCAGTGCTTGAACAGCACCTCGGTGTTCACGAGAGCTAATATATCAAAATTATTAATTAAGACGCAAACTAGCCGAAAATATCGTTTTTGATCTTATTGTCGTAGTTGGATAGCAAGACCAAGATACACCGCTCAGTGATGCCTCTCGTCCTTACCGAAGTTCTCTCCCACCCAAAATTGACTGGAGCTGTTTAGGTGGGTCAAGTCCTCGTCGTTTCCACGTCGCCA
>LKMJ01003627.1_pt1 | contig 14406 bp, 8 predicted proteins | sample 643391 | NCBI WGS metagenome assembly LKMJ01 (sample SAMN04112250, study PRJNA286221) | soda lake metagenome | biome: soda lake; feature: Kulunda Steppe; material: water; isolation source: sample PL-Br10 brine of Picturesque Lake | place: Russia: Kulunda steppe | collected 2010-07
AGAACAACGATGCCATCGATAGGTGGGTGGCGGTCGGCGGTGGCCGGGACAACGAAGCGAGCGGCAGATACGCAGCCATTCCGGGCGGGCTTGACAACACCGCTGACGGCCAGTATTCCTTCGCAACCGGACGAGCGGCCAGGGCCGAACACGACGGCGCGGTCGTCTTCGGTGATTCGAGCGAAGACGAGATCTCCTCGACGGCGGAGAACCAGGTTAGATTCCAGCAGGACATCAGTGCCAGTGGCGATGTCAGTGTCTCGGGCGTTCTGTCTGGGTTCGACGGTGTCACAATCGGACCCAGAGTCTCGGACCCTACCAGCAGCGATCTCGCCGAGAACCAGGGGATGCTCTTCGTCTCCAGCGGCGCGCCGGACGTCACGGGCTCCCGGGGCGACCTCGTGTATGTCTTCAACGACGATGGTGATGTCGAAACGACGGTAGTTCAGTCTAATCCGTCGTGAAGCCACACTGGTTCGACGATCGGAAAACTTTTCGAAGTTCGTCTCGCCCGCTTCGTCCGTCCTCTCCGGTGTCGGCGTTTCCGCCCCCTCCTCCAGGGACGACAATTCAGTGGCATCGGCGAGATGTTCATTGACGCGACAAAAGAAAGGCGGAGATGCGTATCGAGCGGTTCACTTGGAGTCGTTACGTGATGTCGATCGTTGTCGTATCGCTCACTTCGAGAGTGCCATCTGTCGCAGTGATCTCCAGTTTGAACGTGCCGCCGGTATATCGACTTGGGATGTCGACTGTAACGACAGGAGAGACTGACGACTGTACCTCGTCCCAGGAAATCTCGAACGTCCCAGCATCGTCGACTGTATTGGTCGTCTCTCCCCCCTCAACGTCCTCAGCAGTCACGTCCCAGTCTGTCCAGAGATGCTGAACAGTAACTGTGTCTACACCGGTTGCGGTAACGTCGAGATCAGCCTCGCCCCCCGGGTCGAGCGAGTCACCGACCATCTCAACCGAGATTTCGTCTGGCGTCGTCACCGTTGCACCAGTCGTTTCGGTGACGGTGTATGTCTGCCCGAGTTCGTCGGACAGCGTCTCGACATCCACAGTGACGTCTGTTGCTCCGTCATCGTGAATTTCGACATCAACAGAAGCGATCGTGACACTGTCTCCGTCGTCGGTTTCCATCAGTGCAGCGGCGGTGTCTGCTGACCCGCCATCATCTGCGATATCGACGTGTTCCTGTCCCGGGTCGCCAAACAACTCGACATCAGTGAGTGTTGCGACACTCGTGTCATCAATTTCGAGGACAGTCTCGTGAGCGCCGATGCTCCCATCAGCCTCCTCGACCACAATGTCGAAGGTGACCGTCTCACCCGGTTCGGCTTCGGCTTCTGCCGGCGAGAGTGAGACAGCGGTCGATCCGCCAGTCAGCGAACTCATGTCCCAGCACCTCCTGTGACGGAGAGAACAGGAGCCCACAGTGTACCTCTCAGCGTTTCGGTGCGTGGTGGGGTTACGGTAGCTGGCTCCGGGCTGATCGATCGTATAACTGATTCGGTGGTACTGGAATCACGCACAGTCTGCAGCCTTCCATCCAGATCAGACTGTGTCTCTGATACCATACCACCGCCTCCGAATACAGCCGTACTTCCAACACTAGCAACCCCTGGTCCCGAGAGTGAACGTGTCGTTGTGTCGTCTGTATTATTCCCCTGGGTGACGTAAGCGAACAGCGCCTGAACGTCGAGGATACTCACGTCGCCAGTGTCGGCGAAATCAAACTTCTCGACGTTATTCTCGATCGTTGGATCGTCCAGGTGGGCGTACAGTGCCTGCACGTCAGCAACATCGACGCTCCCATCCCCGTTGATGTCTCGATACAACCCATCGCCATTCTGGTCTGTCGGCGCGTTCTCGAAGTCGCCAACAGGGTCCAGTTCTACGGGGTCCTCGTCTCCGAGCCCCTGCAGTGTGGGGTATTCGTCTGTCGTCTCCCAGACGTTCTCGAAGTCGAAGTCGCTCATGTTGCCGATCGCATCGTCACCCGTCATCTCCGCAGCAGGCGGAGCGTCACCGAGTTCACCGAGGCCGGTGAGGTTCTGGTCGCCAGTACCGGCACCGCCCACCTCCAACTCCGATTCCGGAACGTCCCAGTAGGAGCGTTCGATGTCACCGGTGATTGAGCCAACGAACCCACCAGTACTGTCGACGTTTATCGTCTCGACGGTGACTGCTGCGTAGGACTCCTCGACGTTGATGTCTGTATTATCACTGGTGTCGACGACCTCTCCGGCCAGTCCGCCGACTCTGGTACCGTTGCCGACCAGTACCCTCTCGCCGGTCGCGTACGACTGGTTGATCTTTCCACGAGAACCGACGCTTCCGACGAGTCCACCGGCGTAGGCTCTCTCTGAGGTGGTTATTCCATCTGCGGAGACGGTGCCGTTCGCTTTCGACTGGTGAATCTCGCCAACGGTTGTTCCCACTAACCCACCCACTCTTGGCGCTTCCGCCTCAGCCAACACGTCACCGGTCGCATACGAATTGGTCACCAGCGCATTCGGAGACGGAGACACTCGTCCCACGAGGCCGCCAGCATCACCGTTTCCCCTCGGACCAGCAGAGACGCTCCCGGTCGCATTTGAGTCCTCTACTGTCCCCGCGGTTCGACCGACGAGACCACCGGCTCTTGTTCTGGTCGCCGACACATCACCGGTCGCATAGGAGTCGGTAATATTACCGTTGTTCCCGACGAGACCACCGACACTCGAACGCCCTTCCATAGTTCCTGAAGCGCTCGATGCTACGATATCTGACCCACCGGCCTCACCTACGACCCCGCCGACTTCCCCTCCAGAGGAAAAATGATCCTCATCCGGGGGATGGGGGATGCGAACGTCGACGTCCGTCGTTGTCGACACGTTCTCGATTAATGCCCTACTTGCACGTCCGACTGCCCCACCGAACGCAGAGCTAGGGTCTTCGAAGTACGTGATAGTACCGCTGGCTGTCGAATCGCGGAGTTCACTTTCTCTGAGCAATCCGACGATGCCACCGACACGTCGTTCGTCACTAGTCACAGTCACGTCCACGTCGATATCAGTCAGTACGCTTTCACCGCTCCCAGTTTCTCCGGCCGGGGCACTCGCATTGTTGGATGCCTCTCCGACCATGCCGCCGACTCTGTTATCCCCCGATTGTACGGTCGCCTCTTCTCCGCCAGTCACCGAGCTGTCGTGTACCGTCACGTTCATTCCCAGGCCGAGGAGTGTCCCAACTCTTTGTTCGCCGCGGATTTCGACGGTATCGAAGTGAACGTCCTCGATCGTCGCCTCGTATGCACCGCCGAAGAGGCCAACGCCCTCCTGGTCAGTGCGGTTGATCACCAGATCCGAAATCGTGTATCCCTGCCCGTCGAGTGTCCCCACGAACGAGCCATCAGTATCAGGGTTGGACAGGCCAGGTTGGAACTCACCCTGGCCGACCGGGTCGAAGCCGCTGCCGTCGTCCCAGTCGTCGGTCTCGGAGGCGTTAATGTCGTCGACGAGTTCGTAGTGACCCTCGAGATCCTCGTTCATCGCCTGCAAGTCCTCGACGTTCTCGATGAGATACGGGAACTCCTCGCTGCCGTTCTGTGGAACCTCCGTGACGGTCAGCGCGAAGCTGGTCTCGTTCGTCTCGCCCGCCTCGTCTTCGATGGTGAGCGTCACCTCGTACTCACCGGCATCGTCGTAGGTGTAATTTGCCACCGGATCGGCAGTCGTCTCGTCGACGCTACCGTCGTCCGCGAAGTCCCAGCGATACTCCGCTATCTCGCCGTTCGGCGACGTCGAGGCTGATGCGTTGAACGTCACCTCATCGCCCTCTCCGGGCGTTGCCGGTGGCGCAGGATCGACCTCGAAGGACGCATCCGGTGGAACCGTCTCGACGGCATACAGCGCCACCGTTCCCACGCCCGTGGCGTTCGCCGAGACGACCTGTTCGTCCGTGTCGATGTCGTCCTCGTCGGAGATGATGTCCCAGTTGCCAGTCTCGTAGTCGTATTGCAGGATCTTCAGCTCCGACTCGTCGAGTCCGTCGGTGTCGGCAGTCGTATAGTTCAACGCGAGGTCGGCCCACGACCCGTCAGCCGACGACGAAGACTGGTTGAAATACACACCCGCAGACTCACCTTCCTCCGGTGGGTCGAGCGGCTCGTCGAGCCCCTCGAAGGCGCTTTCGTCCTCGAGGGCGTCGGCGAACTCGTTGACCGAGACGTCAGCGAAGGTGCCATCCAGCCGGATTCCGTCGAGTGTCGTGTTGCTCACCGCGACTGGCCCGGCTTCCGGCTCGAAGACCAGCCCGGGCAGTTGTGTGCCGTCTGAGTCGGTCGTCTCCTCGATGACGGTGTCTTCGATGGTCGTCTCCTCCCCTTCGACGACGATTCCGTGTTCGACGTCGGTCAGTTCGTTTCCGGCGAGGTGTGTTTCCTCGGCTGCCTCTCGCACTTCGATCGCCGTTCCCTGAAGGTCCGTCACCTCGCTGTCGGTGACGGCCACGTTCGTGGAGGGATCCGGCGAGAAGCCACTGCTTCCAGTAACTCTGATCGCATACCGCTCATCGAGCCCCTCGGAATCGATGGTTTCGTCGGTGATCTCGATGTCCGTCCCGGCACTGACGTCGATCACTGTCGATGATTCGATGCCGACGTGCTCGTTGTTTCGAATCTGAACGTTCTCCGTCTCCTCGAGCCGAATCGACGTCTGATCGCTATCGAGGAACTCGTTGTCTTCGATGACTGCATCCTCGACATCGTTGCTCGCGATGAAGACCGTTTCTTCCGGCGAGGTAAACACACCCTCCATCCCCTCGAACGTGTTGCCACGAATCTCTAAATGATCAATTGACGTGGGCGACGCACCGACGATAACACCGCCGTCCCAGCTATCGACCTCGTTTCCTTCAATCGTCACGTCGGTGACGTCGGCGTTGATGTCGATCGCCTCGTCGGAGCCATCGACGAAGACGTTGTCACGGACAGTCAGATCTTCGGTCTCTCTGACATCGATACCTCGTTCGAGATCCTGGAACTCGACGTTCTCGATCAGAACGTCCGACGTCCCGTCTGCGACTTCGATTCCGTCAGCCTCATTGAAACTGTCGGAGTCGGTTCTGATTTCGTTATCCTGGCCATCTATGCTGACGTCGCTCGCTTCGATTCGAAGGCATTCAGTGTCATCATCCCCGTCGACCAGAAGATCATCTTCTAGTACGTACGAACCCGACTCATCGATGACGGTACACTCAGTGAGTTCGTCTGCATCCCCGTCAGCGACGGCGGTTCCCGTGAATCCGATTCCACCGACCAGAATCGCCACTGCCGCCATGATCACTACCGACCCGACACAGCGTCGTTTCAGCCAACGCGACTCTCGACTCCCGCAGTGGTGTCCCACTCTTGCCAGAGAGAGCCGTATTTTGGAATCACTGGTATCTGTAGAGTCCGGCGATATCTCGTACATATCTTACGGCCTATGAAGTGCAATGGGGGCAATATGCCACCGACTGACCCACTGTGCCAGGATGTGCACAGGAGTCCAATCTGCACACGTTCGACCTCTCCACAGTCACAGTCAAAGAGGGAGAATATCTGATATAAAACTGTTAGGTACCTACGTTTCGTTTACAGTTACTCCAGTAATTATAAATTGATTGGTGAGAATTAGTATCGGTAGATGAGACGGCCGGAGAGAACCGAGGAGACAGCAGTCTTGCTCAAGCGTCTCGATGTCCTCGACCGCCTCTGTCGGGACCCCGCGCACATCCGCGACCTCGTCGACGAGACTGGCCACTCTCGCCGAACGATCAACCGTGCGGTGACCGAGCTCGAAGCCGAGAACTTCGTCGAGCGCGGTTCCGATGGAATCGAGGTCACTACTGCTGGCCGACTCGCGCGCCAGCGTCTCGACCGCTTTCTGTCCGAACTGGACGACGTTCTCGTTGCGGAGACGGTGCTCGATGCACTTCCTGCAGATGCCAACATCGACCCGTCCGTCGTCGCTGGTGGGGAGGCGCTGTTGGCAAGCGAACCGGCCTCCTTTCGACCACTCGAACGGATGCACGAGGAACTGATTGCTGCGGACCGCTACCGGGCCCTCGTTCCGACACTCGAGGATGCCCGTCACGTTCGACTCCTCTACGAACACGTCGTCTCCCAGGGCAATCCAGCGGAACTCGTCGTGACTCCCGACGTTTTCAACACCCTGCGCGAGGAGTTTCCGAGACGGATGGCAGTTCTGGCAGAGGCTGAGGGGTTTTCACTGTTCGTCGGCCAGACTCCGCCGTTTGCTATCGGACTGTTCGACCACTCCGGGAGTGATGAACGGTGTCGCGTTCACCTCCTCGTTCTCACCGGGAGTGGTGGCGTCCACGGCAGCATCGTCAACGACACCGACGCCGCACTCGACTGGGCCGAGCGCCGATACGACGAGTACCGGGCAGCGGCAACCGAACGGACGGACGAGGTGGTCGTCGATACTGACGGCGGGGTCCAGCCAGTCCAGATACGGTCCGGTCCGACGCTGCCCGCGTCGGTCGAGCGCCAGGGATTCGTCGCTCTCGACGTCGAGTACTTCGGTGACGAACCCGTCGCAGATCCACAGACTGCTTGGCGTACCGGCTTCTCGCTGGCTGAGGTTCACACTGGCTACTCCATCGAGCGACCGTCGGCCGACGACGAGCGAACGTCAGTAGACGGCGACGGGCTGTCGTCGGACCTCGAATCGGCGGTCTTGGCGGGAACGAACTGTCTCCTCGTCGGGCTGCCGGGGTCCGGAAAGAGTACGGTCTGTAAGCAGGTCGCCTGCCGCTGGTACGAGAACGACCGCGGTCCAGTGTTCTACCGTGAACACGACCGTGGACGGCCGTTCTCGGCGGTCGAGTCGCTGGTCGAGACGGCCGTGGAAACGGACGGTCACGCACTCGTTGTCGTCGAGGACGCTGTCCGTCGGGATGCGAATGCCATCTTCGAGGTTCTCGACCGTCTCGGTGAGCGAGACGACGTCAGTTTCCTCTTGGATGCCCGCGAGAGCGAGTGGCGAGCGTACTCCGAGGCTGACGTGACGACACTCGATGTTCACCACATTCCGCCGATGGAACAGACCGATTGCGAGCGTATCGTTACGCATTTCGAACAGACGGTTGGACGGACTGTCGACGTTTCCACCGAGACGCTGTGGCTGGCGGCCCGTGACGAGTCAGCCACCGGCGAGCAGATACACGAGATGCTTCGGCTGACTCACCGGCTCTCGAACTACACTACCCCGCTCACAGACCGGCCGACTGCACTCGAAGATGCCGTTGCAACAGCGTACGAGGAGCTTGCAGCCGACGATCTGATGCTGTCTGTCGGTCTCCTCGCGAACGTCCTCAACGCAGCCGACGTCGACCTCGAGCGAGCGCTGCTCTACGCGGTCGCAGACCCCGACGAGTTCGATGCTGTCGACGACGCAATCGGCTGGCTGGAAGGACGTGTGCTGTTCCCCCGAGAGGATGGCAGCGATCGCACCGTCCACGAGGAGTGGTCAATTGCGTTTCTCTCTCACGCCGCCGATGATTGCTCGAAGACAAGACGACGGTTCAGAACAGCACTGACTGCACTACTGGGGCTCGCAGACCGGCCAGACCAGCGTGTGCAGATACAGCACCACCTGGAGAACGGGGATTCACTGGAACAGATACGGGACGACCCACAGCGGTGGGTCGATACCACCGTTCACGCTCTGTACGACTTGTGTCGCCGTCGGTCGACACTCACATTGCTTTTCGACGATGGGACTGTCGACGGAATCGTGCTCCCCGAGGCGACGTCGAACCGGATCACGGAGAAACGCCCGCTCTGGCTCGGAGAGGCGTTCCTGACCGGTGGATACTACGATCGTGCAGAGTGTGCCTTCGAGCGGCTGTCACAGGCGAGTTCCACAAACCAGCAAGACCGTCTTCTGGGTCTGGGACAGGTCGCGTTCAAGCGAGGCGCATACGACGAGGCGGTGACGTATCACCAGCAGGGGCTCTCGCTCGCTCGGGAGCACGGAGACCTCGAGGGAGAAGCACACCACCTCAAGGGGCTCGGGTTGGCCACCTGGCGACTCGGCTCGTACGAGGCGGCCCGTGAGTACTTCGAACAGTGTCTCGACCGCGCACGCCAACTTGACGACCGGGAACTCGCCGCCAGAGCCGAAGCCAACCTCGGCACTGTCGCCTGGTCACGCGGTCTGTACGACAGGGCGCGAGACCACTTCGAGACCTTTCTCCACACCGCCCGCGAAATCGGGGACCGCCACGGTGAGGCGACGAGTCTCAACAACCTCGGCTCCGTCGCGTATCACCAGTGGGCGTACGACCGGGCGCGAGAGCGCTTCGAGGAGAGTCTGGCCATTCGGCGCGAGATTGGATACCGCTCCGGTGAGGCGAGCTGTCTCAACTACCTCGGGCTCACGGCGTCCAAACAGGGAGCACTCGGTGAAGCCACAGAGTATCACGAGACGGCCCTCGATATTGCGACCGAAATCGCCCACGCCAGAGAGCGGGGCCACGCCTTCTGGGGGCTCGGTATCGTCGCGAAAAAGCGAGGCGAGTACGAAACGGCAGCGAGGGACTTCGAGAAGGCAGTTGCGGTGTTCGACGAAACCGGGAACCAGTCCTATCTGGCACGTGCGACACTGGAACAGGCACACCTGGCGCTCGAAACAGGGAGGGTAGCGGCGGCCCGTGAGCAGACCGAACAGTTGCTGCAGGTTGCCGAATCCAGGGGTGAGCTCTACGAACTCGGTCGGTGTCGGAAACTCCTCAGTCAGGTTGCTGCTACCGAGGGACGTCGACGGGACGCACGAGAACACGCACGAGCTGCCCTCGAGCGTTTCGAGGACTGTGGTCTGGCCGGCCATGCACTCGACGTTCTCGAATATCTCGTCGAAGCGTGTCAGGACGAGGGCGACGCGGCTGAGGCGAACCGGTGGTACCAGCGCGCTACGGAGCTAGCGTCCGAGGCTCCCGACAGAACAGCCGAACTGCATCAGGAGTGGCTCGACGAGTACGCAGAACACGCCGAGCGAGCGTAATCTGCTCACTGATTCGCGCTCATCAGCTCTCGCAAGGTTTCCTCGACCCCCTCCGGATCAGAAATGTACAGTAGTCGAGTGAGCGCGTTCCCGTGGTCGTCGGTGAGGGTCACGTATCCGAACCCAAGTGGGAGACCCCAGTTTCGAATCTCGCCAATGTCCTCGTACTGGACAGTCGTCGTCTCACGTCCATCGAGAACGCGCACGTGATCTTGATAGAGTTCGTACTGTCTCCGGTTGGACGCGTGAACCTTCTTGAGCGCCATGTACGTCAGTGGAGAGACGACGAGAAGTCCTTCAGCGACACCCGAGAACGCCTCGACGTGCTCGAGTTCGCCGACTTCGGGAATCGCTGTCAGTCCGCCGGTGAGAACGATGCCGGCGAGGAGAAACAGACTGACCACGCCACCGAGGAGCCCCCGACGAACGCTGCACTCGACAGTCGAGGGTTGAGAACCGCGATGGGCATGAGATATGCGGAACTCGTCTCGGCTGCTAACCCCTCGCCCGTGAGCGACGACGCTCCCTCGGATCCACTCTGCATGCTCGGCTCGACGTCGACGCGAGCACTGGCGTCCGAGTCGACGAGTGCACTTCTGATCGCGCTGAAGACTGCCTCTGGCGTTTCGACGTATCGGATTCGCATCTCTTCTTCGTTACCCGTCTCGCTCGTCTCGACATGGTTGATTCGGATGGTTCCGACGCCATAGAGCGACTGGAACCGGGACTGGGTAAACGTGAGGTCCTCGATGTCCTCGTAGGGAAGCGTCTGCTCGCGCGTCCAGAACGCCCACTTCCTCTCTACGATACCGTCTTCTGTCAGCGTGTACTGCCGCCGACTGTGATTGCAGCAGAGTCCCAGTCCAGACCCACCGCCTGGGCCGCGAGAAACCACGCCAATCCCCCGTAGGGGACGCTTACGATCGCCGCACGGGGAACGACCGATGGAAGGACCGCTCCCGGTACCGTCGTATAAGTGTGGATCGTGTCCTGCCTATTATCAGTGGTCTGGTATGACATATGGGGTATTTATTACACTTCGGGTTAGACGTACGCTCGATGGTTGCGAAATGGTTCCCCGACCTTCCAACACTGTCTGACCGCTCGGACAGGAGAGACCGCGTCCGGTCCCGGGGAAGCACACTGGTTGGGGGCCTCGCAGTGCTCGTACTCGGATCGGTGTTTATTGCGAGTGCGTTTCCGCCGATGAACGGTGGGAACGGATCCATCCTGCTCGGGCCACTGCTTGGCACCGCGCTGTTGGTCGTTGGCACCTACCTCGCGTTCATCGGAGCCGCGAGACTCGACAAGTGAGCGCCGCGGCGAGGGACAGTTCTCAGTGTCGTTCGAACGAAACCAGTTCGATCTCGACGTCGAGGTCGCCATCGTCGTACCACGCGGAGTACACGGCCATCCCGTGGTCGGGTGAAACGCACCCTTCGTGCAGGAGCTGGTCGTCTTCGTGCATCTCGACCACGTAACAGTCCACAGGGTAGCTCGACGTGTCGAGGTCGGTGACTGCATACGAGATTGAGCCTTCTGGCGTCGAATACGACCACTCGTCGCCCACAGTGAACTGCTCGCCGACGAGGCCACCCATCATCGGCGAGAATGCCGTCCAGGTGAAGGCAAGTGCGGCCGGAGATGCAATTAGATCCCCCTCGAGCTCCTGTTGGGTGCCAGTCATTGACTGTTCGAACTCCACGTCCCCGAGGACGAACTCGGTTTCGACAGTTATCTGGTCGCCTTCGATGTCGACGACATTCCAGACCAGGGAGCCCTCATCACCCTCGATGAACAGGTCCCACTCGTATCGGGCCTCGAAGGCGAATCGCATTGGTTCCCAGACATCGCGGTCGAACTCGCCATCCGCACCAGCCAGGTCATCTTCGCCAGCGTCGTCGGTATCGTCGTCAGTGTCATCCGCATCGTCCGCTACTGCATCATCGTCTGCTCCTGTCTGATCCGCATCATTCGAAGAATCGTCGGCGTCCGATTCCACGGCTCCATCGTCGTCGGCTGAATCGTCGTCGCTATCACCGATACAACCGGCGACTGCGGCAGCCGCTCCCGTTCCAAGTGTTATCAATATCTGACGTCGTCTCTTTCCCGTCATACACTGACCGTTCAGCAGGGGACAGTAATATGCCACCGACCGTCACACTGTGCCACTTCGCGCACGCCGTCGATGTGGATCACCCTGTAATCGTCCACAACGTTACCGCGTATCGAATCAATGGACAGACCTCTGATGGAGCGACCGCTGTGCGTAGCGTGCTCGCGATCGGGCTCCGATGGGGAGTTCCACGGACGGGAACGGGCTCTCATCTGTTAGCCGTTGCCAGATGCTCATCGCGAAGCGGAGAACGTCGCCACTGCTCGTACGAGGTGTTTTCGTCGGAGTCGCGCCACTGCTTGGATTCTTCGGCTGAACCACCGTGAAGACGACACCCTCATTCGAGTTCGCAGTCACTTCCTGCGTTATTCTCGAACTCGTTGACGTCGCAAACCTCGTCGTTGACGGTCGAGTCTGCGTGAACCCAGAGACCTGCCGAATCGCTGTTTCGGAGCGTCGAGTTCGAAATCGAGACGAATGCCTCTCGGTGGCGTCGGCCGACGTGTACGTTGCCTTCCCGTTCACCGCCACCACCGTACTCCACGACGACGTTGTCGAGCGTATTGTCCTCGTGTGCGGAACTTACGACGTAGATGCCGTCCCACCAGCCCGGTGTTTCCTCGGTTCCGGTGAAGATGATCGGCGCGTCGTCGGTTCCTTCGGCGACGAAAGCGCCGTCGCCACCTCGAATCAGTAGTTCGGCCTCCTCGCGAAACTGGAAGGTCGCACCAGCTTCGATTTCCAGGTCCGTGTCGCTGAGACGGGTGCGCTCGGCCATGCGATACGGGACGTTGAGGGCGTCCCACGTCACGTCGAGTTCGTCGAGGTCCTCTCCGGTGACGTCAATCACATCTTCGCCGTTGCCTGTGTAGTCCGAGCCGCCATCGAGGTAGTGGATGTTGTTCGCTCTGGTCCGGACCGCTCCGTCCTCGTTGTCGGTATAGATGTTTTCGCCGGAATCAGGGAGATCGGACTCCGTGTGGACGTACAGGCCGTAGCTCTCGCTGTGGCGAAGCGTACAGTTGGTCATCGTCAGTCGGGCCTCGCGGTGGCGTCGGCCGACGTGGACGCTGCCCTCCCGTTCACCGCCACCGCCGTACTCTACGAGCGCGTTGGTCAATCGATTGTCTTCGTGTGCAGAACTTGAGACGTTGATTCCGTTCCACCACCCTGGCGTCTCTTCGGTCCCGGTGAAAACGAGTGGTGCATCGTCACGTCCCTCGGCGACGAGAGCGCTGTCACCTCGGACCTGTAGTTCGGCCTCCTCGCGGAACTGGAAGGTCGCGCCAGCTTCGATTTCCAGGTCCGTGTCGGTGAGACGGGTGCGGTCGGCCATGCGATACGGAACGTTGAGGGCGTCCCACGTCACGTCGAGTTCGTCGAGGTCCTCTCCGGTGGCGTCGACAACGTCTTCGCCGTTGCCGGTGTAGTCCGAATCTCCATCGAGGTAGCGGATGTTGTTCGCTCTGGTCCGGACCGGTCCCGCCGCGTTGTCCACGTAGTCGTTGCGCGCTGAATCGGGGAGGTCGGATTCTGTGTGGACGTACAGGCCGTAAGTCTCGCTGTGGCGAAGGGTACAGTTGGTAATCGTCAGTCGAGCCTCGCGGTGGCGTCGCCCGACGTGGACGGTGCCCTCGAGCTCACCGCTACCGCCGTACTCCACGACCACGTAGTTCAGCAGGTTCGCATCGCTGTCTGAGGAACTTATGTGAACGCCTCCCCACGACCCCGGGGAACGTCCGGAACCGGTCAACAAAATCGGCTCCTCTTCGGTCCCGTCTGCGAGGAGTTCCCCGTCGTCGACGACCCGGAAAGACGTGTCCTCTTGGAACTCGACGACCGTCCCGGGTTCGATCGTTACTGTGGACGAAATCCGAATCTCGTCGGTCACGACGTGGAGTGTATCTGCCGACAGCGTCCGGTTCTCTGTGATGTCCTCGTCGAGTTCGACCTTCTCGTCAGGACGGTCGAACTCGTACTCGTCGTCTACCGCCCCGGCGTCCTCGACAGCCACGCCGTCTGCTGGGTCGTAATCGTCGAACTGAGAGGCATCTGTTTCGTCGCTCTGCTGGTTGTCGTCGGTACTGTCGTCGCTGGCGTCGTCTCCGAGACACCCCCCAGTCAGCGCGAGTGCTCCCGTTCCTGTCAGTGTCAACATACGCCGTCTCGATACGTCCTCGAACATTAGCACGGTATTCGCGCAAACAGCATAGAATGCCACCGGTTGACCCACTGTGCCACGCTCCGCACATATGAAGCGAACCGGTGGTACCAGCGCGCTACGGAGCTAGCTGGCGATGCTCCCGACGGAACAGCCGAACTGCATCAGGCGTGGCTCGACGAGTACGCACAGCGAGTCTGATTTACAGCTGGCAACACCAAGACTGGTCGGCACCGACGAACTCGAACCGCGCACCGCTGTCTGCACTCTCTGCAGTCCGTGAGCGCGGTTCACTCCACACGAGGCGAGAGCGGTCACGTGACCTTTGGGTCCAAATGCGGTGACAACAGCAGGAATGTCCCGGGTGGCTCGACTCCGTTCGCCCCGCGTTGCTCGGCTCACCATCCGGGGCTCGGTGTGGCCCTCACTTCGTTGTGGTCCTTCCGTCGCCCGGCATGGATCGAGCCACCCCCTTCCTGCTGGTTGTAGACCTCGGCTCTACAAATTCAACCGTTATGCAGATCACTCAATCCGAGTGTGGCGATACTGTTCCCCACGTTTTTGGGACTTGGTCGAGACAGAAGGTCTCACTACCCATGCGAACAGGGCTGCGGCCGATGAACAGAGAGTGGTTGCCGAAGGCAACCTGAGGGTGTAAAAAGTGGTGGTTCTAGTCGTCCGCAGGCGCACCGGCTTCGTCGTCGTACTGCTGTTTGACGTGTGAGAGTTTCCCACCGTCGGCGAGGATCTCGCGTTCACGGGCGGAGGCTTCGAGCGTTCCCGTTGCCTCCCAGTCGTCGTTGACGCGGATCGTGAACTCTTCCTGGCCGGAGGCGACAGCCTCGGCAACGTCGTCGACGATCTCGATGTCGTCGCCCTGTTCGATCTGCTCGTAGGTTTCTTCGTCGATCTCCAGGGGCAGCAGCCCGAAGTTGAAGAGGTTCGCGCGGTGGATCCGGGCGAAACTCTGTGCGAGCACACCCTCGATGCCGAGATACATCGGACAGAGCGCTGCGTGCTCACGCGAGGAGCCCTGACCGTAGTTTTCGCCGGCGACGAGGAAGCCGCCG
>LKMJ01003628.1_pt1 | contig 14405 bp, 22 predicted proteins | sample 643391 | NCBI WGS metagenome assembly LKMJ01 (sample SAMN04112250, study PRJNA286221) | soda lake metagenome | biome: soda lake; feature: Kulunda Steppe; material: water; isolation source: sample PL-Br10 brine of Picturesque Lake | place: Russia: Kulunda steppe | collected 2010-07
CCGTGCCGACCTCACGAGCGCGTTCGAGACGCTCGAATCCCACGGTATCGGGAGTCTCTTCGTCGAAGGTGGCGGCGAGATTATCTACTCGCTGTTCGAGCACGCGCTGGTCGACCGGCTGTCGGTGTTCGTGGGCTCGCTGGTCATCGGTGGACGTGACGCGCCGACTCTTGCTGATGGCGATGGTTTCATCGAGGACTTTCCGCAGCTCGAACTCGTCGGTGTGGAGCGTCTGGATAGCGGTGTCGTTCTCGAATACGATGTGCCCTAGCGCCCGGTCAGTGACTGTGACCCGTCATCTCCGCAAAGCTCTGTCCGAACCGCTGTTCGAACACATCGAGCATCGCTTCCTCGGCGGCTTCGAGGTCTTCATCAGCGTCCCCGTGGCTGTGATGGACGATTCCGTGTGCCTGCTGTGCGAGCGAAAGCACTGCGAGATTCGTGACGACCTCCGCGCTCGATTCATCGCCCTCGCTCAACGCTTCCGTAAGCGCGTCGGGGACCGAAAACTCCGCGCTCTCTCCATCGACTTCGATACTGACCGTGGTGGTCTCGGGTGCCATACCCCTCCTTTGGGAGATGGTGGTAAAGACCCTGCGACTGTGTATCTCGATGGTACCCCAGAGAGGAAGTGGTGCGCCAGCCTCCGACCCTCCCGATAGCTTGATTTAGCTGATTCTAGGCGGTAAGCCCCCTTCCTCAAGGAGCAACACAGGCCGGAGGCCGAGTAGCGCAGTAGGGAGGGGTAGTTCACACGCCGTGAAAATCTCGAATCGTGTCAGACAGCCTCAAACGACGTATTTCCGAGTTTGAGCGGCGGCTTGCTCACCTCCACACAATCCAGAGCGAGCTCACGATGACCGACTTACAGAAAAACCAGCAGGAGAAAGGAGAACTGTACATCGACCACTACGACGGGATTTCCGAACTGCGAGCAGCGTTCGACCAGAGATGGTCGCGCTTTTCGCAGAACTGGGGGACCGAACTCGCCCAGAGCCTGGACAGTGCCGAACTCGTCACGGACACAGATGCGCCCGAACTGTATCAGGTGGTGGATATAACGCTGAGCAACGGCAGTCAACGCCGCTGGACGTTCCGCCAGGGCCACTCGGACTGGTCGTGGATGTTCCCACGGGAGTGGTGGACGACCCTCGACGATGGAGCGTCGATTTTCGATCCTTCGAACCCCCAGGCGAGAGTTGGCTTTCTCCACCGGCTCGACGGGAATCAGAAGAGTGCGCTCGCGAATCACGAACTAACCGTCTATCTCCGCAACGCCCCTTCGGGACACCGCGGCTTCTACGGCAAGTTTGCCGACCGCTTCAACGCTGACGACGAGATTCCGGAGCTGCTTCCTTCGTCGACGACGAGACCGGGTGTAAAATCAAACGTGCTCGAAGCGACCTACGACATCAACGTCGAGGTTCACGGCGGCTTCTTCGAGGCGTACGTCGACGCGTTGTCCAGAGCGCTGACGGAGCACGTCATAGCGAATCCGGCTCTCGTCGATACAATCGACCAGATATACCACGAAGTCGCAGAGGAGGAGAACTCGTTCTGAGCGGCCACTCCCGGAGTCTCGTTCGACAGAAATGCGCTGGTCGAGAGTGAGCAGACAATGTCTGCGAACGTCGAGTGACTGTGTCACTCGGTATTTGAACTCACCGAGACGGTTGTGCTCGCTCACTTCGTTCGCTGCGCGCACTGCGACTTGCTTGCTCAAATCTCTCTTCCGCACATACCAACTCAAAAGGGACGCGGAGATGAACCTCCGCGTCTGGTTTGTGAGTTGTAGAAGTGCGCTGGCCGAGATTTGAATTGAACGAGACGGTCCTGCTCGCTCACTCCGTTCGCTGCGCGGGCTGCGACTCGCTTACTCAAATCTCGTGATACGCACTTGCCGACACAGAAGGTGCTCGCACACGCTACGCGGTGCTCTCGGAAGTTGTGTCGGCAAAAGTGCGCTGGCCGAGATTTGAACTCGGGTTAGGACCGTGGCAGGGTCCTGTGATACCACTACACCACCAGCGCGCATTCTACACTACTGCGATAGATAATAAAAGCGTTCCGGAAGCCGTGTGCGTATCGCTGACAATCCTGACGGCAGCCACATCGTCTCTCACTCGGTTGAGACTCCCTGGAGTATCTCCGAACAATTAACAACGCAGAACACGAGTTCCAAGGTATTCCAAGTGAATGAGTACTGACCAGATTGATGTCGAGTATATACGCAAGCATCGTGATGAAGTGAAACGTCCACTCTGGCAGCTGTTCCAGAAGTACGGCTACGGCAATCGGAAGTGGTTTCTCGTCGGTGTGCTGTCGTCAATCGGCGCGCGGTTCGCCTCACTCGTCCCGCCGATAATCCTGGGCGTCGCCATCGACTCCATTTTCCGGGACGACCAGCCGTTCGACCTCCCGATTATCCCACAGGGCTGGCTGCCCGGCGAGACGATGGAGCAGTTCTGGTTCGTCATCGGTCTAATGGCCGTGTTCATGATCGGGCAGGCGTTCCTGAACTTCGTACGCACGTCGACGCTGAACCTCTTCTCCCATCGGGTGAAACACGAGGTCAGGACGGCCACCTACCAGCAGATGCAGCGCCTGGATATGGATTTCTTCAACGAGGTCCAGACCGGCGAACTGATGTCGATTCTCTCGAACGACGCGACCCGACTGGAGCGCTTTCTCGACGACATGGTCGGACAGGGAATCCAGCTCATCGTACTCGTAGTCGGCATCTCCTTCGTGCTGTTCTGGTACAACTGGCAGCTCGCGTTCGTCACGCTGGTCGTCGTCCCGCTGGCGGCGGTATTCACCTACTGGTTCATGCGCCTCGCTGAGGAGCGCTACACCGACGTCCGCCAGTCTGTGGGTGACCTGAACAGCCGTCTGGAGAACAACATCAACGGCATCCAGGTCATCAAGGCCTCGAACACCGAGGAGTACGAGGACGAGCGCGTCGAGGAGCACTCCTACACGTACTTCCGACTCGACTGGCTCGCGCTCCGTCTGAACTTCGTCTACCGGCCGGGTCTGCAGGCGCTGACCTCGCTCGCCTTTATCGCGACGTTCATCGTCGGGGGAATCTGGATTCTCGACGGCCCACCAGGTCCGATGACCGGCGAGTTGACCGAAGGGACACTCGTCATCTTCCTCCTGCTCACACAGCGGCTGGTCGACCCGCTCGCCCAGATGAGCAACGTCGTCGACCGCTACGAGGATGCGATGGCGTCGACGCGGCGCATCCTCGGCATCATGAACCTGCCCGTCCACATCCAGGACGCCGAAGACGCCTACGACATCGAGACCGTTGAGGGCAACGTGCAGTTCGACAACGTCACCTTCGCCTACGAGGAGGAACCAGTTCTCGAAGACGTCGACTTCGACGTCGAACCCGGCGAGACGATTGGACTGGTCGGCCCGACCGGGGCCGGAAAGACGACCATCGTGAAACTCCTCCTTCGCCTCTACGATGTCAACCACGGCGCAGTCAGAATCGACGACCACGACGTGCGCGACCTCACGCTCGAGAGCCTCCGGACCTCGATGGGATACGTCGGACAGAACAACTTCCTGTTCGACGGGAGCGTCGAGGAGAACATCAAGTACGGCGCGTTCGACGCCACCCACGAGGAGGTCGTCGAGGCCGCAAAACGTGCACAGGCCCACGAGTTTATCACGAACATGCCCGAGGGCTACGACACCGAAGTTGGCGAGCGCGGCGTGAAACTCTCCGGTGGGCAGCGTCAGCGCGTGGCGATTGCCCGGACGATTCTCCAGCACCCCGAAATCCTCATCTTCGACGAAGCGACCTCCGCGGTCGACACGGAGACGGAGATGCTCATTCAGCGCTCAATCGACGACCTCGCCGCCGACCGGACCGCGTTCGTCATCGCTCACCGACTCTCGACTGTGCGTGACGCCGACCGCATCTTCGTCATCGAAGGCGGCCGCATCGTCGAGCGCGGCACCCACGACGAACTGCTGGCCGAGGACGGTCTCTACGCCAACCTCTGGCGCGTACAGGCCGGCGAAATCGGCGACCTCCCCGAAGATTTCGTCAAGCAAGCCAGTCAACGCGTGGCCCAGCAAGGCTTCGATACGGACTGAGACCGGCTATCAGCCGAAACTCACCGTCGAGACGACTATTTTCTGCTCGTGGTTCAGCGTGAGCGCTAATCGAGCCCGTTGTCCACATGTGTACTGATAGCGTCCGCCGGTTTTCGTCGCCATTCACATTCGGAACCTGTCCATTACGCACGAACGTAACGGGCAGACCCATCCATTGTGTACGAGCGTAACGGACCAGTTGAATCAGTTTTGGATACGCGGTGCTCTGAAGGACACCCGGACGAGTGTTTCAGTGAATCAGCAGATAGCGTCCATTGCGTACGAGCGTAACGGGCGGGTCTATCCATTACGTACGAGCGTAACGGACCGGTTCGCCCGGTTTTGAAACCGAACTGCTCAGCAGCATGGTTCAGACGAAGGTCGCAGTAAACCAAGAGACAGCGTCCATTCAGCACGTGCGTAATGGATCTGTGACAGCCGTTACGCACGTACGCAATGGATGCGCAGCAAGCGTTCCGTACGTGTCAGAGAAATATTCACAGTCCGTGAAGAGGAGACACTCACGTGTGGCACTCGCCAGTGACTCACTCTGTCCAGTCAATTCGATAAATAAGCCGGCCGAGGCTCACGACGAGAACGACGAGTCCGATGAGGCCGAGTAACTCGCGGGTTTCGGAGACTAGCGGTCGGTCAATCTGCTCTTGACCGGTCGCAACGACCGTGTAGTAGATACCATTTCGTAGGAAGAGCTCTCCCAGCGAGTCCCCGTCGAGGTGGGTTGTTGTGGTCACGGTTTCACCGGTGACAGCAATCTGGTACTCAAGCGGGATATCGTCGAGGTGAGGGTCGTCTGCGTTGAGGTGTGAAACGTTATTCGCAGTAGCTGCAAGCAGCTCCTCAGGGGAAACCCGTTCGAGGTCGAGCGTGGACGTCCCATTTGTCTCGTTGTGCTCAGCCACACGCTCGTAGTAGGCTCCGTCCACCAGCGTGTAGGTCGGGCCTCGGGTTCGGAATTCGGAGTCGGCCGACACCGTTGTCGGACCGTGTTCGAGTAAGGACCGGTCGAACGCACACAGGCGGGAATTAGATGGGAACGTACAATCAATGCTGTTCAGGTTGTTCTCAGACAGATACCGGTCAGGGCTGTCGTCGGTCAACAGCCCATCTTCCACCTCGATTTCGGTGCGCTCGTAGGTGAACTCGGTTTCCCCGTCATCCGGAAACAGCCAGAGGGTGTTCGTCATGAGCAGGAGGGCAATCACAATCAAGAGGGCCGTCAGAACTGGTCGGGAGGGTCTCATAGCCGAAATTAGCAACTGTCTGGAGGACATGGTGATATCCTTCCACAGCCTCATAGTTAAAAACCAGCGTACACTCTCAGCCCGGTTACAACCTGTCCGTTGTACTGAGTTGTCACACCAGTCTCAGTGAGACCAGTGCCTTGCACAAGACTCGCGTGTTGTATCTTACCAATCTACAAGAACTGAATAGACAGACCGCACGAGGCTTCGTACGACACGCTCGCACACGGAAAGAGTCGAAATTCACACTGGAAAGGGGTACTGAAGGGGTGTTCGAGTACGGCTTTCGATCGAACGCACAGAGACCGTGTTGTGACAGTCTCCATAGTTACGCAAAACCGCACGTATATGGCATGTGAACGCGTCACAGCGCGAGTACAAAGCGCGGTCTTTTTAAGTGCGTACGAGAGAGTAATCGCTACAGTCTAGTGGCGCGACGTGGAAGCGTTACGGCATGACCGTCAGCGTGCTCGTGCCGTCGTCGCTCGCCCGGGAAGCAAACGACAAACGCGAGGCAACTCGCAAGCTCGGATACGTGGCCCGTGCGGCCACGGTATTCCGGGTGGACCGTCTCACGGTCTACCCGGACCCCGGAGGCGAGAATCGATACGGCGATGGGTTCGTCGATACCGTCTTGCGGTACGCCGCGACACCACCACACCTCCGAAAGGAGGCATGGGGGACGCGGGACGAACTGGAGTACGTCGGCGTCCTGCCGCCGCTCCACGTCGCAACACAGACCGGCTCCGGATCGGAGGGTTCGGGGTCGTTAAGACAGGGAATCGTGACCGAGGTCGGAGCTGATGGGCGCGTCCGGGTCAATTGCGGACTGCAACACCCGATCTCTCTCCCCGTTCCGGACGGTATGGAACTGGTCGAGGGAGAGCGCGTCTCCGTCAGGGTCTCTTCGCGAGAGCCGGTCCGGGCGAAGCTCGTCGACGAGCCACAACCTGGCTACGTCGTCGACACCGCGGACCTGGATACCGCAGTTACCCGTGACGACGCTGGCTTCACTATCGCCTCTTCGAGGCACGGTGAGCGCCTGCGGCCACATCGTCTCGACGAGCTGGCCGCAGAGACCACCGCTGGTGACAGCGTCGCTCGGACGTATACGGTCGCGTTCGGTGCACCCGAGCGCGGCCTACCGGAAATCCTGGGAGTATCCCCCGGGGCGGTTGGCGAAGATGGCCACGACGAGACTGGACGGTTTGACCTCTGGCTCAATACGATTCCAAACCAGGGAAGCGAGGTTGTCAGAACGGAAGAAGCGCTGTTCGCAACGCTCGCATGCCTGAACCTCATGGAGTGAACGCAAATGCCACAACCAGAAAGACCACGCAAAGGTTCGTTGGGCTTTGGCCCACGCGGGCGTGCGGCCAGCGAGACGCCGCGGTTCAACAGCTGGCCGGACGACGACGGTCAACCCGGGCTACAGGGTATCGCAGGATACAAGGCCGGGATGAGTCACGTCGTCATGATCAACGATCAGCCCGACTCAGCACGCGAGGGGATGGAGGAGACGGTCCCGGTGACCGTCATCGAAACGCCCCCGATGCAGGTCGTCGCCCTTCGAGCCTACGAAGACACGCCGTATGGACAGCGACCGCTGACGGAAGTATGGGCCGACGAGTTCGACCCAGACCTCGAGCGCGCGCTCGACCTTCCGGACGACCACGACGCGGACGCTGCAGAGGAACAGATTCAGGACGCACTCGACGCAGGGACTCTCGGTGACGTGCGTGCGATCACGCACACGACCCCGAGCAAACTCGACGGTGTGCCCAAGAAACGACCCGACGTGATGGAGAACCGCATCGGCGGCGGCTCCCTCGCCGACCGCGTCGAGTACGGACTCGACCTGCTCGAGGACGGCGAGTACAACGCGAACGACGTGTTCCGCGCCGGCGAGTACGCCGACGTTGCGGCCGTCACGAAAGGGAAAGGAACGCAGGGCCCCGTCAAGCGATGGGGCGTCCAGAAGCGCAAGGGGAAACACAAACGCCAGGGATGGGTTCGCCGCATCGGCAACCTCGGACCCTGGAACCCCTCGCGTGTGCGCTCCACAGTGCCACAGCTCGGACAGACTGGCTACCACCAGCGGACCGAACTCAACAAGCGCCTCGTCGACATCGGCGAGGGCGACGACGCGAGCGTCGACGGCGGCTTCGTCAACTACGGCGACGTCGACGGCGACTACACGCTCGTGAAGGGTTCGGTTCCCGGACCGGAGAAACGCCTGGTCCGGCTCCGACCTGCGGTGCGTCCGAACGACCAGCCGCGCCTCGATCCAGAGGTGCGCTACGTTTCGACAGCCTCGAATCAAGGATAAACCATGCAAGTACCAGTACACACACTAGACGGTGACACGGACGGGGAGATCGACCTCCCCGCCGTCTTCGACAGTGAGTTCCGACCGGATCTGATCCGGCGAGCGGTGCTTGCTGCACAGGCGAACCGCAAACAGGACCACGGTGCAGACGAGTACGCCGGTCTCCGAACGCCAGCAGAGTCGTTCGGAAGCGGCCGCGGAATGGCACACGTCCCCCGAGAGGGTGGCCGTGGCCGGCGCGTTCCCCAGACGGTTGGCGGACGCCCCGCACACCCACCGAAGACCGAGAAGGACCGCTCCTACGACATCAACGACAAGGAGCGACAGAAGGCAGTCCGTTCGGCTATCGCAGCCACGACGGATACCGACCTCGTGCGCGAGCGCGGGCACGAGTTCGGCGACGGCGTCGACCTTCCACTCGTCGTCAGCGACGACTTCGAGGACCTGAACAAGACGAAAGAGGCAGTCGAGCTGCTCGAAGCGCTCGACGTCCACGCCGACATCGAGCGCGCAGACGAGACGAAGATCCGGGCCGGACAGGGAACGACCCGTGGCCGGAAGTACCGACGTCCCACGTCGATTCTGTTCGTGACGACAGAAGAGGAGTCGCGAGCAGCCCGGAACCTCCCGGGCAGTGACGTGACGACGGCCTCGGAGCTCAACGCGGAGCATCTCGCACCCGGCACAGACGCCGGTCGGCTGACAGTCTGGACCGAGAGCGCAATCGAGGAGGTGGCAGACCGATGATGGACGCACTGCTTTACCCACACGTTACGGAGAAGTCCGTCGACAAGATGGACTTCGAGAACAAGATGGTCTTCATCTGCCAGCCCGATGCCGAGAAAGACGAGATTGTCGCGGAAGTCGAAGAGCAGTTCGACGTGACGACAGACGGCATCAACACGATGGTTACAGCACAAGGCAAGAAGAAGGCCGAGATACAGCTCACTGACGACCACGACGCACAGGAGATTGCGTCACGAATCGGGGTGTTCTGAACATGGGACGACGAATTCGCGGACAACGACGCGGACGCGGGACACCGACGTTCCGTGCCCCGTCGCACCGATACAAGGCAGAGCTCTCCCACCGGACCGTCGAAGACGGCGACATCATCTCCGGAACGGTCGTGGATATCGAACACGACCCCGCACGGAGTGCACCGGTCGCGGCAGTCGAGTTCGAGGATGATGACCAGCGCCTGGTCCTCGCCCCCGAGGGAGTCACCGTCGGCGACGAGATCCAGGTCGGTGTCTCGGCCGCAATCGAGCCGGGTAACACGCTCCCGCTCGCGGAGATTCCAGAAGGAGTTCCGGTGTGTAACGTCGAAGCGAACCCGGGCGACGGCGGTCGGTTCGCACGCGCCTCGGGTGTCTACGCCACGCTGTTGACCCACGACCGCAACGTCGCGGTCGTCCAGCTTCCCAGTGGCGAGATGAAACGGCTCGCACCGGATTGCCGAGCGACCATCGGCGTCGTCGCCGGTGGTGGTCGGACGGAGAAACCGATGGTCAAAGCCGGGAACAAACACCACAAGGCCAAAGCACGCGGCATGGTCTGGCCTCGCGTTCGTGGTGTCGCGATGAACGCCGTCGACCACCCATTCGGTGGCGGTGGCCGACAGCATCCCGGGCGACCGAAAAGCGTCTCACGGGACGCACCGCCGGGACGCAAAGTCGGGGACATCTCCTCGCGGCGCACCGGCCGAGGTGGTGACAAATGAGCGAATCAGACTACCAGATTGGCCACGAAGGGGAGTTTACCTACCGTGGTCACACGCTTGACGAGTTGCAGGAGATGGAGCTCGACGAAGTTGCGGAACTGCTACCCGCTCGACAGCGGCGAAGTATCAAACGCGGCCTGTCCTACGAACACCAGCAGCTGCTCGCAAATGCACGCGAGGCTGGTGAGGAAGAGACGGCGAACGATCCGATTCGGACACACCTCCGGGATATGCCGATCCTCCCGGCGATGGTGGACGTGACGTTCGCTGTCCACAACGGTCAGAGCTTCGAGCGCGTCAAGGTCGAGCCCGAGATGCTCGGTCACTATCTTGGCGAGTTCCAGCTGACACGAAACAGTGTCGAGCACGGACAGGCCGGCATCGGAGCCACGCGCTCCTCGAAGTTCGTACCCCTGAAATAAACCATGGGAATCAGCTACTCAGTCGAGGCCGACCCGGACACGACGGCGAAAGCACTGCTCCGGGAGCGGCCCATAAGTCTCAAGCACAGTAAGGCGATCGCCCGTGAGATCAAGGGGATGCCAGCCGGCGAGGCAGTCGAGTTCCTCGAAGGTGTCGTCGACGGCGACGAAGTCGTACCCTTCCGTCAACACAACTCGGGTGTCGGTCACAGAAGCGGAATCGACGGCTGGGACGCCGGTCGATTCCCCGAGAAATCCGCCAACGCGTACCTCGACTTGCTCGAGAACGTGATCGGCAACGCCGACAACCAGGGTTTCGACGGCGAGCAGATGGAAATCATGCACGTCGCCGCCCACAAGGTCGGCGAGAGTACCGGCCGGAAACCACGCGCGATGGGTCGCGCGTCCCCCTGGAACACGACCCAGTGCGACGTCGAGATCATCCTCGAAGAGCCCGAGGACGGAGGTGACGAATAATGGCAGACGAGCTTCAGTTCGTCGAGAACGGTCTCCAGCGCACGCAGATCGACGAGTTCTTCCAGGACGAACTCGGTCGTGCAGGCTACGGCGGTATGGATATCGCCAAGACGCCGATGGGGACCCAGATCGTCCTCAAGGCCGAGAAACCAGGAATGGTTATCGGCAAGGGCGGAAAGAACATCCGCAAGATTACCACGACCCTCGAAGACGAGTTCGGACTCGATGATCCACAGGTCGACGTGCAGGAAGTCGACGAACCAGATCTGAACGCCAGAATTGTTGCAGACAAGCTGGCGAACGCACTCGAACGCGGCTGGTACTTCCGGAAGGCAGGTCACACGACCATCGACCGCATCATGGAGTCGGGCGCACTCGGTGCCGAAATCGTCCTCTCCGGAAAAGTCACGGGCGCACGCTCACGCGTCGAGAAGTTCAACCGTGGCTACATCAAGCACAACGGTGAACCCGCAGAGGAGATTGTCGACCACGGCGTCGGCACGGCAGTGATGAAACTGGGCACGATCGGCGTGCAGGTCAAGATCATCCCGCCGGATGCCGAACTGCCCGACGATTTCGAGATCTACGACGACGTCGAAATCGAGGACTACGTCGCCGAGGGCGACAGCGTCGACGACCTTCTCTCGGGCGAACCCGAAGAAGCAGCGGACGAAGACGAACCGGAACTCGGCGCGCCACCGTCCGAAGGCGAGGAAGCAGAGATCGAAGCCGAACCGGCAGCCGAGGAGGAAGTCGTCGAGGATGTCGACGAGGAAGTTGTCGAAGAAGATGCCGACTACGACGAACCGGAGGTTCCAGACGAGTCCGACGTCGAGGAGGAACTCGACGACCTCGATGCCGCAGTCGAAGAGGAACTCGACGAGGACACCGAGGCAGAGGCGGACGAACTGATGGACGAGATGGACTCTGCATCCGAGGAGAGCGACGATGACGCAGGTGAGGACAGTGACGAGAAAGCAGATGCCGACGACAGCGACGCAACGGAGGGTGACGACGAATGACGATACTCCACCCTGTCGAGATTCGGGACATGACACCCGCAGAGCGGGAGGTCGAACTCGAAGAGCTCGAGACGGAGCTGTTGAACGCACAGGCGATCAAGGCGACCGGCGGAATGCCGGAGAACCCCTCCCGCATCAAAGAGTTGCGGCGGACGATCGCCCGAATCAAGACGATCCAGCAGGAAGAAGGCGACTTCGCAGACGAAGAGGGCGGTGAGTAAGATGACTGTGACACCCGAGACGCTGACGCGACACGAACTCGTCGGCCTCGATGTCCGAGTTGTCTCCGCGTCCAACCCCGACGTCATCGGTCTCGAAGGGACCGTTGTCTCGGAGACGACGCGGACGCTCGGCATCGAACACGATGGTCGGGTGTCACACGTGCCGAAGGACTGCGCCACCTTCGAATGGACGCTTCCCTCCGGGGAAGCAGTAGAGACTGCGGGCGAGACACTCATCGCCCGACCAGCCCGGCGCACTGAACAGAAGGGTGATTCGAAATGGGAATAGGATTAGACGTAGCGAAACCACCAGAACCAGAGAATCCCGACGAGTACGACTACGAGACCTGTCCGTTCTACGGCGAGTTGCCGGTTCGCGGACAGATTCTCGAAGGAGAGGTCGTCTCGACGGAGATGGATAGATCGGTTGTCGTCCAGCGAGAGTACGACGTCAACGTACCGAAGTACGACCGGAAGATGAAGCGACGCTCGCGTATCCCGGCCCACGTGCCAGGTGTACTCGAGCCGCTGTCGGAAGGCGACACCGTAAGAATAGCAGAGACGCGACCGCTCTCGAAGACGAAATCGCATGTTGTTGTCGAAGTTGTGAGCGAAGCAGGAGGTGACGACTGATGGAAGCGATGAAAGCAGACGTCACGCAGGGCCTCAAGAAGGGCTCGCTCGTCACGTGTGCCGACAACACGGGAGCCCGTGAGCTGAAAGTCATCAGCGTTCACGGCTACTCGGGTCGGCTCAACCGCCAGCCGAAGGCGGGGCTTGGCGACAAAGTGACGGTTTCGGTCACGAAGGGGACGCCCGAGATGCGTCGCCAGGTGCTCGAGGCCGTCATCGTCCGCCAGCGCAAGCCGATTCGACGGCCCGACGGGACGCGGATGTCCTTCGAGGACAACGCCGCCGTCATCGTCGACGACAACGAGGACCCACGCGGGACCGAGATCAAAGGCCCAATTGCACGCGAAGTTGCAGAGCGGTTCGGAGCAATTGCCTCAACAGCCACGATGATAGTATGACTAGCCAACCACACAAACAGCGGAAAAACGAACGAGACGCCCCACTGCACGAGAAACACGAGCAGGTCAAGGCGACGCTGTCACAGGAGCTTCGCGACAAGTACGGACAGCGGTCAGTCCGTGTCAACGCGGGCGACACTGTCGAGGTCATGCGTGGAGATTTCGCCGGCGAAGAGGGCGAAGTCGTCAACGTCGACCTCCGTGCAGCGACCGTCCACGTCGAGGGTGTCACCGTCGAGACAGTCGACGGTGAGGAAGTGCCAAAACCCATCGACGCCAGCAACCTGCGCGTGACGAGTGCGGACGTCTCGGACGCGTATCGCAAAGAGCGACTCGAGGAGGATAACGAATGACGAACCACCAGAAACGGCTGTCAGTTCCAAAGAGCTGGCCAGTCGAACGGAAAGAGGAGATGTTCACCGTCAAGGCGGGCGCAGGCCCCCACGGAGAGTCGGGAGTGCCCCTCCTGATCATCCTGCGGGACGTGCTCGGGTACGTCGACAACCGCAAGGAAGCCCGCTACGCGCTGAACCAGGATAGTGTCCTCATCAACGGGACACCGATCAGCGACGAGGAGCGCCCTGTGGGCATGTTCGACATCGTCGAGTTCACCGAACGCGAGGAGTACTACCGCGTATTCCCCGACGAAGGTGGACGGCTGACGCTGACGCCGCTCGATGCAGATTCGGCGGGCAGCAAGCTCGGCAAAATCGACGGCAAGCAACACGTTCCCGGCGGGGACGTGCAGCTGACCCTGCACGACGGACAGACGCTGCTCGTCGATGAGGGAAGCGACTACAGCGTCGGCGATTCGCTCGTCGTCGCAAACGAAGACGGCGAGATCGTCGCCCACTTCGAGTACGAAGAAGGCGCACTCGCGACCGCAGTTGCCGGGCGACACGCCGGTCGCATCGGTTCCATCGACGAGATCGAGGTGTCCCAGAGCAGTTCCTCGAACAACGTCGTCCTCTCGTCGTACGACGGCGAGGAGACGTTCGAGACCGTCGAGGAGTACATCGTCATCATCGACGAGAACTTCATCGACGACGATACGGAGGGAGATGAATGAGTTCGACATCTGAGTTCCACGAGATGCGCGAGCCACGTATCGAGAAGGTCGTCGTCCACATGGGCGTCGGTCAGGGCGGTACCGAGCTCGCCGAGGCCGAGGACATCATGGGAGAGTTGACCGAACAACAGCCAGTCAGAACGACGGCCAAAAAGACTGAGCCGGAGTTCGGTATCCGTGAGGGTGACCCGATCGGAACGAAGGTGACGCTGCGCGAGGACGACGCCGAGTCGTTCCTCGAGACGGCGCTCCCGCTCGTCGACCTGGCAGAGAGTCAGTTCGACGAGACCGGAAACTTCAGCTTCGGAGTCGAGGACCACACGGAGTTCCCGAGCCAGGAGTACGATCCGACAATCGGTATCTACGGACTCGACGTCACGGTCAACCTGGTTCGGCCGGGCTACCGTGTCGCAAAGCGCGACAAGGCCTCGCGCTCGATCCCCTCGACCCATCAGCTGAGCGTCGAGGACGCAGTTGCGTACATCGAATCCGCGTTCGACGTGGAGGTGACAGAATGAGCGAAAGCGAAACCGAAGAGCCCACAACCGGCGAGCAAGCCGCGAAACGAACAGACCAGCTACGGGAGTGTCAGCGCTGTGGCCGCAAGCAGGGCCTGGTCAGCAGGTACGACATCTTCCTGTGTCGCCAGTGCTTCCGTGAGGTCTCCCGAAGCATGGGATTCAAGAAATACTCATGACAGGAAACGACCCACTCGCCGACGCGCTCTCGTCGATCG
>LKMJ01003629.1_pt1 | contig 14404 bp, 20 predicted proteins | sample 643391 | NCBI WGS metagenome assembly LKMJ01 (sample SAMN04112250, study PRJNA286221) | soda lake metagenome | biome: soda lake; feature: Kulunda Steppe; material: water; isolation source: sample PL-Br10 brine of Picturesque Lake | place: Russia: Kulunda steppe | collected 2010-07
CTCTCTCTCTCTCTCTCTCTCTCTCTCTCTCTCTCTGCTCAGCCAGCTGACAGGCAAGGTCAGCCCTGCATGCAGCTGCTGTCGGATGTACTCACATCAGACTGGGTTGGACCAGATGGCGCTGCCACGTCTGTTGCCCAAGGGCTAGAGGGGTCTACTCCCTGGGGTACATCTTATAACTTGTACAACTTGAAGGTCGCTAGAGACAAACAAGGTAGTACTGCAAGTTCGTCCTTGGTGTGCCCAAATACTGCTATAACTGAACTGACGACAGGATCAAATTCTCCATCAACTGACTCAACTAACCTCCGGGTCACAATGCAGCACAAATCTGGCACTGCACTAATCTGGCATGACAACGCACAGGCCAAGCCTTGGAATTGGGATAACCGTCAAGAGACATGGAAGCCAAATAACCATAAAATTTCTACTTTATGCTCATCTTCAAGCGGGGTCAAGTCTGTATAAACCTACAGCAACTTTGAGCAGGGCTTGGTTTAAACTTAACGTGTGTACATGCCAAATCATCATCTATTTAGGTAAATAAGTCTCAGACAAGATTTGGCATGACAACTGTGACGCTCTTGCCACATTGATGTCAGAGACTGTGTGTTTGATCTGACAATTTTTGGTTGGAGGTATCATATCTCCAGTAAAATGATTTTACTGAGGCCAGAGTATTGGAGGGTCAGTTCTTGAGAAACCCTGTTTTATGGCATCGATTGGAACACTCAGTAACCTAAACGAAGAATCAAGGTCAGTTCTGCAAGACGGCTGCGCAAGCCCTGAGGCTCTGAGGAGGGAAACCTAGCGACAGCTTAACTGTTCATGTGTGCGTGATGGGGGGCATAAGGGCAAAGTACTGAAAGAATTTTACAATGTAAGGCATGTTGCAGCTCATAGTTTATGCAGCCGCTTACCCTCTGTCGCATGGCCTTTGCGCTGTGGCCAAGCTGGGGCAGATGAGGCTCCATGCTCACACCACGCTTCTCAATAATTGGTCCTCCAACACTCTGGGCTCAGCAAAATATCACCAGCCAACAGCCGTCAGATCTCAAACGCACAGTCTCAGGCATCAATTTGGTGAAGACACACTGTGGCGATACAATGTGACCAGGTGCTTTAATGTGCCCTTGCTGTGCTGCAGGAGAGCTTGCGGGCCCTTTGCATATCTAGCCTTGTCAGGCTATCTTTAGATATGCTGATGGAACCGAAGTCCGATTGAGCGCCTCCTCGTGGTGGTCCCTGAAAATGGTGTTGTTTACCCAATGGAGGGTCGCACCGGCTGAAGCTCATCGGCACAACGGTGTTTGTGGAGGACGGGCCCAGGCTGCGTGCACGGTGGCCTGTGCTGTTCTAAGGGAGAAGGGCAGGCTGTAGAGCTCAGTGGTGGGTGGGGGTGGGGGAGCTGGGCCTTGATGACACCGTGCTGATGGCCACCGTGACCATGAGCCTTGCGCGCCACACCTGCTGGGTGGGTGTGGGATCTTGTGCTAGCAAACAGGGGCACTATAGTCGTGCGGAGGAACACGCTTGGTGGTGGCTGCCCTCCCTGGCTCACCTGTGCCCCTAGTGGCATGTCTCCTGCTCTAAGTCGGTGCTGTTGTGCTGCAGTAAGTCAGGACTTGACCTGAGTCTGTGGATTGGTGAACCTGTCCTCTCTGCTTTGGACGTTTGGGTGGGTGTGTCTGGTTTTTTGCCCCTGCACTTGTTGTGTGGAAGCCTGATGTTGGGTTTTCCAGACATGCTTCCCTTCCTTCTCTGACCTGGTGGGGGTAGATATGGTACTTCGGACCAAAGTGTCTCCTGTTCCTTAATTGATGTAGGGGGTGTTTCACCGCCTACACAGTTCTTCTTTTCTTTTTCTTTTCTTTTTTCTTTCATGCTGAGGTTTCAAGAAAGGTGACTTGCTGATGTACTTCATTTAGTTTTGCTTAACCTTTGCGCATCCTGTCTTCAATGGTACAAACTAAATTAGTCTTTCACCAAACAATAGTGTTCCGTCTGGCGTTTGTAGGTTGCTCTTCTTCTTCAGAAACACACGGTTTAGGTTTTGCAGGCCACAGGCTTCAGCTAAGCTGCCGTCGTTTGGCCAATACAGCTACGTAACTTATAATAGGATACAGCTACGTAACTTATAATAGGATACAGCTATGTAACTTATAATAGAATAGTATAATAGGATAGTAAGAAGAATAGGATATTATAGGATAGTATATCCTATTCTTTCCTTGCTGTGCTGGTAGTTTCAAAACACCATTCAGAACTTGCACCACCTTACAAAAAATTGTGCCCTTAAAATTTTTTTATTATTTATGCATGTATTTGATTGCAGGCCTGATAGGCTTTAGCTAAACTGCCCTCAGTTCATCCAAACTTGTAGCTTCCCTCACAGGCACAGCTGAATAGCTATTTTGCCCAATCTCAGACTCCTTCTGTCACACCAATTAGAAGCCTCTAGAAAACAACATGAAGTTCTCTGGAAGCGCTTAAAGGCCAAGAAAGTCATCCTTCACACCAATCTTCTTTGTGTAGGAGGGTCTACCTATACCTCACACACATTGAATCACCTTAAGAGCTCGGCCTTGATGTACAAAAAGCCCATAAGACACTGCCCTCAAGTTACATGCTCATTCTGTGCTCTATGCACATAAACTGTCAACTACTAGACGCGCTCTAGAAAAATCCAGTTGCTCTCAAGGTCTTGGTCTGGAGCAGGGGGCGGCTTGTCACCCTCCAGCTCCTCACTAGTTCTTCATTCTCCCTGGTGGAGGAGACTCACGGCTCTTTGGGCCAATGTCTCCTTTTCCTTAATCGATGTAGGGAGTGATTTCACTGCCTACGGAGTTTCTCTTTCTTTTCTTGTCATGGCTGCAGGCCTGATAGGCTTCAGCTTAAATGCCCTCGATTGGCAGGTACAGCTACTCGCTGTATGTAACCTTACCTCACCCAATGTCAGACTCCTTGAAGCTAAAATAGAGTAAAGGCTGGCAATAGCCAGTCACAAACTTGTCAGCCTAAAAACCATACACCTCCCTTACTTTCCCTTAAAATCCTGGGGAGCCCTTCTTGCATGCACCAACAGCAAAAGTGGCGCGACATTAGGGGAAGCAACAGCAGCAGCAGCAGCAGCAGCAGCAGCAGCAGCAGCAGCAGCAGCAGCAACAGCATCAGGAGCATCAGGAGCAGCAGGGGGGGGCAGCAGCAGCAGCAGCAGCAGCAGCAGCAGCAGCAGGGGCAGGGGAGGCAGCGGCAACAGGGGGGCCAGCGGCAGCAGAAGCTGCAGCAGCAACAAGAGCAGAAGCAGCAAGAGCAATCATGCCGCAAGGTGCCACCTTGCAGTGACAGCACTGACACTTACAAAGAGGAAGGCAACCTGGGCTCCCCCGCCGCAGGACCTTAGAGATCCCAGAGTCTGAGCCATCAGGGCCAGACAAGCACCAAGATCAAGCTTGCGGGCTGGCTCACAAACGTGTGAGCGCCCTGGCGGCTGGTTAGTTGTAGTAAGTCAGCAAGCCTTGCTCTTAGTGATCTCTTCAGAGATCATCCTTTGCCCTGAACTCGCCCTTGCGTGCATGTAGACTTGCCTGCATGAAGAGCCTGACTTTTTGTAAACTCCTTTCGAGTGTCTTCACTCTATGCTTGCAACACTACCGTTCTTCTGATATGAGCGCCTTACTAGTTTCAGTTCAGGTCGCAGGCCTTTCAGGTCTCAGCTATGCTGCCCTCTTTCAGCTAGTACAGCTATGTAACCTAACCTCACCTGTTAAACTTCCTTGCTGTCGACCCTGAACTTGTAACTTGCGGATGCAGCTGTGTAAGCTCACTTAAACTTGCAAGCTTGAATCAGACACACACACACACATTAGATAGAGCAAGCCTGATTTGAGCGATTTGAGCTGCCCTCGTTCGGCGGATACAGCCTTGAAACCTTACCTTACCTTACCTTTGAGCGATTTAGCTTTTCTTTCCTTGAGCATCCTGAATTGCAGCAGGCTGAGGATGGCCACTCTATAAGCCAGTCAGAGGGAGCACAAGAAGCCAGCAGCTAATCTTTTACATGGTAGCGACCTTTTTGCCATTAAAGTTATAACCGTTATAACTTGAGTGACTGTTCCAACATTGACATATTGGGGCTAAGCCGATGACGGCATCTCAATCCCTAAATCCCTATCTCATTTCATGACTACAACATTCCTAGATAGGCCAACACAATCACCCAGACACATAAGCATAGACAGTGTGGCACCTAGTTTAACCCACATTCACAGAATAAAGTCAAGCACTTCCAAGTTCCTTTGCTGGCCCTTGGCAGCGCAAGTCAGCAAAACAACGATTCACTGCATCCGGAACACCCATCGCATTGATGAGCAGATTTCACCATCAGATCCATTTTGTCATACACCTTAGGTGCGGTAGCTACGAGCATGGCCCATACGCCCTCCCCTGTGAGCAGCAGAATGTGGCTGCGGCACTAGCGTGGTCGGATCTGCGTGCGGCAGTGGTGGTTAGCAGTATATCAAGCTGTGCTGCAGCTTTTGAGACTTCAATTGAGCACAGTGAATTACACAGCACACTGGGTGCTGCAGAAGCTGGGCCACGTTGCCAGCACTTGCGCACGCACTGGCTGTGCATGTTCATGCATGTGCACACGCGCAAGCGGTGAGCATACATTGAGCATACATTGTGGAAAACACCAGAATTTGGTCACAAGGCAAATGGGTCTGGTGCTACACAAGAAAGCCTGTATTCCCCTTGGGTCCCCATCCCCAGGGTAGCTCATGCAGAGCGCGAGCTGCATGCAAGCAAGGCCCACACCTGCACGCATGCGTGCGACCCCCTGACGCGACCCACCTCCATGTGGGGGCCGTGGGGGGGGCCAGAAGCCTGAGGCGGATGCAGCAGCTGCAGCAGCTGTGGCAGCGGCTGCACTGCCAGGCGCAAACATGGATGGCACAAAAGCAGCGGCGGCTCCTGCGTGGCAGAGGGCCACAGGGACAGCCACAGCAAAGTGACAGGCTGGCTTGGCAAGCATGCATGGGGTGGCTGAGCGTGATGCCCGCGCCAGACGTGCGTCGACTGGGCGCATGCCTGCTCATCTCATGCAGGCCTGCGCCCGTCCTTGGAACTCTGCCCTTCGCCGTACATCCCACCACCGTCAGTGGGGACGCTCGCGCTGTCAAAACTCTTATGACAAATGTTTCATAAAACCTTGTCAAGTGCAGCCAGACATGGATGCAGGCACGCGCACAAACATGCAGGCGCATGCAAACAAGATTGCAGGCTCACTGCCAATGCGTGCACACTACTGCAGATCCCCTCACCTGCCAAGCCTGGCGGCGGTGGAGGGGGCGGCATCCATGGCCCTCCCGGGGCCCCAAAGAAGTCCATGCCAAACGGGAAGTAGTTGTGGGGCTGGGGCGGGGGCGGGGGCGGCTGGGTGGAAAAGCCGTTGGGCAGCGCAGAGGCTGTGCGTGCAAGGCTGACACCAGAGCTGCTGCCTCGCGCAGGTGCAGCTGCAGGGTGGTGCAAGGCGGGGGGCGCATGCGTGTCAGGCAGGGGTGCGTGTGGGAGCCTGGGTGCATATGCGCTGTGCGCCGGCGTCGACAGCTGGCAGCCGCGCCTACCTACATACTTATGGGAGGGACGCTCGCATGATGCGTGCATGGGCTCAGAACGAGTGCATCCAAGGGCTCTGTCTGGCAGACAACACACAGCCAGCATTCTGCAAACAGGGCTGTTCTAGAGCCACCATGGGGCAGCGCACGGCCTTGTCTGCATGGAATGCACGACTGCGCGGCCCCCTCCTGTGGCGGTCACCCGCCTCTTTAGGGAGCCAGGCCGAATGCTGCGGCACGAAGTCTGTAAACCAGACTCATATGATGTTAAGTCTCTCAGGCACATGTCAGGGTCACTGACACTAAAACGAGTGGACCTGTTTCCCCTGACCTTGCACTGGCCACCGCGCTGCCGCGGCGCATTCCTGGCCCCTTCCCATCCTAAGTAAAAACATTGCTTGCTGCAGCAGCGTCAGCCAGGGTGCAACTGCAGTGCACCACTGGGGCTGCATGTACGTACACACACACGCACTCACATGCACACGCACACACACACACACACAGAGCCTATGGGCCCACAGCTGAAGGGCACAGCAGCACAGCGTTCCGGCCCAGGGCCGCGCTGAGTCGGACACGCCCTGCATGCCCTGCTGCAAGTGTGTCCCCAGCACCCCCGCGCTGCCGCACCGCCTTCCTTGCGCGCACACCTGTGGGTGGTCCGCCTCCGTCCGCACCGCTCCCGCCAGACGCGCTGCGCCGGTGGCCCCCACTGCCTCGGCCTCCAGGGGGCGGCCGCACCGGCAGGGCGCTGGAGCCGGGGCGCTGCAGAATGATGCCGCCGCCTGAGCTGCCGCCACCGTCTGCTCCCGTGCCGGCGCCTGCCTTGGCCCCAGCGGCCATGGCTGCGAGCGGCAGCGCGTTAAGCGGCTGCATGCTGCCAAACCCTAGGCTGCCACCATCGTCGTCGTCCTCAAACAGCGAGGCGGGCAGCTGGGGCAGGGGGTCCAGCTTGCGCTGCGGGGGGGCCGCGTGCCTGATGGGGTGGGGGGGTGGAGCATGGGAAGGGGGTGGGAGGGGGGCGCCCTGCATTGGCCCCCCGCCAAGACCAACCTCAAACGCTGACCTGCGGTGCTGCGCAGCGCCCCCGGCTGCCGCCGCATGCCCGCTGGCTGCCTGCAGGCTGTGCTGCGCCAGCTGCGGCTGCAGGTCGGCCCCCCAGGGCCACAGCAGGGAGGAGGGCTGCGGAGGCTGGGAGCTAGCGGGCGCGTGACTCGCTGGAGGCAGCACCTGCTGCATCAGCCACGACGCGGAGGCTGCGTCTGCGTCCTTGGGCCCGCCCGCGGCAGACGAGGCGGCGGGCATGGGTGGCTGCGCGCCGGCCCCCCCCCCTCCCCACACGTCTTGCAGCAGGGACACAGGCGCACCACTGGCGGCCGCGGCCGTGACGACGCCTCCATCTGACAGCAGCCCGAATGGCGGCTGTGCCAGCAGCGCGGCAGCGGCATCCAGGGGCGGCCCCTGCTGGCCGCTGGCTGCGGCGGCCGCAGCCAGGGCGGACACCGGGGGCGCATGGGCAGGCTGCACGCCCGCCAGCGGCGGCGGGAGGTCCACCAGGCCAGCGGGGATGGAGGACGCGGTGGGCATGCTCTGGCCGGAGGACATGGAGGAGGGCACGCTGAGGAGGTGGTGGGCGTGCTGCGGGCCCGGCGGGCAGGCCGAGGACGCGGCCGGCAGGCCCTGGCTGGAGTCGGCAAAGCTGGAGTTGGAGGGCCACGCCTGCAGGGGGCTGGACCGGCTCGTCCCCCCACCTGCACCGCGTTTGCAGAGCGCATAGAGGGTAAGGGGAGCGGGGGACTGCGAGGTGGGTGGGGGTGTAGGATTTTGGACAGCACAGAGGCATTTCAAGGGCTGCCAGGGCCGTCAGGTGCGTCAGGGAGCGCGGGCCCCTGCGCGCTGCGTGCGGCAGCGCATGCCAGGCCGCGCAGCTTGTCTGACAGAGGAAGGCACAGGCAGTGCGCATCAAGGCAGACGCTGCGCCACACATACCGCAGAGCCACTCAGCAACATGCAGGTGCACGCACGCTCGCACGCACGCATGCACACAACTACACACACGCACCCACACCCACATGCACACACAGGGAGCCAAGCACGGGGGCCACAGCCGCCACACAACACATGCACCACTCCCCTTACCTGCTGGCAGGGTGCCACACCTCACCAGGCTCTGCGCGCGCACTGGCCAGGCACCACCAGCATGTCATTGGCCAGGCACCGCCAGCAGGTCGCTGGCCAGGCACCGCCAGCAGGTCACTCACCAGACACAGCCGGCCCTCCGCCCTCCGCCGCCAGCAGCGGCGACAGCGAGGCGTCTGGGCCGTTGGGCAGCGCCGCGCCGCCCAGGCCCAGGCCCCCACCAAAGCCGGGGCCGACGTCCATTGGAGGGAAGGGAGAGGAGGACTGCGCGTGTGGCGACAAGCGCGGCAACGCCTGCGGGTGCGGGGAGGGGGACTGGGCTTGCTGGTGGGGCGGGGGCGCGCCCATGCCCGTGCCCTCCTCTGCCACCACCGACATCACCATGGACTCAAAGCGGCCCATGTCCCACAGCAAGGCGCCGGGCTCCTCGGCTGTGCCGCCCGGCGAGCGCGCCGCGACGGCAGCCGCTGAGGCCAGCGGCTCTGCCGGCGGCTGCCGAGGTGGCGCCAGCATGTGGCCGGCCTGCGCACCAGGGGGCAGGAGCGGCTGCGGCTGCGTCGGGGCGGCTGAGGTGGCGGTGGGGGTGAGCAGCCCTTGAGGCTGCTGCGGCGGCTGCTGCTGCTGCAGAGGTATGGACATGGGGCCACTGGTGTAGGGCGGCAGGCCACTGCCATTGCCCAGGAGGGGGCTGGACGCAGGACACGGTGCTGGCACATGCATGGGCAGGCTTCCCTGCATGTCAGCGGTCGGCACAGGGCTGCTGGCGGTAGGGGGCGCTGCAAGGGGCGGCTGCCACTGCTGCTGTGGTGGCGGACGGGTGTGGGCGCCGCCTCCACCAGACGGTGCGTGGGCTGAGCCTTGCTGCTGCTGCTGCTGCTGCTGCTGCTGTGCCGCGGCTGCGCTATGGGCTGTGGCTGCAGCAGGGTGAGCGCCTCGGTTGGCAGCACCCGGCAGGGGCTTGGCAGAGTGGGGCAGCAGGCTGGGAAAGTCCTCCAACCCACCGCCCTGCTCCCTATGCGCCCCCCCGCGCGCACGCGGCCCATTGCTGGCAGGCCAGGAGCCTTGCTGCTGCTGCTGCTGCTGGTGCTGCTGCTGCTGCTGGTGCTGGTGCAGCTGCTGCGGCGGCGGTTGTGGCGGCTGGCTCGAGGCCGCAAGAGGCCCGTTGCTGCTGCTGCTGCTGTTGCTGCTGCCTTGCTCCCAGCTGCCTACGCCCCCGTTGCGCTGCGGGTGCTGCAGCGGCTGCGCCTGTGGTACTGGCTGAGCGTGCGCAGCCGCAGTGCGTGCGCCTCCGCCCTGCTGCTTGCCGCCTTGGCCGCTGCCGGGCTGCGCCCGCTCAACACCTGCCTCGCTGTCTGTGCTTGCGCTGAGCACAGCAAGCTCCTCCAGGCTGATCACCTGCTTGCCCTTCTTGGACTTGCGGCCGGCGGCAGCGGGAGGCGCTGCAAGCGCTGGCTGCGCCATTGCCACCTCCTTCTTTTGCTGCTGCGGCTGCGGCTGCGATGGCGGCGGCGGCGGGGGCGGGGGGGGCGCCGCCTTGGCAATGGCCGCCCCACTGCTGGCGCTGGGCGCAAACGTGGAGCGGTACAGGATCTGCACGCCACCGGGCTTGCTGGCGCCGGCGGAGGCAGAGGTGGAGGAATCTGCGCCTGAGTCGCTTCCCTCACTCACGGTTGCTGCGCTGGCTTGGCCGCGCTTCTGAGGAGGGAGGCCTGGAGGTGGGGGTGGGGGCGCCACCACCTTGCCCCCTGCTGCGCCCTTGCCAGCCTGCTGCTTGGCCTGCTGCTTAGGGGCGGCGGGGGGGGAGCGCATGACATGGCCATTGCTCTGGGCAGCGACCTGCTGCTGTGGCTGCTGCTGTGGCTGCTGCTGCTGCTGCTGCTGTGGCTGCTGCTGTGGCTGCTGCTGCTGCTGCTGCTGCTGCTGCTGCTGCTGCTGCTGCTGCTGGGCCTTTCCAGGCGTCTGGGGAGGCGAACGTGCGGAGGGCACTGCCTGTTGATGCTGGGCAGCGCCACTGCTTGCTTGGCTCCCCTGCTGCTGCTGCTGCTGCTGCTGCTTTGCGCGCTGCACCGCGCCTGGGCTGCCCCCTTTGTCTGCCTTTTGGCTGCTCTGGCTGCTCGCAGCTGCCGCCTCTTTTTCTGCTGCTGCAGCAGCCGCTGCTGCAGCTGCCTCCTTCTTGGTCTCCGCCGCCTTGGCTGCCTTGGCAGCGGCCTCTGCAGCTCTTGCGGCTTCAGCCGCTTTGGCCGCCTCCTCCTCCCGCGCCTTCCTCTCCTTCTCCTTCCGCGCCGCCTCCTCCTGCTGCCGCGCGGCCTCTGCGGCTGCCCGCGCTGCCTCCTCTTGCTGCTGCTTTGCCTTCTGCGCCGCGGCCGCCTCCGCTTGCTGCTTCGCCTTCTCTGCCGCAGCTGCTGCCGCCGCCTTGCTGGCCGCCAGCTGCTCCATGAGGCTGGGTGCCTTGCTGATCCCTGCGCCAGACCCGCTCCCCTGCACGTCGTACAGCATAAACAGGCATAAGCCGGCGATCAGGGCGGGCGCTGGAGCAGCACGGATGCAGGCAGTGGGGCACACACACCGCTGCTTGCCCCAAGCCCACCTTTGGGAGAAGCCAAAAGTCGCCCTGCCGCACCCAGCGGTGCAAGACCGAGCGGACAGCGTATGCGATGCGCTCACATGCATGTGTGAGTCAGGGCGCGCCGGGGCGGCTTGCCGGCACCAGTGCGGGGCCTCGGGGCCAGGCGCAGCAGGGGGACAGGGCCACTGCCCAGGCCAGTACACGCGTGCTCGGCCATGTCCCCGCAGCAGGCGCGCCACTGGATTAAGCGCAGTGCTTTTTCCCCAGGGCTGCAAGCCACGCTCCTCTGCAGCTCCTGTGCTGCACCCCCCCTGCCTCTGCAGCGCTAAGCGGGCTGCTGCCGTGCACCCATAGCCTCGGCAGGGGTTCCCAGTGCGGGTGCCATGCGAACGAGGGGAGTTAGCTGCGTGAGCGCCACGCACGCACCGAGGATGAGCCGTTCGCATCAGCGGCCGGACCCTTGGACAACCCCAGCTGCTGGCGCATCTGCTCACGCTCCAGCGCCACCATCTGCTTCAGCCCTGCCCCCGCGTCCACAGCCAGCGCCGGCTCGACCTGTGTGGAACCGGGAGCAGGCACATGGCTCACGCGCGAACGTGCGCGCCTGCTCATGCACGTGCGTGCATGCATGCATGCGAATGTGCACATGGCCACCAAGACGTTTTTTCAAGCGCATGTCAGGAAGGGCTATCACGCATGCGAGCGGTCTCGAGCGTACCCTGCCTGCCTGCCTCCAACTGCACCTCCAGGTGCAGCGCTGGCCTGCGCACCACCTCAGTGCACAACACAACACTAGCATAGCACAGCATAGCGGGCTGAACAGCTGGTTGACAAGGCAGGCATGCAGGCTGATGTCAGCCAAGGGGCATCAGGAGTGCACGGGAAAGACGCTGGATGGCCTCACTCACCTTTGGATTGTCCCCACCATTTGCAGCTGCCTCTGCCTGCTGCTGCTGCAGCTGCTGCTGCTGCTGCTGCTGCTGGTGCTTGCGCTGCGCAGATGCCTTCTCCTTTTCTTTTGCTTCCTTGTCAGCCTTAGGCTTGGACTGCAAGCACGTGTGTTGGTGTTCACAAGCCGAGTTCACAGGTGCACTGACTCAAGGTCGTGCAGGACGGTCTCACGCAATGGAGTGCTTGGATCATACAGAACACAAGCTCGCGCGCGCGTCTTCACACTGTGCCGTAGCCACAACTCACGAGCCTTGTTTGGCCTAGTGCCTGCCTCATCCTCGCACCAGCTTGATTTAACACCCTGCATAGGAGAGGTGCGCTCCCATGGACTACAACCTGCAATGGCCAGAAGGGAGCATGTGCAACACCAAGCGCGCACACACCTTGGTGGTGCTGAGCGCGGTGCTGGAGGAGGCTGCGGGCAGCGCCTTGTTGACCTTGGGCTTGTTGAGGTGCTGCAGCAGCTTGCTGGCCACAGATGCTGCGCCGCGGTCCAGCGCAGCGTGGAAGGCGGAGCTGTCGGCAGGGTTCTTCAGGTCGAACGTGGCGCCTGCGTGGTGGAGGTGCAAGGTGCGCATCCTCCCTTGTGGTGCTCTGCGGAGGGTCGCGCGTTCCGCTTGATATGCTGGAGGGGGCCAGGGCATGCGCGCAAGGCGCCTGCAGCGGCACATGCCACAGCTGATGCAGGAAGCGGGCAGGAGGGGAAGGGGGGGGAGGCGTGCACCACGCGAACGTGCAGCAAGCAAGGAGGCCTGCAGAGCCCCCTGCTTGCAGAGCAGGATGCGCCGGTGCACTGTGCAGCCTATGCACTACGCAGCATTTCTGCAGCATGAGCAGGAGCGCGGCAGGGGCTGGGCAGGGGCATTCCATGTAACAGGGCTCATGGAGGGGCCAGCGAGAGTGGGCTGATGGAGGAGGCAAGGCCGGGCAGTGGCCAGCAGAATTGCTGCAACAGGACTGCAACAGGGCGGAGGAGGTGCACGGGGGCGGGGCTGGATGCTGCGGAGCCCTCAAAGCAGGGTCATCCTCCGCCTGCCATCCTCCACACTTTGGGGGCATGGAGGGACCTCACCAACACGCGCGTCGCGCTCACAGGCTAGGTTGCCCGGTCCGGGGCGCAGCCCAGCTGCCGCCTTCAGCGCGCACACCCAAAAGGAGCGCAGGAGGCCCACAAAATCTACTGGCGCGGCGCACCTTGTGAGAGCAGGTAGTCCACGACGTTGGCGTGGCCGTGCCGCACCGCCAGCGCCAACGCGCTGTTGCCTCCGATGGTGGTCAGCCCCGTGATGTCCAGCGCGCTGCGCTTCTTCACGCTTTTCCGCCCACTTTGGCTGGCCTCATGCTTCTTGGTCTGCACCGTGTATGGGCAGGCAAGCAGGCAGGCGCGCGTTTGTACCAGGCTGGCTGGGAGGGCAAAGCAGAGTGCGCAAGACTGATGCGCACATGGAGGGTCTAGGCAGAGAGGGGCCTGAAGGGCACAGCATCGTGCGCATGAGTGGTGCGCGCACGCACAAGGTGGAAGTGGATAGGAAAGCAGCGCCACCTTCCTGCAGGATTGCAGCACCCTCCGCTCCCCTCTGCTCACTGGGCAGGGTTTGCCTACGCCCTCAGTCTGCTGAGTCCAGGGGTGGGGGAGACGCAAGCACCACAGGCGGGCAGCCAAGCGAGCAAGTGGCAACCGAGTCCATCAGAAAAGGAAGCCAGCACCCCCCCCCAAATCTATGTACCATGGATTCTTAATTTTAATATTAACGCACGCACACCTGATTACAAGCATCAACCTTGTGCATGCAATGCCCTGCGTGCATGCATTGACGCCTTGCGCACATGTGCCTCCTCATGCAGAACCCCGCACGCAAATTGGCACATGCACATGCGCAAACGCGTGCGCACACTCACATGATTTCTCATTCACATGTGCAATCACATTTTCGTGCAAGCAGAGCCATGCGCACGCTTGCAAGGCAATGCGCGTGTGCAGCAGGCATCCCAGAAGTGTGAGCAGCATGCATGCACTGCCTTGCATGCAGCTCCTGCAGCCTCCCTCTTGGCGTGCGCATCACCTGCGCCTCCAGCGACTCCTGTGTGATGTACTTTACGGTGTGTAGGTTGATGGACGCGCCTGCCTCAGCCTGCGCAGCACAGCGCAGCACGGCCGGCACTATCAGGTGCAGCGCAGCACAGTCCAAGCAGCTACACCCGCGCACATGCGCGCCACGTAGCAGCAGCAGCAGCAGCAGAAGCAGCAGCCCCACACCACTGCGCAGGGCTCTCAGGCCTGGCACGGAGCTGTCCTCGGCTTCAGCGCACGCAGCACCACCAGGGGCGCGGCGCATCAGAGCTGCTGGCGGCAGGCCCACCGGCCCACGCCATACACCGCCACAGCACGTTGTGTGCACGCGTGCAGAGACGTGCAAAAGGGGGGTGGCAGCAGGGCAGGCGCGGCCTAGGCACCCACCAGCACACCGGATGCGAGGCAGGCGGCAGCAGGGCAGGCGCCTGGCCCAGGCAGGCCACGCACCAGCAGCTTGGCGAGCTCCACATTGCCCGTGCACGCGGCCTGGTGAAGGGGCAGCAGGCCCTCAAAGTCCGCGACATCCAGGTGGGCGCCCGCAGAGATCTGCAGGCAGCCACAGCCGCAGCCACGCAGCAGCACGTGAGAGCAACGCTGCAGGGCACCAGAGGCTTGCGCGCGCAGAGCCTGCTAGACGCGCCCTTGTGCCTTGGCCAGAGGCCATCATGGCCGACAGATCCAGGGGGTAGGCGCAGGGGTGCACCCTGTTGGAGACCAAGGCTGCACCAGCTGCCCCTGGGCTGCACATACATCCCTCATAAGTAAGGTTGGGCAAGGCTCTCGCCGAGACTCGCCGAGTCTCTTTGGGGGATGTGGGGGACCCTCGTCACCGACGAGAGTCACCTGTTTGGCTGGAAATTGCCGGAATTCTGCAAAAAAAAGTGCTAGCAATACCCCAACCCCCCCTCCACCTTAATCATATTAAAATTTAAATCTACAATGAGGGACGAGGTGGTATGGGACGATGAAGAGCGCGATGATGTGATGAGCTTGGACATGACAGACAGGGTGATGGGATATCAATCCTTCCAGGGAGCCAGCACCCCTGCTGATGCTGTC
>LKMJ01003630.1_pt1 | contig 14403 bp, 10 predicted proteins | sample 643391 | NCBI WGS metagenome assembly LKMJ01 (sample SAMN04112250, study PRJNA286221) | soda lake metagenome | biome: soda lake; feature: Kulunda Steppe; material: water; isolation source: sample PL-Br10 brine of Picturesque Lake | place: Russia: Kulunda steppe | collected 2010-07
CGCGTACGTGCGCTCTTCTCGCACCTCGAACAGGTCCGCATTGAGCTGCTCGCCAGCGAGTTGTAGTGTCCCATCCGTCAGCTCGTACTCGCCGCTTTCGAGCGCGGCGTCGAACTCGCCGACCTTGCCCCCGAACTTCGGCCCGACCTGCGCGTAGTCGAGGCTGATCTCGTCGATCTCGGTCGTCACGTCCGGAGCCGCCTCGAAGGCGTCCAGTTCGCCGACGTGCATGACCTCGCTGATCGCGCTCTCGAAGCCGTCGATCGAGCCGTACACCTCGACGCGGTCGAGTTCGGCGTTCAGCGGGAGCTGGTGTTCGCTCTTGTACCGCCGCAGCGCGCCGATCACTGCGGTTGCCGTCTCGCCCGCCGCGAGGTCTGCCTCGTGGTCGGTCGTCGTCGGCCAGTCGGTGGTGTGGATGCTCTCGCCCTCGGCGTAGACTGACTGCCAGATCTCCTCGGTGATGTGCGGGAGGAGTGGCGCGAACAGTGTGAGGAACCGTCGATGGGCCGTCCGCAGGGCGTAGGCTGTTGACGGGTCGTCGGTTTCATTGAGTCGCTGTTTCGCGATTTCGAGGTAGTCGTCACAGAACGTGTTCCAGAAGAAGCCCCGAAGCTGGTTGCGAGCCTTCGAGAACTCGTAGTTTTCGAGCTTCTCTGTGACGTCCTCGATGACTGCGTTCTGTTTCGCCAGCAGCCACTCGTCGATTGCGGCGAGTTCGTCGGGCTCTTCCGGTTCGGCCTCGTCGACGAGGTGGTCGACGAGCTTCGAGGCGTTCCAGAGCTTCCGCAGGAGCTTCTCGCCAGTCACGAGGTCCTGCTCTTTGAACGGGAAGTCATCGCCGATAGAGGTACCAGCGGCCCAGTAGCGGGCGGCGTCGACGGGGAACCGTTCGAGGACTTCCTCGGGCCGGACGACGTTGCCCTTGGATTTGGACATCGCCTCGCGGTTCTCATCGAGAACCATCCCGTTGATCATCGTCGCGTCGAAGGGCACCTCGCCGGTGTGTTCGTAACACTTGACGATGGTGTGGAACAGCCAGAACGAGATGATGTCGTGGCCCTGGGGGCGCAGGTCGAAGGGATAGAGCTGTGGCCGGTCCATGGTAAATTCCTCGGCCTCAGCGTCCCAGTCCCAGCCGGCGTTGATCAGCGGCGTCAGCGATGAGGTTGCCCAGGTGTCAAAGACGTCCTCTTCGGGCCGCAGATCGTCGCTCCCGCACTCGTTGCAGGCGTCGACCGGCGGATCGTCGGAAAGCGGGTCGGTCGGGAGATCCTCGCGGTCGGCGACGATCGTCTCGCCGCAGTCCTCGCAGTACCAGACCGGGATCGGAATGCCCGAGTCGCGCTGGCGGGAGATACACCAGTCCCATTCGAGTCCCTCGATCCAGTGTTTGTACCGGGTGAACATCTTTTCGGGGTACCAGTCCATCTCCCGGCCCGCCTGCAGGTACTCGTCTTTCTTGTCGAGCATCTTGACGTACCACTGCTCGGTGACGAGGAACTCGACGTCGGTCTCACAGCGCTCGTGGACGTTGACGTCGTGGGTGATCGCGCGGCGGTCCTGCAGGTAGCCCTCCTCGTCCAGTTCTTCGACGATCTCTTCGCGGGCCTCGTGGGTCGATAGTCCCTCGTACTGGCCCGCGAGATCGGTCATCGTCCCCGACTCGTCGATGGCCACTCGTAGGGGGAGGTCGTGGGCCTGGTACCACTCGATGTCGGTCTGGTCGCCGAAGGTACAGGACATGACGACGCCGGTCCCTTTCTCCATGTCGACGCGCTCGTCCTCGATGATCGGGACCTCGTGGTCGAAGATCGGGACGCGGGCGGTGTCGCCGACGAGGTGTTCGTTGTCCTCGTCGTCGGGATGGACGAACATCGCGACACACGCGGGCAGCAGTTCGGGACGAGTCGTCGCGATGACGATATCCTCGCCAGTTTCGGTGTGGGTGAACGCGATGTCGTTGTAGTGTGAATCCCGTTCGGCACCCTCCATCTCGACCTGCGAGATCGCGGTCTCGCAGTCGGGACACCAGATCGCCGGCGCTTTCTGGCGGTACTCCCGACCCTGCTCGTACAGGTCGATAAAGGACAGCTGGGAGATGCGCTGGACGCGCGGCTCGATCGTCTTGTAGGTGTTCTCCCAGTCGACGGAGACGGCGAGCGACTGGACGTCCTTGGTGAACGCATCCTCGTACTGCTGACAGACTTCGCGGCACTTCTCCTGGAAGACGTGACGCTCGAACTCCTGATGACGGATGTCGAGTTCGCGCTCGGTCAGGCGCTCGGAGGCGATACCGTTGTCGTCGTAACCGAAGGGGAAAAACGTCGTCTCCTCGTGCATCCGACGAAAGCGCGCGACGAAGTCCTGCAGGGTGAACTGGTAGAGATGGCCCATGTGCAGGTTCCCCGAGACCGTCGGCGGCGGCGTGTCGATCGAGAACAGGGTGTTCGGGTCGGTCACCGACTCGTCGTACTGGTTGACGCCCTGCTCGATCCAGTAGTCCTGCCAGGACGGCTCGATCTCGCTCGGGTCGTAGCTACCGTCGAGGCCGTCGCTAGCTCCGGAGATGTCGCTTTCCCCGTCGCTCGCGTCGTCCGTGCTCATGCTCTCACCGCCCGGATCGGGCGACGTCGATACTGCGTCGTTCGCTCGTTGTCGTTGTCGTACATACTGGTCGTTGTTCGCTGAATACTGGTCGGGCACAATACATCCGTCGAAACGGGGTGGGAGAGATGGGGCTAGAAGGCCCCTACGAAAACGTCGTCGTGACCGGCGGATGGACCGAGTCGATGCATATCCGCAGTAGTACAGGGACGCTGTTATTTATTTCGGATCTACGGGTGTCGACCTCGCTGTATATGCGTATATCAAAAGGTATAGGCTCCGATGGGGCGATGTATCGGACGATCACAGTGTCTTCGGACAGCAGTAAACATCCCGAAACCCACTCCCCACGTCACAACCGCACGACACGGCGGCCGAACCGATGAACGGCCGCATCGTCGACCGGTACGCCGACGCGCTCGTCGACAACAGCAAACTGATTATCCTGCTCTTGCTCGCAGCGACGGCGCTCGTGGCTGCAGGAGCGGTGGTCGATGACACGGAAGCCGGGCAGATCGGACAGTTCGAGACCGACGGGGACGAGCAGCAGGCGCTCGACGAGATCGATGCCACCTACGGCACCGACGAGGGGGTGGTTACACAGGTCGTTGTCCGCGACGAGGACGGTGACGTGCTCACCCGTGAGTCGCTGCTCGATGGACTCGAACTCCAGCAGGACATCCGAGATGACGAGTCGATCAACGCCACACTACAGGACGAGGACGCTATTACCGGCGTCGAGAACGTCGTCGGGACGGCTGCGTACTTCCAGCGGCAGGCCGAACAGGGCGAGCAACCATCGGGTCCACCGACGCTCGACGAGCAGGTGGCGGCGCTCGACGCCCTCGAAGAGAACGAGGTCGACGAGCTGCTCGCGGAGGTGCTAGATCCGGACGCCGACACGCCCGGTCCGGACGCCACGACGTTCCTCCCGACGAGCTACGAGCCGGGCGAGACGACTGCAGACGCCCGTCTCACGTTCGTGTTCCACGCCGACGCCGACAGCGTCGAGGGCGGCGAGGATGCCGTCGGGGCGGCCCAGCTCGGCATTGCGGAGCTGGTCGACGATCGCTTCGCAGACGGCTTCGCCTTCGGTCAGGGCATCACCGACGACGCCTCGACCCGCGCGGTCGGCGATAGCTTCGCCATCATCACGCCGGTCGCACTCGTCCTCGTGCTGGGCGTGCTCGGCTTCGCCTATCGGGACCTCGTCGACGTGTTGCTCGGCGTCTTCGGGATCGCCTGCGTGATGGCGTGGCTCGCCGGTATTCAGGGCTGGCTCTCGATCCCCTCCAGTCAGCTGTTGATCGCCGTGCCCTTCCTCGTGATCGGGCTGAGCATCGACTACTCGTTGCACGTCGTGATGCGCTATCGCGAGGCCCGCGAGGGACAGCTGCGGGACGACGGTCCGGATGCGGCGATCCCCCGCGAGCCGACCAGGGCGATGCAACTCGGGGTCGCAAGCGTCGTACTCGCGCTGGCGGCCGCAACCTTCTCGACCGGCATCGGCTTCCTCTCGAACTACGTCAGTCCGCTCGAAGCGATCCAGGATTTCGCCCTGCTCAGCGCGGGCGGGATCCTCGCGACGCTGATCGTGTTCGGCGCGCTCGTCCCGGCGACGAAACTCGAAGTCGAACGGCTCCTGGCACGGCGAGGTAGAGGCCGACGCAATCCCGCCATTGGCGTGGACGCAGGGCCACTGAACCGTGTCCTCTCCGGGGTCGTGGCGCTCGTGCAGCGACAGCCCGTCGCAGTGCTCGTGGTTGCACTCCTGCTCGCCTCGGCAGGAGCCTACGGCGCGACCGGGATCGACACCGAGTTCAACGAGGCCGACTTTCTGCCCGAAGATCCGCCTGACTGGATCAAATCCCTTCCCGGGCCGCTCGCTCCGGGCGACTACGACGTCCGCGAGAACGCTGCCTACCTCGGCGACAACTTCCGCCAGCAAGGGGACGGAACGGAAACACAGATACTCGTCAGGGGGGCTGTGACGGATCCCGACGCGCTGGCGGCGATAGACGAGGCCAGCGCGCCGCCAGCGGAGGGGAGCACGATCGTCACACAGCCGAACGGCGACGCGGCGGTCGAAAGCCCGGCAACCGTGCTGCGCGAGGTCGCCGCCGAGGAAGACGACCTTGCCGAGGCAATCGACGAACGCGACGAAACCGCCAACGGATTACCCGACGAGGAGGTCGCGGCGGTGTATGATACGCTCTACGATGTCGCACCGGATCGCGCGTCCGAGGTGCTCTACCGGACCGACGACGGCTACGAGAGCGCGCGCCTGCTCGTCGGTGTGCAGGGCGACGCCTCGGCCCAGTCGGTCGCGGAAGACACGCGTGGGCTGGCAGCCGGGATCGAAGCGAGCGGGTCGGTCAGCGCCATCGCAACCGGTGGACCGGTGATCACCGCGGTCCTACAGGACGCCCTGCTGGAGACGCTGGTGCAGGCGTTTGCCGTAACGCTGGTCGTCATCATGACGTTCCTTTCCGTGCTGTACTGGACTCGCCAGGGCGCGCCGGACCTTGCAGTCGTGACGATCACGCCGGTACTGGTCGCGCTCGCATGGCTGCTGGGGACGATGGCTGCGCTCGACATCCCGTTCAACAGCGAGACTGCGGTCATCACGAGCCTCGCAATCGGGCTTGGCGTCGACTACAGCATCCACCTGAGCGAACGGATACAGGACGAGTTGCTCGACAGCGAGGGCCAGTCACTGGACGAGGCGCTCGCACGGGCAGTCGCCGGAACGGGCGGCGCGCTGGTCGGGAGTGCGGCGACGACCGCGGCGGGCTTTGGCGTTCTCGCACTGGCGCTCGCCCCACCCCTCCGTCGGTTCGGGTTGGTGACCGGGCTAAGCATCGTCTACGCCTTTATCGCCTGTGTGATCCTGTTACCCGTCCTGTTCGTGCTCCGTGAGCGTATCAGGGACTGGCGGGCAGATGGTCAGATCGGTCGCTGACCATCCGAAACGACAACCGATTTGTCGGTTGCGGTACGTACACTCGACCGATGGACTGGAGCGCAGTCGGCGCGTGGGTGGACGACCACGAGGAACTGGTGCGGTCGGTGGTCGCCGTCACCTATATCATCGCCATCCTGCTGATCGGCGCGACGCTGGTCGGTAATCCGACCAGCAACTACCCGATCATCTCCGATATCGCCGGGCTCCTGCTGGTCTTTCACGCTTATCGCACCGGGAACATGGCAGCGCTTGGGTCGACGATTCTGATCGTGGTCGCCGTCGGCGTCTGGTATCTCGTCGCCGCTCCGGCATTGCCCATCGTCGACGTCGGGGCGCTCGTGCCTGCAGGCCTGCCGTCCGAGGCCGTCCCGCCCGTAACCCTCGCAACTATGCTGGCGCTCGGCTACATGCTTACTCTCACAGAGGTGCTACCGGATCTGGGTCAGCGTGTTACCGAGCGCGTGTGATACTCGCCGAGGATCAGTGGCCCTTCTCACGGTCGTCCGAGTGGGCCCGCACCCACAGTTCGCCGATCCGCGAGAGTCGGGTCCGGTGGGACTTCCCGTGGGATTCCTGTTCGATGTACCCTTTCCCGCCGGGTCCGAGCAGATCCACGTTGTAGATGACTTTCGAGCGGAAGCTATCGGTGTATTCCTCGTTGAGCTCGCGCGCGAGCGCCTCGGCCAGCTCGGAGACGCTCTCGAACTCGCCGTGCTCGCCCAGCGTGAAGAGAATCAGCTCCTCAAACGGCTTGACGTTCGAGAAGGAGGCGACGGGCAGTTCGACGATGTGACTTCCGTCGATCTCCTTCGCACCGATAGTCGTCCCGCGCTCGTCGAACTCCGAGAGGAGGTGGGTGGCGCTGTCGAGTCGCTCGTCAATGTGCTCGTCCGGTACACCCTCCTCGTCTAGCAAACTTTCCAGTAGCTCGCGCTGCTTGCGGAGCTCCTTGGCGAGTTCGGTCTCCAGATACTTTTCGGGGGCCGTGTAGTAGGTGTGGATCTTGTCCCTGTCTTCCTGTCGCTCGACCATGATCGAGTGGGCCGCGGTCGCAAAGGCAAAGGAGATGGTCCGGGGCATCGCGCTGATGTTGACCCAGATCTCGTTGCCGCGATCGAGTTCGGCGTTGATCAGGTCGAAGGCCTGTTCGAAGGCGACGTCGTAGTCGTAGACGTCCTCGATAACGAACCGATCGGTTTCCGCGCCGAGCAGGTTCTGAAAGTCCTTGTCGAGCTTCTGTGAGAGGTTCTGTGCGTACTCGACGTTCTCCTCGCTTCCGACGGCCCCTTCAAGCAGGATCACCCGATCGACGTCCTGCTGATCGCGAACCAGCGGCGCGATCAACCGGTCGTAATCGAAGCCGACCGGAACGATGTGCGTTTGCATAGCCGATAATTGGCCGGGGCGCTTAAGAATCTCCCCAACTCCACCGGAGTTCGCCCCCAGCGAGGAGTCAGGCTGTCCCAGCCGGCACATCGCCGTCTAAGACACAAAATATATGCCAGCGGATAGGAAACGAACTGGAAACGAGAGATGTCGCCCTCCACATCACTTCGACTGACGACCAAGCCGATCACCCATGGCTGATCTCGGTGCGGTCCGGAGCCGAGCGGCCCGGACAGGACGTGTTCTCTATGGCGGCCTCAAGCGCCGCGGCTCGATCGACACCCGGACGCTCGCTGTCTTCCGGATGTTCGTCGCGGTGCTCATCGTCGCCGACGTGCTCTCGCGGTCGCGGAACTTCCACTTCTACTACACCGACGACGGTGCCGTCCCGGCGTCGCTGGCGAGCGATGGGCTCAACGTCTTCGCGTACACGAGCGATCCGACGATCATCGCCGCGCTCTTCGTGATCCACGCGCTGGTTGCCTTGCAACTGCTTGTCGGCTACAAGACGCGCGTGGCGATGATCATCTCCTTCGTCTTCGTGATCTCGCTGGATCAGCACAATCCGTACGTGACGAGCTACGCCGACGTACTCTTCCGACTGCTGCTCTTCTGGGCGCTGTTTCTGCCACTTGGCGAGCGCTGGTCGATCGACGCCGTCCACCGAAATCGAGAGCCACGGACGTCGGTGTTCAGTCTCGCCACGCTCGGTGCGCTCTTCCAGATGATCGCGATGTACGTGATCAACGGCTACCACAAGTCGGGCGAGGAGCTGTGGACTGGCGGGGAGGCCACGCCGCTGATCATGGGACTCGACGATACGACCTTTCTGCTTGGCGAGACGATGCGACAGTTCCCCGAGCTGCTGCAGCTGGGTGGGCTGACCTGGTACTACATGCTGCTGTACGGCTGGCTTCTCTTCTTCCTGACTGGCCGTCTCCGGCTCGTCTTCGCGGGAATGTTCGTCATCGCCCACGCGAGTTTCGCCGTTACGGTCCGAATCGGCGCGTTCCCGTACGTCGCGATGGCAGGTCTTCTGTTGTTCGCACAGGGGCAGTTCTGGCGTGATCTGGACCGGCTGGCACGGCTGGTCGGCCTTCCAGTCGATCGGCTTCACGCTGCCGTGAGACGGCTTGGCGCAGTGGCACGTGTATTCCCCCGTCGTATCCCAACCGCAGGCGGCGAATTGTGGACCCGACGAGCGGTGTACACCGGGTTCTACGGGATCGCCGCCTTCCTCGTCGTCGCGCTTGCGCTGCTGGCGGTCGGTACTGGCGCAGGCGTCGTCCCGGCGGACGAGGGGCCGAAAGAACAGGTCGAGGACGTGGCCTACGACACGATGATCTACCAGCCCGAATGGAGTATCTTCGCGCCGGTCCCCCGGACGACCGACCGGTATCACGTCTTCCCCGCGCAGACTACTTCCGGCGAGCGAATCGACGTGTACAACGACCGCGAACTCTCCTTCGAGCGGCCGGGTAAGGAGCTACAACAGCAGTATGGCACCTACCGCGAGCGGTTCTATATGAACAGCGTTCGGCGCGCCGGTGACACCGGTCCCGCATCGCTCGCGCTCGCGGAGCACCTCTGTGAAACGTGGGAGGGCGAGGACGGCGAGGATCTCACTCACGTCAACATGTACTACGTCAGCGAAAATGTCACACTGGAGACGATCGACAGCCCGGAGGATCGGGATCGGTCGACACACACGATCTATCGCCATGGCTGTGGGGATCGTGAACCGACAGTCATCCAGGACGTTACGGTGGGCTAGCTAGAAACCGAAGGATCGCGGCCGGGGATCGGCTCAGTCAGCGCCACTCCCGTACAGAAAGCGCGAGCGGCGCTCGCCAGGAGCTGCCGTCGTTGCCGCCGAGACACCGACCGTCAGGACGAGCCCGAGACCCATGCCGACGACCGAGGCGTTCCAGCCGAAGTAGGTCGCCGGAACGACCGGCGTGAAGACGGCCAGCAGGTAAAAGAGCTGACTGCCGCCGATCCCCGCGTACATGCCCGACAGTGTGGTCTTCCGCCAGTACAGTGCGACGATCACCGGGAACGCAAGCTGTGCGAAGCCCGAGAAGGCGAGATCACCGATCTCGATGAGCGTCCCCGGCTGGCGCAGACTGGCAAAGAAGGTGGCGGTGGCAAAGACGACGACGCCGATCCGACCGAGCAGGTCCTCGCGCCGGTCGGAGATGTCGGCGTCGACGAATGGCCGGTAGACGTCCCGCGTAAAGTACGACGACCCCGAGAGCAACATCGAGTCGCTAGAGGACATCATTGCAGCCATCGCGCCGGCGATGACGAGCGCGGCGAACCAGACCGGCGTGTACTCGTTGAGCAGGAGCGGCACGACGTTCTCGCCTGCGGCGACGTCGACCTCGATCCCAAGCCCGGCAGCCCACGTTCCGAGCATGAACGCGGGGACGAACAGCAGGAGGACGAGCACGGGCCAGAGGACGAACGTCTGTTTGAACACCGTTTTCGAGCCCGCTGTAAAGAAGCGCTGGTTAACCTGCGGAAACATGGCGACGCCGAATCCGATCGAGATCGCCGTCGAGAGCATGTATTCGGGCGTGTAGAAGTCGCTACCGAGCGCGAGGAACTCGGGATTCGAGTCGGCGACCGTGGCGGTGGCCGCACCAGCTCCACCCACGGCGTCCAGCACCCACAGCGTGGCGATCCAGATAACCACGAGCATGAACGCGCCCTGTACCGTGTCGGTCCAGGCGATCCCGCGCATGCCCGCGAGCACCACGTAGACGATCATGAAAACGGTCACGAGCGCAGCCCCGGCCCAGTACGGAAGCGCGCCGTCAGTGAGCCCCGCCAGCGCCGCGCCAGCGCCCATCTGCTGGAGCATCACGTACGGAAAGAGCCAGAAGAGGCTGGCAACGGCGACCAGTCCGCGGAGGCCGACGGAGCCAAACCGGTCGCCCAGCATCTCGCCGAGGGTGACGTAGTCGTGTCGGTTCCCGATCAGCCACTGCTTGTAGCCGATCACGTACCAGAGGACGGCGAAGATAATTCCATCCATCAGCCCCATCACGAGGATCCACTCTGGCCCCTGTGCGTAGGCGAGGTTCGGCCCGCCGAAGAACGTGAACGCCGAGAGCAGGGTCGCAAAGGTCGTAAACAGGAGGACGATCGTACCGAACGATCGGCTCGCGAGATAGAAGTCCTCGGCGGTGCGCTCGGTGACTCGATAGGCCAGTAGTCCGATCGCAAGCGCGAGCAGGAGGTAGGCAACGACGATACCAAGCTGAACCCCGATCGCGTTCATATCCCATCGCCCCCGCGGTCGCCGTTCGATTCAGCGGTCGGTTTGCCATCCGGTTCAGCAGTCGGGTCCGGCTCGATCCAGATACCCCAGTCAGTGCGGGCGAACAGCCAGAACAGGAGCGTCGCCCCGACCATCACGCCGATATGCCACCAGAGCCAGACCGGAAGCCCGAATACGATCGTGTCGACGCCCCAGAGAAACCACGGGATTCCGAACACCCCAAGCAAGAGAAACGCCAGCGCCCAGCCGATCCGTCGCAAACGTGTCGCCATTTGACAGTGAGTGGGTGTGGCGGATGTTAAGGCCTGTCGCATCGTGTGTGATCGTTGACGATCTCCCTGCGGGGCGATCACACACCAGAATTCTCGTCTCGGTGAGCCGGAACCGACGCCGAGCTTTTTCACCGTCGGCGTCCGAGTCGATGACATGCAGACTGGTATTCAGCTGTATACGTTGCGCGAACTGGATGCGTCGCTTCCCGAGCAGCTCTCGGCCGTTGGCGAGACGTCGCTCGACGGCGTCGAGTTCGCGGGCGTCCCGAGCGGGGACGGCCTACAGGAAGCATTGGCCGCTACTGGACTCACCATGGCCGGGGCACACGTACAGGCCGAGGAGATCGAACACGATCCCGAAGCGGTCGCCGACGCCTGCCGCGCGCTCGACTGCGTGACAGTCATCGTCCCGTATCTCGACGAATCACACTTCGTGGACCGCGAAGCGGTGATCGAGATCGCCGAACGGCTGGAGACACTCGCAGAGCTGCTCGACGAGCACGACTGTCGCCTGCTCTATCACAACCACGACCACGAGTTCGTCACGCCGACCGACACGGACGCCGCGACGGCTTTCGACCTGCTCGTCGAGGAAACCGACGAATCGGTCGGCTTCGAACTGGATCTGGGCTGGGCCGAAGCCGCCGGACAGGATCCCGTCGACCTGCTTGACCAGTACAGCGATCGGATCCCACTTGTCCATCTCAAGGACGTCACGGCGGATGGCGAGCCGACGGACCTCGGCGACGGCGTGCTCGATATTCCCGGCTGCGTCGACGCTGCACGGGAGGCGGGCGTCGAGTGGGTGCTGTTCGAGCACGACCATCCCGAGGATCCATTAGCCTCGCTGGCGACCGCCGATGCCGTTCTGCAGGATCCGCATCGGGCGCGATAAGACGACAGATGTCGTAGTGCAAACTACAGAAATTGAAGTGTAAAGATTCATTCCCTGTAGTATTACACTTCGAAAATTGTAGTGTCCCACTTCGAGATATGTAGTTAGCGAGCAAAACGGCGAGTACCCGTATATATGGGCTCTACGAGGGAATGACGACAGCTATTTGGGCCGCCGAACTCGTATATAAACTGTTCCATGGCTATCATCATGGGCACATCACACTCACGCCCCACATCGGGGCAGATCATCAATGGACGACACCACGAAATATCTCATTCACGCCGACGTCATCGCCAGCGGGGTGGTCGAACGCAGTGACGTCGTCGGTGCGATCTTCGGACAGACCGAAGGGCTCCTCGGCGACGAGCTGGATCTCCGGAGCCTACAGCAGTCCTCGAAAGTCGGTCGCATCGACGTCGAAATCGACGCCACGGGCGGCGAGACGCATGGAACAGTAACCATCGCGACGAGCCTCGACAAGGTGGAGACGGCGACGCTGGCGGCGGCACTGGAAACGCTCACCCGGATCGGGCCCTGCCGCGCGGACCTCGAAGTGACGAACATCGAGGACGTCCGCGCTGCCAAACGCCGAGAAGTGATCGAGCGCGCCCAGGAGCTGTTCGTCGAGGCCTTCGACGAGACGACTGGTTCCAGCGAGCGCATCCTCGAAGAGGTACGCCAGCAGGTTCGGGTCGCCGATATCACCGAACACAGGGGGTTGCCCGCCGGGCCACGTGTCGAGGACAGCGACGCGATCATCGTCGTCGAGGGGCGTGCAGACGTCCTGACGCTACTGCAGTACGGCGTCAAAAACGCTATTGCAGTCGAGGGGACCGACATCCCCGAGTCGGTCGCGGCGCTGTCGAACGAGCGCACGACCACTGTCTTTCTCGACGGCGACCGCGGTGGCGACCTGATACTCAAAGAGTTCAGCCAGGTCGGAGACATCGACTACGTCACGTTCGCGCCGGACGGCAAGTCCGTCGAGGACCTTTCCAGAGACGAGGTCTTCGAGGCGCTCCGGGAGAAGGTACCTTACAGCGTCGTCGAGGACGCCTCGACGCCGCGGTCTGCCGTCGCCGCGACCGATGGGAGTGCCAGCCCGGCACCGACGAGCGACGGGACGGATGGCGGCGAGACCCGGCCAGCGACCACAATCGACCCGGAACCCGACACCACAGCGGTAGAGAGCAATGAGGCAGTCGCCACATCGGCCGACAGTAACCCGATACCGGAGACCGGTGTCACCATCGACGCAAGCGAGGAGCCAGCGGACGATGCGACGGACGACGGAGCTACCCAGCCAGAGACGATTCAGGGCCATGCGAACGCCGTCGCCGGAAACGCTCTCGTCCGGCTACTGGACGACGAGTCTACCGTCGTCGTCGAAGGGGCCGTTTCGGAGGCGTTCGAGCTACTGGACAGGACTGAAGAGACGCCGACCGCACTCGTGCTCGACGGGCCACTCACACAGCGACTGCTCGATCTGGCCGCCCAGCGGGGAGTCACCCAGACGGTGTCGGCGTCGCTCGGAGAGTTCACGAAACGCCCGACGAACGTCAGGCTGCGAACGATAGATCAGCTGGTCGACGATCCGGTGTAGCGCCAGCGGTCGATCTCTTCTCCTGCCTACACTGTCCGCGCGAGTATCAACGCTGGCCCGCTATCGTAGTACTCGGGATCGACGTCGACGACCCGGAACCCAGCCGTTTCGTACAGCTCCCGCGCCGCCTCGTTGTCGGGCGAAACCGCAAGCGAGAGCGTCGTCACATCCTCGGAGAGCCGTGCGACAGTCGCCTCGAGCAACGACGTCGCGCGCCCCTCACGGCGGGCAGCCGGAGCGACGACGAGTTCGGCCAGGTAGGCGCGCTCGTCGCCGGGGAGGGTGAGGGCGTAGCCGACCGGGGTGTCGGTGTCGTCCGTCGAGACGAGGAGGAGGCCGTAGCCCGAAAGCGCACGCTCCAGCGTTTCCGGAGCAGGTTCTGGAAGTATTGACTGGAGCGCACGGAGGATTGGCGCGTCACCCGGGTCGGCAAGGCGGATCATACGAGAGCCAGTCCGATCGCCAGCCCGACGCCGACGAGACCGCCCGAGAGCGTCGCGAGGAAGTTGACACTCTGGTTAGCGAGGTACGTGCCTTCGAGCGTCGCGCCGACGAGGCTGTCGACGGTCATCCCGGCGATGCCAGCGACGACGACCACGATCGATCCAGTCGTTCCGATGCTCGCAAACAGTAGCCCGGTCAGGAGGCCGATCGTCCCTGCTCCGACGATCCCGGCAAGTTCGCCCTGCCAGGTTACCGCGCCGTCAGTACCGGGTTCGACGCGCTTGAACGTCGTAATGAGCCGCGGGTCGTCGAAGACGCTCCCGATCTCACTGGAGAGGGTATCGGCCAGCGCGGTCGAGAGCGAGCCTGCAAACGCAAACAGAAAGAGGAGCGGGGCGATATCGATCAGACCCGCATCAGCCGCGGCGTAGCCGAACACCGACGCGAGTGCGACCGTGGCGTTGCCAAGGACGTTCGCGCTCCCGCGCGCGCCATCGTTCCCCTCGGCGACCCCGCGGGCCTGTTTCTCCTCGAAACGATACTTCGTCGAAAGCCCGCCGATGCCGAAGAAGGCGATCATGACGGCGAACCAGGCGTAGCCGCCGAGCACGATGGCGACAAACGCGAGGAAGACACCGGTCAGCATCCCCTCGACGGAGGCTGTCTCCAGTGCGTAGGAGAGATAGCCGACCGCGACGGTAACGACGAGGGCGATCGCGACATCCACCGTACTCGGCGTTACCGTCACTTCCGAGAGCAACCAGAGGAGCAGCCCGATCGAGAGGATCACAGGGGGATCATCCCGCCCGAGCAGCACCGTCCGTATCAGCGCGCCGACCAGCGCCCCGCAGGTCGCCATGACGACGATCTGCGAGGCGTGTGGCAGCGGACTCCCGGCGAGTACGAGCGCGATGTACTGGGCTGCAACACCCGCCAGTAGCC
>LKMJ01003631.1_pt1 | contig 14403 bp, 20 predicted proteins | sample 643391 | NCBI WGS metagenome assembly LKMJ01 (sample SAMN04112250, study PRJNA286221) | soda lake metagenome | biome: soda lake; feature: Kulunda Steppe; material: water; isolation source: sample PL-Br10 brine of Picturesque Lake | place: Russia: Kulunda steppe | collected 2010-07
GAATCATCATCATCAGCAAGGCTGCTCTTACGAGACTTCATGTCTGGGTATTTTTATTTTTGTCCACCCGTCCACCCAGGGTCCGGGGGTGGGTGGACGAAAATATTTTCATCCTCCCGTCCACCCGGGTTGGAAACACAAAAGCGGGTGGATGCCCGCAAAAAACATTTTTGTCCTCCCGTCCACCCGCTGTTGGAAACGCAGCGTAATTGTAAACATGACGAAAGTACTGATGCACTCGTAAATGGGAAATACAGCTCATAATTTTGTATGAAATTGTCATAATTTCAGGACCGGGGCCCAAGAATAGTCCAGGATGCTGCATACCATAACTATCGTGAAAGCATGTAAATCAACATTTAAAAGAATTGTAGGAAAACCTTGCACCAAATCAAAAGCGTATCTGCCCCTATCACCTACCAGTGGCACTTTCTCTCTCTCTCTCTCTCTCTCTCTCTCTCTCTCTCTCTCGTGGTCGTTCCACCTGCGTGGAGACAGAACATAACGTTATTATTTGATTTGAAAACACAAGTAGGTTGGAGGATTGCTTTCTGCCAGACTCCTCTTCTCACTGTTCTCATTCACTGTTGATTAAAGGCCGCTGTGACCGGGTTTCGCGCAGAGAGTTTTCTTTGAGAGAAGTGTGGTTTGAGAGAAGAGAAGCAGCCGCTTGCTGCACACCAAGATGAACACTTTGCCCGGGAGAATGAACGCGGGGTCGCTGGTCAGCCAGCAGGCCGGACGCAAGGTAAGCCCTCTGGTGTTCGCGCGTGCACCTCGGCTGTCCCACACCGTCCTGTTGCCCGCGTGTGAGGGGGTGCCCGCCTGCCGGGCGTGGATGCCAAGCTGGAGTGGGAGACGCAAGCGCTCATGCCATCTCCCCTTGTCCGCCCTCCTCCCGCAGGTCGCAGCTCCCGCACAGCATGTTTCGCACCGTCAGCTGGGCCAGCGCCAGGTGCGCCGTGTGTGCCGGCAGCAGCAGCAGTAGCAGCAGCAAGTGGCCCCCATCATCTCATCATCTCGCATTGAATCTGCGCCCACTGCGTAGGTCGTTCGCGTCCAGTCCCCCGAGCGCCCCATCACTAGCAGCAAGCCTATGCCCACCACCTTCAAGAAGCAGGCTGTGTCCGTGGACATGCGCGACGAGGGCTCCGAAAGTGAGCAGCGAGAGGGTGCATGGGAGGAAGTTTGTCAAGAGCCGTGCAAGTGTGCAAGCAGCAGCGATCCCTTGGTGCATAGCGCGCTTTCGACACACACCACACGCTTCAGTGTCTCGGATCCTGTACCGCAAAAGGCGTTGTGCCCATTCAGACACAACCTTCTGATCTCCCGCCTTGCGCAGGTGCCGGCCTGTTCACGAGCACCAACCCCGAGCTGCGACGCGTGGTGCCCGAGAATGTGGGCGACCGCGTGTGCGTCAAGCTTGTGTATGTGGTGCTTGAGGCCCAGTACCAGTCCGCTGTGTCCAATGCCGTGAAGAACATCAACGCCAAGAACGACAAGGTGCGATCATCGCGGAGCAGGGGACCCGACACCCGCGACCAGCGCTGATATTTCGCGCCCCCGATGTTTCACGGCCACCTGCGCGCGCCTGCAACCCCCGACGGATGCGATGATCGGCTGCTGATCTCCTCATCTGCTCATCTGCATCTGCACAGCCACTCATCTGGGGAGTGTGTGGCTGCAAGTTGATGCTGCCATGCACACTGCCTGAGCTCCATGTACCCCAACCCCTGCTGCTCCGTTACCCCCCTGTGGTGGCCCATAGGCCTGAGCAGCAGCCCCTGCACCACTCCGGAGACCTAGCAGCTATCTCAGGCTGCCCATGCCTATGCTTTGACTGCCCACCCCCGAACAGCCTGCCATCCAACTGGTGGATCAGGCTGAATTGGTATGTGTGGTCCTGTTGATGACCATCCACCTGCATGCATCAAGCTCCTGGACCACTCAACCATGCTTCCATCAGGTGTGCTTTGAGGTGGTGGGCTACCTGCTGGAGGAGCTGCGGGACAACAACAACCTGGAGGCTTTCCGTAAGGATGTGGAGTCTGCCAACATCTTCATTGGTTCGCTCATCTTCATTGAGGAGCTGGCTGAGAAGGTGGGAATGCATGCTGGGGAGCGCTTTCCTGTCCTAGCTGCAAATGCATGAAGGGGGACTGGGCCAGAAAGCCATGAGAAAAATTTGTATCCTGCTGAAACGTTCTGCTTGGGTGCATCCTTTGAACAGACTGCAACATTTTAGCAGTGCAAACTCCGAATATGACAATACAATGGACATGCTTATTGATGTGCAATATCTGCAGATTACTGCCGTCGTTGGCCCTGCCCGTGAGAAGCTGGATGCCTGTTTGATCTTCCCCTCCATGCCCGCGGTGATGAAGCTGAACAAGCTTGGTACCTTCTCCATGGCGCAGCTGGGCCAGAGCAAGTCTATCATTGGTGACTTCATCAAGTCTGCTCGTAAGGTCAGCACTCGTTGATCTTTGTCACTGGCCAGGTGCTTGTATGGTGTCTTTGTGCTTAGTTGGTCACCTACAACCATTAACTGCCTACCACTCCTTGCTAGTACAGGCCCCTCAATTTCATGCCCAGCAGCTGCTGTATGGCTAGGGCTGTGCATGCCTGCCTTGCAGGACACTTTTCTCACACCTGTGTACATCATGCCTTGTTTCTGCAGAACAATGACAACTTTGAGGAGGGCCTGCTGAAGCTGGTTCGCACTCTTCCAAAGGTGCTCAAGTTCCTGCCCAGCGATAAGGCCCAGGATGCCCGGAACTTTGTGCAGTCCCTGCAGTACTGGCTGGGTGGTAATGCTGACAACTTAGAGAACCTGCTCATCTCCACAGCACAGGTAGGGCACTTCAGACCAATGGCCAGGAATACAATTAGATGGTTGACAGTTAAGTGCAGCTCCTGCTCCTCTTGAGTGGTGTTATGCTTGTTATTGAAATCAAAACTACCTGCAGGTGGTTCGTTTAGTATTGTTAATGTAATTATCATTTGTTGTTTCAGCACATTCAGCTCCTTGATGCGTCAGAGCTAGCACTTACTGAAGGTGACACACTGAGCTGAATGCTACTTGGTTCCGTACCTTAGTGCAAAGATCGATTTGAATGGAGGTTTCAGACTTATAAGGAATAATCCAGACATGAGCTTCAAAAGTGGACATTAAACTGATGTAGAGGTAGCATTTTGTTGGTGATGACTGCTGCGAGTAGCTCATGTCTGCTGCCCTTTCCCACTTCATCTGTATAGGCGTATGTGCCAGCTCTGAAGGGTGCCAACATGGAGACTGCTGACCCCCAGCTGTTCCCTGAGACCGGCATCTGGCACCCCATGGCCCCTACCTTCTATGAGGACCTGAAGGAATACCTGAACTGGTGTGTCAGCAAATTAGGGGTGATTTGTTCTTGTACTGTGGGCTTCAGAGGCTCTGATCTAAATCGATGTTGCATGTTCAGTGTGCTGTGTTGAGGGGCTGCTGTAAACGAAGCTGTGTGGTTTCATGTGTGCAGGTACGACACTCGCAAGGACATCAAGTTCACCCCCGAGTCCCCAGTAATTGGCTTGGTGCTGCAGCGCAGCCACTTGGTGACTGGAGATGAGGGCCACTACTCTGGTGTGGTGGCTGAGCTGGAGGCCAGCGGTGCCAAGGTGTGCGGCAGAGCCTTTTAGCCTGCTCAAGTCCTTGCTTTCCCCGGTTGATCCGCTCTGACAAGCAGATCAATTATGCTTGCCATCAAATCAGGTATAACCCAATCTGTCTGCCACACTCATACCTGGCTCCCACAAGATGTGGTCGGGACCTTCCCACTGTATTGTTATTGGACAGTTATTACTGCCAATCAGCAGATCGCATTGCTCTTACTTCTGGCCTCCATGGGCTCCATGGGACTGATGAACTAAGCCTTTGCTCCTTTTTACCAGGTGGTGCCTGTGTTTGCTGGCGGCTTGGACTTCAGCTCTCCGGTCAAGAAGTTCTTCTATGACCCTCTGGGCTCCAACCGCGCATTTGTGGACTGTGTAGTTTCTTTAACTGGCTTCGCCCTGGTGGGCGGCCCTGCGCGACAGGTGCGGCTTGCTCTCTGTCCCGAATTGCTGCCCCTAATTGGATCTTTCAGCTTTTCACTTTTCATCAGTGATGCACATTAAGCACTTGTGGAGGTCCCAATTGCACTAGAAATGCATGGTTTCCAGCAATCTATGGGGTGCTCCGGCTATCTTAAGGCAATTTCATTAGGGTTTGCATCATGGTACTCATAATGTGCCACTGTTGATTGCTTTTGCAGGATGCCCCAAAGGCTGTGGAGGCACTCAAGGCCTTGGATGTGCCCTACCTGTGCTCCCTGCCCCTGGTATTCCAGACCACTGAGGAGTGGCTGGACAGTGAGCTGGGCGTGCACCCTGTGCAGGTGGCCCTGCAGGTGAGCTGCCAGCAGTGTCTTCGGGGCTGATAGATGTAGAGGCACCTGTGTCCCTGGTGTTTGACGAGTGGTATGATCTGCGCATATGAATGCATCAGACACCAGACAGGCTAGACAGCACTAAATGTACTTGCCCCTCAGTGTAGGTTCATACCCACATTGAGGAACAGGTAAATATGCACATGTCAATGTGCGCCTGTGCAGGTTGCCCTGCCTGAGCTAGATGGCGCCATGGAGCCCATTGTGTTCGCTGGCCGCGACAGCAACACTGGCAAGAGCCACTCCCTGCCCGACCGCATCACCTCTCTGTGCTCACGCGCCATTAAGTGGGCCAACCTGCGCAAGAAGAAGAATGCAGAGAAGCGCCTGGCTGTCACTGTGTTCTCCTTCCCTCCTGACAAGGTGAGCTGCCTTAGGATGTGGCTTGTGCTAGTGCATTCTCTGACTGCCATGCGCTGGTGACCGAAAGTCATCAGAAGATGGGGTTGCATGTGGCAATGTGCTGGAAATCCCCATTAAAAAAGCAGAATTTAATAGTTGTACTTCTCAGTGAGGTGGAGAAATTGTTTACCTGGACCAGTAAACATTGTCCTGCGCCCCCAGCTAACGCGATTTTTGCCTGGACAATTTGACGAGGTGGACACATATGTGCCCGCTGATTTCCTTGGTTGCAGGGTAATGTGGGCACAGCTGCCTACCTTAATGTCTTCGGCTCTATTTTCCGCGTGCTGAAGGAGTTGAAGGCACAGGTGCGAATGCTGCCCTGAAGTTTCACGTCTGATGTACCCTTACTAAACCACTCCCCACCCGTTGTAGGCATGGACGCAAGCTTGCCCCAGACTTTCTAGTTTTGTGCTAAACAGTCCCTGGCACTGATGCAAAAGATTGGTCTGCTGACCTGTGGTTTGACCTGCAGGGCTATGATGTGGGTGATGTCCCCAACAACGAGGGCGACCTCATCCAGAGTGTGCTGCAGGACAAGGAGGCGCGCTTCAACTCTGCTGATCTCAACATTGCGTACCGAATGAAGGTGAGCACATCGAGGCCGATATTGGCGCTGAAAGTTGACGGAAAGCATGGCCGCACGTCAAAAGGTTGTGAATGGTTCATTCAGGGTACAGATGTTATTAGCGCATCAATGCGCTGGGTTGTAACAACGACATGCACAATGGCTGTGCAGGTGGATGAGTACCAGCGGCTGTGCGAGTACAGCGAGAACTTGGAGGAGAACTGGGGCAAGCCCCCTGGCAACCTGAACTCCAACGGCCAGGAGCTGCTGGTGTTCGGCAAGCAGTTTGGCAATGTCTTCATCGGTGTGCAGGTGTGTAAAAGCTTGACGACGGTGCAGGTACTAGGGTCCAATTTCTGTCAGGCCATCCCTGTACATCAACTTGTTGCTTACTGGTCAATCCTGGTATCTGCTCATGTAACTCTGCTACAGTCCCTCCCATCAGTCAGGCAACTGACCTTCCAATCTGCACTTACTTTCTCCTGCTTGCAGCCCACCTTCGGTTATGAGGGTGACCCCATGCGACTGCTGTTCTCCAAGTCTGCTTCCCCACACCACGGCTTCGCTGCCTTCTACACCTACCTGGAGAAGATCTTCAAGGCTGATGCTGTGCTGCACTTCGGTACCCATGGCTCCCTGGAGTTCATGCCTGGCAAGCAGGTTCGTGTGCTTACCTGTGTGCCGCTTTGCTGACACACTTGGTGAACCTCCAAGTAGGCTTGATGACTCATTGCCCTGCCTCAGATGCAGGAGGCTGACACCACATGACAGCCCAGGAAAGCACATGTCGGAATGAAAATGACTGTTTAGCTGAGGTGCTTCGTACTTTCAGTATGAGATTCTGTCTTACCATTTTCACCAGGAACTGCACATCCTTCGTTGAGACATTGTGTTTATACTTGATTTATTGAACCTGACACGCAGCCCTGTTCTCACGATTTATCTTAGTTCCCTTTGATTCCCGGCAAGATAAGACTGGCAAGATGCATAACATTGTTTTAGCACTACTCTCTAGGGCAGGTCTACACAGGCCTGATGGAGCTGTGCTGCTGGGCTGTTGTGCAGGTGGGCATGTCCGGTGGCTGCTACCCTGACTCCTTGATTAACTCCATCCCCAACCTCTACTACTACGCTGCCAACAACCCCAGGTGAGGCTGCCTGCATGCCTGTGCGCTCACAAGCTGCACTAGATTGCTCTGGTGGTTGGCATGACCTACCGTATGTGCAGATCACACATGAGTAGGCAGCATGTTTATGTCCATGCATGCTGAGTGAAGAAAACACACATAATTCAAAGGGGGCTATTGAAGCTTGGGCTGACCGCCCCTTGCGGATTTTATTCCTTTGCAGTGAGGCTACCATTGCTAAGCGTCGCTCATACGCAAACACCATCAGCTACCTGACTCCCCCAGCTGAGAATGCTGGCCTGTACAAGGGTCTGAAGGAGCTAAAGGAGCTGATTGGCAGCTACCAGGTGGGAGGGGCTGTTGAGATGCAACTAGTGAGCATCATGACTAGAAAGTGCTCAGGTATAAGACAAGACGACGCGGCTGTTATACACATTTAATGAACACAAATAGTGCCTTGCTACCAGGGTCAGGCACTTGGTAAGGAGGTGGGATGTCAGGGAGTGAGCCTGTTGATCAGCTGGACAAAACCAATTATGCATTACATGTGATCCTATGATGCTGTGCACCTGCTTGATCATGGCAGCCCTATCGTGAGCCCCTGTGCGTCACCCAACTCACGTGCTAACCCTTGTGTGCTTGCAGGGCCTCCGTGAGGGTGGCCGAGGCCAGCAAATCTGCATGACCATTGTTGAGACCGCACGCCAGTGCAACCTGCAGAATGATGTGGCGCTGCCTGCGGACGAGGAGGCCGCCAAAAACCTCACGGTGCGTAACCCTCAGTTTGATTGCCACATTAGTGCATGCAGCCCATACCCTCTAGTTGTGCAGTGGTAGCAGGGAATATTGCTGCTCCTCTAGCTGAAGTAAAGCCTGCATTGTATTGTCTAGAAGCGTCCAAAAAAAGTAATATGGTGCTAACCATTCTGATATCTTGCCGTCCATCTGTGCCCTTGCAGCTGGAGGAGCGTGACCTGGTCATCGGCAATGTGTACCGCAAGTTGATGGAGATTGAGAGCCGCCTGCTGCCCTGCGGCCTGCACGTTGTGGGCATCATGCCCACCGCTGCGGAGGCCGTGGCCACGCTGGTCAACATTGGGGAGATCAACCGCCCTGACAACAACCCGCCTGTGAAGGTACAGGGGCTGTGCATGTGCTGCCCAACCGCTTCTCTGCATCGTTGTTTGTTTACATCTGAAGCGAAGGCATGCCCAAGCCTTACCCCTTCAGTATTGCTTGTAAGCAGATGCATGCTCTCTGCCTTGACGTGTCACAGTAAGTCCCTGGGCCAGGTCCTTGCTGTGGCCCAGGGACTAATTCCTTTCCATTCCTTATTATGCATGTCTTAGAATTGCTCTGCTGCCTGACAGGACAACCAGCAAACAGGTCCATAAAAGCAGTGTTCTCCTTGGGTGTGGGAGAAATGTACAAGCGTGCTAAGCCACCACAATCAGCTCCTTGTGCTTGCCTTGCAGGGCCTGCCATGCATCCTGGCTGAGTCCATTGGCCGTGACATTGAGGAGATCTACCGCACCTCCAACCGTGGCATTCTGTCTGAGGTGGACCTGCTGCAGAAGATCAACCAGGCTGCCCGCGACTGCGTGAGCGAATTCGTCAAGGGTAGGTTGTGCAGTCTGCGCGCTGGACTGCGAGGTGCAGCTGTTTAGTCTCCATTTCTTTTTCTTGCTTGCTTATCCTGTGTGCCTGCATGTCATCCCTCAGCAATCGTAGAATGGGCTGCGTGTTGGCCTGGTTTGCTGACCAACTATCTGCTTGCACATGCGCAGACCGCACCGGCCTGGATGGCCGCATCGGCCAGAGCTGGCTGACCATCCTGTCTAAGTGGACTGGCTTCTACGAGGACCCCCTGCAGCGCGCGCTGCGTGGCACGCCTTTCCAGGCTGCCAGCCGCCCTGACCTGCTGAACACCTTCAAGTACCTGGAGTTTTGCCTGGAGCAAGTGGTGAAGGACAACGAGGTGGGCGCGCTCATTACTGGCCTGGAGGGCCGCTACGTCGAGCCCGGACCTGGCGGTGACCCCATCCGTAACCCTGGCGTTCTGCCCACCGGCAAGAACATCCACGCGCTGGACCCCCAGTCCATCCCCACCCAGGTGTGTGTCCTCACCACCAACCAGCTCATTGCTGCGTGTCTACTTGCCCCTTTCTGGAGTGAGCTGCGAAGCACGCATGCCTGTGTTTGATGTGTGCAAGGTCACCTATTGTAGTGCCCAGCCTATGCTGCATCTCATCTGAGAGCCCTTGGCGGCACGTGATGCACGTGCAGGCTGCCCTGAAGAGCGCCAGTGTTGTGGTGGAGCGCCTCCTGGAGCGCGAGCGCCTGAACAACAACGGCAACTACCCCGAGACCATTGCCCTGGTGCTGTGGGGCACGGACAACATCAAGACGTACGGCGAGTCCCTGGCGCAGGTGTGCTTCATTGGTATTAGAAGGGATGTCCCCTGTGCTGGGCAGTCCTACAACCCCCCATGAGGGCCTGCGCCCATTGCTGGTAGCCCACTGTTCTTTCTTTATTTCCCCACATCGCTTGCTTGTCACTTGTGGTGTGGACCCTCGGTCAACGGTTGCCCTGTGTTCCCTGCAGGTCATGGTCATGGTTGGCATCCGCCCTGTGGCTGACGCCCTGGGCCGCGTGAACAAGCTGGAGGTCATCCCTCTGGAGGAGCTGGGCAGGCCCCGCATTGATGTTGTGGTCAACTGCTCTGGCGTGTTCCGTGACCTGTTCGTGAACCAGGTGCGCTTTTGACGCAGCATAAGCAAGATGCATGACCTGGGTCAAGCACAGCGTTTGGTGCAGTTGGAGGGATTATGCCTCACCCCAGCTCAGGTTGACACGCAGTTGCTCCTGTGAAAGCTGCCTATCTGGCATGCGCGTGCTCAGATTCTTCATGACTCCATCATGATGGTTACACCACAAAGTGGTGGGTAACAACATGCTGCTGGTGTTCAGGAGTCATGAAAAATCCATGAGCACGCACATGCATGGTCGAGCCACACAGGGGTGGGTAATATGTGCCCTGTGCCCCCCCACTGTAGACAACCCACCTTCTAAATCCCCTGTGCAACTTGCAACAAGCAGATGCTGCTGCTGGACCGCGCCATCAAGTTGGCCGCCGAGCAGGATGAGCCTGAGGAGATGAATTTTGTGCGCAAGCATGCCAGGCAGCAGGTAAGCTTGCCCTTCTTGTTGTCTCTGCTCGTTTCTTCATATTGCTCAATTTATCTTCCGCATTCATCTGCTAGTGCGGCGCCGTACATGCGCATGTGCTCAAATGTGAGTACATGTGAACACACATGCACACACAGGCTGAGGAGCTGGGCCTGCAGTCTCTGCGCGACGCCGCCACCCGTGTGTTCTCCAACTCCTCTGGCAGCTACTCTTCCAACGTCAACTTGGCAGTGGAAAACTCCTCTTGGAGCGATGAGAGCCAGCTGCAGGTATGCTGCAAATTGTTGTTGAGCAGTTATGGCGCCCTGTGCAGATATCTGGTATAAGAGAGGCCTGGCAAAGTAATGAGGGGTCAGCTCGTACGTACACTGCTTACTGACTTCATCAAGCAAGGTTTGCTTGCACCTTTGAGTTCGTGCCTGTGCTGCACTGATCGAGCTCGTGCCTGTGCTGCGCTGCAGGAGATGTACCTGAAGCGCAAGACTTATGCTTTCAACAGTGACCGCCCTGGCGCTGGTGGCGAGCAGAAGCGTGAGGTCTTCGAGAACGCCATGCGCACTGTGGACTGCACATTCCAGGTGTTGTGTTGTGGGATTGTAGACATATGGAACACAGGACTCCTCTGCCTGTCTTGGCAATAATGATCATGCACTTTGACAGACATATTCTTTGCTTTCATTGCCTTGCTATCAGCTTGCTTTTAAGCACGTCTGCCTGCCTGTGTGCAAAGCTTGATCAAAACATCAATTTGTCCTGTGGTTCCTGTGATGTTGCTTATTAATCTTTGAGACCTGACACTGTGCCCTGTGCACTTGGTGTTGATAACAAGCAAGCCCTGAGGAACACGGCTCCAATTGTGTAACCCCCTCCACACCTACTCAACATGGGACACTCATGCACAAGGCAATCATGACCTCAAGAGACAATGACGATTCATACATCATTCACACAAACAGAGCTCGTCCATGATCTGATAATATTGCTGCGTTCTTACTGAGTCTCCTCCTGCCCTCATAAAAGCATGAACATCATGCATGCTAGGTGGTTCATGTGCTTCCAGCCTAATTTTGCTGCCTGCATCCTCGCTGCAAGACAGTGATGACTTCAAAATAATATCTTAGGACACCTTTAGAACCACCCTGTGGTAATGAAACTGAAATTGAGCCTGAGTCATGCAGCGACACGTGTAAGCACATGCTTGACAAGAGTAGAATCGTGTCCCCGCCCACCAAGGAAGATCCTGAACTTCACTGGGCCTTGGCATACGCACATTGCCTAACCAGCAGGCAAGCACAGTTTGGTCTTCATCCAAGCCTTTGTATTCGGCTCACATCCTCAGCCCTCACCATAACCCTCAAGAAGCCTCACGCCTGGCATGCACTTTCTACCCAGCCTGTTGTTGCTTCTCTCCCTGCCCCGCAGAACCTGGATAGCAGCGAGATCTCCCTCACTGACGTGAGCCACTACTTCGACAGCGACCCCACCAAGATTGTGCAGGGCCTGCGCAAGGACGGCAAGGCCCCTAGCGCCTACATTGCTGACACCACCACTGCAAATGCACAGGTGAGGGAGCCGAGCAAGGGCTCTTCTCTGCATCTTGCCATGAGCACGAAGGGCTAGAAGCTAAAAGCTTCAGCTGCTTGAGCACCTATTCACGTAGTGAGGAGCAGCAACAGGTCCTGGAATTTATGGCATGACTTGACACGGTGGGTCTGGTCATGTGTTGCAGGTGCGCACCCTGGGTGAGACTGTGCGCCTGGATGCCCGCACCAAGCTCCTGAACCCCAAGTGGTACGAGGGCATGCTGAGCTCCGGCTACGAGGGCGTACGTGAGATCCAGAAGCGCTTGACCAACACCATGGGCTGGAGCGCCACTAGCGGTATGGTGGACAACTGGGTGTACGACGATGCCAACGCCACCTTCATTGAGGACGACGCCATGGCCAAGCGTCTCATGGACGCCAACCCCAACTCCTTCCGCAAGCTGGTGGCCACCTTCCTGGAGGCCAACGGCCGCGGTTACTGGGATGCCAAGCCTGAGCAGCTGGAGAAGCTGAGGCAGCTGTACACGGATGTGGAGGACAAGATTGAGGGCGTGGAGGCCTAAGTAGGAGTGTGCCAGCACGCTGAGGCCCAGACACCCTGTCTTGATAGCTTTTTGCACTTCCCAGTGCCCTGGGTGCACGAACTTGCATTGAATTGCACCTTCAGACAAGTGTTTTTTGACGCACCCTGTGCCCTTACTTGTGGAGAAGCCTCCTTTTTGGCAGTGTGTGCAGGAGTTGAGCTCCTGAGTGTCAGCAGAGAGAGAGTGAGAGATCTGTGAGCGTGTGCCTGTTGTACCCAGGGTAGCGCGGGGGAAAGGGGGGCTGCACAGCGCACGTGTACACCCTCTTTCTTCCAGTGCCCCAGCAGACTGAATTGTACTAGGAGAGAGAACTTTCTCTGTAGCTCTATGTCCCCTGTTGCTAGCCTTGCCAGCATGCTCAGCTCCCCTGCACGCTTGGTGCTTGCCCAGGGTTGAGGGAGTCGTACCTCGACATGCATTTTGTTTGTTGTACAAACTGTGTCAAACTGATTGCCTTAAAGGCCTCCCTTGCTAGCTTTTTGTTAAGCATTCTCTGCATGTACAGCCATGCTCATAAATACCTTGACAGTCGATTCTGCTTAAAATTTCTTATGTCTACACTGTAAATGTGCAGTTTATCAAAGCCAGCACAGGTGGGGAAAGGGTTTAGGTCAAAGCTGTTAAGTTACGTTGGAATGTTGTAAAGCGTTACCAGTATCACCACGCCTAGCAGGATCAAGACAGCCAGATGGATTGATTGCTGGGCACTGCCAGCCAGTAATTTCTAGCAAATAATATCTTGATGGCAGTGCCCAGCAATCAACCCATCTAGTTGACAGTCTTTAGTCTCAAAACTTAAGAAAGTTAAATTACAATGGGTTCAGACTCTCAGCCAGATGGGTTGACTAGAAAGAAAAACTATGCAAGCAGCAAAGAGCTCCTCACATCAATTAAGGAAAAGGGGCCACTTGGAAAGAAAAGCCCCGACATCAGAATAGAAGAAGGGGGGTCAGTGAGGATCAGGAGGATAGCGAGCAGACAAGCTAGCAGACCTCTCCTGATTGGTTTGAATGTGGGGAGAATGCTCAAGAGTACGTCTGGTCTGAACAAGCTTATGAGCATAGTGCACAGAATGAGCATGGAGTTTGAGAGCAAGTTGCTTTGGGTTAAAGCATTGTAAAGCCGCACTGCCGCCCAGAACCAGTTGAACTGTAGAGGCTCTAGACCACACTCGCGCATGACACACAAAGAAGGAGTAGTGTCCTTGACCATCAGAATCCTCTTGAGCACTGTCATCAGCCATTTTTGTAAAGGATTGTCCATTTCTTTGCTCTGTCGTAAGAATGGGGTGGCCCAAACCTGGCTTGCATACATACCAGCAGGGATTGCGTATGTTTTAAGGAGCCACATGCAAATGTGTAACCTGTTTGTAAGGTCGTGTTCCCGTATGAACTGTCTGATGCGGAAAGTACCAGCTGTGAATGGACATAGCGCTGGATCAGCTGCAGTATTCAAGTTGATATGTCTGCACAAACCATGCCCAGACATTTGAAGGAGTCAGTGTAGGGGAGCTGCGCCCCATCATAAAAGAGAGGGGGCAGATTGCTGGTGTAAGAGTTGAAGCACATCACCTCAGACTTTTGTGTATTGACAGCGAGACTTTCTTTGTGCATACGCTCGTAGTTTGTTCAGCATGGTCTGCATGTGGTTAGGGTCGTTGGACATGAGGCAGAGGTCATCTGCGAACAGCATGTGGGTCACCAAGAATCTGGCGTACCAGTGAGCGCACCTTTCACCCTGTCTGCAATTTTTTGTTTGTTTGTTACAAGACGCGAGCGGACACAGCAATGTCCTAAAGGCAGGCAAGGCAGAAGAGATGAAAAAGCGCTAGGAAAAAGAGAACTGCCAGAAAAGGCAACTAGCTAAAAGGTCGCCCCCAAGGTGCCGGCTACGAGGACAGCTCAGGCTAGGGCTACCAGTTGGCCCGTGGGCAGGCCGGCTCAGGCTCAGCTACCACTACGGCTAAGAGCTCGCACAAAGGAATGCAAAGAGAAGGGACCTCTTAAGGGCACCGAGACTAGGTACTAACTACAGAGGTACCCGCGCGCTAGAGCAGAACACACTCCAGGCCCCCCCCCGGCCAAGCTCGGAGGAAAGGATGACCTGGCCCTATATCACCCACAGAACTCTGTGGGCCTTGGCAGGCCGCAAAGTCCTTCAAGGCCTCTAACATGAGGGCAGGGACTTGGTCCACTACTCCTGTAGCTTGGCCTAGATCAGAGCAGCGGCGCAGTTGCTTGCTAATTAACAGCATGACCGTCAAGGCGGCCAGACAGACTGCCGCCCACACCAGGGGTGCAGCTCTGTAGCAGGGGGCTCCTCCAGCAGCCAGACATGCTTGAGCAGTAGCTCCACCCCCTGCGGGAGCTGTTTTGTACTATGATGATTGCCTGTTCAGGCCATGTGCCAGCACCAAATTGTTTGACTTGCCAGCACCAAATTCGGCGGGGCGAACAGTGCACTCCGGGGCAACCTGCGCACAGCCTGTGGGTGCCGCGCTGCGCCTGTTTCCGCGCCCAGGC
>LKMJ01003632.1_pt1 | contig 14400 bp, 15 predicted proteins | sample 643391 | NCBI WGS metagenome assembly LKMJ01 (sample SAMN04112250, study PRJNA286221) | soda lake metagenome | biome: soda lake; feature: Kulunda Steppe; material: water; isolation source: sample PL-Br10 brine of Picturesque Lake | place: Russia: Kulunda steppe | collected 2010-07
ACTGGTCGGAGCCGTCGGGCCGCTCTACGCGCAGGCGGAAGGATACGTGTTGCCCTCGACGTTCGCGTTCCAGGCGGTGGACGTGCTGGTGCTCGTCATGCTGGTGCTTGGCGGCTCGCGGACGCTTCTCGGTCCGGTCGTCGGCGCCGGCGCGATCGTCCTGCTCGACGAGTTCCTCGGCGAGATCGGTCAATGGCGCACCGCGGCCCTCGGGATCCTGCTCGTCGTCCTCTTTTTATACTTCCGGCAGGGGATCGTCCCGAAGGCCCGGGAGGCGTACGACGCGTACCGATCGACCAGTGATCCGAGCGACGTTTACGCCGACGACTGAACGACGTCGGTGAACGTCCGCGGGGACGCGACGCTTCAACGTGGACGGTGCTCGTCGTCGTCGCTTCGACGTGGACGGTGCTCGTCGTCGTCGCTTCGACGTGGGCGTGATCCGCGTCCCCAGCCTCTACATGCCGAACGGTTTTTGTCGGGGGAACGCTCAGGTTCGATCATGCTCGACTACGTGGGGCTCGAAGGCGACCTCGACCAGGAGGAGCGGCTGATACGCGACACCGCCCGTCGATTCGTCGACGAGCAGGTCCGCCCCGACATCGGCGACCATTTCGAGGCCGGGACCTTCCCGACAGATCTTATTCCGGAGATGGGCGAGCTCGGCTTTTACGCACCCAACCTCGACGGCTACGGGCTTCCGGACGTCTCCGAAACCGCCTACGGGCTGCTCATGCAGGAGCTGGAGGCGTGTGACTCGGGGCTCCGCTCGATGGCGAGCGTACAGGGCGCGCTCGTCATGTATCCGATCCACGCCTTCGGCAGCGAGGAACAGAAGGAGCGCTGGCTTCCGGCCCTCGGGGCCGGCGAGAAGGTCGGCTGTTTCGGCCTGACCGAGCCCGAACACGGCTCGAACCCGTCCGCGATGGAGACGCGTGCCGAGAAGGACGGCGACGAGTACGTCCTCGACGGCTCGAAGACGTGGATCACGAACTCCCCGATCGCCGACGTCGCCGTCGTCTGGGCCCGCGAGACCTCCGCCGAGGAGAGCCCCGTCCGTGGATTTCTCGTCGAGACCGACCGCGACGGCGTGACGACCAACGAGATCAAGGAGAAACTCTCGCTTCGCGCCTCGATCACCGGCGAGATCAGCCTGCAGAACGTCCGGATCCCCGAGGAGAATCGACTTCCCGGCGTGAGCGGGATGAAGGGCCCGCTCTCGTGTCTCACCCAGGCGCGATACGGGATCGCGTGGGGCGCGGTCGGCGCGGCCCGCGACTGCTTCGAGGAGGCTCGCGAGTACGCGCTCGACCGCGATCAGTTCGGCGGCCCGATCGCCCGATTCCAGCTCCAACAGGACAAACTCGCCGAGATGGCGACGCAGATCACGACGAGCCAGCTGCTCGCCTACCGGCTCGCCGAGCTGAAGGAGCGCGGCGACCTTCGCCCGCAACACGTCTCGATGGCGAAGCGCAACAACGTCCGGATGGCTCGCGACCAGTCGCGGATCGCCCGCGAGATGCTCGGCGGCAACGGGATCACCACCGACTACTCCCCGATGCGTCACATGGCGAACCTCGAGACGGTCTACACCTACGAGGGCACCCACGACATCCACACGCTGATCCTCGGACAGGATCTGACCGGGATCGCCGCCTACGAGTAGGCGACTCCCGGGCCGGTAACCACTTTTTGGCTGCCACTGAACCGACCACCACGTCCGTGAACCGCCTCGAGGTCAAGTGGTTCGAGACGCGAAGCGTCTCGTCATCACGGAAGACGCAGTCTTCCGACCGACCCGAGGCACTCGCCTTGCTTACCTGTAGAAGCCGGAAGGACGACTCGCCGGAAGGACGATTCGCCTACTTGCCGAGGAGACTCTCGACGAGCGCTTCCGGGTCGAACAAAGCGATGTCGTCGTAGCCCTGGCCGGTGCCCAAAAAGAGGATCGGCTTGCCGGTGACGTACGCGATGGAGATGGCGGCGCCGCCGGAGGAGTCGGCGTCCGCCTTCGTGAGAACCGTGCCGTCGATGGCTGCGGCGTCATTGAACTCCTTCGCGCGGTTGACCGCGTCCTGTCCGGCGACCGCCTCGTCCACGAAGATCGTCAGGTCCGGGGCGACGACGCGGGCGATCTTCTCCAGTTGGCTCATCAGGTCGTCGCTGGTGTGAAGCCGGCCGGCGGTGTCGCCGAGCACGACGTCGACGTCGTTGGCCTCGGCGTACTCGACGGCGTCGTAGATGACGGCCGCCGGGTCGCCGCCCTGGTCGTGTGCGATGAGTTCGCGGTCGAGACGCTCGGCGTGCTCGCGGATCTGCTCGTTGGCGCCCGCTCGATAGGTATCGCCGTTCGCCAGCACCGACGAGTAGCCGCGATCTGCGAGCCACTCGGAGAGCTTCGCGATCGAGGTCGTCTTCCCGACGCCGTTGACCCCGGTGAAGACCAACGTGACGGGCTTTTCGGCCTCGGCGATCCGTTGCTCGAAGTCGAACTGTCCGACCGCGATGACCTCGAGAAGGGCGTCGTAAAGCGCCTCCTCGACGAGTTCGCCAGTCGTTTCGACCTGCTTTCGGGACTCCCCGAGCATGTTGGCTTTCACCTCCTCGAGGATGCGCTCGGCGACGCTCATCTCCACGTCGCTTTCCAAAAGCGCCATCTCGAGGTCCCACAGAGGCTGTTCTAGATCCTCCTCCTCGATGATGATCCGTCCCGTCGCGAACGCCTTCGCGCGCTGGAAGGTGCTCGGTTCGGTGCCGTCGTCGGCAGCGTCGCCTTCGTCGTCGACGCCCTCGGCGGTCGACGGATCGGACGTCGGTTCGGATGGTGCGGTGGGTTCGGACGCGGCTTCGGCGGTGACGTCCGCGGGCTGGTCGGCGTCGGCCGCTTCCGGCCCGGGTGCGTCGGTCGCTTTCGGTCCGGATGCCTCGGCTGCTTCCGGCTCGGGCGTCCCGGCTGATTCCTCCGTTTCCTCAGGGGTCTCCTCTTCGGCCTCCTCGCCGTCGGCCGACTCCTCGACGTCCTTCCGGAAGCTGCTGAGCTTGTCTTTCAGTCCGTCGAACACGTTCGATTACCTCACTCGTCGTCCGCCTGCTCCTGCAGCTGTTGCATCTGCTGTTGTTGCATCTGCTGTTGCATCTGCTGGGCCTGCTGTTCGAGCTGGGTGCTTTCGGACTCCAGCTCGGCGACGTCCGACTGCGTCTCCTCGATCCGGTCGTCGAGCGCCTCCCGCTTCCGCCGGAGGACGTCGATTGCGTCGTCCTGCTCCTGCTCTGCGGCGTAATTCCCGCCCAGCGAGACGATGATCTCGTCGATGTCCGCGACCTCGGCGCGGACGTACGCGCCGCCGCCGAGCGGAACCTGTACCGTCGCTCCCGACTCCAGCGTCTCGATCGCTTCGATCGCCTCGTCGATGTCCGCCTGCTCCTCGCGGTAGTCGGCGATCTCCGACTCCAGGGCCTCGATCTCCTCGTCGAGCGCCTGCAGCTCCTGGGAGAGCTGCTGGAGCTGCTGTTGACCGCCACCCATCATGCGGCGACCACCTCGTCGATCTCGATCTGGGTGCGCTTTCGGTTGTGCTGGCTGCCGATCAGCGTGTAGAGCCGCTCGCGGGCGAGGTTCTCGTTTTCGGCGTCGATCTCCTTCGTGAACACCTGATCGCCGCCCCGGCTCTGGAACCGTCCACTCACCGTGTAAGTACTCATGTCTCCGAGTGTGGGAGGGACAGGGAAGTATCTTCCTAAAAGGAGACGAACCGCGTCGAACGAAAACGACCGTCGACGCGTCGTCCGCGGGGAGTGGATGGGGGCGGTCGGGGAGCCCGGGCGTCAGTCGATGAACCCGAGCGTCTCCTCGATGCGCCCGAGTTCGGGACCCGTCGTGTCCTCGCCGACGACGTAGCCCGCGTCGTTGGCGACGAGGCCGGAGCCGACGAGCGGCGCGCCGTAGTTGATCGTACCGAGGTCGGCACGGACGTCGAGCGTTTCCTCGATCGCCTGCAACTCCGGCTCGCGGGCCTTGGGATGACAGAGGACGCCCGTGTCGTTGGCGACCGCGGCCGCGCCGACCGTCCGAACGTCCGCGAGGTCGCCGCGTTGAACCGGAACCTCCAGCGTCTCGCGGACGGTCACGACCGCCTCGCGCGGGAGGTCCGGATGGACGTAGGCGCCGTAGTCGTTCGCGAGGACGACGTTGCCGGCGGCGTTGATCTCGCCGGGCAGCTCGCTCACCTCACGGTCGGCGACCTCGGCGATCCGCGTCTTCTCCCGCTCCGTCGCGCGCTCGGAGACGAGGATCCCCGCCTCGTTGCCGGTCGCGAGCGCGCCGACGGTGTTCGAGCCGCCGACGGTGGTCCCGAGGACCTCGGCGTCGAGCTCGTCGCCGAGATCGGCGGCGAAGTCGTCGTCGACGTCCGGCCGGACCAAGAGGAGGTCGTCCGCCACGCGGGCGAAGACGCCCACGTACGACGAGCCGGTGAAGGTCGCCCGTAACACGTTATTCGGCGGTCTCGGCTTCGACGACGGGCTCGCCGTCCTCGACGAATCGGGCCGCGCGGACGCGAATCTTGCTCGGCGGGTTCTGGCGCCCGTTCGCCCAGACGGCCTCGTTGATCGAGCCGTCGAGGATGACGTCCTCCTCGTCGACCGAGAAGTGTTTCCCGAGGTGTGAACGAACCTCCTTCATCGCGTAGTCGGCGCGCTGCTGGACCGGCTTCCCCTTGGCCTTCCGGAGCGGAACGGTGACGACGCGCTCCTCGAAATCACTCGTGCTCATCTATTCGTCCAGGTCGTTCCGGCGCCAGTTGCGCCGCTTGGGGTTTCGCGTGACGTTCATGTCGGTCTTCATCATGACCCATGCCGGGACGCGGGTGTTCTGGCGCTCCGCCTTCGCCAGACGCTTCTTTTTGGCCTTCGATTTGTTTCCCATAGTGGGCCGTACTTCCCGCGGGCCGCATAAAACCCCTTCCATACCGCGTCGCGCGCGGAGCCCCGTCGGCCCCGGGTCGCTGACGCGTCCCCGTGCCCGTCGATCGGGTCGCCGCACACCGCTCACCAACTCCGTTCGGCGCCCGCTCACCAACTCCGTTCGGCGATCCCCGCGTAGATCCGATGACAGCGGTCGAGGACGTCGACCGAGACGCTTTCGGTCTTCGTGTGTGCCTCGCCGGGCTCGGAGGCGCCACAGACCAGACAGGCCGTGCCGGCCTCCGCGAGCCATCCCGCGTCGGTCGCGTGGGGCTTCGTGACGTGTTCGGGCTCGTCGAGCCCCAGGGCTGCGTGCACCTCGCGGGCGGCCTCGAGCGCGGCATCCGCGAACGCGGCGTCCGTACACCCCATCGGCGGCAGGTCCTGGTCGACGGTCCACTCGACGCCGGGTACCGACTCCGCCCGGGCGAGGTCGGCCCGCTCGCCCGGCACGGTCCGTTCGTCGATGATCACGTCACAGCGCTCAGGGATCACGTTCCACGTCTCCCCGCCGTCGATGCCGGTGACGGCGACCGAGCCGGAGACGGTCTCGCCGAACACCTCCGTCTTCGGGGCGTCGAGGTCGCGGACGACGTCGACCGCGTCGCAGGCCCGATAGACCGCGTTTTCGCCCGCCTCGGGCTCGGAGGCGTGGGCGGCGACGCCCTCGGCGACGAGCGTCGAGGCGCGGCGACCCTTGTGGGCCACGACGACGTCGGTCACGCCGGGCTTCGAGTAGTTCGTCGACCCCTCGGCGATCACCGCGTGATCCGGCACGAACCCCCGCTCGATCGCGTGTCGCGCGCCCGTCCCGCCGACCTCCTCGCCGACGAAGGAGACGAAGACCAGCTCGCGCCCTTCCGGCGGCGTCGCGTCGCGGAAGGCGACCATCGCCGCGGCGACCGCGCCCTTCATGTCCGCGGACCCGCGGCCGTGGATCCGACCCTCGCGCCGCTCGACGACGTATTCGGCCGGTCCGTCCCCGCCGCCCTCACTTTCGTCGGCGGCGTCGTCATCGGCATCCGGGTCGGTGGCGTCCGCCACCCGGACCTGTCGATCGGCGGGCGGCACGACGTCGTGGTGGCCGACCAGCGCGAGCGATGTCGCGTCCGGATCGGCGACGGCGCCCTTATACGCGAGCACGCTGCCCACCTCATCGCGCTCGACGTCGGCCCCGGTCTCCTCGCGGAGCCAGCGTTCGATGTCGTCGCCGGCGGCGGTCTCGTCCTCGTGGCTCGGGATCGCGACCAGCCGCTCGGTCAGGTCGGCGATCTCCGCCCGACGGTCCGCCTCGCTTCCGTCCACGTGGTTGCTCATACGCCATGGTCGGCGGGTCGCGGATTAAAAGGGTTGGAGACGACCGCCGTCTCCGGTTTATCCGTCGTGAGGCGCTTAAAAAGGGGTCCCGCCATGCTCGTGGACGGTCGGCGTCAGCGACCGCGACGATCGCCTTCAGCGACCGCGACGATCGGTGAGACCGGCGGCCTCCATCTCCGCGACTTCCTCCTCGAGCCACTCCTTGAACCACTTCACTCGCTTGATGCGCTGGTGGGCGATGCTCTCGGCGGTGTCGGAGACGATCCGGTCGGTGTGGTCGCGCCCGCGCTGGAGCACGCGATCGACCATCTTGGCGGCGTCCATGTGCGTCCGGGACTCGTAGCCCATCCGCAACAACATTAGCGCCGCACCGTTCGCGCCGACCTTGTCGAGGATGTCGGCCTCGATCAGACAGCGACTCTCCAGCGGGACGTCCGCCGGATCGCCGGTGTAGGAGTGGTCGACGATCGCGCCACAGACCTCCTCGATGAACGACTCGGGATAGTTCGCACGGCTTCGGAGGTACTCCCGGGCGACGCGTGCGCCCGCCTCGGCGTGGACGTCCTGGTCGGCCTCCAGCTTGGAGACGTCGTGAAACAGCGCCGCCACCCGGACGACGTCGACGTCGGCGCCCTCCGCCTCGGCGATCCGCGTCGCGAGCGCGACGACGTTGAGAATGTGATTGAACCGATACTCCGCGGAGTGCCAGGGATACCATCGCATTCGACCGCCGTCCTCCTCGCTCTCGACGCTCGCCGCGAGATAGTCCCGGACGAACCGCTGCATCTCCTCGAAGTCCCGATCGCTCACGTCCGTCTCCTTAATCTCGACGCCCACGTTGACCACCTCTGGACGCGTAAAACTCGTAGCTCATTGTCGGAACGGAGGGGCGTTTCGTTCTTAGTCGTTACGACGGGTCCGCGAGCACCCGGATCTCCGTCCATAATCGGCCGGAGATCAGCCCGCAAGCGACCGAGAGCTCGGCAACGAACCGTCGGAAGCACGGAAACACGTAAGACGGCGCCGCCCGCCCCTCCGATCGTGACCGAACAGCTCCATCTCGTCGACGACGATCTGCTCCGGTTCGAGGCGACCGTCGAGCGCACCCTGGACGATCGCGTCGTCTTCGACCGGACCGCCTTCTACCCGACCGGCGGCGGACAGCCGCACGACACCGGGACGCTTCGGGTGGTCGACGGTGACGAAACCGCGGGCGACTCCTGGCGCGTCGTGGACGTCGCGAAGTCGGACACGGTCTACCACACGCTGGCGGGCGACGCCCCCGTGCCCGCGACCGGAACTCGCGTGGTCGGCGAGGTCGACGCCGAACGCCGACGAAACCATTCACGGTACCACACCGCCCAACACCTCCTCTCCGCGCTGCTGCTCGAGGAGTTCGACGCACGGACGACCGGCAACCAGCTCCACCACGACCACGCACACCTCGATGCCGCCTACGAGCGGTTCGACGATGACGACCTGGCCCGGATCGAGCGCCGCCTGAACGAGTTCGTCACCGACGGTCGCCCCGTCACCAGCTACACGATGGACCGCGCGGAGGCGGAGGCGACGCTCGATACCGACCGAACGCGGATCGACCTCCTGCCCGACTCGATCACGGAGCTCCGGATCGTCGAGGTCGGCGGGGACCCACGCCATCCGGACGAACCCTACGATCGTACCGCCTGTGCCGGAACACACGTCGACGACACCGCCGAGATCGGCGAAATCGTCGTCACCGGACGGGAGACGAAGGGTGCCGACGAGGAGCGCGTCCGGTTCGCGCTCGCCGACCACCTCGACGAGCGGGCCGACACGAACGCATGACCGAGGAGACGGAAAACGACCGCCACGACGGAACCGTCCACGATCACGACGTCCAGCGGATCATCCCTCAGGACGCGATCCCGAGCGTCGACGACCCGCAGTACGAGGAGACGTATCCGGGCGATCCGGACGACACGATGATCGTCGTCGAATCGAACTCCATCGGTTTCGGCACCGTGTTCGACTCCAAGCCCAGTTCCGAGTCGGGTCCCGACTCCGGCTCCAAGTCCGAGTTCGTCGCGAGGGCGTATCCCGTCCGGTACCTCCGTTTTCATGAGATCGTCAACGACGAACTCGGCGGCGTCCCGATCGCCGTCACATGGTGTCCGCTCTGTGCCGCCGCGGTCGTCTACGATCGGCGGCTCGATTCGGAGTCGTTCGACGGACCATGGACGCTCACCTTCGGCGTCTCCGGCAAGCTCGCCGACGACGATCTCGTGATGTATGACCGCGAGACCGAAACCGAGTGGAAACAGTCCAGCGGACGCGCCATCGCCGGCGCACTGGCGGACGAGTCGCTCACGACCGTGCCTGCATCGATGACGACCTGGGAGCGATTCGCCGGGATGCATCCCGAAGGCGACGTCCTCGCCGCGCCCGGCGGGAAAAGTGAGGCCGCGAGCTCCGGCGACGAACCGGCACCGATCGACTACGACGAGAATCCGTACCGTGCATACGTCGAGGGGGACGGCTTCGGCTTGGGCGCCCATCGTGACACCGGCAGCCGGAAGTGGGACCGTCCGGACCTCGACCCGAAGACACCGGTCTTGGGCGTCGAGGTCGACGACGACGCGCTCGCGTTTTCGCTGCCGGCGGTGGTGGAGACGGGGGACGGAGCGGGAAGCGATCCGCCGACCGGCGTCGAAACGGAGACGGTCGGCGGTCGCGACGTGGTCGTGTTCGCCGTCGACGACGAGCTCCACGCGTTTGCCCACCCCGGCTACGAGTGGCGATCCGTGCCGGGCGGATTCCGCGCGACACGGCCCGACGGCTCGGGGGCGTTATACGACGGCCGGACCGGCGAGCCGGTCGACGCGCCGGCCGCCCATACCGGCGAGGCCGGCGGTGCGACCGCCGAGCCGCTTCGTCGGCTCCCGGCGAAGCGACTCTTCGCGTTCGCCTGGCGTGACGACCACGGGGATGCCTTTTACGTATCGTAGCCTCGACGTGACCGAGCAGCCTCGACGTGACCGAGCAGCCTCGACGTGAGCGGACGTCGATGCTTGGGGGCGCCGCAGTCAGGCGTTTTGTTCGGTTTCGACGATCTCGGACTCCTCGTCGCCCGCGTCGAGCCGCTCGATGACGTCGTTGATGAGGACGACGTCGCCGACGGCGCGAACCCAGCGATAGGGGACGATGACGCCGACGTTGCGGTCGACGCGGCCCGCGAACAGCTCCGCGTTGAGCTCCGCGAGCGCGAGCCCGGTGACGGCGCGTGCGTCGAGGTCGAGGCGGACGTCCTCCACCTCGCCGACGAACACTCCGTTGTTCGAGTACACCTCACGACCGACCAGCGACGTGATCTCCTCCGGCGGACCGTTCATACTCCGTAGGGTCACGAGCGCGCGTATTAAGCGTTCGTTGTCGGCAGACGTGCGTCGGACGCCCTCGAGGTGCGAGCGGCGCGCTCCGACCGCCCGGCATCACGCCGACGAACGGAACCCGCAGAACGTTAGTTCGTCCCTGCCCTACGGGATTCCATGCGCCGTCGCCGTCTGCTGTCGATCGGTGCCGGAGCGGCCGTCGTCACGGCCGCCGGCTGTACCGACGAGGAGGAGCCGCTCATCGACGAGGAGTTGATCACCGTACGGGCGCTGCCCGAGCCGGGGGACGGCTGGTCGGCCGAGGACCCCGAACCGCTCGCGATCGACGGCTCCGAAGCCGAGGAGGGAACCGGCCGAGACTACGTCTCGCCCGACGGCGACGACTACCGAGTCGCGGTTCTGCGGTGGCCGGACCCGGAACGCGCGGAGCTCGGCGCCGCCGAGGACTACGGCGAGTGGACCCGATCGATCGCCGTCGAGGACCTCTCGTTCGCCTGCAACGGTCCGGACGGCCGGGTTGCCGAGGATCTGCTCGCCGCGTCGCCGAAGCTTGCAGACGAGGACGTGTGAGACGGCCTCACTCCGGGGCGACCAGCTCGACGGGGTGTCTCGCGGGGCTTCCGAGCAGCGCATCGAGCTGTTCGCCACAGGAGGTGCCCGCGGCGACGACGGTCCGATCCCCGTCGCCGAACTGCTCGACGAGGGGTTCGCCGACGTCCATGCTCAGCTCGTAGTAGTCCGCCTTGTAGCCGAAGGAGCCGGCCATCCCGCAACACTCCGTCTCGGAGACGAGCACGTCGTAGCCGAGTCGGTCGAGCACCGCGGTCGCGTGCTCGCCGACGCCGATCGTCCGCGCCTGACAGTGCGGGTGGTACGCGACGCCGTGCTCGGCATCGACGCCCGAGGGCGACGCCAGCGCGTCCGGATCGCTGCCGTTCTCCAGCAGCCCGTAGACGTACTCCATGACGTCGTAGCTCGCCTCGGCCAGTCGCTCGTGGGAGGCCTCGGCGAGGAAGCGTTCGTACTCCCGCCGGAAGAGCGCGAGGTCGCTCGGCTCGATGACGACCACGTCGCGGCCGGCGTCGATCTCCTCGGCTAGCCCGGAGTAGACGTCGTGGGCGGCCTCCTCGGCGGTCGCGATCATACCCTGTGAGAGCGGCGCACGCCCCGCGTCCGGGAGGTCCGGCACGCGGACGTGGACGTCGAGCGCCTCCAGCGCGCGAACCGTCGCCTTCCCGCGGTCGACGCTCGCGTAGTTCGTCGCCGTGTCGGGGTAGACGACCGCCTCGCGGGTTGCCCGCTCGGGCGGAACCGCGGCCCCGCCCCGCCGATCGAACCAGTCGACGAACGACTCGCGCGAGAAGGCCGGCAGCTCCCGGCGGCGGTCGATCCCGGCGACGCGCTCCAAAACGGCGCGTGCGGGGCCGACGCTCGCCAATCGGTTCGAGACGGGCGCCGTGCGGCTTCCCCACCTCGCGAGCGTCGCGAAGTTGCCGACGACCCGCGCGCCGAGGTCGAGCCCGGCCGGCTCCTCGTCGGGGACCAGCTCCTCGAACATCCAGTCCACCTGGCTCCGGGTCGCCTCCCCGCGATTGATCCGGTCGCGGACGACCGTGTTGATCCACGGGATGTCGATCCCGACCGGACAGGCCGGAACGCAGCGTGAACAGCCCGTACAGAGGTCGTTGAACTCGGCGGCGACGTCGAGTCCTTCGATGCCGGCCTCCCAGCCGGTGGCGATCCCGCCGGAGTAGGTCTCCCCGCCGAAGGCGTGGCCGCCCACGCTCTGGAAGTTCCCGCAAACGTTCGCGCAGGCGGAACACCGGATGCAGTAGAGCGTCTCCTTCAGGTCCGCGTCCTCGCGCATCGCCAGCCGGCCGTTGTCGATGAGCACGAGGTGGAACGCGCGGTCGGCGGAGTCATCGAGTCTCCCGTCATCCGCAAGCGGCGTGTCGTCCGCCTCGAAGTCCGGAACGGGCGAGTCGACCGGCGGCGTCAGCATCGAGAGGTAGGAGGTGACGTCCTGTCCGGTCCCCGAGCGCCCGATCAGCTCGGCGAAGGGCGCGAACTCCTCGACCGAGGGAATGAGCTTCTCGACGCCCGCGACCGCGACGTGGGTGTCCGTGGCGGTCACCGTCTTGCGGGCGTTGCCCTCGCTGGTGACGAGCATGAGCGTCCCGGAGTCGGCCGCGACGAAGTTCGCCCCGGTCATGCCGAGGTCGGCGCCCTCGATCAGCTCGCCGAGCCGCTCGCGGGCGAAGACGGTCAACTCCTCGGCCGTCTCCAGCGGCTCGTCCGGGTCGAACCGTTCGTTGAACAGCTTCGCGATCCCCGCACGCGACTTGTGGATCGCGGGCGCGACGATGTGGGAGGGTGCCTCGTCGGCGACCTGTAACACCCACTCGCCCAGATCCGTCTCGACGACGTCGACCCCGTCCGCCTCGAGCGCCTCGTTGACCTCGATCTCCTCGGAAGTCATCGACTTGGACTTCACCACGCGTTCCGCGTCGCGCTCGGCCGCGACCTCCCGAACGTAGCGGTTCGCGTCCGCGGCGTCGTCGGCGACGTAGACGGTCCCGCCGTTCGCCTCGACGCTCGTTTTCACCGCCTCGATCAGTTCCGGCAGCCGGGCGATCGCGTCCTCCTTTATTTCCCGTGCCTCCGCTTTCAGCTCCTCGTAGTCGTCGAGCCGCGCGGTCGACTCGTAGCGGCCCGCGTTGAATCCGCGGGTGTTCTCCGCGACCGCGTCGCCCTCCGTCTCCATCAGCTCGCGGATGCGGGCCGCCTTCGTCTCTCGATCGGCGACGCGCTCGCCGCCGCGTTCGGCGACTTCGCTCGCGTCGCTACTCATTCGATCCCCCCACGTCGCCCTCGGCGGTTCCGGCCGCGTCGCCCTCGGCGGTTCCGGCCGCGTCGCCCTCGGCAGTTTCGGCCGCGTCGCCCTCGGCAGTTTCGGCCGCGTCGCCCTCGGCGGGACCCGTGGCGTCCTCGGCGGGACCCGTGGCGTCCTCGGTCAGCAGGACCACGTGCACCTCCTTCGGGCCGTGGGCACCCTGGACGAGCCCGCCCATGTCGGCGGTCGCGCTCGGGCCGGTCGCGAACACGACGTCGACGTCCGCATCCCGGGCTCGGGGCCCGAGCCACGCGAACGCGTCGGCCATGTCGGGAACGACGTCCACCTCGCGCAGGACGACGACGTGGCGGTCGACGAAGAGGCTGATCGGCTCCGTCCCGGCCCGGTCCGACTCGATCGCGACGCTTCCGTACTCGGCGATCCCGATCGACGCCGCGGTGATCCCGGTGTGTGCCGCCCGCAGCTCCGCGGTCGTCGGGTCGGTCTCGATCCGGTCCGGCAGCGTCGCGTCCGGACGGTCGAGCGGAACGCCGACCGCGGGCTCTCCGGCCGCCGCGTCGACGAGCGACGCACACTCGACCGGCGCTCCCTCGCTCACGGCGACGTCGAGGGCGTCGAGCCGCTCGACGAAGGTGGACGTGGTCGTTCCTGTCATGCTTCGACCTTCGACGGTCGTTACATTACTCTTCCGCCGGATGCTCGGGGTCGTGTGACCGTGACGCTTCCCGGCAGATTCGGAGCGGTCCGTCAGCTTTTGGTCGTGCGGTCGAGAGGCCTATACATGGCAAGCCAGACGCCCGACTCCGATCCGCGGAGGGGGGGCGATTTCGACTACACCGGCGGCTCAACCGAGGAACCCGAACTGGTCGCGGCCCTCGACCGCCGGATCGACGGCGACGTGCGCTTCGACGACTACTCCCGACGGCTCTACGCGACGGACGCCTCGGCCTACGAGGTCACGCCCATCGGCGTCGTCTTCCCGAAATCCACGGCGGACGTCGCGGCCGTCCAGGCGTACTGCTTCGAGGAGGGGATCCCCGTCCTCCCGCGCGGCGGCGGGACCTCGCTGGCGGGGCAGACGGTGAACGAGGCGGTCGTCCTCGATCTCACGCGACACATGGACGCGGTCGTCTCGACCGACGCCGACGCTCGGACGGCCCGCGTGCAGGCCGGCGCGTACGTCGGTGACCTCAACGCGGCCGTCGAGCCCGACGGCCTGAAATTCGCGCCCGACCCGGCCTGGCGAGACAAGTCGGCGATCGGCGGCGCCATCGGCAACAACTCCACGGGCTCACACTCGCTCAAATACGGCAAGACCGACCATTACATCCAGGAACTCGAGGTCGTCCTCGCGGACGGCACCGTCGCCTCGTTCGGGGAGGTCGCCGTCGAGGAGCTTCGCGCATCCGCCGATCCCGAGGCGGACGAGTTGCTCCCGCGGATCCACGCCGAGGTCGTCCGGATCCTCGACGAGGAGCCGGACGCCATCGACGAGCGGTTCCCGGAGATGAAACGCAACGTCTCCGGCTACAACCTCGACCGGCTGCTCGCCGAGGCCCGCGGCGAGTACGGAGACGAGGGCGTCGTCAACCTCGGCCGGCTCATGGCCGGTAGCGAGGGGACGCTCGCGACGGTGACGGAGGCGACGGTCTCGCTCGTGGAAATTCCGACGACGAAGGCGGTCGCGCTGCTGGCCTACGAGGATCTTTTGGACGCGATGGAGGACGTCGCGCCGATCCTCGAACACGACCCGGCCGCAGTCGAGGTGATGGACGACGTGCTGCTCGGGCTCGCCGCCGACACGGCCGAGTTCGGCGAGCTGGTCGGCACGCTCCCGGAGGGAACCGACTCGGTCCTGCTGGTCGAGTTCTACGCCGAGAGCGACGCCGACGGCGA
>LKMJ01003633.1_pt1 | contig 14399 bp, 18 predicted proteins | sample 643391 | NCBI WGS metagenome assembly LKMJ01 (sample SAMN04112250, study PRJNA286221) | soda lake metagenome | biome: soda lake; feature: Kulunda Steppe; material: water; isolation source: sample PL-Br10 brine of Picturesque Lake | place: Russia: Kulunda steppe | collected 2010-07
CTCGCCGAGGCCGGACTGGACGAGATTCGGTTCCACCCGCCGCTCGAGCAGTGGGGTGACCTCCACGGAACCGAATGGGAGGACATCCTCTATATCGCCCGCGAGGAGGGACTGACACCGGCGTTCGAGATTCCGGGCATCCGCGCCGAAGAGGAGTTCCTGGAGTTCCTGGACGAAGGTGCGGCCGAGTTCTGTAACGTCAACGAATTCGAGATGAGTCAGGGCAACTTCCGACGGATGCAGGAGGAGGGGTACGACCTGAAAGAAGGACACATGAGTGCCGTCGAAGGAAGCCACGAGATACTCGACGTGATGGGCGACCACGAGAGGGTCTACTTCTGTACGTCGGTGTTCAAAGACGCCGCCCAGCACCGCAACCGGCTGAAGCGGATGGCCCAGAACGTCCGGCGGCCGTTCGACGAAGTGACCGACGACGGCACGCTCGTCTACGGCAAGACGTGGGTGAGCCCCGACCGACTGGAGGAGCTGGGTGTCCCACCCGAGTTCTACGCCATCAAGACCAACCACGTCGAACTGGCGTGGTGGCTCCTCGAGGAGATGCTCGAAGCGGGCGACATCGAGGAAGGCGAAATCGTGGAGCAGTACCCGACCGTCAACGGGACTGTCGTCGAACGGACGCCCCTTGCGTAACTCTCCAGAGGGTCTTCTCAGAGAATCGTCCGAATCTCGTCCGGCGACTCCAGCGTATACGTCGGCTCCGGGTCTGGGTCGGCGGGAACAACGTTCTCGGGAACCCACGCCGAGTACATGCCGACGTTGTTCGCACCGGCGATATCACCCTGTAGTGAGTCACCGATGTAGATGCTCGTCTCCGGCGTCGCGCCAAGAGTGGCGAGGACTGTCCGAAACGCCTCGGGGTCGGGTTTGCCCGCAACGTCGGTCTGTGGCCCGCAGACGACGACCGAGTCGAACAGATTCCCGATACCCAGACGGTCGAGTTTTGCCCGCTGTACTTCGGGGTCGCCGTAGGTGAGCAGACCGAGGTCGTCGTATCGCTCGCACGTGTACTGGAGTGCTTCTCGTGCGCCGTCACGGAACTCCACGTCTGTCTTGTCGATAACGTCGAGCGTCGTCTCGGCGAGGTTGCGATACTCCGCGTCCGTGAGGTCGTCTGTGACCGCGCGGTAGAGTTCCTCGTAGAACGCGCGGTCGGATTCGACTTCCGGGAGGTCTGCGGGGTCGATTCGCTGGACGTCCTCGACGGTAAAGGGCGGCACCATCCCGGTGCTGTCGAACAGCGTCTCGTGAATCTCCTCGTCACTCCGGGTGTTCACACAGAGCGTGGTGTCGAGGTCGAACACGACCGTCTCGATAGTGTTCATCGTTCCTGAATGTTCGTTGCAATCACAAAAATCGAAAGGGTGCGAACCCGTCGCCCGGAGAAAGCGAAACTATCAGGCCTGTCGACTCGAAACGATGCTGGCAGATGGCGCTGTTTCGCTGGTACGCGCTCCAGTTGCTGTTCGCGCCGGGGGTCGTCGTACACGAGCTTGCCCACTACCTGACCTGCAAGCTGCTCGGCGTTCCCGTCTTCGAGGTGGACCTGTTCAGTTTCGGAACGCGCGCAGGGTACGTCGAACACGCCGTGCCGCGGAGCTACACGAAGCGGCTGCTGGTCGCACTCGCACCGCTCGTCGTGAACCTGGGCGTCGGAGTTGCCGCATTCTGGGCCGGAACACAGCTCACCGGATGGTACACCGCTCTCGCGCTCTATCTCGGATTCGTCGTCATTGCTCACTCGCTGCCGAGTTCGGTCGACGCGAAGACGCTCTTCCCACGGCGCACGCTCGGCTACCTCTACCCGCTCTTTCTCCTCTCGCTGCCGCTCATCGTCGTGTTGCTGGTCGCCAACCGGTTGCGACCGTACGGTTTTCGGTTTCTCTACACGCTGGCGATTGCCGGCATGCTCTTCCTCGGATTCTACACCGAAGTGCTCCAGTTTGCGGAGCTCCAGTCAGTTGTCGCTGAGTGGCTTTCGAGCGTCGCGGGAGTCCACTGACGAGCGACCGAAGGCGTTTATTACACCGGCCGCAAACGGCCGATACCCAACAGTTTGTTGTGCCAGCTATGTACCTCTCACACCCAGTCAGACGCATGCGCGAGGACCCCGTCGAGGGTGAAGAGCTGACGGTCATCGTCCGGGTGGCCGCACAGGGGCCGGACGGTGGCGTCGGTGAGGTGACCGACGGGGCAATCGAGGCCGCTGTCGAGAAGATAGAGCAGACCGGTGCGACTGTCGAGGACGAACTCCGGTTCGGAACGCTTCGCGTGCGGCTAACACAGGAGCGAATCGCCGATATCTGCTCGATTTCGGACCTCGCCTCGATAGAGACCGACAACACGATTGGCCTCGGCGGCGACAGCGGCGAGGACGTTTGACGCGGTACCGCCGAGCACTCGAAGACGGCAACCACAGGATATGAACCTCTTTGGTGTCGCCGCCCAAAGTGTGGGTATGCGAGTTGAGTTCGACCGGAATACGTGTATCGGGATGTTCCAGTGTGTCCGCGAGTGGGACGCCTTCGAGGCCGACGAAGACGACGGCAAGGCCGACCTCGCCGACAGCGAAGAGCAGGATGATGGAGTGTTCGTCCGTGAGGTGCCCGAGGACGCAGAGCTCGACGCGAAGTTCGCGGCCCGAACCTGTCCGGTCGACGCGATCGTCGTTTACGACGACGACGGCGAGCAGCTCATCCCCTGAACCGACCGGCCGGGCAAATCTGAGGCTTTTTGTCGATGCTGGTAAAATCACCAACTATGAGTACACCAACGAAGATAGTCATCGGAACGCTCGTGCTGTCACTCGTAGTCGGTATCGCACTGGTCGTCAACGTCGGACTGACGACCTGAGTCAGCAGATTTCAAACCAAATGTTCACCGAACGAACGCTCCCCGAAGAGGTGACAGCAGTCCGGGAGCGGCACGCACCGGAGTCGCTCGTCCTCGACTGGGCGGAGAACTTCGAGACGCTTCCTTCTGCCCAGGCCGAGGAGCTTCTGCTGGTGACCGACAGCATCGACCCGGTGAGCTACCCGGGGAAGTGGCTCCCACCGGACGCGCCGGACGTTCTCACGAGGTACGCGGGGAGCGACCTGACAATCGGGATGCCCGGCGACGGGAGTGTCGTCTGGACCCGACAGACAGAGCCGCCGGTCGTCATCTGTAAACCGCGGCTGGACGAGTCTCCAGACCCCTTCGCCAACTTCCTCCTCGCGGAGGCGCTCGTCGAAGTCGGACTCGACGAACCTGAGCACTTTCTGGGCTTCTTCGAGGACGAGTATCCGCGATTCGCAGAGGTCACCTCGCCGTTACTCTCACCGGTCGAAGCGTACCAGGTGGCAGCGGCCTGTTACGACGCCTACCTCGGTCTCCAGACGCGAGAGACGTTCGCCGAGTGGGACGGCCGGCTGTTCGAGGCGTGGGTAGACGCGGGTGAGCGTCTCGAACCGCGGGTGTCGGGACTGTCACGGGAGATGGCGCGCGGGAGTACGCGGTTTGCCGACGCCGCAGAACTGGCCTGCAGCGCCGTCAAACACGGCGGGGAGCTCCCACCGCCGTTCGAGGCGCTCAACACGAGCGTCTATCTGGACTACGGAGCCGAATACGCCGTCCAGTGGGCGGAGCGAACTGTCGACGCGCTGGTCGAATAGCGAAACGGAAGTCGGTGGTTTGACACGACGGCTCACCCTGGGGCTATCCATGGGAACGGAGTACGACAAGCTCGTTCGAGACAACATCCCGTCGATTATCGAGGCGAACGACGAGACACCAGTTACTCATATCGCGGACGAAGAGGAGTACGAGCGTCGGTTACTCGACAAACTGGACGAAGAGGTCGAAGAGTACCGCGAAGGCAGGGCGGTCGAGGAACTTGCGGATGTGCTGGAGGTCGTCCACACCATCCGCAAACACCACGGGGTGTCACGGGAGGAACTCAAAGGGATTCGGGAGTCGAAGGCAGATGAACGTGGACGGTTCGACGACCGCATCGTGCTCGAGCGGGTGGAGCCATGACCCTTGCCGAGGAGTTCCTGCGTCTCCAGCGGGAGGTTGGTGTGTGGGGCGAGAAGAACTTCGGCGACCAGCCAGCGGTCAATCCTCTGCTCGGCATCGGCGAGGAGTTCGGCGAACTCACGGAACACCTGGAAGCGCACGACGACGTGGTCCGGGAAGAACTGGACGCCGTCGGTGATATGCTCGTCTACGCGGCCGCGTTCTGTTATCGCCGCAGTCTCGACGTGGAGGGAAGAGCGCTGAACGTCAGCGAAAATCGACACAAAGAGCCACTGGACGGCGTGACAGTCGCCCTCGGACGACTCCATCGGTCGGTGCTCAAACGCCGACTGGGGATTCGACTGGACGAGGATGGCGTGAGTGACGAGGCCGAGCAGCGCGCGATTGTCTCGCTGCTGTGCTCGCTGTCGGCGTTCGCAGCGGAACGAGGGTACACCCTCGAGGAGTGTATCCGGGTCGCGTGGGACGAAGAAGGGAGCAGCCGCGAATGGGACAGTACCACCGCCTCGGTTGAGTAGTTGTAAGGCTTGCTGGTCGGAGATATAGACCACGCCACTTGTACACACACCCACCGAAGCTATTTTGTACAGCCCCCTGTCGTTCTACTTGCATGTACCAGAACACCCACCTTGGCAACCGCGAGTCCGGTGTGGCTCGCGGCTGGGTTCCGCGTTAGCAGTACTGTTTCTGATCGAGTAGTCGACGCACTGAGCGAAACACTGCACAGCGACGGCTGTCGGAAGTGGTCGACGCACCGGACGTCAGCGCACGGTTCGATGGGAGGTGCCCGCGATGCGACGTAGCGAGGCGCTGCTGTTCATGAGCCGCGAGACGACCGACCACGAGAATGAGACCGTCCAGCTCACGCACCGAGCAGGACTCGCCCGCCAGCTGGGAAGCGGTCTATACGCGAAAGCCCCCGTCGGCCAGCGAATCTGTGAGAAAGTCGTCGCCCACATCGAGCGAGAGATGGACGCTATCGGCGGGCAGCAAGTCAGTCTACCCGCACTGAACGGCGACGGCATCTGGAAACAGAGCGGCCGCTGGGAGAGCTTCGAAGGGGAGATGCTCACGCTGGAGAACCGCGAGGGCAAACAGCTGTGTCTCGCACCCTCTCACGAAGAAGGGATGGTTTCGCTCGTCGACGGCGTCGTCCGGTCTTACGAGGACCTGCCCCTCCTGCTCTATCAGGTGACCGCGAAGTACCGCGACGACCACGCCCGAAACGGACTCCTTCGCACGAAGGAATTCACGATGAAAGACGCCTACAGCTTTCACGGGAGCCGGGAGCCCGAGGAGGGCGAGGGCTCCGCACGAAGGAGCGGGGAGGAACGACCCGCGAGCCGGGATTCACTCGACGAGTGGTACGAGCGAGTCAAGGCAGCGTACGTCCGCATCTTCGAGGGGCTCGGTATCGATTTCGCTATCGTATCGGCCGACAACAGCGTCATGGGCGGGTCGAACTCCGAGGAGTTCGTCGCGCTGGCCGAGACCGGGACCGTCGAACTGCGGTTCTGTACTGCCGAGCACTGCAGATTCGGCGTCACCGACGAGTCGCCCCGTGGTAACCTGTCGGCAGGCGATAGCTGTCCCGAGTGCGGGAGCAACCTCTCGGCAGGAGAGGGAATCGAAATCGGCCACGTGTTCAAGCTCGGGACGCGTTACTCCGAGGCGATGGACCTGACCGTCGACGGAGCAGACGGCACCGAGGAGAGCGTGGTGATGGGAAGCTACGGTATCGGCGTCGAGCGACTCCTTCACGTGCTCGTAGAGCAACACGCTGACGAGGACGGCTGTCGCTGGCCCGGTGAGGCATCAGTCGCACCCTTCGAGGTCGCAGTCGTTCCCCTCGAGTACGCGGGAGAGCTGCGCGAGGCAGCCGACCGTCTCTACGACGGCTGTGGCAGGGACGAGACGCTCCTGTTCGACGACGACAGCCAGACCATCGGTGAGCGCTTCGCCGAGAGCGACCTGCTGGGCGTCCCCTGGAAGGTCGTTCTCGGGAACCACTTCCGGGAGACCGGCGAGGTCGAACTGGAGTCGCGCGACGGGGAAACCCGGTACGTCGCAATCGAGGACGTGCCTGAGATAGTCGGCTGAACAGCGGGCGAATCGGTCGTTCCGCCATCTCTTTCAACGCGGTCGTCGAGATGACGTAGTATGGAAGACGGTTCAGGTCTACACACAGCTGCACAGACGGACACGACGCTAATCGGGAGCTGGCAAGTTCTCCCCCATCCGACGGCCGCCGAACTCGTGGCGAGTCTCGGCTACGACTTCGTCGGGGTCGACATGGAACACTCGCCCGCCTCCTTCGAGACGCTGGCCGACCTGCTTCGGGCGGTCGACGCCGCCGAGGGCGATACTGAGACGCTCGTTCGGGTGCAAGACGACGACCCGACGACCCTCCAGCGGACGCTCGACCTCGGCCCCGACGCTATCCTCGTCCCGATGGTCCACACTGCCGAGCAGGCCGAAGCCATCGTCGAATCGGTTCGGTATCCCCCGGAGGGGAGCCGGGGCGTCGGGCCGGGACGAACCTCGACGTACGGCCAATCACTTGGAGAGTACATCGACGCTGACGACGACGCGTTCGCGACGCATGTCCAGATCGAATCCGAGGAGGCCGTCGAGAACGCAGGCGAAATCGCTGCTGTCGACGGTATCGATGGTGTCTTCGTCGGCCCCATAGACCTCTCGATGGCGCTTGGCTGTTTCGGGGACTGGGAGGCCGAGCGGTTCACGGAGGCCGTCGACAAGGCACTGACTGCCGCCCGCGAGGAGACGGTCGCACTCGGGACGTTCGCGACGAACGAGGCGGAGCGGGAACAGCGCCTCGCGTGGGACGTCGACTATCTCGTCGCCGGGGTTGATTTAGGTCACCTCGGAAATGGGGCGGCTGCTGCACTCGAACACAGCGAGAACGTTATCGGCGAGTAGTAGTGACAGCCGGCCAGGATGCTACAGCCGGTCGAGGACTGCGTCGGCGTCGTAGTTGAGCGAAAGTTCGCGCGAGCGCCCGCGACCCTCGACGTCGGTGTAGGAGGCGTCGATGACGCCGAGCTGGTCGAGTTTGTTGATAATCTCGGAGTAGCGGGTGTAGCCGAGGTCGGTCCGGTCGTGGAACGCCTCGTAGATGTCCCCCGCCTGCTCACCTTCGTGTTCGGCGATGACAGCAAGTAGTTCCGTCTCGGAGTCCGAGAGTTCGCCGAGGCGACGCGAGAGGTGGACGTACTTCGACTTCTGGTAGGACTCCTCGACGTCCTGTACCTCGACGGTGCGACTGGCGCGCATCTCGGCGTTCAGCCCGGCACGCCGGAGCAGGTCGATACCGACACGGAGGTCGCCGCCCTGCTCGGCAGTGAGTTCGGCGACGCGGTCGAGCACCTGTACCCCGACCGCCCCCTCATGGAACCCGCGCTCGACGCGTTCTCGGAGGATTTCGGCGAGTTCAGGCTCGTCGTAGGGTGGAAAATAGATGTCTTCGGGGCGGAAGACGCTCTGGACGCGGCCGTCGAGTTCGGCCATCATATCGAGTTCGAGGTCAGAGGAGATGAGGATGACACCGATACGCGCTCCGCCCTGCTCTTCGTGGGCGCGAAGCAGCGAATAGAGGGTGTCCGAGGCCTCGGATTCGTAAAACAGGTAGTTGGCGTCGTCGAGCGCGACGACGAGCACCTCGTCCTCCTCGACGAGTTTGTCGGTCACCTGCGAGAACAGCTTCTTGAACGAGATACCCGAGGAGGGCGGTTCGTAGTCGAAAATCCCCTGAAAGAGCTGAGAGAATACCGCATACCGCGTCGAGTTGACCTGGCAGTTCACCCGGATGGCGTTGATGTTCGTCCGCGCCCGAAGCTCGTCGAAGAGGATGTGGATGGCGGTTGTCTTGCCGGTCCCCGGTGGCCCCTGTGCCATGACGTTCAGCGGGCGCGAGCCACGGACTGCTGGCTTGAGCGCGTACTTGAGGTTCTGCATCTGACTCTCGCGGTGGAGGAACGTCTCCGGAACGTAATCTATCTCGAAGACGCGCTCGTTACGAAAGACGGATTCGTCCCACGATAACATGTCCTCCTCCGGGTCGTCCGTCATTACTTTCACCGAGCTTTTCGTGACACTTAAACCCTCCCTTCACACCGGGTGAACCGGGCCAGACAGTGTTCGACTCGGGACGATGGGCAGCTAGAACTTCTCGAGGAGCGACTCGTAGAACGTCGCCTCTTCGGTGTCCTCCTCCTCAGCCAGCTTTTCGACGATGAGCTCGGGCGTCGACCGCGCGAGCTGGCCTTTCACCGGCGAACGCTCGACCTGTAGCTCCCCGTTCTCGATTCCCTCAGCTTCGATACCGTCGACAGCGAGGTCCGTCACGGCCGTCTCGCGTATCTCGCTGGCGAGGTGGGAGACGAACACCGCTGTCGCGTCCCGTTCGGCGAGGGCTTCGAGGATGCCAGCCATGATGTTGGCGCTCGCGCCAGGCTCGGTAATGCTCTCGAGTTCGTCGACCAGCACGAGCACCGGGCGGTCCTCGCTCACGCTCGTCGTCAGGTCACCGAACTCGCGAAGCGTCGACTCGAAGGCACCCGCGTCGAGGGTCCCCTGTGTCTTGGCGTGGTACTGGAGTTCGGCGATATGGCCGACACGAGCGTGCTCAGCGGGCACCGGAAGGCCCATGTGCGCGAGCGTAACGACGAGCGCGACGAGGTCGAGCATCGATGTCTTCCCGCCGCTGTTGACCCCCGAAAGAAGCGTGACGCCAGTGACCTCGTAGTCGACAGGGTCGACATCTTCGAAGGGCACATCGAGAAGGGGAGAGCGACCGCCCTCGATTGCGAACCCCTCTCCCTCAAGGTCGGGCATCGTGCAGTCGAAATCACGGGAAAATCGGGAGATTGCGAGGTCGACGTCGAGTTCGAGTGCGCGCTCGACGAGCGTCTCACAGTCCTCACGCATCCCGGCGAGGTCGTGGGCGAGTTCGTGCTTCTGTCGCGTCGCACGGCGGTCCCGGGCGGCCGTCAGCTCCGTTCGGAGGCGGCTCACCGTGTCCTCGTCGTGTTCGACCGGATACGTCGGTTCGTCGCCGAAGGCCCGACGGGCAATCGCTTCCGTATCCCGCAGGTCGAGTATCTCGATCAACGTGTCGCGAGCGCGCTCGACAGCGGCGTCATACTCGTCTGCGAGCTCCCGCTGAAGCAGAGAGTCGACGCCTGCACCGCGTTCGACAAGCGAGAGCAGGTCGGTCCCGTCGATGGTCACGTCACGCGTCTCGATGGCCTCGCGGAGGTGGTCGTTTGCCACCCGCTCGGCTTCGCTGACTGCCGCATCGATATCGTCAACAGCGTTCGTGAGTCGGTCGAGCTCATCGTCCCCGCGAACCGTACCGTCGTGGTCCAATCGTTTCAGCGCAGTTTCGAGCGTCTCGAGGTCACAGGGCACGTCGAGGTCGGCCGCCCGATGGACTCTGGCGGCAGCCTGCAGTCTGTCTCGGTTGTGGGCAAAAAAGGCAAGCGTGCGTTCTGGAACCACAGTTGCGGGCGCTTCGAGCGCGTTCGGTTCGATACGGATATCCCCCTCGAGGTCTGTCCCGGCGAAGGACTCGTCGAGGACGACGACAGTTGCATAGCCACGTGCGAGTTCCGAGAGCTTCCGGGCGTCGTCGACCAGTTCGACGCTCACCTCCGGAACGACGTCGGTGGCCCTGGCGTACGTTTCGGCGTCTTGTGTGGCGAGACAGCGGTCGCGGATGCGGAGGTCCGCTGGTTCCGTGAGCGGTTCGACCTCGGCGAGCGCGTCGAGGACCTCTCCGTTAGGGTCGCGGTCTATCGCCCGGCGAGTTCGCTCACGGACGTCCTCGATGCGGGAGTGCGAGCCACTCGGATAGAGCGTTTCGAGGCGGTGTGACGCGTAATCAGTGACGGCCCGTTCCTGTAACAGCGAGAGTGCGTCACGGTAGATGTCCTGGGCCTGCGGTGTCGCGGTGAACTCGCCAGTGTCGTCGTAGTTCGCTCTGATAGCTCCCCGAGCGATACGCGCCGCACGGCCCGGCGTGATACCAGGGGCACGGGCAAGCGCGGCGACGTCACCGCGTTCGAGCGCGTCCCCAGGGTCTTCGAGCTCCTGCAGCGAATTAGCAGTCTTCTCGCCGACGCCCGGTATCGACGTGAGTTCCATCTATCTCTCAAATTCGGGCGGGAGGTTAAAAATGTAGTTTAGCCGTGGTGGTGACAACAGTAAAGAGAGAGGTCCGGATTACAGACCCCGAGAGTCGTTTAACGACGGCTTACCAGCGAGAATCTACCGAACATCCAAATACCATGATACCGTATCACACGGTATGGAGACCTGGGCCTGGCTGCTCGCGTATCTGCTCGGGTTCGCCTTGCTCCAGCTGTACCTCTACCGGTATTTCATGAAGTCGTCGACGACAGAGACACCGGACCGGACGACTCCGGTTCCCGAAGGTGGAACCGGAACGGTAGACGTCGCAGAGAACGTCCCCGACGAGGACCTGGTGGCCTGTAGCAGTTGCGGTGCGTACAACGAGAACCACGCGATGTACACGTTTTGCCGGGAGTGTGGGGGGCGCCTCTCGTAGCGGCCCGAGAACGCTGGAGGGGGACACGTACAGAACCATACGCTGAGAAGAGATTATCAGCAGTGAGAACAAAGAGCAAACATCTATAATTCGAGGCGCTGTTGGAGAACGTATGCGAGTTTCCAGTGGCGTCCCCGGGTTCGACCAGCTCGTCGAAGGGGGACTGCTGAGCGACCGGTTGTACGTAATCAGCGGTCCACCGGGCAGCGGCAAGACGACGTTCTGTTCGCATTTCATCACACAGGGAGCGAAACAGGGCGAAGAGTGCCTGTACGTGACGATGCACGAGACCAAAGAGGAACTAATGCAGGACATGTCCGGCTTCGAGTTCGGGTTCGACCGGGCGATTCAGTCCGATTCGATTCAGTTTCTCAACCTCGTCACTGAGTCCGGGAAGCGAACGATAACGCAGTTTGGAACCGACGGTGGACTGACGAACCGACTGGTCGCGTACATCAACTCCAACAACATCGACCGCGCAGTTATCGACTCGACGATGCTGCTTCAGCATTTCTTTGCGGACGCCTCCGAGGAGATAACTGGATTTCTCTCGGCGCTGAAACAGACCGACGCGACCATCCTGCTGATTTCGGAGATGACCGACCCGACGTCGTACTCCGACGAGCACTACCTCGCACACGGCGTCATCTTCTTCCACAACTTCCTCGACTCGGGAGGGATGACGAGAGGTGTGCAGGTAATCAAGATGCGAGGAACTGCTATCGACAACGACATCCGGCAACTCTCGTTCTCGAACCAGGGACTACGGGTCCATCCCAACGAGCAGGTGCAGGGATAGTCGAGCGTGGCCAGACTATGAACACCGAACAGACCGCTGAACCGAGCGAACGTGGGGCGAACTGCGAGGACGCACTATGAGCAGATACGAACGCGCCTACGGAACGGACTGGGAGACTCTCGACGAGGACGAGGGAATGGAGCGTGCCTACGCGCTGGGCGTCGCCGCCTCGCTGGGGGAGTATCTCCCCGAAGAGCTTGAGGCAATCCGCGGAGAGATGGACAGTGCCTACCAGCGAAGTGTCATCGACCTCGCGTTCGACGAGGGCAAAAACGAGGCCCGAGAGAGAGACCCTCCGAGCGGGGAAGGTGAGAAGAGGACCGTCTGGGCTGAGCTCGTTGAAGGGGAGCCCGTTTCCGTCGACTCCGACGATGTGCCGACCGGTGGACGCCAGGGGCTCCCCGAGGCCGTCGACAAAGTCGGAGCTCTCGACCCGCCTGACCTGGACTCGACCGACGTTGTTGACTTGCCGGACTTTCTCCAGCAGGACCCCGACGAGTGAGCGGGAGACCACAGCACCCAAATCGCTGGCCAGTGAGGAGCAGGTATGGTCGTTGCCGACCTCCACGTACACACGACGAACTCCGATGGGACGCTGACACTTGAGACGTTGCCAGCAGCGGCTCGACGTGCCAACCTCGACGCCGTTGCAGTGACCGACCACGACCGCCTGCACCCCGCTCTCGACGAGGCCGTGAGCCGACTCGGCGATATCACCGTCATCCACGGAATCGAGCTCCGAGTTGACGCGGATGACTTTCGCGTCGACCTCCTCGGGTACGGTGTCAGTCCGACCGACGAACTCCGATCCCTGGTCGACCACCTGCAGACCGACCGCGTCGAACGCGCCCGCAACATCGTCAGGTCCGTCGAAGACCACACGGACGTCGAGCTATCGGTGGACTTCGAGGCGGGCATCGGTCGCCCGCACATCGCCCGCGCAGTCGAAGAAAGTGACGCGGAGTACGACTACGAGGAGGCGTTCGAACACCTGATCGGGGACGACGGCCCGTGTTTCGAACCACGAGACGTTCCGGACTTCGACACCGGGCGGGACGTCCTCGCCGACGCCTGCGGTGTCGTCGGGCTCGCACACCCGTTCAGGTATCCGGACCCCGCGAAAGCACTCGAACTCGTCGAGACGCTCGATGCAGTCGAGCGGTACTACCCCTACGGTCGCGACGTCGACGAGTCGCTACTGGACGAGACAGTCGAGCAGTACGACGTGCTCGTCACCGGCGGCAGCGATGCACACGACGAGAAACTCGGCCTCGCAGGACTCGACCAGGCGGAATTCGATCGGCTGACCGACCACCTCTAGTTCTTGGCGACGCACCACCATCGCTTTGCAGCCGCTGCTACCCATCCGCGACTACTCAGTCGTTACTACCCATCCGCGACTGCGCACCAATTATAACCTACAAAGGAAATAAGAACTCAGAGACGTGGATTTCGATCTGCCGTACGATTGCGAGACACAACTATAGTCGGGTGTCTACACCCAATTTACCATTCAATACCATTTGATACCATACTACGACATCTCCCGGAAGATTTATACTCTCCGAGGGCGTATTAGATGATAGAACAACAATGGTAGACTACACGACACCAATCACGACGACGTTCGAACTGCAGCGCAAGACGCTCGCCCAGAGCCAGCGCGCGATCGAGAGCGGCTTCGAGTTCCAGAAGGAGATGGCCAACGCGGCCATCGACACGCTCGAGCTCCAGGAGACCAGCCAGCGTCAGGCAGTCGAGTTCCTGCAGGACAGCGTCCACCGTACGCTCGATGCCGTCGAAGGCATTCCGGGCGCAGCAAGCGTAACGCATGAAGTTCGTGCAACTGTCGACGAGCAGTACGACGAGCTACTGGCCGCCCACGAGGAGGCCTTCGACACCGTCGAGAGCGAGCTCGGCGAGAGCGTCGACTCCTACAACGAGATGACCGCGGAGTACCTCGACACGCTCGACGAGCAACTCGACATGCTCCTCGACGCCCACGAGGAGTTCGAGAGCCAGTCCATCGAGGCAACCGAGCAGGTCGGTGAGCAAGTCGAAGAACTGCAGGAGCAGGTCGAGGATGTCCAGCAGCAGATTCAAGACGTCTCCGAGCAGGCCGCCGAAGCCATCGAAGCGTAAACTCGTTCCATTTTTGCGGTGCATACAGCGATTAGAAAGCACGGAGACTCGTCGCTAGTACTGCACCATTAGCCCCTCCAACGGGTACACGGTGCTGTGTGCTGTGCAAGCAGTAGTATCCGACCAGGAGGGAGTTCAAAAGCAGGGGGCGACTGCAGTCGCTCCAGGTGTGGCGTCAAAAGAACGAGTTGTTGTGTCGATAGTTATCCGAAGAGCTCGCCGAGGCCTTCGCCGGCAGCCTCGTCGTCATCGTCATCGTCGTCTTCTTCTTCGGCTTCTGCCTCTTCGGCTTCGTCGTCATCGCCAGCAGCTTCGTCAGCTGCACCGGCTGCGGCAGCGCCGCCTGCTGCGCCGGCTGCGGCGGGCACTGCGGCAGCGTCTTCGACTGCCTCGTCGATGTCGACGTCTTCGAGTGCGGCGACGAGGGCTTTGACGCGGGACTGCTCCACGTCGACGCCCGCCGCATCGAGGACGTTCGTCAGGTTTTCTTCGTTGATCTCTTCGCCCGATTCGTTCAGGATGAGTGCTGCGTAAACGTACTCCATTGTTTATCCAAACATGTTGCCGAGTGCCTCGCCTCCGTCGTCACCGTCATCATCGTCGTCTTCCTCGGTGTCTTCTTCGGCGTCGGCGTCCTCGGTATCGTCAGGTTGGTCGTCGGTCTGTTCCTCCTGTGGCGCGGCTGGTGCCTCGACGTCCTGAAGTTCCTCAGGAAGCGCCTCCGGATCGTCGATGTTGGCCGCAAGTGCTCGAACCTGGCCGTCTGCCTTGCTGACGAGGTCCGGCATGACGTCCGGATCCTCGATAGCAGCGTGCAGAGCGAGGCTCTTGGCC
>LKMJ01003635.1_pt1 | contig 14396 bp, 23 predicted proteins | sample 643391 | NCBI WGS metagenome assembly LKMJ01 (sample SAMN04112250, study PRJNA286221) | soda lake metagenome | biome: soda lake; feature: Kulunda Steppe; material: water; isolation source: sample PL-Br10 brine of Picturesque Lake | place: Russia: Kulunda steppe | collected 2010-07
ATGCTGGCAGACCGTGAGCATGTGAGTGGCTGGGGCTGGGAGGGCTATGTGCGGCACACGTCGGAGGGCAGCAATGAGGTGAGGGGCAAGGGCGGGGGGGAATGCGCAGCATGCTAGCGGGGAGTAAGGTGTTGTTACATGGCTATGTGCACTGCATGCTGTGCGGAACCTCCTGAAGATCCCTAAGGTGGGTATCACCGGGGCGTAGCACGCAGCCACGGGTGCCTGGTGTGCGGCAACATGCCTGCTCCCTGCATGCGCCCAAAAGGTGCTCCTGCATGATCTACATGTGCAGGAGGATGCTCCACAGTGTCGCTCAGTGCCTTCGTGTGCAGCAGCACGCGCCCGCACGCTGCATGCCATGCCGCGCTGCAGTGGCCGCCACAGGCCCTGCTGCAAACATGATAGGACGTGCGCACAGATAAGCCCAGCCCACAGATGAGGCTGGCAAACAGATGAGCAGATGGGCCTGGCGCACAGATGCGCCAGGCGCGCAGATGGTTCAATTAAGCGCCTGCAGGCTGTGTGCCGGGTGCGCGAGTGAGGTGGCGGTGAGTGAGGTGGCGGTGAGTCAGTGGGCCGTGCACGTGACCGCGACGTGTGCACAGGTGAGCCAGGAAGACATCGACGAGCACGTGCGCCAGCGGGAGGCGGCCAAGAGCAAGAAGGCGGCCTCCAAGATGGGCGGCTTTGGCGGGCCCGCAACGTCCTCAAGCACGCAGCCCTCATCTCAGCCCAAGGCCCCCGGCAGCCGCCAGGCTGGCAGGGTGGGCGAGCCCGTGGCACCGGCGGCGCCGGTGGGCGCGGGGGAGGGCGGCGCGGGGGCGGCAAGCGGGGAAGAGGCGCTGGCCAAGATGATGGCGCTGGTGCCCCTGTCCGAGCTGGAGAAGCAGCTGCAGGCCTACCAGCGAAAGAAGGTGGGTGGGCGCGGGAGGGGCTGCGCACATACAAATACTCACAAGCAGCTGCGATGCGCGCAGGCGGTGTGCCTGCCAGGGTGGGGGCCTCCTGTCTTTAAGGGCCAGCGTTGAGCTGCGCCAAGCCTTGGAATGCGTTAAGCAGTGGTCTGGCCTAGCCTGCTGCACATGCTGCGTCCTGGAAAGGCCAAGTTGCTGCGTGTGCTGCATCCCAGGGAGGGCCAGGCGTTGTCATTGCAGGCGTCAGGCCACTGCTTGCATGCACACACATTCTCAGGCTGGCAGCGTGCATGCGCGGCCCCAACCCCACAGCCTGCCCCTTCCGTTCATGCCCTCTGCGCCTGCAGCTGGAGCAACAAGCAGCGCGGCTGCACTACGAGGTGCTTGAGATGGCGGACACATTCGATGATGCGCTCAGCGCGCTGAGGCGGGAGAAGCTCACCCTAGAGGCCCAGATCAAGCTGTGCGAGATCAGGCAGCTGGTGCACGCGCAGGTTAGAGGCTGTTCAGTGTGTGTGTGTGTGTGTGTGTGTGTGTGTGTGTGTGTGTGTGTGTGTGTGTGCATGTGCATGCGTGAGTGTGTGTAAAAGCGCCCGTGTGCGTGCGTGCTCGTGCGTGCGTGCGTATGAGCGTGTGTATATTTGTGCGCATATGTGCGTGCGTGCATGTGTGTGCGCAAGTGTCTGTGCAGGAGGAGCTTGGCTTATGCTATGCTGCACCTGCGCCAATGGTGGCTGTTGCTGCAAGGGCCTCTGTGAGCTTTGGTGCTCCCCGCTCCGTGCCGCTGGCATCAAGGCTCTTGCACGTGGTACCTGGTAATCTGGCGGCTCTCCTGAGCCAAAGCTCCCCTCAGTATGCGACCCACTGTGTTTGCAATCCTGGATACTGCCCATGACCGCCCACGCTCTGCACTGTGGTGCTGCCCGCGTTGATGGATGCGCGCCCATGCAGGAACTTGCCCTCCTTCAAGACTTTGACAAACGCGAGGGCGTCTTCATCGAGAAGCGATCTGCTAAGATGGCTGACCGCAATGTGAGTGGCTTTGCGTACGGTTGGAACAAACAGGGTGAGGCCTTGCACACATTGAATACCGCTGCGCCAACCCCAAGGCACGTGCCTTTCTGCGTAAGGCCTGCCCCTGTAAAGGGTGCATGCACCCGCGGGCGTGGTTGATTGTGTGTGTGTGTGTGTGTGTGTGTGTGCCTAACATGGCCTTTTTCCCGCTACTGGTCATAAGGCACATGTGTCATGACAGCCTTTTGACGCATGCTGCAGCGTCTACTTGACAAGCCAGGGCATATGCCACGTGTCAGCCCCCCTCCCAGACTTGCCTTGCCTGTCCCCCCCCTGGGCCTCTGTCACACTCAGGACATTCTGGTAAAGATCAACGAGTGCAACTCCAAGCTTGACTCTAAGCGTGTGGAGATTGAGCAACTGCTGGCGCGGAGAGCTGCAGTGTCTACCGAGTTTGAAGCAACCGTGCCCGACGCTGAGCTCTTCAAGGAGCAGCTAGCAAAGATTTTCAACAGGTGCGTTCAGATGGTGCAGTCAGGTACAAGGGGGCAATGCTGTTTTCATGACGTTTAATGGCGTTTGAGAAGCCTGGTTTGCTGTGTCAGCAGGTAGCAAATGATGATGGAAACGGTGGTGACCGCATGCCGTAGAGAGAGGCCGAGGCTTGCTTTTAGGGTACTTAATGATGTTGTCTGTACATGGCCACAGGAAGATCAAGCGGAGCAAGAAAAAGGCTGGAGGAGGCCAAGGCGATGATGATGACAGTGAGGTGAGATCTGCGTGCCACAGAATTGCTTTGCTGTCAGGTGCAGCTTGCGCACAATTGGAAGGCCATAGCGAACTCTGAGGGAGGGCCTCATGAACTCTTCTTCCCAAGCCTGATTCAAGGGCTTGATGCATTGCTGCGTGAGCTCTCTTGTTTGTCTCACTTGTTGCAGGACGAAAGTGAGGACGGGGAAGAGGAGGAGGAGGAGGACGGAGATGACGATGATGATGATGAAGGGGAGGAGGCCTGTCCACCTGGATGTGACCAGAACCTGTACGAGAAAGTGGGTAGATTGCACAGGGGCACATGTGTGTTGACATGCAATGCAAATGTAATACATGAGCCATTCTTTGATGGCATGCTTGGGGCGCCCAAATGTGGTGCCATTTATGGGAGCAACTCTTTGCGGCATTGTGCGCACTAGCTTTGTGCATTTGGATGTCTATCATGCAGGTGTGTGACCTACGTGAAAAGCGGCTGGACGAGGAGGAGCTCATTGCTGATTTCACAAAGACCATTGAGGTGAGGTCTGCTTAAAAGTCGGGGCACAGCTTTAGGAAACTTCTTGAATGTTTTGGGTGCAAGTAGCCTTGCAGCTGAAAGTCAGTAGCCAGCCTTGTGCACCCGCGCTCTCTGAGCACGCTTATCTAGTCCTTATTTGCTGCATCACTGCATTGTCCTGCAGACCCTGCGCAAGGAGAAAGAGGGCTTGGTGAAGAAGCAAAAAGTACTGGAAATGGGTCTGTCTGCAATAAACCAGGTGAGGTATCTGTGTTGCAGATCAGGTGCCTGATTGCCAGGCCAAAACTAGCTCATATATTTGCAGGATTTTTTATTGCTTCTGCAGCTCACACTTGGTTATACATGTGCACATATTGTACAGAGTCATGTCTTTGGCAGGATAACTTTACCGTCTTGTGAGACTTTATTTAAATAAATCAGTACTTTTTAATTATCATATTAATATTCTATCAATATCCTATTAATATCCTATTAATAATAATAGACAATCATAAGCATTATACATTATAAAGATTATTAGCAAAAAAGGAGGGATGTGAGCATTACTAAATCAGCCTCAGCAGGCAGCTTAAAAAGCAGCTGCCTTGATGCGTGCACTGGCAGGATATCACGGAGTTCCAAAAAGAGAAGCAGAAGGCTCTCAACCAGATTGACGTGATTGTCAACTTAAAGATGCACCAGGTATGGGCGTCTTCCGAGGTTCATGTGAAGGCATGTTTGTAAGTTTGGTGACTGGAAGGCTATTCCATGGTTCCATTCCGATTCCATGGAGCCGTGCGCCCAAAGGCTCTTGCAATTGAGTGTATTGTTACAAATTTCACAATCTCATGAAATTTGTGCACTCTGCAATGTTTCTGGTATGCAATGTCGCAATGCTTGCGTGCTTGCAATACAACCCTTTCCCAACCTCACCACTTCCAAGCTCAAGCTTGCTCCTGATCACTGCTTGCCAGATTGAGTACCTGGTCGACCGCAAGCTCCCTGATGATAAATCAGCAGGCCTTGTGTTCAGCAGCAGAGAGCTGGAGCGCCTGAAGAACCGCATCCAGGTGTGTTTGTGAACGTTTGTAAATTTGCACTTGTTGTGTTGACCAGCTCATCATAACGTCTGCTATCTGTTCAAGGACCCTCTTCAAGGCGGCCCTTGTTTGATCCTCACTCAGCAATTGCATCAATTGTGAACTCTAATCCATGCAATTGTCCAAAACTTTACCCACAAATGCACTGTGTGACGGCTTTACCATTACGCAGGAGTTGGACCAAGAAAAGCTTGAACTCAAGGCTAAGCATAAGAGTCTCAAGAAAGAACATCTGCAGCTGCTCAAGGTGGGTGCCGCATACTTGCTTGACCAAGCTTTGGTCGCCAAAGTTGTTACCAAAGTCATCGTCACCGATGACTTGAGAAAAAATAACAAATTGAGAAGCACAGCTAGAGCAGGAGCCCCCAAGAAATTCTAGAAATCTGAACTGACGCCGCACCTGCTCCCTGTGCATCTCCCCATCAACCTCAGGACAAAGCAGACAAGGACCAGAGGGTGGCTGAGCTGGAGGGGCGGGCACATGATGTGCAGATGCTCAAGTTTGGCCAGGTGCGGCAGATGGTCAGGTCACCTTCAAGGGTCATCGGCATCTACCAAGCTTCCTTTTGTGCACCTCCAGCTGTTCCGGCTCCGTCACACCCAGACCTTGGTGTGTCTTGCTTTGGGGAAGCCATCTTGCCATATGCATGTCATGCACACGTGCCTGTGCCTGCCATCATCCATCTGCAGATCATCAACCTTGACCTATTGGACACTATCGGGGCCTCGCGCGGCACAGAGGAGCTGAAGCAGGAGATCAAGAAGCAGGTGCGCCCGTCTGCCACCGCACATGAGCTGCAACAATAGCTATCATAAGGCATCAGTGCTGTGCAGGTTGAGGTGGTGGGGTGGCTCTAGCGCTCAGGGAAATCATTCCTGCTTGTCGTGGCAAAAAGGGGCTTTTGACCACAACTTGGTTTTGCCAGGCCGCTGCCCATTGTGACCTGGGCCAGTAATGCTGCCTCACCATTGCAGGAGGAAGCTTACACAAAAGAGCTTGCTGAGTGGGACAAAAAGATTGCAGAGAGGACAAACGAGCTGGTGAGTTTGCCCCATTGCAGGGAGCGTGCTTACACTTTTTTTAAGCATTCGATGTGAGGCTCCTGGCAGCTCCACTCTACCAGCAGGTGTCAAGCATTGAAGCTAATTGCTATGGGCATCTGAGTGCAGGGTGGAGTATTGCAGGGGCCTGCAAGACAACCAGCTGTTGCTGACTTAACGCCTGCATGACCTGGACTGCAGATGGCGCTCACAGCCGAGAACACGCGCGCGTTGAACGCTGTAAGTGAGATGACAGCAGCGCAGCGGGGGCTGGAGGCTGGGTTGACAAAGACGCGGAAGACCATGTTCGTTGATCCAGTGCTCCAGCGCCGACAGGTTCGTACTGCTGGCTATTGCTCATACTGGGTGACCTTTAAAGCAATGCCCACGAACAGTCACATTCTCTGATATTTTGCGCCTGCTGCATATTGCCTCTTAACAAACCAGAGGGGAAGGCTTGACGTTGAGAGAATTTGCTTTTCAAGGCTTCAATCTAATTTCTGTCCTCTTACATTGCTTCTGCATTGCACATGCCTGACTTACTGCAGGAAGTAGAGGAGCGCGATTCTCTCGTGCAGCTTGTGAATGCACAAGCCACTGAGATAGAGAGGGTGAAAGCACAGATCTTGGCCCTGCGTTCTAAGCAGACAAGTGTATACACATGACACGGTAGCGCAAGGGGGTGTGCATCTTCGCAGCCCTTGCATGATCCTTTTTTATCCTGACACGCCTCATGTGAACTACCATGTAAATTTCATCACAGCTCAAACCACCCCTTTAGGCGATAGCTCGCTCTATACCCATCTTGCATGCCATGCACGGCAGCTTGAGCAAAAAGTAAGCAGCTAGAGCCTAGGAGGAATTTTCTGCTCTAGCTGTCCTGATTGGTTTGTGGCTGATCATCGTCTGTTGAAAAGTAGTCCATAATGCCTGAAATGAGATTAGGTTACATAGCTGTACCTGCCAATGTGTCTCCTTTTCCTTAATTGGTGTAGGGGGTGTTTCACCGCCTACGTAGTCCTTTTTTCTTTTCTAGTTTTTCTGCCAAACGAGGGCAGCCTAGCTGAAACCTAGAAGGCCTGCAACCTGGACCTGAACAGAAGAGGCGCAAACATGAAAAAGAAAGGAATTGTCTGAAAGCTAGAGGTTTTGGTGAAAAGCGACCGCAAGTGTGACACTTAGAGAGAGTCAAACCAGAAGGCGCTCAAAGGGCAAGCACAGGGCAAAGGATGAGACCGCTGTATATGTCTCGACTGCATATCTGGAAACACTTCTCAAAACACTCTGAAATGAGCAAATTCTGTTGTGCTTCTAAGAAAGGAGATCGAAGACAGTCTGATCAGGCAAGTCATGCAAAAGATAAGGGGCCTCCTCAGGATAGTACTGGAAGAAAGGAGGAAAAAGGACCGGATCATGATTATGAGGTAGCACGCTTTCTGCTCCAATCGTGAGGCCTTTTGAATTTGGTCTCGATTGGTACTAGAAATACATCATATTTTTCAATGCATCTGTAATCCCCAAGAACACCCGAGTAAAGTTGTTCGCAACTTTGCATTAACATTTGATTGTTTACATTTTGCTTAGATTAGGTTTCTGGAGCCCTTGGCTTTCCCATTTGTCTTTCAAGGTGAGGAAGCCAATTGGTGCTTTCTTGAGTTTGTCGTCCTCAATACATACATACATTGTTGGCTGGTTTCTTGACGATTACCAAACAGACTTGCAATGGAAGCTCAACAGCTGTTGGTCATAACATTGACAGCTGCTCCGATTTGCCCCCCCGTGCAGCCAAAGCCATGGGGATCCAAGGTCTTACTAAACTGCTTGCTGATCAAGTGGGTTTGAGTGGAGGAAGATCAGCTCAGACGCTAGTAGTCAGACTCATTTTGGGTCCCCACCTGCCGCTGCAGCGCACCACATACACGCGCGCATGCACGTGCACACATGCACTTGTTCACTTGCCTGCCGGGCACGGATGCTTTGCGGTGCTTTCCCAACTTCTAATGTAGTGATCCTGCAACTCCGCCCTTTCTCCTGGCTTTCCTTGCAACCCCAGGCTGCAGAGTGCATGAAGGAGCAGAAGTTTGAGACGTACTTCGGGCGGAAGATTGCGGTCGATGCCTCTATGCACATATACCAATTCATGGTTGTGGTAAGTGTGCTATGGTGTTCTTGACCCACGCCAATCCTCAAGTTCAGCTCACATCCTTTTTCCCTTAACCGCGTAGGCTCCCTGAACATACACAATTTTGTCAAACTTTTTCCTCTCTGACCTGCAGGTGGGACGCGTTGGTGACCAGTTGCTTACTAATGAGGCAGGAGAAATCACGAGCCACCTGCAGGTTCGGCGCAGTTCAGCCTCGTGGCTTGGTTACAGCAGCTGCAAGTCCTGCTTGCCACATGCGCACACCACATGCGCACACATACGCACACGCACCCGCACACATACGTGCACACACACATACGCACACACGCACACACACACGCACATGCGCACATACACACACCAACACAAACGCACACATGCACACGCTTGCATACACACATGCACACGCGCACACACGCACGCACACACACGCACGCATGCACGCTTACAAACCCAACCTCACGCCATGTGGGAGGCCTCTCTGTGCGTGCACTGCTGCAAGAGCAACCTTCCCATGCGTCTTGATGGGGCAGTGGCAGGGCATGCACGCAGCAGCGTGCGGCTGCCACGGGCTCACCGCCACAAGTGCAGGGTCCCTTTTGGTGGGAAATTGACCGGCGTGCATGGGCATTTGTGGCATCGACAGATGCTTGCCACAGTGGCATGCTGCTGCGCGGGGGGATGTACAAGGGGGTCCCGAGGGACATGGCCCAGCGGGGCCCGACAGGTGGTGTGAGCGCACCTATCGGACACGCGTGCGTGCGCATGCACACGCATGCAGGGGATGTTCTACCGCACGGCCCGCATGCTGGAGGCGGGCATCAAGCCTGTGTTTGTCTTTGACGGCAAGCCTCCAGAGATCAAGCGTGCCCAGCTGGACCAGCGCCTGGAGCGGTGGGCCAGGCTCCGGCCGCAGCATAGCATGCCCGCACCCACGCACTCGATCAAGGCCCTCAGCCCTGCATAAGCACAGGCATCCCTTGCCAGCAGCCTTTGCCCAACAAAGCCGTGGGCAAGACCCGCCCGGCTCTTGGCGTACTAGGACTGTGCACCACACCCCTGCCGACATGCAGAGGCCTGACGTGCACGGCCATGGAACGGCCCGTGTGGCCCACCTACAAGCACATGCTGCGCGTGCTTCAGATGCGACATCCTGCGGGGGGGCGCGTGTTGTTCTCATTGGAGCCTGCCAGCCAGGTGCCTTGCCTGCTTTGCTGGAGACGCGCCTGCCCAGCGCCGTTCATTCCTTCCTAGGGACATGCTGGTCCTGTGTATTGGGTGCAGCACCAGGGGCGTGCCAGCCCAGCACCGTGCAGACTGCCTGCAGCGTGATGGCCAGTGATGCTGGGGGTGATGCTGGGGCTCCACACAGGGGGATGGGCTCACTGCAGCAGCTGGTGGGCTGCGCTGCGCTGGTGCTGCCCTGCAGGCGCACCGATGCTGATGAGGCGCTGAAGAAGGCCCAGGAGTCTGGCAACCAGGAGGAGATCGAGAAATACAGCAAGCGATCCATCAAGGTGAGGGCAGTATGCCTGACGTGCCTGGGAGCCACCGCGTTGAGGGGCCCCTAAGCTGCCCCTTTTCAATTCTCTCACTCTCCCCTGCTCACACACGTGCGCACACACGGTCACACAATGTGTGTGCGCGCACCCACACATGCTCACGCCTGCAAGCGCGCTCACGGGACGCTCGGCGCCGCGCAGCCCTTTCACCCTGTGCGCCCATTTGCAGCTGCTGCCACCATCGCATGGCCCTGCAGGTCACCAAGCAGCACAATGAGGAGTGTAAGGAGCTGCTGCGCCTGATGGGCGTGCCCATAGTGGACGCCGCCACGGAGGCAGAGGCGCAGTGCTCCAGCATGTGCAAGGTGGGGGGCAGAGGCATGTGAGGGTGTTGCAGCGCGAGCAGGGAGGCCCAGTGTGCGTCATGCGCGCGGCCTGGCCAGAGTTATTTTGCGCCCATTTGTGCCCTTGGCATTTTGCCATGTGCCAGTCCAGGCGACCATGACGTCAGGTGCACAACGCCCACACAGTGTTGTGCACGCTCTTGTGCACACGCCAGGCAGGCGAAAAACAGGCGCTCCCAGTGCATGTGGTCCACCCGCCGCCCAGCTTGAATTGTGCATGCCGTGACCGTGTGTGCCAGCCAAGCAGAGCTGTGAATAGCCACCCCTCTCCTTCGCTCCATCCCTCTCCTTTTCTGTCTCTCTCCTTCCCCCCCCTTTTATCTCTATGTATGTAAATATGTTTATATCCATCTATCTATGTGTGTGTATATCTATCTATATCTCTCTCTCTCTCTCTCTCTCTCTCTCTCTCTTTGCGCCTTCTGCCCATGTGCCACTGTCTTTGCGTGTTACCTGGATGCTGGTGCTGATGCCGCGGCTGATGCTGCTGCCAGGCTGGCCTGGTGTTTGGCGTGGCCACGGAAGACATGGATGCCCTGACTTTCGGCACGCCCCGCCTCATCCGTCACCTCATGCACTCTGGGGTGAGTGCACGTATGCTGCTTAGTGCAGCAGCGCGTTGCCGTTCTGTGGTGTGTGCAGGCTTAGACTGGGGAGCAGGCGTGGGCCCACAGGTTGAAGGTGGTGCAAGGCAGTGTGCCTGTACGCTCGGGTGTTGGCGTGCCTTGGCATGTGTGTGAGTGCCTGTTGTGCCTGCATGTAGGTGATCATGTGCTGAGCTAGGGCCCTGCGCTTTTTGCGGGGGCTTCTTGCTGGGGAAGCTGGTGGGATGAGGTGTGGTGGGTATGCTTAAGGTGTACCTAGCACGTGTATCAAGCGTACATATGCTTGAGTGTCGAGCATAACCACTGCTCCACTTCCTGCATGCCCTATGTGCACCCCGTCCAGCATGCTGTATGCTGTGGTTGTGCTACTGGTGACGGATCCACCAAGTCTTCAAGCAGCACTTAGCCCTGTGTGGGGCCTGAATTTCCTTGCTTGGCATTGCATCCTGGGCTCGGCAATTCCTGCGTTGCGCACATGAAAGTAAGGGGGAGGGAAAGTAGCTGAATGACCGAGTGTCCAGCCTCCTAAGCAGAGGCCCATTTTTGTGTGCAGCCAAGCGCCAGGCACCCCTTGTTTTGCCAAGCCTTGCGGGGGCTGCACCTCCACTCAGCATCCATGCGCACCCCTGCCTCACTCTGTTTGATGGGACTGCTGTCTGATTGGGCGGCCTTGGCTCCTCATTGCGCATATGCCCCAAAAGGAAAGGCCACGGACCCCGCCTGAGCTGCCCCGCCCTCACGCCGCACGCGCACATGCATGCGTGCGTGCTCTCGTGCCATGTGCATGGGCGGGCGCGTGCAGGCCAACACGGTGCCCATCAACGAGTTTGACCGGTCCAAGGCGCTCGCCGCGCTGGGTTTTGATGACAGCATGTTTGTGGACTTCTGCATCCTGTGCGGCTGCGACTACGCGGGCACCATCAGGGGCATCGGCCCCATCAGGGCCCTGCAGCTCATCCAGGTGGGCGGAACGCACACACAAGGGGGACTGCGTGCTCACAGGCGGACGGCACACACAAGGTTGACTGCGTGCTCACGGGTGATCGAAACAAGGGGGACTGCGTGCTCACAGGTGAAGCAGACGGGCGCCTCCAACATCCGCCTGCTGCTTCTTGGCACCTCATGGGCCCATGCATGCAAGCAGGGCTAGTGGGCGCTGGGGTGCACAGCCAGTTGGTGGATACTGGTGCAGGCAGGGCTTGAGGGCACTTCGAAACCTGTGCTGAGCCCCAGCAAGCGGGGCAGCAGCGCCGGCCCCGCAGCAGAGGCGAGCGTGCCATCGCATGGCGTCCGTGTTGCAGTTCAATTGACATCGGGGCCGGTCCTTGAGCCGGGCCTGCTGGCAGACTGCTGGTCTTCCTGGCACGACCAGCATAGGGGAGCAGTGCGGTAAAGAGTCATCCGCGTGCGGTGCCCGGGGGAGAGCCGCGGCAAAAAGACTGCAGGACCGGTGGCTTGTGCTTGCATGAGGCTGGCCAGGGCCTTGTTGCGGGTGCACAGGCCTGCCCGTGGCGGTGGCTGCGCACCCGCAGAAGCACAAGACCATCGAGAACGTGCTGGCCTCGCTGGACCCCGCGAAGTACCCAGTGCCCGATGACTTCGAGTCGCAGTACCAGCTCGCACGCAAGTTCTTCCACACCCCAGAAGTTGTCCCCCCTGAGGTGCGCGCAAACTAGAGCCGGGAAGGCAGGGGCTGGGTGCCTGCAAGGGAGGCCCACACTGCGACCCGTGGGGGGCAGGGGTGAGGTGCAAAAGGGCCTGGCCGCTCAAAGCATCAATCTGCTATGCTGCATGTTTTGTACTGGTGCCCAGTGCCTGGAAGGGGCCTGCTGCAAGGCTGAGACTGGCGGGACTCAGCGTGCCTTTTGTTTGTTGCCCCCTGCTGGTCCGATATGGGGGTCTCCTCAAGCTGTTCCCCCTGAAGTGTCTGTACCCTTTTGCATACATGTCTGCGTGATGTGCGCGCGTGCTTGTGCACCTCGGTGCTTGCTTTTGCTGAGCGGCAAGGATCCTGAACCCTTGCACGAGGTGTAGCACCCCGTTAACAACATCAAGACGGAGCACCATCGTGGGGCTGCCTCAATCGGTGCTTCACCCACGCCCTGTGTGCACGCCGGGGCGACGCCGGCGGCGCTGGCTCACCCAGGGCGCGCGTTCCATGAGTGCTTTGAGCACAAAGGAGCGCCAAGTGCCTTGCCAAGGTGCGCGTCTGCGCCAACTCTCTGCGGCCCCTGCGCCCTTGTGGGCGTGCAGCCGTATCAACCTTCTGGCGTTGGGGCTACTTAAAAAACCGGTCAAAGAATTGGTGCACCTGCAGCCACCCTGCGCGCCTCCCACTGCGCCCCACCCTGCAGGAGCTGCCCCCCCTGAAGTGGTCAGACGTGGACGAAGAGAAGCTGGTGGAATTCCTGGTGGGGCAGAAGAATTTCAGCGAGGACCGTGTGCGCAAGACCGTGGCACGGATCAAGGCTGCAAAGGGCAAGGTACGTCGTGCATGGCGTGCCCCTGGGCCTGCCACCCGCTGCCTGCGCACTGCTGGCTGCGTGCGCCGGTCTGGAGGCGCTGATGCGCTGATGCGTGTTGTGTGTCCCTGATGAGAAAGGTCAGGGCGGCACGCATGCCCTCCTCCTCCCCTCTTTCTGCGAATCAAGCCCAGGAACTAGGCAGCGCGGCAGTGTGCAACCAGCTGTGTTCAGAGGCCATGGCAGCTGGCGGAGAGCGGCAGTGCTTCGATTGAGAAAGACGCGTTGCCAAATGGTCGCATTTTGTTCACTTTGTGTTGCCAAATGGGGACACACCCTAAAACCCTAATTGAAGCGCTGGTGAGAGGCACACCATGCTGCTTGCAGGAGCTGCTGCGCTGCTGCAGAGCGGGGGCCGCACCTCAACTCTTCCTTGCCCCTGAGTTTGCTCGCAGGCCCAGCAAGGCCGGATAGAGTCTTTCTTCAAGCCTGCGCCGAACCAGCCGCCCAAGCCTGCAGCCAAACCAGGCGACGCCTCAGGTGAGCACAGAGGGCATGGGGCAATGGTGCCTTGGGCGCGCCCCAAACAGCCTGGCAGCCGGTTTTCTTGTCCGTATGCTCATAAATCTTAGCAGGGAGGAGGCCGCACAGGGGGATGATCTGCCACAGTGTGGTGCTGGCTCTCTTGATTATACTTGTCTGCTTACCTGGCCTGCAGAAGCCCTACTCCTCCTTGTCCTAAACCTGCTGAGCTCCATTCAGCCAAAGGCATGCGTGCAGCTCCCCTTTGCTGGTGACAAGGCTGCAGTTGTTTTTAAAACCGTGCTCCTCAGCTTGCTTGCTGCCGTTTGAACGGCTTCTTTCCTGCAGGCAGCAAACGCAAACCGGAGCCGGCCAAGAAAGGACCAGTTGCAAAAAAGGGGAAGCTGGGTGGAGTTGGAGGTGGAAAGAAGAAATGAGCACAGGGTGTGGGACAGACAAGGGCCTACGCAAGTTCCAGTGCCTGTGCAAGTATTGCAGCGGGTCGCAGCAGGATGTTGGCTCTTTTCACGATGTGCTCAAGGTTTGGGTAGACTGAATGAGTATTGAATGTTAAATTGTATCATTTAGCAGTGCAATTATTAAGTGATTGTTGAGGTGTTGTCCCACATGACTCAATTGTAGAATATGCTGTGCGGAATCTGGCCATGACAGGCTGGTGTTGTGTGGTCATAATGACCACATAAGCGACTTCAATATCTTTTTACTCTCTTCCGTTTTGCTGAATGTGGTTTATGGAAGTTTGCCTCCGTGGTAACTTCACAGCTAATGTGTCACCATTTTATAAATCATGGCTGTTTATGGCCTTGAGTTCTAGTATTGATTTGCAAAGAGCATATGATCAACTTACCTTAGCGTTTTGCTGGTATGTAACCCTCGCCTCTGCGATTTGCTAATTTTGTTTACCATGAAGTGATACCAAATAGAGTAGAAAGGTAGGAAGGTCAGATAACCGCTTGCTTAATCACAAACTTATGAAGATCAGACAAAACCTGCGTCTTACATTGTTGAAAATTGGCCGAAGTGGCCAGCCTGGCTTCGAAGAAAGAGAAAGAAAAGGACATAGGCAGTGAAAACACTTCCTACATCAATCGCCTTTCTTTGTTTATGTTGGTTTTAGAATCTAAGCCTTTGATTATGTTTGCAGGCTTGATAGGCTTCTGCTAAAGTTAAGTTAAAGTAAAAGTTAATGGGTTAACCGCCAGCCAGGTCGTTAGGCTGATTAATTTGTTGCTGGTCTTTGCCAGCCAAAAAATAGTCCATAATGTCCGAAGTGAAATGGCAGAGTCTATTGTGCCGTTGAGAAAGAAAATCAAAGACAGTCTGACCAGGCAAGGCATGTGGAATATAAGGGGCCTCCATAGAAAAGGATTGGCAGAAAGGGAAGAAAAGGAAAGAGTA
>LKMJ01003636.1_pt1 | contig 14396 bp, 21 predicted proteins | sample 643391 | NCBI WGS metagenome assembly LKMJ01 (sample SAMN04112250, study PRJNA286221) | soda lake metagenome | biome: soda lake; feature: Kulunda Steppe; material: water; isolation source: sample PL-Br10 brine of Picturesque Lake | place: Russia: Kulunda steppe | collected 2010-07
CAGAAGCCACTCACCAGAGGCGCTCCGCCCCCATTTGCGCTGCCACCCCCCTCCTCTGCGCCGCCCCCGCGCCCCCCCTCGCCCTGCGGCTGCTGCTGCTCCTGCTGCTGCTGCTGCTCTGCGCCGGGCCCCCGCGCCTGCTGCCCCGCCTCCTTCAGGGGCCCTGCCCAGAAGTCCAAGCATGCCACCAGCAGCACCACGCAGCGCGTGGCCTGCTCGCGCACCGCAGCCAGGCGCGCACCCGCCTCCTGAACGGCTTTCAGGGGTGCCGTGCTTGTGCTGCGTGCATGTGGGCGGGCACACATCAGGGAGAGCTAGCACAGGCAGGTGGTTGGTGTCACGGGGTTTCATGTGCATATGTGTGTGCGTGCGTGCTTTTGGGGCATGCGGATGTGCCTGCGCTGCTGTGTGTCCACAGTGGCGGAGGCGGTACGCTGCAGTCAACGGTTGCGCAGCAGGCGCACAAAACGCGTGTCACTAGCGCAAGCTTCACAGAGCTTCTGCGATCAAGTCTTTCTCCCTCGCCCCATTTTTTCTACTGTGCCTTTTATGTATGCCATTCATTGATTGCCACTGTGCCTTGCACATGCCATTTGCTGATCACATTGTGGCTGCTGTCCGCCACAGTCTCCAGCATGCGACAAGGGCCCTGCAGCTCATCCGCACAGGCCTTGGCGTCCATTGCACATGCCTTGGTTTCCATCGCGCATGCTTTTGTGGGTCACACACAAGCCTCAGTGCATCACATACGCATGCCCCTGTGCAAGAGCCGCAGGCCTGCGTTCGTCACAGGCTGCGCCGCACGCTATGCCACTGCCCGACGCGCCAGCGGGACGCAGGGGCGTGGCAAGACCATATATGCTATCATGGGACGCGTCTCGGGTGGGGTTGGGTCAGGGGTCAGGGCCACAAGGCAGCACGGGCAGAGACATATGTCCACTGGCAGCGCATGGTGCTTAACGGGAGAACATTTGCTGCTGAAAAGGTGCCTGAACAGGCAATCATAGCACAAAACATATGCTGCAGTGATGCCTGGGTCTTGCCTGCCAGCACCCAAGCCCACTCTCAAACCTGCAGGAGCAAGGGCTAGCGCGCTCGCTTGCGCAGCCATCCCCGTGCGCCCGTCCTGCTCTGGCTGTGACGCGTGGCATATGCTGCGAGAAGCTCAATGGGGTCGTGCTTGCAGGGTCCAGTGCAGGATTGGATAGGAAAAAAGGAACCCAGTTAAGGCGTGCCTGATGCTTAACGGGTGGGAGCCAGGAAGCACCTGCTGCTTTACCATGCTACCGTGCACGCATGCTCACCGGCACTTGAGGCTGGCGCAACGCAATGCGCTGCTGTCGGGTGTGTGCTCGAATGGTACAGAGGGCAGTACCCGTGTGGCTCTCCACCCACCTGCTGCTGTTGAGCATGCCTGGGCGGTCCATGAGGTCGGCAGTGTCTGTGCGCTGGGACAGCCAGCCCAGCGCCTGCATGCCACAAATGCAACGCGGCATGCACACGCGTGCGCTCGAGTGCGGGGCATGCAGTGCGGCATGCACACGCGTGTGTTCGAGTGCGGGGCATGCGACACGGCACGTGCAGGCGTGCACATGTGGGAATGCTTGAGGGGTGGAAGGCGAAGGGCAGCAGGCTGTGCTGCGCTGTGCCCATGGGTGAGTCAGGGTGCGTGGAGAGCCATGAGCAGGCACCAAGCACGGCCGCGGCTGCGCAGCTTCAGCAGCATACTTCACGGGCGTCCCTGAGCACCTCCACCCTAAAGACTGTGCATGCTTCACAGGCGTCCCTAAGCACCCCAACATTTAAGACTGGGTACATCTCATGAGCGTCCCTGAGCACCTCTACAACAAAGACTGCGCATGCGCCTGTGTGCCTCGGCGCAAAGAGTTCCCCAGAACCGAGACACATGGAACCATAGGGCTGCAGCCCCCAGCATGAACCCCTTGGGAGGCATGCGCTGCCACTGTCACTTGTATCACAATCATATGTATCGTCTCATATGTAACGCACGTGCACACACACAACACCATGGAACACCATGGCATTCCTCCTGTCAGACATGCGGTTCGCGCCAACCCCGTCATGCAGTCCACAGTGTCAGTGCGCCATCACAGGTATGAATGAGGTCCAACTTCAAGCAGCGGAAGCTGGGCAAGAGAATGTCAGCTGCAAGCTACCTAACATAGCTAGCAAAAGCACTCCAGTGCCCTCATGAACTTCCCCGCATGCACAAGTTGGTGGAGTGCATGCGTGCTTGCACCCACTCCCGCCACCCCCTAGGACACACGCACGCACAAACACACACGCCACACATCACATCATGGCACAGCAAAGCGCAGCACAGCACGCTCGCACCTGCACAGTGCGCTCCAGCAGGGCCGGTGCGTGTGGGTCGCAGTCGTAGTTCACAAACAGGTCCGCCACCATCTGCGGCTCGCCAAACAGCTGCCGCAAGCTGCTCAGCACCACATACAGCGTGTGCAGGTCGGTTTGCTCCGCATCCATGGCATCCGACGCACCCCCTAACATCGGGGCCGCCGGTGGCGGCGGCGGCATGGGAGGCTGGTCCGCGCCCGCCTGACCCTCCTGCCCAGCCGGGCCTGCCTGCTCTCCTGCTTGCTGCTCCTGCTGCTGTTGCTGCCGTTGCTGCTGTGCGCGGGCGCCTTGCTCCAGGGGGCGCAACACAAACAGCGGGTAGAAGGCGCCCAGCTCCGCACGCAGGCCTCGGCGCAGCTTGGGCTGCAGCCGAAAGGCGGGGGGCAGCGGGTGGTTGGGGCAGCAAGCGCAACGTGGCTGTGTGCACATGAGCTGTCTGTGTGCGTGTGTGTGTGTGTGTGTGTGCGTGCGCGTTTGTGTATGTCACACATATTTTATGTGTGTGTGTGCGTGGGTGCGCGTGCGTATGTATGTGCATGCGCAGAAACCTGCACCTCAGAAGGTTCCAGCGCTGGCCATCACGCTTGCGTCCACGAGCAGCAATCGGTGCAAGCACGCAGGAATAGCGGGCAGGCATCCAATGCTTGGCCCAGCCATTAAGCCAAGGACCGCCCAATACCGCCACATAAACACGATTTAAAACCAAGCGCGCACACCCGTCTTCTGCACGCACGCGTGCTGACAGGTAAGAACAGGGCATGTGCACATGCGCGTGTACAACACGTACACATGTGTACAAGAAAAGTGCGCGCACACGCACCTGCATCATGATGGCCATGAGCAGCTTAACGGCCAGCTGGAACGCGGCCGCGTCGCTCGTGGTGCAGTTGCGCAGCAGCGTGATGCACAGAGGCTGGCGCAGGTACAGCGTGAACACAGAGCGCACGTTCTCCCAGCGGTGCTGCGGATTGTGCAGTACCTTGACCAGCAGCTCCAGCGCCAGCAGCTTGCCCTGCGCGCACGCCACACACCACATGCAGCAGCAGCATACTGCGTGACTGACGCGGCCTCAACGCGAAAGGGCAGAGCCCTTGGAAGAGCTTCAGCACAGCCTGTGTGTGTGTGTGTGTGTGTGTGTGTGTGGCGTAATGAAAGGGCGGTGCAAGCAGGTGTTGCGCCGGGGGACGCGCTGCACTCATGCTGCTGGGGCATGCACTGCGCATGCGACTTTCCGGCAGGCCGCATGCGGGGTCATGCACGCCACACCAACGGGAGATGCATGGTGCACATTGGTGCACACAGCAGGGGGGAAGTTGTGCTGGCAGCAGGTCAGCAGGGCTCTAAGGCATATAGACACACACACAAGCCTGTCTCAACGCGGGGCTATCAGCAACAGGCCCCCACCCCATGAAAGCGTGGGCGTTCCTTTAATCTCTGGCTGGCAGGCGTGCAGACTTTCTTAGGCAGGCAGGCAGGCAGGCAGCTGCATCCCATGATGAGCCCACATGCCTGGTGGAGGTATGTCTCGGCCCCAGTGACCCCTGCCTCCCTGGATGCCAGCTTGCAAAATGCTGTCAGCACCAGCAGCACGTCTCGCTCAGCCACGCTGAGCTGCGCGACGGAGGGTAGAGGCTGCTGCAGCGCCCCCCCAATTGTGAAGGCCTGGGCAGGAGGGCGGGAGGGCACTGTGATGGGAGCAGGGGGTGCGGCGCGCGCAGCGAGCTCAGTGCTAGGGGCGGGCGCGCGTGGAGGCGCTGTTGGGGATGTGGGGTGGGGCATGGCATGGCCATTTGCAGCATGGGTTGAGGGTGAGAAGGGCAGCTCTGGCTGCACATCATGCTCGCGCGAGCTCGTGGCTGCGCCCAGCTGCACGCCCAAGTGTTGCGCACCGCCTGTGGGTGCTGCGGCGCCGCCGATGGCCGCTTCCAGGCCGCGCAGGTCTTGCTGCTCCGCGAGGCTCGCAAACTGAGCCATGCGCGCATTGTTGGCGTCCCTATCATCTGCAGAGCTGTCTTGTGCTGCGGATCCCTCGCTCAGCTGGCCTGCAGATCCTGCTGCGTCTTCCTCTGGCAGCGTCTCCAAGTGCGTATGGTGGTGCAGGGAGGGTGCACCCATCTCCTTGTGGTGGTGCCAAGCACTGAGGGATGTGGCAGCTGGAGGCGAGGTGGCGGCAAGCTCAGCAGCGGAGCTGCTGCTGCTACTGCTGTGGGCTGCGTCCGCAGCAGGGGCCCCTACGCGCGGGTTCCCGCCCATGCCGTTGCTGCTGGCCCCCCCATCTGCATGATCAGACACCCGCCTGCTGCCTTGCTGGCTATATCCCACGCTGTGGGCGTGGAAGACGGTGACCCGCTTGGCCACGGTGTTGAGCATCTGCAGTAGGGCGTTGCAGGCTGTGCGCTTGATGTTCTCGTCCGTGCTGCTCAGCGCCAGGTTGAAAACCGTGCGCACGGCCGACATCAGACTATCGCCGTGTACCACGAAGTGCTCGGCGGTGGTGAAGGTCAGGAGTGCCCGGATGATAGACAGCTGCAGGGCAGGTTGGGCCGAGCTGTTGCTCCCCGGACTAGAGCTGCCCACCAGCGCCTGCTGCTCCCCACACTTGATGACCAGCCTGATAACCCGCGCCACCACATCTGCGTCGTCCTCGATCAGCCCATCGCCCTCGCCTGAGGCGTTGCTCTCGCCTTGCAACCACGCATGCGCGACCAGCTTGTGCAAGCAGCCCAGTGCAGCTTCCACCACCCTAGCGTTGCTGCTGGCGCAGGCCAGCTGCAGAGGGGGCAGCACAGCCAGTCCCAGGGTATTAGGGGCTGCAGGGGCTGCCTCCGCTGCGCTGCCCACGTCCTGGCTCGCCAAAAAGTGCTGGCACGCCTCGCGCAACTCCCTGGCTTCCTTTGATCTGCCCCACTCCACCTCCTTGGCGATGCTGCTGATGGCACGCCTCACAAAAATATCATAAGCAGCCATGGAGGACGAGGCAGCCACAGTTGCTGCGGCCATTTGAACTCCCCAACTCCCCCGCCACTCTGATCTATCCCACTATATTCAGGGGTAGGGCAATCTTGCAGCCTCCACGCATGGTGATGATGGATGAGCGGCCCATATGTATTGTCCTCTTTTCACAAAGAATTCAGTGTTGCGTGCACTTTGGCACAATGAACCTGGATACTTGGCATGTGTCTTTATCTACTAATTCACAGTCAGTCAAACCTTATTGTAAATTTTGGAATAATGATTGCTAGGGAAAAGATATACAAATAAGTACCTCTCATGAGGTAACTCATTCAAGCAGGGTGCTGAGGGTGGCGGTGCAGAGGCGCGCAAGTGCAGATGCCCGCCGCTTCCAACCAGCCGCGCACAAAATTCAAGTAAGAAAAGGGGCAGGAAAGGGTAGAGGAACTGTCAGTGATGACCCCTCCCTAATTGCTATGTTCAGCTTCCTCTGGGCAGGAAAAACATAAGATGACTTTCCCTCTCTTCACCTCAGCGCGGAGCCGCAAGCCCTGCAACAGCTGTCTTGTCTCCCTGCACACCCTGCAGGACACCCGAAGGAAGATACACCTTGGTGGCTGAGAGCCAGCCCCTGCATCCGTTTTACTTCCTTGTGAGTCTGACACAGGCCCGAGCATCGTGCTCCTCCATGTCCGCTGAGGGAAGCCTGTGCTCCAACATGTAGTATCTCATTCGTTCCTGCCACCTGTTTCCCTGCTTGTGGTTTTCATACATACAGCTTCTCACCCCAAGTTTGTTCAACCTATCAAACACGCTGTCCGTCTCACTCACTGTCCGGCAGAAGCAAAGCCGCCTGACCCTGGCCGAAATCAGGGCGAATTCTAGAGAGGACGGATTGTGAGTGGGCCTGCTTCGAACATTGCAGCGACCTTGTTTTCTTGATTTGTGCATCTCGGTTCCACATCAGCATCCTCACCCAGCGCCTGCAACCTGCCCTTCCTTTCAGGTATGTACTGTACAGTGTTGGAGACGGGTTCCTGCACGTTGCTTACTACAATGCCACTCACAAGGTGAGAGCCGCACGTACTGCATATACCAGGGCATCAACACGCACATCCGTGTTCACTTCCGTCAATTTATGCTGCTAATTGTGTATGCTCCTAATTGAGTCTCAAAAGAAGTGCATGGTCTGACAAGTAGTGCATCAGACATGTGTGCTACTGAAATTCTCATCCTCGTTCAGGAACCCCTGCGCTCCCTAACGCTGGGTGGGCAAAACACACGGGGCATCGTCTCAATATCCTGCCACGACTTCTTGCCTGGTGCCAAGGATGGAGTGGACACCTTGGTGGGAATGACAGATGGGCAAGGTTGGTGCTTGGCTGGTTGTTGGGCTGGGGCCCGCATCAGGTTTGGGCTTGGACTCAAGACTCTTTGAGGCATTGCACATGGGGAAGTTCCAGGGAAGGAGCCCTGCAATCCTTTGTTTTGTCTCTTATAGGTGAAGCAGCTTCTACAACTGGCCTAGGCTAAAGCGGCCATGGGATGCTATTGGGATGTGCTGGCAAGAATCCGTTCCAAGCTTTTGCATGGGCCCTTGGCTGCATGTGACATGCAGATTCACCTGCTGCTGCTGCTTTTGCAATAGCCTTGACTTATAGTGTGTGTAGAGCAAGAGCCCCTTCGCTCTGGTCTTGACCTAGCAGTCACTTACTGGACGAGATTTGTAGCGGGTCATTAGGTCTACTGCCTCATTCCGCGGGGTCCTGTTCAGGAGTCACCTGCGGCCACCTCGATCATGAGATCATACAGGCTAGCCCTGACATGTTGTTCTTCCACAACAAAGAATAGGTCTTTGTGGACCCTCTCAATGGCAATTACCAGAAGAGGGACATCACTCAGACCAGGGTGAAGACGAAGTGACATGGGCTCATTCTGGCTCTTGCCACAAGCACACGCCGCGAGGGCGCCCCCGGCGCAGGTCAACGGTGCCCCTGCCCCTTCCCGCATCCTCCAGCCGGCCCTGAGCTGGTGCACATGCGCAGCATGCCTGCCGTGCCTGCGTCCCTCCAGACCTGCCCGCTCCAGACATTGTGTTGGCAGCGATTCATAAGGTGCAGCCTGGCTGGTACGCGCGCAGTGTTCCTGCTGTCCCTACGCACACAGCTCCAGGCGACCACAGGCAGCAAGCCCGCCGTTGCGGCCGCGCTGCTACCGGACCCCGCTGTCGAAGGCACACGGTGCTGTGGGGCGCTGTGGCTGCCACACACCAATGGCCATTTCATCGCCGCCTACACCGGTGGCACGATCAATGTATACAAGAAGGTGGGTCAGCGCGCCGCCGCCTTGGGGGCTGTGCGGGGCAGCTTGGGTACCTCCTGTACTTGAATCCATGAGTGCGGGGAACACTGCTTGTTTACCTGGCCGTGCAGACCTGGAACTAGAGTTATGGAGAGGCTGTGCTCAACGCAGCACCAATAGGTGGCTCCAAGTGTTTGAAGCAGAGCAGAGCAGGGGCAGGCGCAGCCAGCCTGGCAGCCTCGGTGTCCCAACTGTGGGACTCTGCTCTGCATCGATGCGCGTTGCATGCCAGTGCTCATGTGTGTGCAGGGTTTGCATGGGCCGTTGGCACTGCGCACCATATGCTTGTGCGTGCCAGGGCCCAGGTGCATGACAGACCCAGGCATGTGCCGTGCGTCCTGTGCATGCCAAGTGCGCTGCACATTTGCACTCGGACAAACAAACAGGAGGATGCTCTAGGGGGTGATGCAGGTGGTGGGCAGCATGCCATCGACCAGCTGTGCTCCACGGTTTTGGGTGCGCGAACACGCAGCCTTAAACGCTGCACATACGCATACCATCATGAGCTGCCAGTGCTGCCAGCACCTGCATATCACCTGCAGCCTTCCCAGGTGCTCGACTCCGATTCACGACTTAGCAAACACACGCAGACACACAGACATGCGCGCGCGCTCAGGTGTCAACACATGGGCGCTCATGTGCAGCACATGGACATCCAGACACGCACATAAGCGCATGCATGCGCGCACATGCATGCGCACACGCGCACACACACATATGCACTGTGTATCACACACAAGCGCTCACGCGCGTACTGTGCTCGCAGAGCGCCGTTGTGCACGAGGGGGGCAGCAAGTTTTCGCTGTCCCTCACCTCCAGCAGCAGCAAGCCCCCACAGCCCACTGCTGTTATCAGTGTGCCTGGGGGGGGCATCAACGACGTGGCTGTGTGCCCATCGCCCTCAGGATTCATCGCAGGTGAGAGGTGTCCCAAGCTTGGTTGTCCAGGCACGAGCTCCCTCAATGCAGGGCTGATCAAGCGCGGGGCACCAGTGGTGCATCAGGCAGGTTGTCCAGGGGCAGGCTCGCTCAATGCGTACCTGTGTGTGCGCGCGCGCGTTGTGTATACAAGCACGTGAGTGGTGTGATCATCACACATGCACTCGGAATGACAGGCAGCCAGGTGCTGACAACCTCCCAAGGCCTGTGCGCAACATTTGACAAGTTGAACCATACATGCGGTGGATGCGCCGTGGATGTGAAATAGATGCAAACCTGCGGTGGCATTTGTGACAGAGCCCACTCAATTGCCTGGGGCAGAGTACGTGCATGCATAAGTAACCCCTTCCCCACAGATACAAGCGCTCACTCTCGCTTGCATGCTTTGTGCTCGGCGCTGCATGCCACAGCTGCGTGCCGCGACGGAGCGGTTCGGATCATGATGGCGGGCTCAGGCCAGGTGGTGGGCGGCTTCCACAGCTACTATGGGGCCATGTTGTGCTGCAGCTTCAGCCACGATGGCAGGTGCGTCTTGGTGCTGCGCAGCTTGCTTGGAGCAGCAGCAGCAGCAGCAGCAGCAGCAGCAGCACATGCCTGACACGACTGCAGGATCGCAGCTCTGCGGCTGTCATACAGCTCTGCCTTTTGAGGCCCCCCAGACAGCTGCCTGTAGCTGTTGCTGTGATGCACATGCGCGCATGGCTGTGGCAGAAGCAGCCTGCCTGGCCGCTAGCCCAGGCACATCTGCTCAGGGAAGGGGCAGAGCCTTTTGTTGAGTGAGTCCCTGCATCCACTGCTCGCGCAGGTACCTTGCAGCGGGTGGCGAGGACGACCTGGTGGGCGTCTACAGGTGCGTGTGTGGCTGAGTCTCCACCCCTGCACTGCACTGCCATTAGCGATGCATGCTTGCCTGGGCGCATGTGTGCCAGCATGCACGCCAGGAGGTCTGTGCCAGCATGCATGTCACCATAGGTTTGGTGACCCCTTACATACCAGAGGTCCAAACCAGCACCCTTGTTGGTGGGCTGGTGCTAGCATTGATGCCAGCATGCACTCCAGAGAAGCTGTGCTCGAGTGCGTACCGGTTGACGGCACGCACCTGGTGCAGCTTCAAGCCATTCAGATCTGGGGTAGCTGAGCATGCAAGGGAGGCAGAAGCGCTGCCTGCCTTGCACGCCTCCAGCCTTGGCTGCCCAGCAGCACCATGCGGTGTTGTGAGAAGGTCGCCTGTGTGAGCATGTGCGCGCGCACTCGCATGCGCGTGCGTCCGCTCCTGTGCGCGCCCACCCAGTGCGTGCCAGCCCCTACACGTACCTGCTTCGCTGGCTGGGTTCTTCGCATCTGCCTGCCAGCTTGGTGGGGACCTTGTGCCGGCCCCTGTCACGATGTGCTGGGCTGTTCCCTGGGGCATGATGCAGTCTCGCACAGACCTTCCAGCCAGCAACATGTGTTGGAAAGGCACACCAGCAGCATTGCCGCCCGCCCAGCACCTCGCCGCGTGCCGCGTTGCCGCGCGCCCCACCTCTGCCACGCATGCCTTTGCCGCCGCCGCAGCAGCCCCACAACCAATCACGACCCTGCATGCTCCATAGCTGCTGCGCATCTGCCGTGGCCGTGGCTGCCTGCAGTATGGCCGAGCGCGTGCCGGTGGCCCACTGCCAAGGACACCAGAGCTGGGTCTCGCGTGTGCGCTTTGATCCGTGGCTCCAGGTACGTGGAGTGCATGCACGGGCGCCCTTTGCTTGTCCAGCTTGCGCCCTGGCTGGTGGCACGCCCCTGACGCCGCGTCGTGTCAGGTGCAGCACCGCACACACCTATGTGTGTGCTCTGTTTGCACACACTCTGAAAAGGGAATGCAAACAAAGTGAGCACCTGGGAGGGTCGCTGCCTTAATAGCTGGGGGGCTTGTGAGCACCCTTGCAGCCAATCTTGCGAAGAGGCCAAGCAGTTTCTCCTTCTTTTTCCCCCACATGCTTCGTGCGTGCGCCGGCTGACTCCTGACCCGTAATTGTGTCGCGAAAGTCTGGAATGCATTCAGTCTGCTTGGCCAGTGCAAATGGTGGTGCAGTATGCTGCCATTTCCACTAACTCTGCATGAGCCACACCATGCATACAGAGTGGTGTGACGGCAGGCCTCTGCGTGTGCACTTGCAGCTAGCCACCCCGAGCGGAAGCGCTGTCCCTGGCGGCCATGCTGGCCACGCCTCAGCTGCGGGGGGTGGGCAAATATACCGCGTGGCGTCTGTAGGCCAGGTGAGATGGCCGGCCCTCGCTGCCAGGCCCTGCTGCGTTGCCAGGCCCTCGCTGCCAGGCCCTGCTGCATTGCCTTGGCCTTGCCTGGCGCCTGAGTGTGAGGCCGTGCGCGTGGGACGCGCAGAACGGCGCCCAGTCAGGCTCAGATGTGCTGCTGTGGGCTTGCCTTGCAGGATGCTCGGCTGTGCGTGTGGGACGTACAGATGGCACCCTGTCAGGCTCAGACGTGCTGCTGTGGGCTTGCCTTGCAGGATGCTCGGCTGTGCGTGTACAACGCGCAGAATGGCACCCTGTCAGGCCCAGACGTGCTGCTGTGGGCTTGCCTTGCAGGATGCTCGGCTGTGCGTGTGGGACGTACAGATGGTGCCCAGTGAGGGGGAGGTGCTGGCCACGCCTGTGGCTGGCACGGGAATGCGCAAGTCTGCCAGCATGCAGAAGCTTGAGATGGGCCGCAAGGCCAGTGGCGACCTGCTGCTCATGGTGCAGCAACAGGTGCGGGTCTCTGCAGCACTCATGCGTTTGGGCGCTTTGTAGGGTGGGCGTTGTGCTTTTTGGGAGAGGGCCAAACACGGCTGCTCACGGTGTGCGCTGGCGCACAAGCATGCGTGTGTGTGCCTGCGCTGCGTTTCTGTTTTGAGGCATTGCTGCTAATGTGTGCATGTAACACATCGGACATGGAGGTGACCTAGCAGCAGCCCGGTGTCGCAGTGTGCCGCGATGGATGTGTGCTTTGTCGCGTGCCATATGCATGTGCTGCACCCCTACGGCAGCCAACGTTTGCCCCATGCTCAGGTTAGCTCCTGCTGCTGCACTCCAGCCAAATGGCCTGGCACTGTTTGCAGAAGTACAGTCGTGTGCGTGATTTGCACGGAGCCCGTTGGCCAGGAACTGTGTCCTGCAGAAGCACAGTTGCGTGAGTGTCGCATGGAAACAGTCGTGTACGCGTGTGTTGCACGGAACGCAGCCCGTGATCCCGGCCACGGCGCCCTCGCACCAACGCAAGCCCTCCGCATCTGCCAGCAAATCTTCAACCAACAAGGGTGTGGTGCCCCCTCTGCCATTCATCGAGATGAACATCGTTCTGCCCATCTGTGAGCACAGGTGCGTGCCCCATGCATGCACAAGCATCCAAGCAGTGCTGCATGCAAGCGCTGTGACGTGCTAGCTGTGCAAGCCGCAGCCGTGCCTGGTTCTGCCGAGTCAGTTCTGCCATGGAAGGGAATTGGCTGCATACATGTTGGAACAAGTTACATGATGCTGTCCCGAATCTCGTGCCATGGCTGTGTGGGTCTACAATTTTGAGCTGCAGGGGTTGAAGCTATTCTGGACCTTGTGAAATACTGACCATGCATTTCCCTGTGTAGTAGGGGGGGGGGGGAGCTGATGCCTTTAACGCTAACTGCTACTAGACTGCACCTTGTGCTGCTTGCCAAAACCAAGCCGCCATTGGCCCAAAATGTTTGAACAATGCCATGCAGGCTGCATGTAGAGCCTATTTCGGATGTACAGTTCACAGAGCGGCTCGTCTTGACAGCTGATCAGAGTGGTCAGATCAGGACATGGGCTCGGCCACCAAAGGATGAGCTCTTGCGCAGGAGTGTTGGCTCCCAGAGTATGGTGGACCACTAGTGCTTGTGTGACTTATCTGGTACATAGGTGTTTGATTATCGAGCTGCAAACCCTGCGGCAGTATGTCAAAAATTAGGACCATCCCGCTTGATATCCCTGCGTGATTCACAGGCTTTACCTTGGAGCCCTAAGTTTGGGCTTTTCCATGAGTGGAGTGTGCCACCATCATGATTGCCCTTGCTTTTTTAGCGTGGACAGCACAGGCCTGTGCATGTTCCATGATTCAATGTTAAGCTTTTTAAAGAAAAGTTTAAAAGAAACCCTAACTGGTAATTTACAAGAAAAAGCCTTCTGTGAAGGAGTGCGACTGCAAGCCTGCTTATGACGCTAAAGTGCATGAAGGAAGAAATGGAGCTTATTTTTGCCACATGGCTCAAAGAAGCAGACACATTGTAGAAACCTGTGGGATGAAACAGAGATGCATAAGCCCTCCGCAGAGAGACCAAGTGTGGATGGGTGCAGAGGATAAGGTGCTGCTCATCTTGTACGATTTTAGCATTGCACATGACACCAGTAGAGGAGGTATCGTGGGTTCAGGCCACTGTTTCAATCCGTAGGGTGTGGGCAAGAAGTCTGAAGCGTGCCACGCTGCGAATAATGTCACGAGAAAGGTAAAGAAACAAGCATCTGGGAAGACATGGGGAAGAACATAATTCATTGTTATGTTTTAGAACGTGATTTAATCCCTTCTTTTCCTTCAACCTCTTCGAATTTGACAGCATTGACCTGACAATTTGGTTAATGTTATACATGAAAATATTATTTTTCAAAGCATGCGCCCACAGTAGTTGGTCAAAGCAAAGTGCTGGGGTGCGCAACCTTTCTCCCTCTGTGAGCTCACAACCATGAGCAACGCAGATGGGATCATCAGCAGCTATTTCAACGCCTATAGGGAGGCTCAGAGAGCACCCTCCCCTGCGCCCTCAACGATGCAGCGTTTGCACAGGAGCTCAGCCGTATCCCCCGCTAGACCACAGCCTAAGATGAGGTTCACGGTAAGTGGAAGTATACTTCATAGCATACGGTTATACGAGCCTTGAGGCTGTTCCGGACCCATCACAAAGTCGCACGGTTACGCGATTTAGACACCCCCTCCTTGACCCCTCCGCGTTGCGCTCTTTGTGCAACGCAGCCGGACCAATCGCTCACTGTAAATGTGATGCATCGGCCCAAGTCACCGGCCATGAGCTACGCGCACGTTGAAAACATTGATATTCAGCACAGGAAGGACCAGCAGGCCTTTGAGAAGCGGGCTGCCATCCTCAGGAGGCAAGCAGGAGAGACATGGCACAACGATGGGGTGAGTAAAGGTGAAAGGGGCATCTGGCAGTGGAAACGAGGCCTTGGGAATTGAGCATGATGCAATTGGCGCTGAGGTTATGACTGCTGCAAGCTCTTTGCCGCCTGGTTACCCTACTGCGGATGAATGCTCGTAGGCGACCTTAGATAACCTCTAGCTTCAATAGGCTAGGCGAAGTACTAGTCAAAGCAAAGGGTATGTAAACACATTAAGGGTAACCGCACTTTCCGCTCAACCGCAATTAGCGTAAGGTTTACAGAGCTCGGATTCATCCCCTGCTAATTCCAGCTTTTACTCTCTGTGGCTTGTCTGCAGCCTGGGGTAAAAGGCGTCTGGGAAAAGGTGCGAATTGAATGTACAAGCTTCTTATGCATGCGCAGATGCTCGCCTTGATATGAGGCACACACCTGAAAGATGAATGGCTTCTTAGACCAGTATAGGCCTAGGAAAGTGGATGCGGGTACATTAAGGAACTTTGATAATTGCACACTTGCGCGGTTAAACGAAAGCGTGCTCGCGACAGACGCGCGCGCACACGCACGCGCGCGCACACACACACACACACACACACACACACACACACACAC
>LKMJ01003637.1_pt1 | contig 14395 bp, 13 predicted proteins | sample 643391 | NCBI WGS metagenome assembly LKMJ01 (sample SAMN04112250, study PRJNA286221) | soda lake metagenome | biome: soda lake; feature: Kulunda Steppe; material: water; isolation source: sample PL-Br10 brine of Picturesque Lake | place: Russia: Kulunda steppe | collected 2010-07
CGCCGGGGGAGGTCCGGAGGAACAGCCGGACCTCCCCCAGGTCAACCTGGACAACCTTGTAACCCTTCCCGAGCCCGCCACCGAAGAGCATTTTGAATCCCTGAAGCTGGCGGTGGCGGCGATCCTCTCCCCCCAGGGCACGGTTCATTCCTACCGGCCCCTGCAGGCCTACATGGAGCAGCATTTCGGCAAGCCGGTGCAATTGGTGCAAAGACGTACCTACCAGGAGGTTAATGAACTGCTGAGCCGCGGCTTGGTGGATGTCGCCTTCGTCTGTACCGGGCCCTTTGTAACCGGCCTGGAACAAGGCACCATGGAATTACTGGTGGCCCCCCAGGTGGACGGCGAAGCTACCTATCAGGGAGTTTTTATCGTCTCCTCGGATTCACGGCTTAAAACGCTGGACGACTTGCGGGGCAAGGTCTTTGCTTTTACCGACCCGATGTCCAACACCGGTTACGACTATCCCATGTCGGTGATCAACGACAGGGGGGAATCGGCCGAGGAATTCTTCGGACGGACTATTTTCACCTACAGCCATGACCGCTCCATTGCCGCAGTGCTCGACGGGGTGGTGGACGGTGCCTCGGTGGACCGCATTGTCTTTAACCATGCCACCAGCAACAACCAAAACTTACGGGAGAAATTTCGGGTGTTGCATACTTCCCGTAAATTCGGCATTCCACCAGTGGTGGTTCCCGCCGGCACCGACCCTGAACAACAGCAACTGCTGCGGGATTTTTTTTTCAACATGCACCGAGATCCCGACGGGGCGGCAATTCTCGCCAACCTGGGAATAGAGCGTTTCGTGACCGGCGACCTGGAAATGTACCGCTGAACTCCAGGAGGAACCAGAGATGATCAGAAGCTGGGCCACCGCCATTTTGAACCGCTTGAGCGCCCGGCTGCTCGGAGTTCCGCTGCGCCTCAAGATCATGGGCATGGCTTCGGGGATTATCATTCTGTTCGCCTCCACCAGCCTGTACATCATCTACGGCACCCTGACACGCAACTTGGAAGACCTGCTGGAAAAGGAGGGTCGCTCCATCGCCATTGAAATGGCCCATGAAGCCCCTGATTATCTGCTGATCAACGACCTTTACGGCCTGACCAGAACCATCAAGAACACGGTGCGCAATCGCCCCGACCTGAGCTACGTGGTGATCAGCGACCGCGCCGGCCAGATCGTGGCCCACACCTTCGGTACCGGATTCCCCAGTGAATTGCTGCGGCTGTACCGAAACCACAGTGAACCGGCCACCGAAACAAGCCTGCGCCGGATTATCACCAATGAGGGAATGATCTGGGAAACCGGTGTGCCCATCCTTGAAGGTGATGAAGGGCGCGTGCGCGTGGGGATCCGGGAAAACGCCTTTCGCCAGAACATCAACAACTTTCTCAACTATTTCATCTGGAACTCCCTTTGGGTGATTCTGGTCGGCCTGCTGCTTTCCCTCTACCTTACCTGGCTGATTACCCGGCCCATCAAAGACCTGCTCCAGGCCACCCGGGCGGTCAACCAAGGAGATTACAGTATCACCCTGGAGCAGCCGGCCAGCGACGAGGTTGGCTCGCTCACCACCGCCTTCAACGACATGGTCAAACAACTGGCGCAGGCGGAGGAAAACCGCCGGGAAAAAGAAAGGCTCCGCCGGGATTTTCTCCAGAAGGTGATCGCCAGCCAGGAAAACGAACGCAAAAGAATCGCCCGGGAGTTGCATGATCAGACGGGACAGACCCTGGCTTCGATCATGGTGGAACTGAAAATGCTTGAGCGCAGCGCCAAAGATAACGAAACCAGACAGCGGATCTCCTCGCTGAAACAGGCGGTCACCAAGGAAATTGGTACCCTTCACAACCTGGCCGTCACCCTGCGGCCCAGCATCCTCGACGACATGGGCCTGACCCCGGCCCTGGAGATGTTCGTCAACGATGTTCGCCAGCACCACGGCCTCGAAATCCGGCTGACCATGGTCGGCTTCGGCGAAAAACGGCCGGACAGCCCCACGGAGACCTGTATCTACCGCATTGTCCAGGAGGCGATTTTAAACGCCGTCCGCCATGCCCAAGCCCGGGAAATCAAGATCCTGCTGGAATGGCAGCAGACCAAAATCCGCGGGGTGGTGGAAGACGACGGTCGGGGATTCGATCCGGAGATCATCACCAGCACTAATCGTCTGGGACTATACGGCATGATGGAAAGGGCGCAACTGTTGAACGGCACCCTGAGCATCGATTCGGAACCGGGCCAGGGTACCATGGTGGTCTTTGCCGTGCCGCTGATGGCTGATCAGCAACCAACGGAGCAAGCCAATGACTGACCCGCAACCCACCACCATTTTAGTGGTGGACGATCACCCCCTGCTGCTCTCCGGGCTGGGTATGCTGCTCAACGCCGAGGCGGACCTGGAGGTGGTAGGCCAGACCGACCGGGCGGCAAGCGCTTTGGAACTGGCGGAAAAACTGCAGCCGGACATTATCCTGCTGGATATCACCCTAAACGATACCAGCGGTATCGATCTGCTGCCCCGACTGCTGGAGGTAAGCCCGCAAAGCCGGGTGATCATGCTGACCATGCACGAAAACCAGCGTTATCTGCAACTGGCCATGAACGCCGGCGCCCGGGGATTCGTGCTGAAAAAGGGGCTGGACGCCGATCTGCTGTATGCCGTTCGCACCGTCCACCGCGGCGAAGTGTACGTGCATCCCTCCATGCTCCTGGAGTTTGTCGGCGTCGACAGCGGCCGGACGGAGCCCCAGGAAGACCAGGAATCCCCGGATCATCGCTCCCAGCTTTGGCACTCTTTGAGCCAGCGCGAACAGCAAGTGATGCTGGCGGTGGCCCAGGGCCACACCAGCCGGGAAATTGCCCAGCGCTATTTCGTCAGCGACAAAACCGTCACCACCTACCGCAGCCGGGCCATGGCCAAACTGGGCCTGGCCAGCAAGGCCGAACTGGTCAAGCTGGTCATGGATCTGGGGCTGCTCAACCCCTGACACCCTGTCACCCCCCTCATTCCCTCCCCTCTCTGTCAGCAAAACCCCTACAGTAAGCCAAAACCCGACAAAAAAATCAGGGAAAACCCGGCTTTTTTTTTTGCTTTTCCCGTATATCATAAATACCACAATCGGGCTATCGATTATGCCACTGTTTCAGCAGATCTCCCGAAACCGACCGGTATTTACCGGCGGCCAGTGCCTGAAGGAGTAGCTTCAGGCTTTTGGCGGCCGGATAACGGAGCTAACACTCAAACCGAGCGGCCTTAAATGTCAACACCAACAAGAGGAGGAGGTGAGCGGAAGAACAAGTAACAGGGCAGTTCGCGTTATCCGGCTGATAATTATCAGGCTGGGACGACAATCAACAACACCATAAGGAGAGAAAACCGTGGAAGACTTCATTGCTTGGCCGATATGGATCGCTATCTACCTGTTTTTCGGTGGAGTATCCGCCGGATCGTTTGCCGTGGCGGCCTTTTCCGACCTCTACGGGGGTGAGAAATACCGCCATTTCGCCCGTATCGCTGCCTACAGCGCTCCTGTACCGATTATCTTGGGCCTGTTGCTGCTAATCTTTGACCTGGGCATGCCCTTCACCTTCTGGAGGCTGTTGGTTTATCCCAACTTCAGTTCCGTAATGTCCCTCGGTGTCTTTCTGCTGGGCATTTACACTCCCGTCTGCATCGTTTACGCATACCTGCTGGCATCCCAGAAGAATAAACCCTACAAAAAGCCCGAGGGGCTGCAGAAATTTCTGGCCTGGGGCGGGATTGCTCTGGCCAACCTGGTGGCGATTTACACCGCCCTGCTGCTCCAGCAGGCCGCCGTTAACGTTATCTGGGCCACCTCGATTCTGCCGGTACTTTTCGTCGTCTCCGGTTTTTCCACCGGTATCGCCCTGACTACCCTGGTGGCATGCTACACCGCCCCCGAAGACTCCCACGAGGCCATTACTACCTGGTCCAAATGCGATTTTTTCCTGAACGGCTCCAAGCTCATCGTGGTCGCCCTGATGATCATGGCCTGGGCCTGGGCTCCCGGTGGTGAAGTGGCCATGCAGAACGTGGTACTGGGCGGCTACGCTGTGACATTCTGGGTGGGCTTTGTCCTGCTGGGCCTGGTGGCCCCCTTCCGGATTGCATGGATCGAAATGGAGGGACGCGGCACCATCCAGTTAACAGTGATAGCGGCGGTGTGTAGCCTGTTGGGCGGCTACCTGTTGCGGCATGTAATCCTTTTTGCCGGTCAGATGGCATAATCTGGAGGGAGGTATTAGATACAATGATTAAGACCACACGCAGAAACATACTGAAAGCATCCGCAGTGGCCGCCGGGGCCGCGGCCATCGGCGGCTCCCTGCCGTCGCTCAAGGCCCTGGCGGTGGACGACATGTATATCGACACCCAGGAAGGCGGCCGCTGGGTCAGCACATCCTGCCAGGGCTGCACCAGCTGGTGCAGCGCCCAGATCTATGTCTTAAACGGCCGGGGGATCCGGGTCCGGGGCAACCCTCTGGCCAAGACAGGGGTCGGCAACCTCTGCCCCCGCGGCCAAATGGTCCTGCAGCAGGTTTATGATCCGGACCGGGTCAAAACCCCGATGAAAAGAACCAACCCCAACAAAGGCCGCCACGAAGACCCCGGCTTTGTTCCCATTTCCTGGGACGAAGCGGCGGACATGATCGCCGACAAAATTATCGAGTTGCGCCAAAACCAGGAAACCAACAAGTACCTGCTGATGCGCGGCCGTTATTCCCACATGAACGCCCTGTTCTATGGCGACATGACCAAAATCATCGGCTCCCCCAACAATATCTCCCACAGTTCCATCTGTGCCGAGGCGGAAAAGATGGGGGCCTATTACACCGAACGCAACTACGGTTACCGGGACTATGACCTGCTCAACACCCGCTACCTGCTGTGCTGGGGTTGTGATCCGGTTTCCTCCAATCGTCAGGTCCCGGGGGCCAGCTATGCCCTGGGCAGAATCCAGGAAAAGGGCAAAATCGGCTGCATCGATCCTCGGATCTCCACCACCGCCGCCAAGGCCGATGACTGGCTGCCGGTAATCCCCGGCGAAGACGGCGCCTTGGGTATGGCCATGGCCCACGTGATCCTCAGCGAAGGACTGTGGTACAAGCCCTTCGTCGGCGATTTCAAGGACGGTGTAAACCGCTTCGTGGCCGGGCAGACGGTTGACGAAGAATCCTTCGAGGAAACCGAGACCTACGGCGTGGTCAAGTGGTGGAATCTGGAAGTCAAGGATCGGACCCCGGAGTGGGCCGAGCCGATCTGCGGGATACCCCGGGAACAAATCTACAAGGTGGCCCGGGACATGGCCGAAGCCGCGCCCAGGGTCTGTGTCTGGAACGGCCCCACCATGTGGCCCAACGGGACTTACGCAACTTTTGTCATTCAGGCCCTGTCCGGCCTGGTGGGGGGGCCCGACAGCTTCGGCGGACACGCCAACGCCTCTCCTGGTCGCCCCACTATCGGCGGCCTGTCTCCCGATGATTTCATCGACGATCTGGCCCATTCCAGGTCCGGCCTGGAAAAGATCGACCAGCGCGGCCGACTGGAGCAGCCCAACCTGAAAACCAAATCCGGCGGCGGGGTCAACACCAACCGGGTGGCCGACGCCATCCTGGCGGAAGACCCCTATGAGATCAAGGTCGCCATCGCCTATTTTTGCAACTTTGTTTACTCGGCCACCGGCACCGACCGTTGGGAGAAGGCCCTGGCCAAACTGCCGTTCTTGGCCCATATCACCACCCACTACGCCGAAATGTCCCATTTCGCCGACCTGGTTTTGCCGGCGGCCCAGCACATGATGGAAAGATGGGCTTTTACCAGCCAAAAAGCCCGGCTGCACACTCATATTTCCATCCAGCAGCCGGTACATGAGCGGATCTTCGACGTCAAGAACGACGAAACCGAGATCACCTGGCTGATCGCCGAAAAGCTGGCGGACAAAGGATTTACCAACCTGCTGGATTACTTCAAGAGCTACAGGGATCCGGAAACCGGCCAGGCCCCGACCAACGGCGAGGAGTTCGGCCTGTATGCCCTGAAGGTTTTCACCAAAAATGTCTGGGATCCCGCCGCCAGGAAAGAGGGCGACACCTTGAACGGCTGGGAAGATTTTGTCGAAAAAGGGGTCTGGAACTCGATCAAATACCCTTACCAGCGCCGTTGGGGCAACAAGTTCGGCGGGGCAACCAACCGGTTCGAGTTCTACAGTGAAACCCTCAAAGAGGCCTTGCAGGGTCATGCCGACCGCCACAACGTCAGCATCGACCAGGTCATGGAAGCCACCAAATACTCGGCCCGGGGCGAAAAGGCTTTCATCCCCCATTACGACCCGCCGCGGCGGGAGGGTGATCCTCGCCAGTTTCCGCTGATGCTGATTGATGCCAAATCCCGTTTGAACCGGGAAGGACGATCCCAGAACTGCCCCTGGTACTATGAATTTAAGGGGGTGGATCCCGGCGATGTGGACCAGGACGACGTGATCAAGATCAATCCGGTGGACGCGCAACGCCTTGGGCTCCGGGATGGCGCCGACGTCCGGGTTTTCTCGGCCAAGGGACAGCCCATCACCTGCACCCTCAAGGTGTGGGAAGGCGTTCGGCCGGGAGTGGCGGCCAAAACCTTCGGCCAGGGTCACTGGGCCATGGGTCGCTACGCCTCCAGGGAGTTCACCAAGACCCCGCGAGGCGGCAACAACAACACCCTGATGCACGCGGACTGGGACTACATGTCCGGTTCCACTGCCCGCAATGGCGGATTCTGCCGCGTCAAAATCGAAATGATCTAAGGGGAGGTGATTTACCGTGACTAACTATGCCATGACTCACGATTTGAAATTATGCACGGGCTGCGGCGCCTGCATGATGGCCTGTAAAATTGAAAACAATGTACAGGAAGGGCTCAGGTGGCTGACCTATGAAGCCAAGACCATCGGTCAGTTCCCCAATGTCCGCTACGAGTTTACCCTTAACCAGTGCAATCATTGCGACAACGCCCCCTGCACCCGGGTCTGTCCCACCCGTGCCATGCACAAGCGCCGGAATACCGGGTTGACCCTGCATGATCCCCGGCGCTGTGTGGGTTGCCGGGCCTGTATGGTGGCCTGCCCTTATGATGCCATTACCTTCAACAGGGACCACCCTCACCTCCTTTACAGTGACAACCGGGCTCTGGTTCAGGACGGTACCTCCTCCGGAGAGGAGCTGACCTCCAGAATGGGTACCCCCATTCCCACCTACAACCCGTCCCTGGAAGAGAATTATGTGGGGATTCGCCAAAAGGGGCTGGTGGAAAAATGCACTTTCTGCCACCATCGGCGGGCCCGCGGAGAGCAACCCCGCTGTGTCGAGGCTTGCCCGTCCCAGGCCCGCCTGTTGGGCGACTTGGACAACCCCCAGGATCCGATCCACGAACTGCTGGGCAAATACCCCAACAAGGTCCGGATGCCGGAACGGGGGACCAAACCCAAGGTGTTTTACTTAAGATCGTATTAACCACTCCCTAACCACTTAACCCCAGCCTGCCACTCCTCCACGGCAGCCGATACCGGGAGGGTTTCCCGCGAAACCCTTCCGGTATCTTTTTTTTATCACCACCCCCCAGATGGTTTCAGTATGACGGCAAATGGGTTAAACTGTGCCGAACTTACCCATGGCTGCCACCACCCGGAACGTAACCAAGCGGTCATCGACCGGCACCGACAAAGTAACAACTGGAAAGCGGAGCATATGAGCACGATCACCGACGAGCAGCAGCAGGCCCACCGGGCTTATATCTACCAGGCCCTCTCGGCCATGTACTACTCACCCACTGCGGAGTTGGCCGAGCATCTTGAGAAGCTTCCCGAAACCATGGAGGCTATCTATCCCGCCCTGGCTCCCTACGCCGCCGACCTGCTGACCGAGTTCCGGGAGCAGCAGGACGATCTCACCGAACTGCAGGTGGAACACGCCCGGCTGTTTGTCGGCCCCAACACCCTGGTGGCCGCCCCTTACGGGTCGGTTTATCTTGAAGAGGGGCGCAAGATCATGGGCGATACCTCCATGAACGCCCTGGAACATTACCAGGATGTGGGACTCAAGGCCAACAATGACATCAGCCAGCCGCCGGATTTCATCGCCACCGAGCTGGAGTTCATGTTTTTCCTGGGCCACTGTTACCTGCAGTCCCAGAAACCGGAGTTTATCGAACGGCAACGAAATTTTCTCGGCCAGCACCCGGCCCTGTGGGTGGAACCTTTCACCGAAAAGATCATCGCCGAGTCCACCGCTGAATTCTACAGGCTCCTGGCCGTTTTGACCCAGCAATTCATCATGACCGAAATGCAGGCCCTGCAACTTGTAAACCAGTAGTACCGTTTCGGCCCCGCTGAACGTTTATCGCACATTGAAGCGAGAAATCTCACGGAGTTCGGCAAAACTCCACCTTAACACCTCAAAAGAGATACTTTCGGCAAGATGCACCAAACCACTTACCCCGAAACAGAGCAACCCGGCACCACCGCCGGCAAAGTCGTCTACATCCTCTATCTGGCCGGTATTTTTATTGGTTTTACGGCGGTGATCGGGGTTATCATCGCCTACGTCAGCCGAGGCGGCACCCCGGCCTGGCTGTACAGCCATTATCAGTTTCAGATCAGAACCTTCTGGATCGGCCTGCTTTATCTCCTGATCGGCTCCATCCTGGCAACGGTGGTGGTGCCATGGCTGCTGGTCGTCGTCTGGGTGATCTGGCTCATTGTCCGCTGCGCCCAGGGGCTGAAATATCTCGACCGGCGTGAAGCGATACCCAATCCCACCACGTGGTGGGTCAACTGAATCCTTCCTGGCAGTAATAACTCTCCTCATTCTTTCAACTTATCCTGTTGACACCCCTCTCCGGTTTCCCTACACTTAATTAACGGCAAAGCCGGTTTCCCCGTCAATACCGCCCCTTTGACGCCCATACCGGTTTTCATGCTTGCCAACAGGCAGCATCGTCCGCCCGGCCGTCGTTATCTTCTCCATTTGACACCAGCGGCCGCGATCCCTACACTTTAGTGGTAAGCGTAACCAATCTTTTAATCATCAATTTCAGCAACTGGAGGAACATCTATGGCAACCAAAGAAGAGTTGTGCGCCAAAATCAATGAAGTCTTCCCGGAAATCGGGGCCTGCGGTATCGACGTCACGGTCGATTACGACGACAACAACCAGGCCTGGGTGGTTGACCTCAAAAAGGATGATCACGAGCTTAAAACCTTTCTGGAAGAACCCGAAGCCCAGCAGTGCATGGAAGGCAAACAGTGCGTGTCGCTGGGGCTGCAGATCGCCCAGCTCAAAAAGAATATCGAACAGATGTAACCGTGATCAGGCCTTCTTAACTTACCAGCCCATCATAAAAAACGAACAGACCGGAAATTATGCCAGAACAGGATTACGATTGCATCATCATCGGGGCCGGACCCGGCGGCCTGCAGGCCGCCATCCACCTGGCCCGCTACAACCGCCGGGTCATCCTGATCGATCAGGGCGGCGGCCGAACCCGCCACGCCCTGCATATGGAAAATTATCTCGGCCAGATCGGCGGTTCCGGCAAGACCCTGGTGGACACCGGCATCAAACAGATCCAGTCCTTCGGGGTGAATTTCCGGCGCGATCAGGTGAGTTCGGCACGAAAAGATCATGATTTTTTCAAGGTCAACACCAACAAGGAGGCCAGCTACCAGGCCCCTTACCTTATCCTGTCCACCGGGGGGACCGAAAATTTTCCCCGGATCATGGGAATGAACAGATTTTTTGGCCGCTCAATCTTTACCTGCGTTGATTGCGACGGTTACCACACCACGGGCAAAAAACTCATTATCCTGGGGCGCTCGCTGAAAACCGTCCGACTGGCCCTGGCCATGAAACAGATGTTTACCCCGAATATCACCCTGGTCATGCCCGCCGGGCGTCTGCCCGACGACCACGCCGAGCTGCTGGCCGAGGATAAGATCCGGTTCATCGAAGGAGAAGCGGAGGAATTTCTGGGCGAGGCCGAGCTGACCGGGGTGAAGCTGACCGACGGACGGCAGCTTTCCTGCCAGGTGGTCATGTTGAGTTATGGCTACATTCTCAATGATTCTTTCCTGGCCGAACTGTCCCTGCAGCGGGAGGCCGACGGCGAGAAGCTGGCCACCGACCATCTCTGCGAGACCTCGACCAAAAACCTTTTTTCCCTTGGTGCTCTCAGGGCGGGCAACGCCCAAGCCATTATCGCCGCCGGTCAGGGGGCCATGGTGGGCATCGAGATCAACCGGCGCCTGCTGGAGTTGTGACCGAATCGAGCCAAACAACCTCAGCAAGGGAGATGAACCATGCCACAGGATATCCAGATTTTGATTGGCGGTGAAGCCGGCCAGGGCCTGGTAACCATCGGCCAGTTGCTAAGCCGGGCCTTGGTCCGCTCCGGCCGGGAGGTTTTCACCAGCCAGAGCTATCATTCCCGGATTCGCGGCGGCCATAACACCTTCGCCCTCCGGGTGGGCGGCTCCTTTGCCGCCGCCCGGGACAGCATCGATATTCTGGTGGCGCTCAACGCCGAAACCGTGGAGCTGCATCGGGGGCAACTGACCGACCGGGCCCTGCTCATTGCCGATGCCACCATGGCCCCTGAAATGCCGGGAGCCATTCCGGTGCCCTTTGCCGAACTGGGACCGGAAAAACTTTGGAACACCGCCGCTCTGGCCTTGCTAGGCCGGATTCTGGGAATGCCGGAGGGGTCATTGCACCAGGCCGTGGAGGCTCTGTTTGGCCGCAAACGTCCCGAGTCCCTGGAGGAAAACCGGGCAATCATGGAAAAAAGCCGGGAGTGGGCCAAGGCCCACCTTCCCGAACACGATTTTACCCTGGGCGACCAGCCCGTCGCCGCCGGCAACCTGCTGCTCACCGGCAATGAAGCCATCGCCCTGGGGGCTTTGGCCGGCGGCCTTAAATTCTGCGCCTTTTATCCCATGACCCCGGCTACTTCCGTGGTACAAGAACTGATTACCCACGCCGACACCATGGGCTGCGTTATCGAGCAGGCCGAGGATGAAATCGCGGCGATCAACATGGCCCTGGGCGCCTCCTTCGCCGGGGCGCCGGCCATGGTGGCCACCTCCGGCGGCGGTTTTGCCCTGATGGTCGAAGGAGTCAGCCTGGCGGCCATGACCGAGACCCCGGTGCTGATCGTGGTGGGACAGCGGCCTGGACCGGCTACCGGCATGCCCACCCGCACCGAGCAGGCGGACCTGGAGTTCGTCCTCCACGCCGGCCACGGTGAATTTTCCCGGGCAATTTTCACTCCGGGCAGTATTGAAGAGTGCTTTGAGCTGACGGTTCGGGCCCTGGACCTGGCCGAACGCTCTCAGTCGCCGGTTTTTCTGCTCACCGACCAGTTCCTGGCCGATTGCTCCCGAGCGGTGGCCCCCTTTGATTGGAGCACCATTACTCCGGTCAGCCCCGGAGCCGATACCAACAGCGTGGATACTCCCTACCGGCGCTATCGTCTCACCGCCGACGGTCTTTCCCCCCGCCTGTTGCCGGGTTTTTCAGAACACCTGGTGGTGGCCGACAGCGACGAGCACGACGAAGAGGGGCACCTCAGCGAGGATTACGACCTGCGCCGGGCCATGGTGGAAAAACGTTTGGGCAAACTTGAACTGCTCCAACAGGAAGCCACCGCTCCCACCCTGGAAGGGGATAAGGAGGCGGAACTGCTCCTGGTCTGCTGGGGCTCCAGCCTGGGGCCGGTGCAGGAAGCCGCCGCAGCGCTGCGCGACCAAGGCAGGCGGGTCGCCACCCTCCACTTTTCCCAGGTGTGGCCTTTGCTGCCGGACCAGTTTATGGACATTCTCCAGGCCGCCGGCGAAGTCGTCTGCATAGAGGGCAACGCCACCGGCCAGTTTGCCCGGCTCATCCGCCGTGAGACCGGCTTTGTCGCTGACCGCCGGATCAATCGTTATGACGGCCTGCCATTTACCGCCAACTACATCCTGGAGCAGCTGAAAAACCAGGCCGTCGCCTGAAGGAGAGATCATGCCCACCATTGAAGATTACGGCACGTACGAGACCGCCTGGTGCCCCGGTTGCGGCAATTTCGGCATCCTCAACGCCCTGAAGAAGGCCCTGGTCAACTGCGACCTGGCCCCCCACCAGGTCCTGCTGGTCTCCGGGATCGGCCAGGCGGCCAAAACCCCCCATTATCTCCGGGCCAATGTATTCAACGGCCTCCATGGCCGCAGTTTACCCGCGGCCATCGGCGCCCGGCTCGCCAACCCGGAACTCACCGTGATTGCCGAAAGCGGGGATGGCTGCATGTACGGCGAAGGGGGCAACCATTTCCTCGCCGCCCTGCGCCGCAACCTCGACCTCACCATCCTGGCCCATGACAACCGGGTTTACGGGCTGACCAAGGGGCAGACCAGCCCCACCTCCCAGCAGGGGATGGTGACCAAAACCCAACCCCACGGGGCCTTTGCCCCTCCTTTCAACCCGGTGGCGGTGGCGGTGACCATGGGCGCCTCTTTCGTGGCCCGGGGCTATGCCGGCAAACTGGAACATCTTACCGAACTCATCGCCGAGGCCATCAAACACCGGGGCACGGCCCTGGTGGACATCCTGCAACCCTGTGTATCATTTAATCGGATCAACACCTACCAGTGGTATCAGCAGCACTGCTACGAACTGTCCGCGGAACATGATCCCACCGACCGGGACCAGGCCTTGCGGGTCGCCTTTGAATTCGGGGAGCGGATTCCCCTGGGCGTCATATATCAAACCCAAAAGCCGTTGTTTGAAGAACAGTTTGCGACCCTTGAAAAAGGCCCCCTGGCCCGGCAGGAGGTTTCCGGGGAAGGGCTGAAAAACATTATGCAACAGTATGCCTGAAGATATGGCCGGCAGTGGATGCCGGCTCAGACTAAGCCTAAAACTTAGGTACCAAAACCACAAAACCAAGGAGTAAACTAATGAAAGCAGCAGATATGTACCAAACCGCCGACTGGAAGACCGAAAAACATGTGCCGGTAATCGAGTGCCCGGACCAGGTGGCGGCGGACGAACTGTGCGAAGTAAAAGTATCCCTGGGCAAGGAGGTCGCCCATCCCAACACCACCGAGCATCATATTCGCTGGATACAGCTGTTTTTCAAACCCGAGGGGGGAAAATTCAGCTACCAGGTGGGTAACTTCGAATTTACCGCCCATGGCGAATCAACCGAGGGCCCCAACACCGGCCCGGTGTACACCCACCACGCAGTCACCGCCGCGCTTAAGATCAACCAGCCGGGCACCCTGCTGGCCACGGCATACTGCAATATTCATGGTTTCTGGGAAAGCGCCAAAGAGCTCAAGCTCAAATAAGGCAAGAGGTCGGCCGGCGCTGCCTTGTTGCGCAACGCCGGTCAACACAGCAAACCTTGCGATACAGGAGAGCAACAATGGCACAACTCACTTACCCCGGCGGCAGCGTCGAACTTGATGACAACGGCTTTCTGATCAACCCTGAAGAATGGAACGAGGATGTTGCCCGGGCCATGGCCGTAAGAGAAGGCATCGAAGAGTTGGACGAGGAAATGATGGAAGTGATTCGGTTCATGCGCTCATATTACAAGAAGTTCAATGCATTTCCGATCCTCAATTACGTCTGCAAAAACCTCGACCAACCCCGTGATTGTGTCAGCGACGAATTCATGAACCCCGAAAAGGCATGGAAAATCGCAGGCCTGCCCAAGCTGGAAGGGGTCCACTTCGTCAGCGCCGACGGCCGGCATTACGTAATGGAAGCACCAACCTGAGCAAGACGGGTGCCGCCAGCCGCCAGCCGCCACCCGACCCTGCAATTTGTTTGCTCATCTATAACCTACGGAGCTACCCATGAACATCTATCAATATGCCATGCAGATGGAAAAGGACGGAGAAAACTATTACCGCCAGCTGGCCCGGGAAGCCGGCGGTTCCGGACTGGCGAAAATTTTTACCATGCTGGCCGACGAAGAGGTCAAACATTACCAGACGGTGGAAAGGCTGAACCGCAAAGACAGCAATCACCAGATGGCGGACACCCCGCTGCTGAAAAATGTTAAAAATGTCTTCAGCGCCATGCGGGATGAAAAAGAAGAGCTGCACATTGATACCACCGCGGCCAGCAACAGCTACCGGAAAGCCTGCACCATCGAGGCGGAAAGCGAAAAGTTCTACCAGGAAAAGGCCGACCAGGCCGACAATGAACACGAAAGACAGATATTTGCCCGTATGGCCAAAGAAGAGGCCAACCATCTGCGGATCATGGAAAGCATCCTGGAATTCGTTTCCCGCCCCGAACCGGGCAACTGGCTCGAGGACGCCGAGTGGTATCATCTGGAAG
>LKMJ01003640.1_pt1 | contig 14391 bp, 10 predicted proteins | sample 643391 | NCBI WGS metagenome assembly LKMJ01 (sample SAMN04112250, study PRJNA286221) | soda lake metagenome | biome: soda lake; feature: Kulunda Steppe; material: water; isolation source: sample PL-Br10 brine of Picturesque Lake | place: Russia: Kulunda steppe | collected 2010-07
CGGGAAGGCAGGTTCTTAAATGAGCTCAAAGAAAAGGGAATTGAAATTACCTGAACTTTACCATCTGAGGAATCTTTAAACCATTTTCTTGCAGAGATGGAGAAATATTTTTCTGATCGATAGTTAATCAGCGATTATAATCAGTGATTATAAGAATATTCCTGATATAGTTAAATAATTTACTTGTCAGCCTCATAAAATTGTGTTAAAATCATAACAGTAAGTGGCAGAGTAAACAGTTGCGCGTTGTTAGTGCACCGGGATGGGACGTTGCCCGGTGACGAAAGCTCCGGCTGCGGTGCTGCTGTTGCGTCCGCTGTCGCCAAAGAGCCTTTCTCTTTGGTGCAGGTATCTGCCATGAACCAAAGAGGAAGGAGGTGTGTTCTGTGAATAGTGACAGAACCCGCAAGATGGTTTATGCTGCATTTTTGATTGCTTTAAGCATCGTTTTTACCAGGGTTTTAAGCATTAGGATTCCCTTCATGGGCGTAGAAGGCGTTAGAATTGGATTTGGCGGACTGCCGATAGTCTTTGCCGGAATTGCTCTGGGACCGGTAGCCGGTGCAGTCGTGGGTGGACTGGCCGACCTGATCGGCTATTTTATCAATCCCATGGGTCCATTTATGCCCCATTTTACTTTAACTTCATTGCTGACCGGACTGATACCGGGCCTGATGGTCTGCTATCTCTTCAGAGGTAAAAAGACCTTTACAACACTGCTAATTACCATCGGGGTTACCCAGATCGTTACAGCTATCGTTATGGTACCCTATTTTATGGAGACCCTGTTTGGAGTGCCCTACGCTGTTTCACTTCCGCCCCGGCTCATTTCTCAGGCCTTCATGATTCCAATCTACGCCTACCTGAGCCAGGTACTGCTGGGCTATGATCTAATCAAAAGTACAGAATACTGTGCCCCGGCACGGCAGAATAAGTAAGGGACCAAGAGTTAAACAACTAAACAGCTAAACAGCTCAACAGCTCAACAGTTAAACATCTAAATATCTAAACAGTTAAATTTAACAAATTAACAGTTTAACATCTAAGAGGTTAACAGCTGATTTAAAAAGAAAGAGCTGGTGGTATGCATTTATTTATAATGCTTTCCAGCTAGATGCAGCAAAATATGAGGCAAAACATCATTTAGGGAGGCTTCCGATACCGGGGTCTCCCTTAATTAATTTTCTATATCAGCAAGTGTTCAGCAAGCATTAGAGTTAACTTTTCAGTTTTATGCTTTTTTAATAACAGCAACAGCATAAACCGACCAGACTCTAAAGTGGCCTAAACGGGTTAACATTAAAAACTTCTGCAGAGGAGCAGAGAACATGCTTTATCAAAGCTATCAATCAGTATCAGAATACTTAATGGATGTTGAAGCTTTTCTCCTCCTGAATGAAGTGAAAAACAATCTGCCTCTGGGAATTCTTTACAAAATTGAAGAGAAAAATAAAAATTCCCGGGAGGATGCCCCTTTATTGGGCAGAATAACTGCAGCTGGAAAGAATATACTGCTGACAATAATGACACCACCCCGGGACCTGGTTATTGCAGGCAGCAGCCAGGCTGATCCCGCGCAGCTGGAAGAGGCAGTCAATCTGGCAGCTGCAGAATTATCTTCTCCGGCAAGATGCTTATACCTTCCTGGCGTCCTGGGTGAGAAGCCTCTGGCCGAAGCCTTTCGGGATGCCTGGGTTTCCAGGACAGGCTTGGATTCTAAACTGGTCATGGAGCAGAGAATTTTTAAACTGGAAAAAGTTAAACCAGTTCAGAAAAGCCCGGGAAAACTGCGCCCGGCCAGGACTGCTGAGCTGGATCTCCTGACTGACTGGTATATTAACTTCTGTCAGGAAAGCCTGAATAAGGACCCCTCAGAAGAAGAGTCCAGAGAATCCCTGGGAAAAGCCATTCAGGAGACAAGATTATACTGCTGGGAGATAGAAGACCGGCCTGTGTGCAGCGTCTCAAAGTCCCGCATTTTGAAAACGACGGCTGCCATTGCCTTTGTTTATACTCCAAAGGATATGAGAAAACAGGGATATGCCACCTCGGCTGTGGCTGAACTAAGCCAGAAAATCCTGGAGGAAGGCTATCAATCCTGCTGTCTTTTTACCGACCTGGCAAACCCAACCTCCAACAGCATTTACAGAAGAATAGGCTACCACCCGGTCTGTGATTTTAATTTATATAAATTCACCTAGAATTTTAAAACCTTAATTTTCAAATTCTAATTTTCAATTTCTAACTATAAAACCCTAATTTAAAACCCTATTATCGCAAAATATCGTAAAAATTTCTTTTCTAAAAGTACTTTTAAGAAATTGAACACCTGATATAAATTTTCTAACACTGAACTGCAACTGACAATATTGTAAAAGTGCATATATTTTATTTGATTTAAATATATGATTGCTAACTGTTCTTCATAATTTCATAAAAGTAAATTGAAGTTTATTCTCCTAAATAACTCAAAATAATTGCGGGAACCAATTCTCTCACCAAATCCATAGCTATGATAGCTCTGGTCAAGCAAAAAATAAGGGTAACACCAGAAATAACCGGCTGGTGTTACCCTCACTCTCTGAGATTCAATTAGAACTTATATTTGCCACGAGACTTTATATTTGCTGCTAAAATCTCATTATTTGATTAGCTAAGTCATTATATGCTTAACTTAATATGCTTAATTTAATATGCTAAACTTAATATTATTAGCTCAAGAAATACATTAGCTCAAGAACTACACTACAGATTATCTTTAACTCGTCATAAAACTACATGATTTCATATATTCATCAGGGCTAAATTTTTACTTACAGTTTAATTAAAACTCCTCGGGTCGCTGGCCGATTTCCAGAATAATCAGCTGCGGCTCTCCATCCCTTTCAATACGAAGCATAACCTCATTTCCAACTTCCTGCTTGGTAACCATACTGGCAAAATCATCTATAGAGGTAATCGGTTCCTCATCAAATTGAGTTACCACATCATAGGTCTCCAGTCCAGCTTCCTCAGCCGGGCTTCCTGGAATAACATCCATTATTATTATGCCCTCTTCAGCCTGAATCCCGAGATGGTCAGCAATATCAGGTGTCAGCTGCTGATAATAGATTCCAATCCAGGGCATCCGAACTTCACCGTACTCCTGCAGGTCATCCAGGGCAAACTTGACCTCATTAATTGGAATGGCAAAACCAATTCCCTGAGCCCGCATGGCCACTGCAGTATTGATACCAATAACCTCGCCATCAATATTGAGGAGAGGTCCACCGCTGTTTCCGGGGTTGATGGCAGCATCGGTCTGAATTAAGTTCCGATAGGTCCGAATCCCTTCCTGAGTTGGTACGTTAATCGGCCGGCCCAGGGCACTGACAACTCCCACAGTAACAGTATGGTCAAATCCCAGGGGATTTCCAATGGCAATCGCCCAGTCACCCTGGCGAATTTCATCGGAGTTCGCCAGCGGCAGGGGGCTCAGTTCATCGCCATTGGTTTCCACCTGCAGCACTGCCAGATCCAGACTGCGATCCGCCCAGAGCACTTCGGCACTGCGGCTTTCTTCTTCACCCTTGATAGTTACATTAACTTCATCGGCGTTGGCCACCACATGTTCATTGGTAACCACATGTCCATCAGCTGTCACTATAAAACCGGATCCAAAACCCTCTCTTGGTTCAGGATCCTCCTCGAAATCTCTATCAGGGAAGAAAAATTCAAAGAAAGGATCATCCCGGAAGGGGAACTCCCGAGCAACATCAACCTCGGTTTCGGTCGAAATCATTACCACTCCATCCTCAACTTCACTGGCTAAATCAGCAATAATATTACGATTACTCTCAGGAACAACACCAGCCTGACTATGAACCACCGGCGAGAATAGCAGCCCAAAAGTTAGAACCATCAGCAGAGTAATCATCTTAAATTTATGAGTTCGAATTCCGCCCAGTTTCTTTAACAATATAACCACCCTTTCCTTTTTGGCTTGTAATCATCCTGATTTAGCTTTTAAATTTCCTGGCAAAATTTTTTATCAATCACTTTTCAATAATCAGTAAATTAACTACCAATTAGCTATCAATTATCTGTTAATCACCTATGAATTACCTGTCGATTACCTTTCTATCTCCTCAAAACCAATAATAACAAAATAAACAGAACCAAACAAGTAAAATCATTACCGGAAATATAATAAAAGCATAAATTAATTTTATGGCTCCACTGCATAAAGTTCAGTTCAAAGAAAATTTGAAATTATAATCACTGACATAGCAACTAAATTATTATAATTATTGACATAGCAATGATTTTGTAGAATAATTTGATTTAAATCACTTTTCCCAAGGCAGTTATAAAGGATTTCACTGGCTGATATCGAACTGATATCGAATTTGACGAATATCGAATTTGACGAAATATCGCAGTTATAATTACTGGCCTGATAATCAGCTTGAAAAAACATGCCGATAAATTACTTTTCCCACAAATTATTTATCTGGCCTCAATTTTCCGGCATTCATTCCCTGCCATCTATTACCCGGCAATATTATATTCCCAATTCAATTTTTACCCTCAGACTTTACACCAGACAATTTTATTTAATATCCTCTGTTATTTACAGCCCTGAGGGTAATTATTAAGTTTTTCTGCTTGCTTATTTTTATGTTTGCTTGGATATTTATTCTTTATTCTTTCTGCCTGTTATTTTTTTATACTTTCTGCCTTTTTGTTACTTTAACCAGAACGATTTTATTATAGGTAAGAAAATTAAGATTTAAGTTATAAAATTATGTGATTTTCTTTAAAATTATCTTTGAAAAGTTATTTTTAAAATTTGAAAAGTTATCTTTAAAGTAATGAAATGAAAAATAAAATAAGCGCGAAAACCATAAAAGTCTGAATTAATAGCCAAAACCCCCCGGAAAAGTTGCTTTGTATTATAAATTATATTATAATGATTTGAGCAAGTCAATCAGCTTATCGTCATAACGCCAGTTTTGAATTCTTTTCTTCTGGAGGAAGAGCATGAACACCTCACAAAAAATCCTTAAAATTTTACTGGAAAACAGAGGTCGGTATATCTCTGGAACCGAAATTGGCCGGAGGCTGGGCATCAGCTGTTCAGCAGTATCCCGGAACATCTCCAGCCTCAAAGAACGGGATCTGACAGTTGAATCAAATCCCTGCCAGGGGCACTGCCTTACAGAGCTGCCGGAAGGTCTCCATCCAGATATTCTCATGCTGAAAATTAAGGATACTATCCCCGATCTGGAATTTCAGTACCGGGAGAAGGTGGAATCAACCAATACCCTGTTAAAGCAAATAGCCAGCCAGCAGTCCCAGGCCAGCTTCAGTTCCTGTCAGGATATTCTTCTGCTGGCCGGCGAGCAGACTGCCGGACGAGGCCGGCGCAATCGCAGCTGGGATTCGCCCCGGAGCCAGGGACTGTATTTCTCCCTGCTACTTTATCCTGACATCAACTCCGATCGGGCTCCGCTGCTGACCGGCCTGACTTCCCTGGCCCTGGAAAGAGCCCTCAAGCAGCACGGTTTTCCCGTTCAGCTGAAGTGGCCCAACGACCTCCTGCTCGCCGGCAGGAAGGTGGCGGGAATTCTGGCTGAGGTTAGCACTGATCTGGACCGGGTCTCCCATGTAATCATCGGAGTCGGCCTCAACACCACCCGCACCAGTTTTCCCCGGGAGCTGGAAAACCAAGCCACCTCGTTACAAAAATATCTCCAGCAGCGGCCAGGGGGCAATGACACCATAGAACATGTCAAGAAAGAAGTTGTCAAGATAGAAAATCTCCAGGAAAAATCCCAAAAAATATCTCAAATATCATCCAGAGAAAATCCCAATCTAAAACCTGACGAAATCACCGAAAAAAGTTACGAAAATATTCCAGAAGAAATATCCGGGGAAACCACAGATGAAACACCCCTAGAAAGCTCCCCAGAAAGCCCCAAAGAAACACATAGAGAAACACCAATAAAAAAACCTCAAAAAACTCCTGCAGAAATCCCCGAGGAAGAGATTCTACTTGACTTTCTCCGGGAATTTTATCAACTCCTCGACCTTTTCACCACCGGCCGGGAAGCCGAAGTCATCACGGACTGGAAGACCAGCCTGCAAATTATCGGAGAAGAGATAACAATTTCAACCGGCACCCAGGAAATTAGAGGAGAGGTTCAGGATATTTCTCAGCGGGGCGAGCTTGTCCTGCAGACAGAAAAAGGGGAAGAGCAGCGCTTTTGGGCCGGCGACGTCACCGTAATCGGCTGACCATTTTCCCATTTTCGTATTTCACTTTATTTTTAATCTCTGTTATTTCATCTTATTTTATATTTTCTTTTTTAAGTTTCGAATTTTATTTTCCTAATCTCAAACTACCAGGGGTTGATTCAGGGTGATATTAACTGTCGATATTGGAAACTCTCACACAGTTCTTGGAGTTCATGAAGATGAGAAACTCCTGCACAATTGGAGAATAACAACCAGACCGGCCTGCACAGCAGAAGAATACCGGATTATCATCGATCAGTTTTTTACCGCCGTTGAGCCCGACTTTGAAGACCTTACCGGTCTGGCCCTTTCTAGTGTGGTTCCCGACACCGTTCAATCCTTTCGCCGGATGGCAGAAAATTTTCTCCAGCTGGACCCTTTGATAATCGGCCCTGGTGTTAAAACCGGCATGAATATCAGGATGGAAAACCCCAGGGAAGTTGGTGCGGACCGCATTGTTATTGCTGTTGGCGCCTACCAGAAGTTTAAATGCTCTGCCATAATTGTTGACTTTGGCACCGCCACAACCTTTTCTGCTGTCTCGGAAAATGGTGATTATCTGGGAGGAGCTATAGCTCCCGGTATTTCAATATCCACCGAAGCTCTTTTCGATCGGGCCGCCAAACTGCCCCGGATTGAGGTCGACAACCCCCGGCAGGTGATCGGCAAAAACACCGCTGAAGCCCTGAGATCGGGAATTATCTATGGCTATACCGCCCTGGTCGAAGGCCTGATCCGCCGTTTTCAGCAGGAAATGCATCAGCAAAAAGTTGAGCGTCAAAAACTTCAGCATCCAGACAGTCAGAAGAAATTGAAGTATCAGGAAACCCATAAACAGGAGCCAGAACAGCAAAAGCAGCATGATCCTAATACTCACCCTGAAAAGAGCACCGAAAAGAGAAAGGAAAAGAATCCAAACCAGAAAAACGAACCCCAGAAGCCAGAGGAAAGAGAAGAAAAGCCAGCCAGCTGCCTGGTTATCGCCACCGGAGGTCTGCATGGTTATATCGTACCCGAAACCGATATTTTTGACAGAATTGAGCCCCATCTTTCTCTGGAGGGCCTCTACCATATTGCCCGGCTGAACAAAATTGACTGAGCTAGCAGCTAAATTTGTTTCAAGCGTAAATCTGATTCAGAATGAACTTTTTTCCTTCTTAATCTGTTCTTTAAAGATTTTTTATGATAGATTTTTCATGTAAAGATTTTACGAAAGGGATTTAGTGAATATTTGAAGAAAGATTTTATGAAAGGGATTTCAGGAGATTCGGAGTGATAATTGTGCTGAACCTTAATGGACTAGAAATAAACACCAGAGTTTTTATTGCCCCTATGGCCGGGGTGACCGATTACCCCTACCGCCAGATTTTACGTGAATTTGGCGCCGGGGTGCTCTTCACCGAAATGATCAGCAGCCAGGGTCTGATCCAGGGCAACCGGCGTACTGAAAATCTGATCGAGATTAACCATGAAAAACCGGGAATCATCGGAGTTCAAATATTCGGTGAAGATCCCTCAATCATGGCCGAAGCAGCTGCCCTGGTAGCCGAAAAACACCGGCCTGATCTGCTTGATATCAACATGGGCTGTCCGGCCCGCAAGGTGGTTAGCACCGGGGCCGGAGCCGCCCTGATGCAGGACCCGAAACAGGCCGGCCAGATAACCCGGGCTGTAGCCAGAGCCGTTGAGCTTCCGGTAACGGTCAAGATTCGCCTGGGCTGGGACAGTAGTAATCTGACAGCTGCCCGGGTTGTTGACCGCACCCTGGAAGCCGGAGCAGCAGCAGTCACGGTTCACGGTCGCACCCGGGAGCAGTTTTACAGTGGCCGGGCTGACTGGCAGGCCATCGCCAAAATAGCCAGCTCCACCAGCGCCCTCATCATCGGCAATGGCGACATCTTCACCGCTGAAGATGCCCGCAAGATGCTGGAAACCACCGGCTGCCAGGCTGTCATGCTGGCCCGCGGAATCCAGGGCAACCCCTGGCTTGTTAAAACCAGCCGCAGCCTGGTAGACGAAGGCCGGAAAATCCCTGGCCCCACCGTCGAGAAGCGTATTAGCCGGGCTCTCGATCACCTGCAGCGGGCCATCGATTATTATGGCCAGGATCGGGCTGTACCCTTGATGCGTAAACATCTTTCCTGGTACATTAAAAGCCTGCCCCACGCAGCCCGGGTCCGGGACCGGATCAACAAGCTTACCGAACCAGCCAGAGTCCAGGATTTGCTGTTAAACTACCAGCAGGCTCTTACCGAAAACCGGGAGCAGCATTTCAAACAGTATCTGCTGGAAATGAAAAGCCAGCAATAATACCAAATATTAATATCCTAACTCTATAAATCTTAATAAACCCTAAACTCCCAAATACTCAAACCTGAAAATTATAAAAACTAAATAATGAATCAATGATTGCACTGCCTAAAGTCGATATCATCAAAATTTTGAAACTTTAATCTCCGTCATATCAGTTATCATGTCAATTAAATTGCTTGTAAAATGATTTTTTGCAGGGAGCCATCAATAAATCCTGAACCTCTAAACAGCCTCCTGACCATTAGAAAAAGCACATTGCTCAAAATAGCATTATGACCTGAAAAAGTATCCTGGCAAAGAAAACTTATCTAAGCTCAGATTTTAATCTTGACAGAAAGATTTCCATAATTTATAATTGATAATAATTGGAATCAGACAACGCTAAATTAGTACATGCCGGAAATTTGCTGATAGTTAACCATCAGCTACTTTAATTAAAATTATGGCTATTAAATTTATTCAGCATTCTATTAAAATTAACAACATAGAATGTTTGAATTAATGCCATAACCGGGTCTCAGATCCTTGATTTTATCAGCTATCTTATTTGATTTTAAAAAATCCCCATTGCGAGTTGAACAAACAAAATATCTGCTTTTTGAGCTGACTTAATAGCTGTAATTAAAACTAATAAAAATTCTGGACTGCAATTAGATTAGGATTTCCTGCAACTGAACCGGCTCAAATAAAATTTTGTAAAATTTTGTCCTTATTATTTAAAATTATATTAAAAGGAGCCTCAAACCATGACCGAAGAAATCTTATTAACAGAGGAAGGTTACGAAAAATTGGAAAGCGAACTTGAGCACCTCACCAAGGTAAAACGCCGGGAGGTAGCCAAGAGAATTAAGGACGCCCGGGATTTCGGAGATATTAGCGAAAACTCCGAATATGACGATGCCAAAAATGAGCAGGCCTTTGTCGAAGGCCGCATCAAGAAATTGGAAAACATGCTGTCCAATGCCCGGGTTGTCACCAAAGATGAAATCGATGAACACACCGTCAATTTGGGAACCAACGTCGAACTGGAAGACCTGGATACCGGGGAGATCTACAACTATACTATCGTTGGCAGTGCTGAAACCGATCCTTTGAACTGCAAAATTTCCCATGAATCACCCATCGGTAAATCGATACTGGGCCACACCATCGGCGATGAAATCAAAGTTTCAACTCCCGAAGGCCAGACAGAATACAAAATCATCTCAATTAAAAAAGATTAACCAACTGTATAAAATTCAATAAAACAAGAATAACCAATTGTATAAAATCATTTCTATAAAGAAGTTTAACCACCAGAACAATCAGATCAATTCACTATTACTCTCACTATTATTCTATTGACCTGCAAACAATTCATGAAAAAATCGATAGATAGCCAGAACAATCAGCTCATCCATTAAAATCTATTTAAAACAAAATATTTCACAGTATATTCTATCGAACTATCAAACAATTAATAAAAACTCTAACGAACTAAAATTTCAATTTACAAAAAATCTATTATCATTATGCAAGATAACAGAAAATCCCGAAAAACAGTAACAGCAAGCTAACTGGAGGAAGTGAAAAAATGAGCGGCATAACCAATGAAGATAACGGCATCAGTGCAGAAGAACTGGAAGAGATGAACAAATTACGGGCCGAAAGACGCCAGAATCTGGAAGAAATCAAGGAAATGGGGCTCGACCCCTTCGGCAGCAAGTATGAAGCTGAAAATAAGGCTCGAGAAATCAAGGATAACTTTACCGAACTGGAGGGTGAACAGGTCAGCCTTTCCGGCCGACTGATGGCAGTTCGCAGCCACGGTCGGGCCAGCTTTGCCGACCTCCAGGATTTTACCGGCAGAATTCAGCTATATTTCCGCCAGGATGAAGTCGGTGAGGAGGACTACGAATTTTTTCAGGATCTCGATATCGGTGACATCATCGGTCTTGAAGGCGAGGTTTTCAAAACCAATCGGGGCGAGATTTCAGTCAAAGTAACCGACTTCACTTTCCAGACCAAGGCTCTCCGTCCCCTGCCAGAAAAGTTTCACGGACTCAAGGATAAGGAACTTCGCTACCGGCAGCGTTATCTCGACCTGATTGTCAACCCCGAGGTTAAGGACACTTTCATCAAACGCAGCGAAATCATCAAGGAGATCAGAAACTATCTCGAAAACCAGGGCTTTCTGGAGGTGGAGACCCCGATGATGCACCCCATCGCCGGCGGAGCCACCGCCCGGCCCTTTATCACCCATCACAATGCTCTGGATATTGACCTTTATCTCCGCATCGCCCCCGAACTTTATCTCAAGCGCCTGATCGTGGGCGGCCTGGAGAAGGTCTTCGAGATCAACCGTAACTTCCGCAACGAAGGTATGTCTTACAAGCATAACCCCGAATTCACGATGATGGAACTTTACCAGGCTAACGCCGACTACCACGACATGATGGAGCTTACCGAAAACCTGGTAGCCACAGTGGCCGAGAAAGTCCTAGGCACAACCACTGTCGATTTTGAAGGCCAGGAAATCGATCTTTCCACTCCCTGGCCCCGGTTGACGATGATAGAAGCCGTAAAAAAATACACCGGTGTCGATTTCAACGTAATCAGCGATGACGCCGAAGCCCGCCAGGCTGCCAGAGATCTGGGCCTGGAGCTGGAAGCATCCTCGAACAGCGATTCTGAATCCCTGAACCCTTCAGTCAAAAACATAGAAACCAGGGCTTCTTCAAATAATGACATTGAAGCCGAATCTTCTGCGTCCAATAATTCTCAAACAAAAGACTCTTCATTCAATAACTCAGAAAATAGAGAATCTCAACAGGAAAAACTCCCGGGCTGGGGCGAAATTTTGAACCTGATCTTCGAGGAACGGGTGGAAGAAAAATTGATCCAGCCAGTCTTCATCAAGGATTATCCCCTCGAGGTTTCCCCGTTGGCCAAGCGTATCGAAGATCGGCCGGAGCTGACCTACCGCTTTGAGCCCTTTATTTGCGCCCGGGAGCTGGGCAACGCTTTTACCGAGCTCAACAACCCTCTGGAGCAGCGCAGGCGTTTCGAAGCCCAGGTATCCCGCCGTGAAACCGGCGACGAAGAAGCCCACATGATGGACGAAGACTACATCCGTGCCCTGGAATACGGGATGCCGCCCACCGGTGGCCTCGGCATCGGTATCGACCGGCTGGTTATGCTGTTTACCGACTCCAGCTCAATCAAAGATGTCATCCTTTTCCCGACCATGCGTCCGGAGAACTAAACCGGGTCAAAGATTACAGTTGCTGCAAATAATCAGGCTAGCCCGGCCAGACTGACTTGCCTGGTTAGCCCGACCAGACAACCAGCTCCACAGCTAATACAGCCCATCAGACCAGCCAGCCCCGATAAGCCGGACACAGATCGACCAGATCAGCTGGCAGAGATAATGCCGGATATATTTTAAATATTAGCAGTTTTTCTTTTTCCAGTTTACCTAAAACAACCTGTGATGTTCAGCATCACAGGCTAGTTAGTTTATGCTATTTTTTTAAATATATTCTTGGGAGGCAAACCAGATGCATATTTTAATTGCCCCGGATTCCTTTAAAAGCGCCCTGCCAGCACCGGAAGTTGCCCGGGCCATTGAAAACGGACTCAAGCGCAGCAGTCTTTCCTTCAGCAGTCAGATAACTCCACTGGCCGATGGCGGTGAAGGCACGGTTGACTGTCTGGTCCGCAGTGCTGGAGGCCGTTTTGTCGCCGCTCGGGTCAAAGATCCTTTGGGACGCGAAATAACCGCCCGCTACGGCTTAATCGAAGACAGCCCAGCAAACAATATCAGCAAACCCAGCAAATCCAGCACCCCCAGTACCTCCCAAAACAGTTTATCCAACCAGCAAATCCGAACCACCGCCGTTCTCGAAATGGCAGCAGCTTCCGGCCTGCCACTTCTCAAGGAATCCGAGAAAAACCCAGCCCTCACTACCTCCTACGGAACCGGTCAGCTTATCAAAGATGCTCTGGAACGGGGCGCCGATAAAATCCTTCTGGGTATTGGCGGCAGCGCCACCAACGATGCCGGCCTTGGCATGGCCTCAGCCCTGGGTGCCCGTTTTCTTTCCGCCAGTGGCGAGGAACTTAAGGGTATCGGCCGCAATCTCGCCCGGGTGAAAAGAATCGACCTGACCGATCTCGATCCCCGGATCCCTAGAACCGAAATCGAGGTAGCCTGCGATGTCGACAATCCCTTTTACGGCCCTGAAGGTGCTGCTCATGTTTATGCTGCCCAGAAGGGCGCCGACCCAGAAATGATAGCCGAACTGGACTCCGGCCTGCGACATTTGGGCGAGATCATCGCCTCCGAATTGGATTTAGACCTTCAGCAGCTTCCCGGGGCGGGAGCAGCCGGAGGATTGGGCGGAGGCCTCCACGCCTTCCTGGGCGCCAATCTTAGATCCGGCACCGCCATGATCCTGGACTTCCTTCAGCTGCCCGCCAAAATTTCCCGCGCCGACCTGGTCATCACCGGCGAGGGGAAATGCGACCATCAGAGCAGCCGCGGCAAGGTAGTCGGCGCCCTGGCTAAACACTGCGCCCCTGCCGGCATCCCGCTTCTGGTACTCTGCGGCTCACACGACAGGGATCTGACTCCGCTCTATAACCAGGGCGTAACTTCAGTCTTCAGTATCCTGAACAGCCCTGCTACCCTGGAAACTGCCATATTTGAAACCGAAGAACTCCTAAGCCTGACCGCCCACAACCTCGGCCAGCTGATAAACCATCTCAAAAAATAATTACAATAAAAAACAAATCAAAAACAAGGTAAATCAAAGCCGCAGGTTAAAATATATACAAAATATAATCACTTTAAAAAATCACTTTAAAAGATTAATAATGATTTGCTTAATATTTTTTAATTTTAAAGGAATTTTTTTAGACAAATTTTACTATTTACAAAATCTTGATTGCAAAACAGACTAGCAACAATAATATTAATAAAAGTTCCAAACAAGACAAGAAAATTTTGAAAACAGTTCCTAAAACAGTTCGCAGAAATTTAATATTAAAAACAGATTAGTAAAATAGGAGGACAAATCCATGAATCAATTCAAAGTTAAAACCGGCGAAAAATGCCAGTTCATCGACATCACAAAGGAAATTACCCACCATATGAACTCTCAGGGCTGGCAGGACGGCCTTTTGCTGATAATGGTCCCTCACACTACCGCCGCAGTCACTATCAATGAAAGCGCCGACAGCTCCGTCGCCCGTGACATTGTCAGACAACTCAATAAAACCATCCCCTTGAAAAGCGATTACCAGCACCTAGAGGGCAATTCACCTGCCCATATCAAAAGTTCCCTGATAGGCTGCGATCAGCTTTTGCCTGTTGAAAACGGCAGTCCCGTCCTGGGAACCTGGCAGGGCATTTTTTTCTGCGAATTTGATGGCCCCCGCTCCCGTAAGGTCAACCTGAAATTCATCGCCAATAAGAATTAACATTAAAATAAAATTAAAAGTTAATTTTCAAAGAAATTAGCCAAGAAAAGCAACAATTTTAGTCTGGCAAATAAAACTGCAAAAATCATTGGCAAAAACCCTGATTTTTCTCTTGACAGACCACCCTGAGAGTGATATGATAAATGAGTCGCACCAAAGAATTTGCATGTTTTAAAATCAACCAAGAAAAGCAGCTCTGGTGCGGTCATTTCAAGCCCTAAAAGAACCTTGAAAAGTGGATAGTTAGAAGTTTTAGGAAAGCAGGCGGAGAAACAAAGCGTTAGCGTTTAAGATTTAAAGATTTGAAGGAGAGTTTGATCCTGGCTCAGGACGAAC
>LKMJ01003641.1_pt1 | contig 14390 bp, 10 predicted proteins | sample 643391 | NCBI WGS metagenome assembly LKMJ01 (sample SAMN04112250, study PRJNA286221) | soda lake metagenome | biome: soda lake; feature: Kulunda Steppe; material: water; isolation source: sample PL-Br10 brine of Picturesque Lake | place: Russia: Kulunda steppe | collected 2010-07
AATGGATAATAAAAAAAGTAAAGTATACTATGACGAAGATGTGGATGAAACAGTAATTAAGAACAAAAAAATTGCAGTTATTGGGTATGGCACTCAGGGTCATGCTCATGCGCAGAATTTAGACGATGGTGGATATGATGTTCTTGTTGGCTTGCGCGAATATTCCTCCTCAAGAACTGTTGCGACAGACGATGGTCTTCAAGTCGGTGGTTTATTAGAAGTTACAAAAGAGGCAGATATTATTTCAGTACTGGTTCCAGACACTACTCAACCAAATGTCTTCGAGACAATTGAACCGGGTCTCGAAGCAGGCAACACTCTACAATTCGCTCATGGATTTAATATTCATTACAACCAAATTAATGTTCCAAATGACATAGATGTGACAATGGTTGCGCCTAAGTCTCCCGGTCATCTTGTTCGTCGTAATTACCAAAGTGGCGAAGGAACTCCAGGCCTCGTCGCAGTAAATAAAAACCAAACCGGTGAAGCACTGCAAGAGGCCTTGGCATATGCGAAGGCGATCGGTTGTACCCGTGCAGGGGTTATTGAAACCACGTTTGAAGAAGAAACAGAAACAGATTTATTTGGTGAACAAGCTGTCCTGTGTGGTGGAATTGCCTCATTAATCAAAACAGGCTACGAAACGTTGGTGGATGCGGGTTACTCGAAAGAAATGGCTTACTTCGAATGTATGAATGAAATGAAACTAATTGTAGATCTAATGTATGAAGGTGGGCTTACTGAGATGTGGGATTCAGTTTCATACACAGCAGAGTATGGAGGACTCACTCGAGGAGACGTTGTTATTGACGACCATGTAAAACAAAATATGGAAACGGTTCTGCATGAGGTGCAAAATGGCGAGTTTGCGAAAGAATGGATACTCGAAAACCAAGTTGGTAGACCAAGATATACCCAATTAAATCAGAAAGAATCCGACCATGAAATTGAAGAAATAGGTGAAAGCCTACGTAGTTTGTTTGCTTGGTCAAATACAGATGGCGAAGAATAGTAACTAATGTGCGGATCATACTCAAATATTAATAACAATTCGAAATTTTTTTAAATGGTGTAAATGAATGACGCTTAATTTTTGATGTTTCGATTAAAAGACGATGTAGAGTATAGCAAAGATTGACAATACTAATAATCTACTTGACATCTCGTCTAGCCTAATTTCGGTAACAAACGGAGTTTTTGTATCTACAAAAACAAGACACCAGATCATGTCTACTTAATTTCTACAGCGAAAAAGAGATATTTTTATATCTAAACAGTAAATATTAATTTAGTATTTCTTTTTCAAAAGTCAAAGCTATTTGTAATAATTCTTTCTCAGCGAATGCCGGGCCAATTAGTTGAACTCCAATAGGCAGACCCTCATTGGTATCTATCGGAAGTGTAATCGCTGGTAATCGAGTGACATTTGCTAATCGGGTATTTCGAGCGTAGTCATAATCCCAATTAGATGCATCATTTATTTTTGGAGCAATATCCGGCATCGTTGGACATAATAATACATCAACTCGGCTGAATTTCTTTTGTACTTGCTTTCGGAGCTCTTCACGGGCTGCTTGAGCTTGTACATAATGCCTGCCATCAGTAGATTCGATAACATGAGCCCCCGCTAATAGTTTACTAGCATAATAACTGTTTAATTGATTACTAGCTGCTTTCCGAGCTTGGGCAAACCCTACTTGGTATATTTCAGCAACCCCTCCTCTACGGTATGGAACACCCCCATCTCGCCAATGAGTTGCCAACTCAACAAAGCTCAATGTGTTTTTAATTGATTTTCCACAGTGGAAGTCCTGGATAGATACTTTATGTATATTGGTGTCAAGTTGACGCAGGTCTTTACAGATAGAATTGAATTTTTCAATGACCATTTTAGATACTCCATCACCAATTCCTTCCTCGATAACACCAATATCAAGATGATCTATCCCTTGTAATTCTGAAACTGCCTTTTTATATCCACCACATTGATAATTTGGCTTTCCCACCGCAGACATGCTAGCTTGATCATTCTCATCTGGACCCACGAGAACATCAAGCAGCCGTGCAGTTTCACGAACAGTGTTAGAGAATATTCCTACATGATCTTGTGTATATGTGTTTTCCACCACACCAGTCAACGGAATTAAGCCATACGTTGGTTTCAGTCCAACAATCCCACAAAAAGAAGCAGGTATTCTAACAGATCCTCCTGTATCTGTCCCAAGTGCGATATCAACATCTCCTGTTGACACAGCAACAGCACTGCCACCGGAAGATCCACCAGCTGTTCGGCTCGTATCGTGCGGGTTTCGTATATCGGGACCATACCCAGTGGTTCCGCGGGCACTACCTGCGAATTCATCCAGATTTGTTTTTGCAACGATAGTTCCACCAGCAGTTAAAATTCGATCAACCACTGTAGCATCTTTCCCAGGGACAAATCCCCTCATAACAGCAGAACCACATTTCATAGGAACACCTGCGACAGAAATTATATCTTTCAAACCAATATTCATGTCTGCTAATTCACCCTCGCTTTTGCCAGAAACCTTACAATTGGTAGAAATAGCATTGTATGGATTTTTACTGGGCACCCACCACTCCCTATTTTTTCTTTCCACTTGTTTCACTTCGGATGACAAGCTTGGATGAGTTAGTTCATTGATATCATTTACACTTGAAAGTAATTCATTTACATTAGCTGTTATTTTTTGCAGATTGGCGTCTGATATATTAATTTTGTATCTATTACATAGATTGCGTATATCATTTTTTGAGACATTATCCATATGCTTTTTTCTCATCTAAGCTATTTAAATCTACAGCGTATTGAAATTATTACCTATAAACAAACGTATTTGTCCAGGATTCGAGTCAATTACGATCACCTGACCAATTCTGATCGGAGAATTTCGATGATTCGCCACTACAAAATTCGTGCCTACAAGCTGGACTTCGAGTCCGAAGATGAACTCAATAATATAAATCCTATATTCTCAATATTGTGGTCAACGAACCCAGAAAGTAACTCTCAGTAAAACGAAATCATCTTATTGACGAACACAGCCTCAAAGAGATCTATTTTAAGTCGACCGTTACTAGAAGTTTCCACCCGAACGAGATGGTCACTTCGTCTACAATATGAAATAATCCGATTTCGTCACATTCTGAAGTGAAGAAACTAGTGAAATTAAAATGGTACTCTGAAATACTACTGTCTAAATTAAGAGTCATATTATCTACCGTTATTATACAAACATGTTTGTATTATTACATTATCTAATCATAGCTATGGGTTAGGTTATTCGATTATACCAATTCCATCAGGATGAACTCCCACATCAATAGTTGATTTTTCTTTTAAGCTTTTCATATCTATTACAGATATATCATTACTATGATTATTACACACATATGCATATGTGCCATCAGAATTGAATACAATGCCACCAGGCGCCTTACCGGCCGCGATACGTTTTATTTCCCAAGGTCTGACTTCAGGATCTAGTTCAGGTTCTGAATCATGGAGGAACAATTCATTAGGAGATCTTACAGTGTGTGGATCCAGACTGTTGCCGAGCTCAAATTCTGAATCGATAACCGAAATATCATCCGAAGATCTATTCGCAATGAGTGCATATCTGCCATCTGGAGAGAAAACACATCTAACAGGAAGATCACCAATACTCCGTTCATAAAGAACTTCAAAAGTATCTGTATCCATTATGTAAAGGTTGTTTTCTTCTTGATTTGCAACATATAAATGGTCTCCATTTGGATGTGCTGCAATTCCTTCCGGCCCACCACCTACAGGAATATGATCAATGAATTCCTTTGAATCCGTATCAAGAAGTGAGACAGAGTCACTATTCATATTTGCTATGTAAGCAATTTCACCGTCGGGAGAGAAAGAAATCATATGCGTCCATTTTTGGCTACTATCGATTGTATTGACGATTTTATCAGTACCCATGTCTATGGTGTGAATCCGTTCTCCATACGTTTCCGCTAAATAGAGCTCTTCTCCATCCGGAGCAAGAGAAAGCCCATGAGGAAAATCAAAATCAGGATAATTAATCTCATCTACAATTTCCCAGTCATCATTATTAATGACTTGAACAACGTTTCCGAGAGAACAACTCACATACGTTTTATTTTTTTCAGGAACAGTCAATACTTCGTGTGGGTTATAATCCGTCTGTATTTTTGTAATTTCTACTTCTTTTTCTGTATCGACGATTGATACAGAATCTTCATCTTTGTTCAGCACTACAAGTTTTTCTCCCATGTTTTGTGTTATATTTCCCCAGTATTTAAGCATTATCCTATTAATATCTAAAGTTGAAAATCAGCTTGAAAACGTAGAATAAAAACATTTAGAAGATTTATATGGAAATAAAATTTGAAAGAAATTATAAATTAAAACAGCCATTATTATATTGCCACATAAATAGATCAAGAAATTACATAAAGTAATAGACTACGCCCAGGTCTTAGTCAAATTGCATATTTGGAATACTTTGACCTCGAAGATCTGGGAGTGGTTGAACACCGGTAATATCGTTTCGATGAGCGGTAAGTTGATCATTATGCCAGCACATAATAAATGAACAATCGTCAGTGTAAAGTCTCTGAGCTTCGTGATACAATTCTTCTCGTTCACTTTGGTCAGGTGCTGTATTTGCTTGTTCCCATAGGTCAAATACTTCTTCATAATTAGTATCTTCTCCCCCATGATATCCAGCCAATTCATCAGTCCGCATAGCTCTACTATTAATATATGGAGAAGGATCAGCGAACAGTGCCCCTTCGCCCGGTCTAAGGTCGAATCGGAAGTCATTGAGAAGCTCTAACCATTCTGCAGTCTCGAGCTCTTGGAGATCTACAACAAAACCCGCTTCTGACAGCCAATCTTCCAATAGTTCACCCATTTGACGTTCGGGATCGTTTTGTGCCCGTGTAATCATTGTGATTTCTGGCTCATCATATGGAACATCAGCCTCTTCGATTAATTCTCGAGCTCTATCGAGGTCTTGGCCATATTCAAAAGGCTCGTAATCAGGTCCCCAAGGACTATCGGCAGGATACAAATTCTGTGAAATAGTACCGTATCCATTATCAACTGTTTCTAGCATCGCCTCTCGGTCGATGGCAGCATCGATCGCTTGACGAATCTCTCGGACAGTAGTTGGAAGAGGACGCTGATCTGTCCGATTATCGGTTTGTCCATCTGTTGAATTAACTAGAATATTTCTTCGACCAAGCGTTGTTTGAGATTCAGCTAATGTGATATCTGGATCGTCTTCATATTGACCAGCCAAAGAATAATCAGGATTAAGATCAATATCAATATCTTGATTTTGCAGTTCAGTAACTCTTACCGATGGTTCTGTAATCGGAGTGATTTCTACATTTTCGATTGGATCAATATCGTCATCCCAGTAGTCCTCGAATGCCTCTAATTGTACTCCTTCTCTTGGTTCCCATTCAATAAATTGGAATGGTCCAGTCCCGACAGGTTCCGTAATTGCACTGGAACCAGCGTCTTCAATTGTTTCGCGTGCATTCACTTGGAAACCACGCGCATCTAAAACTGCTCTAAATCCAGTGTCGATAGTTTCGAACTCTAGTTCGACAGTATAATCATCAATGGCTCTCCAGTCAGATAGTGGCTCCATTTTATCTCGTCGGGGAGAGCCCATATCTTCATCACCTACTCTATCAAGATTCGCAATCACGTCGTCAGCGACCATTTCACGGTCAACTGGCGGATGGAACATTACACCCTCTCGAAGTGTGATTTCCCAGCGCTCACCATCGTCAAGGATTTCTACATCAGTGGCAAGCTTTTCATAAATATCTCCATCCGGCCCGATCCGGAATAATGTTTCTACGACATTATCGAGGGCATAGAAATCCATGGTTAAATCTGCCAACGTCGAGTCCATACCCTCCATACTGTCTCGAATCGCAACGTTTAGAGTATCTCTATCGACATCACCTTCATCTCCGCCTCCTGTACATCCAGCGAGACCAACGCCACCAAGCATACCAACTGCTGCCATATATCTTCGCCGTTCAGTGTCTATTTTTCCACTACTCTTAACTAACCGATCTGGTGATTCTACCATCTTCACTTGGAAAAAGGAACAATATATAATAAAAATACTGGTTTAAGCAAACATCATCGGACCCAAAGCAATAATCTTGGCATTTTTTTTATATTGTGGAATATTTTAATTTTGGTATCTTTTTCGGGTTTTGAGTTTAACACAACCAATATAATATCGTCAGACTTTTATTTTGTATGTTATAAGAATCGCTATGGATGTCAAACAAGCACCCTTGTTACAGTATGCTCAGAAGCTTCGTACAAATGAGATAGATATTCCAAAATACATTGATCAATTAAAGAGTGACTTCACATCAATAGAAGATAGAATTAGTGCCTTTGTACCAGAAAAAGACCGATGGAGCAGACTTGAAAATGAGTTACAAACACTAAAAAAGAGGTATCCCACTGTTGAATCAAGACCCTCGTTGTATGCAGTTCCAGTAGGCGTTAAAGATATTTATCACGTGGAAGGATTTGAGACAAAAGCAGGATCTGAATTACCTCCAGAAGAGATAACAGGTTCAGAAGCTAAGGCAGTAAAAAAATTGAAAAACTCGGGGGCTTTGATATTAGGGAAAACTGTAACAGCAGAATTCGCTCATTTTGAACCAGGTCCAACTCGGAATCCTCATAATTTAAATCATACACCAGGTGGATCAAGTAGTGGTTCTGCTGCTGCTGTAGCAGCTGGTCTGTGCCCACTAGCGTTAGGGTCACAGACTATTGGTTCCGTTAATAGACCCGCAGCGTTTTGTGGAACAGTAGGTGTTAAGCCCACATATGATCGTATTCACAGTTCAGGGATATTTCCAGTAGCTCCTTCTGTGGATACTGCAGGGTATTTTACACAGGATATAGCTGGTGCTCGGCTCGCGGCAGGAGTTTTGTATGATGACTGGCGAGCTAATGATAATCCTGGAAATGATTTCACAATATGTGCAATAAAAGGACCATATATAGAACAATCATCGGTAGAGGCACAGAAGCATTACGAAAAACAAATAAATAAGCTAAAGAAGTCAGGTTTTGAAATTCAAGAAACCCATATGTTTGAGAATATATCGGATATAAATCGGAAGCACAAGAGTATCGTAGCAGCCGAAATGGCCATATCACACAATACACTCTATCCTAAATATGAGGATAAATATGCTGCAGAGACAATAAACCTTATAAAAAAGGGACAAGAGGTGGTAACAAAAGAGTTAGCTAATGCTAAAGCAGAGAGAAAATACCTGCGAAACAAAATTCACCAGCTAATGGATGAAGATGATATAGACATACTGATTAGTCCCAGTGCACCGGGTCCAGCACCAGAAGGAATAGACACTACAGGCGATCCAATTATGAACTTACCATGGAGTTATTCTGGATTGCCTACAGTTACATTACCTGTATCAAAAAACAATCAGAATTTGCCGATGGGAATACAATGTACCGGACGATATGGTCGTGATGAATGGCTACTTTATTGGTGTCAAGAGCTGCATTCGGAAATTAAATAACGTAATGTGGTACACAGCAATCGATTTTATGAAAGTCAAACTCTCGATTAAAGATTGTAGATAACTGTTTCAAATATCAGTTTGCCGGATCTTAAGTGCCAACTTTGCGACCACACAGCAGCTCCGAGCGTACGCCTGATGAATAAAAGAATATGATAGAGACTAGAGATTCTGTGGTACTGATCACTATCCGTGCGGGCGATCGAAGTGATCAAACGAAGAATACAGACAGTGTTTATAGATGGTTCTTTTCCTTTTCGAACGACGGTAATCTCCCCAGAGAATCTCTGTATCTACGCTCTGTGCTTCGAACCAGAACACACCCATTGTAAATACGCCCCTCAAACATCTGTGGACGAGGTTTGATCGGGATTAGCTCGAGCGAATTGCTAACGCGCTTGTTCCGAAGTGTCTCGATGGATTCCTCTGCGGTCCTAATCCGGTGGCGAAGACGACACGAACAGACTGCTACTCAGTAACGAAGTTTGGAACTACTGTATTCAATGCTTACACGACATTCATGTGCGTATGTGAAAGACATAGAGGTACACGCTGGCAGTACGCGTCCCGAAGATGGCGACACCGAGAGCAAATACTCGCTGAGTTGCTCGGTGACCTCGACGACCTCTACGCCGAGGTTAAGCCAGTCTAGCCCAACTAAAGATTTTACGACAGCAGAACAGCATTCATGGGCACCAACACGATTGCGTTGACAGGTGATTGTTGATGACAGCGACTGCTTAGTGTAGCTTCAAGCCTCGATTTAACAGTTACCGTAAACATTACCGTAGCACTTCTTCATCTACCTCATCTACTCGTTCGGCGAGAAGCTGAACAAGCTCTCATATAGTGATTTCATCTTCTTCTACGAGCGTTGTGTCGACGGCATATTTGATTGCTTCAGCGTAGCTGGAGCAATCATGCCGTGCCATGATTCGGGTGAGCTTGTTAGCCAAACTATCGCTAATCGTGATCGTTGTGTAGCCTTCTGGAGGCATGGAAAATTAAACGAGCCTAATTACGGTAATAGTTGCGGTAAAATAGGTAGTTCACGGTTGAAGCTACACTTAGCGGTAGAGCTAGTCACCGTATTGGTTCGAAGACTAGCTGCTACTGAATACACAAATTAGCACCTACTGAAGATGATTGCGAGTTTCTCAGTCTGATCGACCGAATGCGTGTCAGCTTTATTTACAAGGAGTTAAATTTAGTGCTAAAACTGATCAACAATTGTACAGGTAAAACCGTAGAAATGTGATCGAAAAGAAATCCAAGAAATTATTCAAGCCGCCTCTGAGTGACTAAACGATAATTTTGAATTTGATAATCCTGTGCGGAAACCCATATAAAGAAACATAATACTATATATACGACCAAATTGATTTAGGAATATTCATTCCCATCCAGTTATAAGCACAAGATATAAATAAATACATCCGAAAGCAGTCGTGTGTTAACCCATAACCCATGATTAGTTTGAATCGAGTGTTAGAATCCATGTTTGGTTTGAATATAAGACCCGGTAGCCAATTAGATATGGCTATTCGGAAATTTTCTCAAAACAAGTTGGCGATGTTTGGATTGATCGGCAGCTTAATATATGTGTTTATTAGTCTTGTGGGACCTTTTTTTATGCCCTATGATCCAACCAGCACTGGTGTTGGACCAAATTTGGCCCCACCTTCAACTGAACACTGGTTTGGAACAGATCACAATGGTCGTGACATCTTTTCCAGAGTCATTGAAGGTGCTCGAATAAGTTTGTTTGTTGGTTTTTCCGTAGTAGCCGTTGCGTGCGTTGTTGGGGTTGCTGCAGGATTGATCTCTGGTCGGTACGGTGGAATCATTGATGGAATCATCATGAGAACAATAGAAGTCATATACGTGTTTCCAAGTATTCTATTGGCCTTAATTGTAGTTGCAATTCTTGGTCAAGGATTAGATAGAGTTCTGCTGGCCCTTGGGCTAGCTTACGCTATTGAAATGGCTAGAATCACCAGAGGTGCAGCACTCTCAGTACGCGAAGAAGAATACATTCTGGCTTCTGAATCGTATGGTGAACATGAGAAGTTCATAATGCTCAGAGAAATGCTACCCAATATGATGTCTGCAGTGATGGTTCAAGCAACCCTAATTTATGCTTTCGCAATCCTGGCAGAAGCATCCCTATCCTACTTGGGGCTCAGCGCGCAGCCTCCTACCCCTACTTGGGGGATTATGGTGTCTCAAGGACAGACATACATTGGAATCGCACCCTGGGTTACAATTGCTCCCGGAATTGCAATTTTATTCGCGGTTCTCGCTTTCACGTTTTTGGGGATTGGATTAAGAGATGCTCTTGATCCAAAAACGGAGGTTAATGCACAATGAACGAAGATACACTGCTACAAGTAAATGAGTTAAAAACTCATTTCAAAATTGACAGAGGAGATGTAAAGGCATGTAATGATATTAGCTACGCTATTAAAAAAGGCGAAACAATAGGCTTTGTTGGAGAAAGTGGTGCGGGGAAGTCGGTTACTGGTAGATCTATACTTAATTTAATTGACTCTCCAGGAAAAATAATAGGTGGTGAAATTATCTATAAAGGACAAGATTTGCTAAATATGACTGAAAAAGAAATCCAAAAAATAAGAGGTAACGAGATCGCTATCGTATTCCAAGACTCGTCTACCGCATTTAATCCATCGTATACTGTTGGTGAACAGATTAGTGATGTGATTCAGAACCATTTCGATATGGAATATGAAGAGGCTCGTGAACGTACAATCAAATTGCTGGACGATGTTAACATTCCGAACCCCAGAGAACGATTTGAAACGTATCCTCATCAATATAGTGGAGGAATGCGTCAGCGAGCTTTAATTGCGCTAGCTCTCTCCTGTGATCCAGACTTAATTATCGCTGATGAGATTACAACAGGAATTGATGTAACGACTCAGGCAAAAATTCTGAATTTATTAAAAGAACTAAAAAAAGAGCGCGATCTCTCTATGCAGTTTATTACTCATGACATGGGTGTTGTTGCCGAAATTTGCGATCGAGTTGCAGTAATGTACGCGGGTGAAATCGTGGAAATAGGTCCTATTCAAGAGATATTCAACAATCCCAAGCACCCTTATACAATGGGTCTGTTAGGTTCTCTACCTCAGACTAGCGGTGCTAAAGAAGAATTAGAATCAATTCCCGGAAATATGCCGGATCTAATAGAAACTCCAAGCGGTTGTAGTTTCAGAGACCGGTGTGAGTTTGCGACAGAAGAATGTGCTCAGCATAACCCGGAATTAGAAGAACTTGCAACAAACACTAATTCAACTAATCATAAATCTGCGTGTATCAGGGTTAATGAAATCAATTGGAATAATGGAAGAGAAACAAATAAGGACACATCTTCAAACGGAAGTCGACGCGATACAAATTATCTAAATAAAGATGAAGATCCATTAGTAGATGTATATAAATTAAAGAAATATTTCGACCCAGAAGGACAATCATGGGTTGATATGCTATTAAACGGGAGGAAATATGTGCATGCTGTAGATGATGTCACATTAAATATTTACGAAGGAGAAACTGTTAGTTTAGTGGGAGAAAGTGGTTGTGGTAAGACGACACTTGGTCGGACTATAACGCAATTATACAATGAAGACTCAGGAACAGTATTGTTCGCAGGTACAGACATTACGGATGCTAAAAAGAGTGAGCTGCGGAAACTGAGACGTAATTATCAGGTCATTTTTCAGGATCCGTTCTCCAGTTTAAATCCTCGACGTACAGTGGGTAAAATCATTGGACGGCCTATGAAGCTCCACGGATTAGTGGATACTGAAGAAGAAAAAAGAGACGCTGTAAAAGAACTACTTGTAGAAGTTGGATTAAAAGAGTCACACATTGACCGTTACGCGCACGAATTTAGTGGTGGACAAAAACAAAGAATCGGAATTGCTAGAGCACTAGCTGTAGAGCCCGATTTTATTGTGTGTGATGAGCCGGTTAGTGCTTTAGATGTGAGTGTGCAAGCAAAAGTTCTAAATCTACTAATGGACTTGCAAGAAGAACGTAATCTCACATATCTGTTTATTGCTCACAATCTAGAAGTTGTCAAACATATATCTGATCGAGTAGCTGTGATGTATTTGGGAGAAATAGTTGAGATGGGTCCAATTGATAAAATACTATCACCACCATATCATCCATACACAGAGATATTGTTATCTTCAATTCCATCTCTAGAAATCGGTGAACAAGAATTACAAAACCTTCCAGAAGGTGAAATTCCTAGCCCAATAGATCCACCCAGCGGTTGTAGATTCCATACTCGCTGCCCATACGCTATGCCAGAGTGTTCAGAAGAAAGTCCAATTAATATTACAACAAATAAAAACCACAGAATAAAATGCCATATATTTGATGAGAATAAGATGGAAGGAAAGCCAAAGAGTAAAGAACAAATAATCGCTGAGCAGACCGAAAACGTCGATCCCAAAAGTAATAATCAATCTATATCTAGCGCTAAGAACACCAATCAATCAGTACCCAACCCTCAAGATGAAAAACAGTCTGTGGGGGATGATTAGAATGGGATACTTTGAGTTTACAATTAAACGATTTATATCGGCCGCAACTACGCTATTTATTGCATCAATAGCCATATTTTCTATACTTCGTTTGATCCCTGGTGATCCTGCAGTAATCATCTTGGGAGAAGCTGCTACAGAAGCCTCAATACAAGCACAACGCGAACGACTTGGTTTGGATCTTCCAGTTCATCATCAATACCTAAACTGGCTAAGTGGTGTTCTTACACTGCAGATGGGTAGTAGTATCGCTTCAGGTACCGACATTGCTGAGTATGTGCTCGCTAGGTATCCACGTTCGATGGCATTAGCATTTTCTTCACTTTTTGTGGCGTTATCAATAGCAATTCCTGCAGGAGTTGTTAGTGCAACAAATCGGAATAAAAAATATGACTACATAACACTTGTTGCGACTCAAGTTGGTATTTCGTTCCCTCAGTTCGTCTTGGGAATCTTTTTGATAATGACCTTTTCTGCAAGCTTTGGAGTACTGCCATCGTCAGGATATGTCTCACCATTCGACAACTTTGTAGGATTTATAACACATCTTGCTCTACCGGCAATCACTCTCGGATTGATTAACGCTGCCGTACTTACGCGGTTTGTACGATCAGAGATGCTAGAACAGCTAAATGAAGATTATGTAAGAACAGCATATGCCTACGGTCTCAATTCCAATTTTATTGAGAGAAAATATGTGCTTCGAAATGCATTAGCTCCAGCACTGACGGTGGTTGGTCTTCAGTTTGCAAAACTTATGGGCGGATTAGTTATTATTGAAGAGGTATTTTCTTATCCAGGCATGGGTGTTCTCATACTAGACGCATTATTTGCTCGAGATTATCCAGTTCTACAGGTAGGGCTACTAGTAGTTGCTGGGACTTTTATTGTAGCTAATTTCGTTATTGACTTATTATATGGATGGCTAAATCCTAAAATTCGTTACTAGTTTTTATCATTATTTGGTTGGATACAACAATCAAGGCATTCGTGTTTATGTATAAATAGCTCTGGTAAATCACTAGACTGCGTCGAGTTGTTTCGTCAAAACTGGGGAGAGGAAGCGGGAAACTGTCGATGCCCTATGTCGAAAATCTTTTACTTCACGACAAAAGCAGTCACGTTAGCTAAAAATATTGTTTACCGACTAAGCGCTTATTTCGCTGCACTGTCTGCGGATTTACCTTGATGAATCCTACCGAAACGCCCTCGATCTCCTGAGCGAAATGTCGCATATTCTCGCCGAGATCGGACTTGAAAAGGACGATCTCCCAGATTATTCAACGCTGGTTAAGGCGTTTGATAGCTTTCAGATGAAGGTCTGGCGAGTGCTGCTTCGACCCTCATCGGAGCTGCACAACCTCTCTGGTCGGGCCGCTATCGATGCCACGTTTTTCGACCGTTTAAACGCAATTAAGCACTACTGCCGTCGAACAAACTATCGCGTTCAAACGCTCAAAACAACCGCTCTCGTCGATACAGCTTCTCAAGCCGTCCTTGAACGTTCACTGTACGACCGAGAAACGTCATGACACGCACCTCGCTGGCAACTCGCCCGCCACAACGCATGCGAGTTGCCACGGCCGTATAAATCAAACAGACAGATATTATCGGTACTTCCCAACCGGTCTAAGAGCTGTAACTGAAACGTAGCTCTCATGGTAAAGGTGTCTGGTTGAGAGAATGTGTTCACAATTCCTCAGCCAGACAGCTGTCTTTCAGCCACAGACGTGAAAGAACTAGCGAAAGATCTCGTTGGGCAACTCCCGCTGCCAGGAATCGAGGGTTCGCCCCTCGATTCCGGCGAGACCTGGGCTGTCGTAACTCTTACAGCTGTTAACCAGACTTCAGTCTGGGAAACTTGCAAAGACAACGATAACGCTCCCTGTGACGACACTGTCATGGACTGGCTTCATACACTCAACCGAGAGTGGATCGAACAGATTGCTAACGGCCTTCTCAAGGAAATAGCGATGACGATCCTCGACCCTGACCGGTCGATGATCGTCTTCATTGATTCCGTCAATAACCCCTACCATGGAACGCACAGCGATGAAAGCGGAGAACTCTGTCGTATGGCAGCCAAAGACAGTACGACAACGTGTCACCGCTACTGCACAGCATATCTCGTCTCAAACGGGAAACCGGTAACACTGGCAACAACGTACGTGCGAAGCGATGAGAAAGAGG
>LKMJ01003642.1_pt1 | contig 14390 bp, 15 predicted proteins | sample 643391 | NCBI WGS metagenome assembly LKMJ01 (sample SAMN04112250, study PRJNA286221) | soda lake metagenome | biome: soda lake; feature: Kulunda Steppe; material: water; isolation source: sample PL-Br10 brine of Picturesque Lake | place: Russia: Kulunda steppe | collected 2010-07
CTTTTTTAAACCAGAACAACCATAAACTTCCTTTTTTCCTTCATGAATTAATCGTTTTTTATGAGCAGGCTAGCAGTCGCAATTCTTGACTGAAGGCCTTATCCTTGTAAACCTTGTAAACCTTGAATCCTCCTACGATATCGATAGGAAGTTCCCATGTGGGAATGAGGGGGAGAGATAAATGAGAGGGTCGAATGGGATCTCTGGGATCTACTGATAAATATCTTACAGGAATTTCAATTCCAATCTGATTTTCAGAAGATGCTGTGCTCCCAGCGCATCGTCTCCCGCACATCGCCCAGGCAGGGGACTGCATCCCGCCCCTCGGCACCTCCTCGTCGCACAGCCATTTGCAGAGCATCTGCGGTGCCCAAGACATTGGCTGCGGGTATTGCCGCCCTCGTGCTGGTAAGCCAAATGACTTGCCATTTGGGAAGAATTGGTTTGAATTTCGTAGTCTAGGTGGCATCCATTTCGTAGTCTAGGTGGCATCCTTGAAGGAAATCAAGACAAACTCTAGGTGAATCCAAGCACATGCTTTACAAATGATTCAACCTTTGCCTTTGTTGAGGAAAATCTTGTTTGCATTCCAGATTCAATCCGTTGGCTGATCTCTAGTGAAGTTCACAATTCATATCTTGTGCGCTTGTGGTGCACAGGTGAGCCATGCTGATCCAGCGATGGCGTTGACGCCCACGGTTGGCAACAAGGTGAGGCGCTTTGTAGATCAGCTGCTAGGTGTATGTGTGAGTCCGAGCTCACACTTTGTGGGGTCTTCAAGGCATGTGATCATACCTATGAAGCATGCACCTCAGGTCATATGTATATGACCTCTGTCTAGGTGGTCCCTTTTCATTAATTGATGAAGAGAGTCTCTTTCTTCCTACGCACTTTTTTCCTTTGCACTTCAGACACTGTCGAACCTGATGGATTTGTGTGATCTTTCTTCTCAGTAATCCATTGGCAGCTGCAAACTCTATAAGAAATATGCCATGGAAATATGCGGTGTATTTGTGTGCGCAGATTGGCGAGGGTGCGAACATGAAGGGCAACAATGGCTTTGAGTCGAAGGCTATGATGGAGGAATTCAAGCAGCGAATTGCTGAAAGGACTGGCAAAGCCCCACCAGTGTCAGAATAAATGCATTGAGAGTAGCGTACATCCCCATGAGAACGCATAGCAAAGGGCAGGCTGTGCGTCATTGCATTCTGCAGCTTATGTACAACTTATCTAGTGGCTGACATACTGACTGAATGACTTATGTCAACAAAAGGGAGAGTGCTTTTGGCTTGCACTAATTTACATAGCAAGTACCTCAGGCTTAGGCTTTCCCTCTTGCTTTCCATGTACATTTTATGGTATGATTTTTGCATGGTATTGTTGTCCAGATTGTCCTGTGAAATTATCATCATTTGACAATATGAATCAGGCAGGTGATAAATGAAAACTGCAACTAACACACAGGTGCACACAAGCTAGTAGTGGCAGCCTGTATCAGTTTTTATGGTAGAGCCATAAAACAAAGAAATTAATGTTAAAAACATGAACATCTGTTGTAGGTACACCGTTTTGCTGTACCTACAAGAAATAACAAATATGTAGTAGGCAGTCTGTATCAGGAACGCCCATTTCAAATGCAAGTTGCATTCACAGCTAAAAGGTTCATGGACAGAGGCAGATGGAGCAAGAATTGAGAAACGGGCATGGCAAGCAGCATGAAGGATTTAAAGAAGCACATTCAAAGGAGCGAGCTTCTAGGGAACCTATAGACAGCTTTCTTAGTTTAAGGCCATCATTACTGAGTAGGCACCGGACAGCAAGTTCGAGTCAACCACCAGCCTGATCGTTAGGCTGATGCCCATCAGTAGTGGTTTGTGACCTGTCATAAGTGACCAAAAAAGTCCATCATGTCTGAAAAGAAACAGCCAAGTTTATTGTGCCGCTGAGAGAGGAACCTATCTTGAGCCAACAACAAAGTCACAACAGGCGGCTACGCAGTTATGACAAGAAGCTTAGGCCATGTGGTCTTGGGCGATGTACTGGTGGTGCAAGGGAGGCTGAGTTGGCTTCAGCATATTGTTGAGTGATGTTTGCCACCGTCTCAGCTGCGATTTGAAAGTCTGCCAGGTCCATGTACTGCTCGTAGTGGTGGGTATAGAACCTGCGCAGCAAGTACATTGCATTAGGTAGTCGGCGTGCAGCTTGGAAAGTTTTAGCGTGCAGAAGCAAGGAAATTGGATCGGGTCATAACAGAAACAGGTCTGTCAATGAATGAACATCAATGCACCAGCAAATTAGGCAGGAAGTATGCAAACATTCGTGTGCGGTCTAGAAGGCTTGGTAAGCTTCACATACTACTAAGCTGCAATTGAGGAGGGCAGCCTAGCTTGAAGTCTGTCAGGCCTGCATCCTGAATTCAACCAAGAAAAGGCCTGCCTGAGTATTTTCTCGCTTCAAATGACAGGTGCCCTCCTACTCTAGGGAAATCTCAGTGCCATCCTATACTTCATTTCAGATTGTTGCATTCAGCCAAGAGGCCCTTGTTTGGCTTAAACTAAGATGCCCTCGTTCGGCTTCAGCTAAGACGCCCCCGTCTAGCAAGTAAAACTATGCAACCCCTTTCCTTGGAGATTTCAGTCTCATTTTTCAGGAGCTCAAAGAATGAGCATGTGCATCTCAAGAAGTAAGGGTCCCCTCGTAGTACCTAAAGCTCTACCTGCGCTTGAAGAGCTTGTCAAAGCGTCCGCGTATGCAGTTGAACGTATTGGTGATCGCGCTGTTGTTGGCCATGCATAAAAGCGCATTTGGCACCCCAACTGGTGGTTTGGAGCACAGTCCCAGTTTGAAACCCTGCAAGCGGCATGAGTGCGGAGAGTAACAACAGCAGAGAATGAGCCTTGTGCCCACATCTGATTCGAGCCAAAGACATGCTCCCTGATGCTCATTGAGACCGCTCCAAAATGCTCCTTGATGATCCTCGTGACCGCATCTGGTTCGGGCCAAGCACGTGCTCCTTGATGGGCCATCAATAGACATCACGCGAGGTCTCATTGTGGGTGTGTACTGGAAAGTAACTCACTGACTCAGAGACATTCAAATTCCCATGGACAGCGCGGGAATTGGCAATCAATGATCAGCAACTTGCCACACTGTGGTTCAATGTCAGTGAGCAATCATGAACCAGAGACGAGCATGTGCGCCGCAAACCACGCATGCACGCCTCGTGGACATAAGCAGACCCACCTCATTGTTCCAGTGAGCCATACGCAGTGATGGCTTGAGCCTTGCCACGTTGCGGTTCACATCCGAAATTGTCGCCGCGCCCCTCATGAGCAGCCCACATGCCAGGTATGTGCCGTGCCGAGGGTCAGCCCGGATGAGCTGGTTTTCTCTTGCAAACACATCCGTGAAGACCTGGATGGAGCACAGTGAGCGCCAGTGGTCGAACTCCCATTGGATGCATGCAAACACCCATGGACAGCACTATCCATGGGCAGCGACATTCTTACGTGGGCAATACCCCACAGGCGGCACATCCAAAGGCAGCGACTCTTGTGGCCTTGACCCCAATCACCCCCGCCGGAGGAACGATAAGATGAGAGCTGGGCACGCAACACTCCTAGGCCTAGAAAATCATTGACATGCACTGCATGGCAAGCCACATCCAGAACACAGGGCATACAAGGTAGCGCCGCTCACGGCCCACTGTGCATGTGAAGCGTATATTTGTTAGCTGCTCACCTGGTCCAGGGTGCGAGGAGCCGAAAGCTTAGCCACATCTTTGGGTGCGCCCAAGGGGGACATTGAGGAAATCAAAAAGTGCATCTGCAGGCATACAAGGCAAGCGCATGCAGTGTGTGTGTTTGCGTGCATACATGCATGCGTGCCCTTGTGCACATGGATGCGGATGAGTAAAAGCACGCAGCATCAAGCCATCACACGAGCGGTCATCATCAGTGTCCCAGTCTGAGGGGATGTAGAAATGCAAAGCTCACTTGGCCATACATCCTCCAAACCTGTGGGTAGGGGACCAAGTTCATGGTGATGTCGTTCAAGTCCACGTTGAGGGAGCCCTCAAAGCGCATGGAACTGGTCATGTTGAGAAGCATGCTGGCTGCAATGCCGTTCATGGCATCAAAGGGCTTGGAGCCTGCGCCCACACATGCACAGGTGATGCAGGGACGTGGTTGCTGCCCCGTATGGCAGGACTGAATGGCGTTGGTGGGTGCTTTGGGGGTGATGAGGGGTGCTCAATAACCCAGATACAATACTGGCCATAAGAAAGAGAAGACCACACACTCCCAACCTTGCCCCCACCCCTACTCCTCACTGGTGCAATTCCATAGACAAAACCATGTCAGCTCTATTGGTACGCTCATGTATGTTGCAGGTCACGGATGCTGTAACGGACCTCTAGCACACACTGCGCCTGGCTTCAAACTCTTTTGAGATAGCTCCTCATGCAGACCCAGTCACAGTCCTTGAACCACTCCTTGCTACTTGACACCATCAGGATCACAGTGGCCCTAACCATCCAAATATCCCCTTTATTCCCAACGTCAAACACAGCAAACAGCTTCAGCTGAGCCAAAGTCTTGGGGTGTCAGCCCCGCACACCTTGCCCAACTTCAACAGCCGCAGCAGGGTTTGTGGCCCCCATCTGAAGCTTTGACTGCCACCTGCGTGGGGCAACAAAGGATGTCCGAGTGGGTTGAACATTTGTGCACAAAGCACATTGCATGTCGATAAGAACCATGTGGGGCACAGGGATACACAACAGATGAAGGCATGGCCAACCTCAAGCAAGCATGCGCCTTTTTCTGGATGCATCTGCTTTGTTTGAAGTTCCTGTAGTTCATCAGGTCTGGATACCCACTGACATCAGCAAGCAGTGCAGCAATCTGTGGACTGACTGGAAGAGTTTGTGCACGTGTGATAGAGCATGTGCTTATCAATGTGTGCATTTGTGTTTGCAGTAGTGTTTTGATTATGGAGTAAGGCATTTGCTGTGGGGGGACAATTGTTTGGCTGAGGAAGGTGGATGTGAGAGCTGGCTTTTATCCATGGGCATATCTCTGTTTCTTGTGCTTGTGAGGGTGCACGTGAGCTCTCAGTTATATGTGATGGCAGCCAGGACTGGGCAAGTGCATGTTTGGCCTTTGACCTCGGAAAACATCACCAGGTGCACTATCAATTCAACTGCACTGGGCACAGTCCCTTTCACAAGATTGCCAGATCCCGCCCTTGCTGCTATTAAGGTAGCACCGCCGCAGCCGCATTTGACTCAAGCGCAGCCCTGACAGCCGTGCACCTACGCTCTACTCTAGCACAGACTTGTAGCCATGCAATTGCGCTTGCTTGTGAGGAATATGGGACGCCAAAAGAAACCCAGTAAGACCAGCTGCGCTCGATTATTACTGAGCACACACACACACCATCACCAGCTGCGTTCGATTATTACTGAGCACACACACACCATCACCAGCTGCGCTCGATTATTATTGAGCACACACACACACACCATTACCAGCTGTGGGTAACATGAACAGCCACACATGCCTTGACCAACATTGCACATGGCACAGGCACAAGAGCAAGTACGCGCAGCGGTCACGGACAACAGAAGCAAAGGCACTCCCTTGTGCTCATGTAAGTTACAGTGGCACCTGTTGCAGATGTCAATCAGGGCCTGGTTTTCGATGGGCAGTACGCAGTCGGCGTGTTCCACAAGCTTGGCGGCAGACAGCATGGCGTTGTACGGGCTCGTGATCACGTCGTCGTCCTCGCTGGGGAACACCGAAGCCGTGAAGCGGAACACATCAGGATGCTCATCCTGCGCAGTCACAGTGCACGGCCCGGCTTGAGCAGTCACAGTGCAGGGCCCGGCTTGGGCAGAGGCCGGAGGTGGCATGGGCGCTGCTGCACGTGGGGACGCTTTCGCGGAGCCAACAGGTTGTGTGTGATAATACACGAGAAGCAGATGCCCCTGGATGCATGCCTCCCTCTGGCAAGCTCAAGCCAACATTTGCTGTATGCATCTTGCGCGCATGAGAACCTGCACTGCAAGGGGCGGACATGACAGGGCATAGACACAGTTGCTCAACACTAACTGACTGGCTTGACTGCCTTGTCACACAATTGGAAAGGTCAAGGGCAGGCAACTCCTGTTAGCTTAAGCAAGAGAGCAAGCATAAACAACCAGGAGAGCTCAAAAGGGGCTGTGCAAATTGGTCCTGCAAGCAAAGTGTAGTTGCAACGCACTCGCAGCAGCAGCAGCAGAGGAGTCGAACCCAGCTACTAGAGGCCCACCTTTTCACACAATACTTATGGCATCAGTAACAGGAAAGGCAGCGCATCCATGGCAAAAATTGCACCACACCACACTCCGCCCCACTACACACCGCCAGGAGCTCCAGGATGTATGTGCCCACACCGCTGCCGGTGCCGCCCCCTAAGGAGTGGAGCAGAAGGAAACTCTGGAGCGAGTCACAGTCTTCCACAGTCGACCGAATTGTTTCCAAAAGCTGCAGCAAAAGTTGATGGGTTGCGGGAGAAACGTTACCAAGCACTGCTGTATCAGTGTTGTTTAAGGAGAGGAAGGCTACGCTTTTAGGAGCGGATGCGTACGTTTCGTGGGGGCAGACGTTTTTTCCAAGTACCGCTGCAGACATTGCAGGTAGGGAATCATCACTGGGAGCTGCAGTCCGAGACAATGCAGGAAAGGAGTCATCACTGGGAGCTGCAGTCCAAGACATTGCAGGAAAGGAATCATCACTGGGAGCTGCTGTCCAAGACATTGCAGGGATGGGCAAAAAGAGGATGATGGTAGGCGCATGTGGCACTTGATGACTCCAGCAAGTCATGCAAGACAATTGAAACAGCAAGAAGGCCAGCTCCAGGTCTGGCTCCAAGCTACCCTGGCAAATATCATAACTAAGGAGGCAAGCACGCCACTTCTCTTGCACCATTCCAGGCCGCATGACTGTGCCTTTGCGCTAAGCCCCTTGCCAAGCCATCTTTGCAAGCACAAGAAATTATGGCTGCATGCGCTCACATTCTGGGACCAAGCTCCGTGAGTCAGGTTGCTGAGAACAGTTTTTACAGTGTATTTGCCAACTTGAGAGCTGATTTGCCAAAAGAATTATGGGTAATGAGTAAGATTTCCAGCACTCCTATGCGTGTGTTAGCACACTCGTGGGATCACGCCCACCTGCTCGTGGTACTGCGGGCCATACACATGATGGCCATGGCCCCAATTGTTGCCTGCGCCACTGACGTCAGAAATGAGCTGCTGCGTATCCAAGACATCCCCCAGCGGGCCCTGAGCATGTGATGATTTGGTACAGACGCAGGCCAGCAAACTTAAATGCAAGCTGCAGCTCATACTCTACGCAGCCACAAGCTATAACACTGCGAGCATGGCGCAGGCGACGAGCAGGTATGCAAGCTTGCTTCTTTTGCAGGCACTTCTTGCCTGTCACCGGCTATGGTGAATGCTGAAAACAGAAATCTTCCTTAAAGCCCGGAAGGTGACTCTCTCTTGGCTGGCTGTCACAGTTAAGTAAGGTGCAGTGGAGAGGAGAGAGGATACCCATGCATTGGCACAGCAGCTGTGCGGGTAGCAGATGCTAGCTGCGGGCTTTGGTGGATTTGCCATGGACACATTACTTTGGGCTGCAACACCTTGATGCTCAGGCTATTGTGCACGTGGCAAACAATGTCAGGGGTCAGACCCAATCATTACGGCAGCAGGTTGCCAGACCATTGGCACCATATTGGCGGCAGCATTGGGAGTAAAGCAACATGCAAATGCTTTGCAGAAAGGGGGTAGGGGGTAGGGCAAACGTGCAGGATTGTAGCGTTTGTTTGGAGTCCAAATATCCTCGGAGGGCGCAAAACCAAAAAAAGCTATGGGTGTGTAATTTATTCCCTTCTCTTTCATTTCTGTTTGCCACATGGAGACAGAGAAAAGGCAAAGTGGCACTTTGGACGACATTGGCACATGCTTAATAAATTGAAGATCATTGTCATCGAGGTGGCGATAATGACAGATGTAGACTGTTTGATGAAAAAGATGGCAAAAGATGGCAAGCTCAAAGCTGCGTATCATTATGATCTGTGTGTGGATGTGAGTCATGTGGATGGACAGGTCAGCTCACAACTGCTCATCAGTGTGTCAAGTGCACCTGCCTCATAGCCGTACACAGGTTGAGCGGTTCATCAGTGCGCCAGTGTGCCTCAGGCCGTTTGCTTGCTAGGGCAATACTGCATCAACACTGCTGCGCTGAGTCCACCCTGAGCGTCTCAGTCATCACTTGCGTCGAGCATCTCTCTTTTGTGACTCACCTTCAGCATCTCATTAATGACACCACACTCCATGTCCACAATGATGGACCGTGCCTGTGGTAGCGCATTAAACGAGCATCACCCAAAACAAGGCCTCAACTCAACATTGAGATAACGCAGGATCCTGGTCAGACATAGCCATTACCCAGCGGCGGACATGCTCGCAGGGCAAGCTGCTCTCTTGGCTGGAAACTACCGGCAGCAGGAGTTCGCCAGGCAACACCCCTATGAAATGCACAAAGGCGTAGCCATGGGGCATGGTTAACTGAAGTACGCAGCAGCTAGACTGCCTTTCATTGCTTGCACTCTCTGCTGCACAGCCTCTGAACCAGAAGTGGGTGAGTTTCAGGACCCATGCAGAGCGCCACGTGGACTGGGAGACACGCGCCACATTTCTTCTTCTAGCCGTGTGATACTGCTTTTTGGCACTCCTATTTAGAGTGGTGAATATCCTATCGCCACCTGGATCAAATTTATGGCATCCCATGCCCACCTTAAGGGTGCGAATGGGCCCGCTTCCATCTCCCACAGGAAGAGTGCGATGAGGCTCCACACGCGTGTCCACATTCCGGAAGAAGCTGCAAGATAGAAAAGGTAGACTGTGGTGAGCAGGCTGTGGGTCTGCTGTTGCCAAATGCATGTTATGCAGCTGGCACACAGCCTAAGGGAGGGAGGCAGCAACACCATCCTGCCAAGAATGGCGGATTCCTTAGCTGCTTATCGGGCATTTCCGCCTTGCTAGCTGGACAATTCTGCAATCAATGGTGTCAAACAAATGAGACATCTTTCATCACTTCCTCAGCGTGTGGAACAGCAGCTGCACCTGCTTAAGGGCTCATCGTAACCACCCTTGCTGTTGTACGCCGCGTGTTCACGGAGGGCAAGGTCCCAAAAGCGGCACCCTATCTGGTTGCCACACTGCCCAACTGTAGGTCATAAAAAGGGAATTAAAAAGGGAATAGGTACAGAGTTAAAGGAGGGTATTAAATTGCCGGAGCAATTCAAATCTTTGTGCAACATGTCAGGTGGATTGTCAGCTGCTCATCGTTTCCATCCAACTTTATCTAACTTAACAAAGTCAGACCACGATCCTCTCAGCTTCTCAATGAAATCAGCTGAATGAATGCAATACAAGAGTCATGATCCTCTTGTGCGTGCATGCACATGGATTCATGATTGCTGACTTTAAGGTTAAGGGTGAACAAGCGTAGAAATAGAGAGCGCATCCTTTGGAAAACACCAAACCTGTGTCTCCAATACACAACATACATACCTTGCAGCGTTACCAGTTCCCGAGGCATGCCCTCACTGCATGGCTATGTGGCCAGCAGCCTTGAGCATAGTATGAAATACCATACCCATCAAGAGCCTTGTCAATCCCTAGTCGCAATTACTCAGTCCAGCTCACAATAATCAAAATTGAAATCATTTTTAATGTAAGACATCAATATAAGATATTAATATGTTGAGCAAGCATTTATTCAAACAAATGGCAGACGGATCGACTTTGTGTAAGTAACTTGCATTCTTTCAATTGAAAGCGACTTATATTAAATGAGGTCTCGATGTTTAACGCAGTGTATTTGGAAGGGAAAAACTATTAACCCGGGGAATACACGGGGAAAAGCCAGATGAAGCGTATTGATCATGATGAGTCCGGTGACTATCAACCTCCCAAAGAAATATCAGCTTGAGGAATGCTAGGCAAGCAATGCTAGGGCAGGCTTATGCTACCCCTTCTAGGCCTACCCGGCCTGCAAACCCCCAAGCCAGTGCCCCCATAAGTGCAAGTCTGGCTATTACAGCTGACACAGCCTTATGCACAGGTCAGAGGAGGGTCATCACTGCGTAATCTTGCATCAGGTAGGTTTGGGGGAATCCCTGGTGCACCTCTATCATTGCTGCCATCTTCACTGCCCATCAATCTAAGTTAACATCAACAACAATATGTACCAGAGCACATGTTGGAAACCGAAAATCTACCGTGGAGGGGAAGGGAAAATAATTTAACTTTCTTCCACCTACCCGCCATTCGAAACGCAGCATAAGTATTAACAGCTCAAACATCACATTAGATTAACAGTATGTTCTTTAGTACATGTACTGTAGCTACATGTTCTGAGGCTAGCACTCAACCACTAAACAGGCTGTTTGCTTGCATGGCTTGCGCCTTCTGATGGAAGAAACCTACATCTGGCAGGCTGCCTGTTATGCAAATCGATCAGATCAAATCAATCAAAGATTCTTTGATGTCCCTTTCATTCAATTTCCGCCCAAAAGGATCCCATTACATACAGAAGAATCAATCTGGTGTGCTTAAGGATCAACATATTATACATCAAACTTATAGGAAGCTACCGAATGAAGAGCGTAAATGCTTACAGCCATAATGCTTGCACTGGGCGCCTATAAATGCAATAATTAATGGAATTGTTCCATTGGAATTCTAACATGTTCAGACACCTATTGGGCCAGTTGTCCATCTTCATGCATGTGAGCCAGTGTACCATAATCGTGTCTCAGTCATTGAAGCCAGTTTCTTAGGCAACCTGCCAGGGGGACCCTTACTATTTAAGGATTTCATTGGACTCAAGGTGTGAGTGGTGTGCATAAGGCGCTACCTTCAAAGCCACAAATTTCACAGATCTAGACTTGTCCTAGCATGTCTGCCTGTTGTCAACCTCATGACGTCAGTCGACTGACCAGGCATGGCATGGGTTCATAAAAAGCCACAAGCATCTTTGCCAGGGATGAGAAATAGTTTTTCCTGATGCATTCTCTGCCACCACTGTTAATGTCTACAAGAAAAGGCCTAAAAAAGCATAATTTGTAGTAGGTGTTGTGTGTCTGCACAGTGCACAGCATTGCAAACACTCATCTGTGCTCATGAATGAACAGCCACATGGAATCACAGGTCTTTCCCAAATTGCAACCATTGTGGGGCAATTGATGCTATCCAGGATGAGCAACATGCCATTTCCATTGTACACATCTCCAGGTGGTCTCTCTTTGCAGGAAATATGCCCACCTGTTCTCTCAAACAGGATCTCTTAATATGTCTGCTTTTTGAAAATGAAACTGCAACCAACTTCCGTTTTTCCTTCGTGATTTACTTGCATTCTATGAGCAGGCTAGCAGTCGCACCTCTTGACTGAAGGCTTATCCTTGTAATCCTTAGGTTTAGGGTTAGCTTAGCCTTTAGGTTTAGAATTAAGGGTTGACATTTTGGCTCAGGCTGAGCCTCCAGCTGGCGCGGTAGAAATGGCCCCTGAGACAAGTGCTCTAGTGCTGCTGTGCAAAATGAGGTGCATGTTCTTTTTCACTGTCCAAGCCTTGTTTGTGTGCTCTCACAGAAAGTATTTTTTCCTCTTTTCCCCTTTTTTCCAGTCCTTTTCTGTGGAGACCCCTTACATTTTGCATGCCTTGCCTTGTCAGACTGTCTAAGATATCCTTTCTCAACGGCACAACAAATTCTGCCATTTCATCTCGGACATTATGGACTTTTTGACTGGCGAAGACCAGCAACATACCAGTTAGCCTATCAACCGGGCTGAAGGTTAACCCTAACTTGTAAACTTGAAATCCTTGTAAACACCCATCCGAACTCATATTTAAAGACAAGCATATCAAATGCAACCTGTGCGCAGGGTTCTGTGTGCTTGAATAAGATTACCCAAGGGATGAGGACACGCAAGGCACAGGTGTACCTACCCGGACACAGCTGAACATGTTCAAGCTCAATTGAAAAGGCACAATACATACTCAAAAACATACTCGAATTGCTCCTCTTCAGGGTTCTTCTTTCATGTACAGACTTTGTTCTTGATTTCGCTGGCACGGCACTGGATTCATTTCATTTTTGTGTCGTTGATTTTTACATACGAGTGTTATGTATATGAAAGCAATTAAATTGGCAGAAGAAACTGCATATTGGTTGAAAATAAGCCTCTGTGAAGCACGTTCCAAGATGAGCTAAAGTTGCTTGCTATGCAAAACCAGCGCAAGCCAGAAGCGCAATGTGACCCTTCTGTAAAAAGCTTAACACAGTCAATCTAACGTAACCTGTCTACGTATTATACATGCACTCTATTTATGATGAATGATAGCTATTCTCATTTCAACTCTCTATACAAGCTCACAGAGCTGCCCGGTCGATCTCAGTTACTCTGACACTGGAGGGGCCTTGCCAGTCCTCTCAGCAATTCGCTGCTTGAATTCTTCCATCATGGCCTTGGACTCAAAGCCATTGTTGCCCTTCATGTTTGCGCCCTCGCCAATCTGCGCATACAAGCGCCCCGTATGTTTTTTTTATCGAGTTTGCAGGTGCAACTGGACTTCTCAGAAGAAAATGCACACAAGTTCATCAGGTTCGACAAGTGTTTCTCAGGTGCAAGAAAAGAAAAGGAATATCAATGTAGGCAGTAAGAAACTCCCTACATCAATTAAGGAATAGGGGCCACCTAGGGCCTAGGCACCGTATGACCCTTGAGGTGCATACTTCATAGATGTGATCACATCCTTGCATTCCCCATGAAGTGTGAGCTCAAACTCACGCATATTTGTTGCAGCTGATCTGCAAAGCACCTCACCTTGTTGCCAACCGTGGGCGTCAATGCCATCACTGGGTCAGCATGGCTCACCTGTGCACCAAAAGCGCACACGATGTGAATTGTGAACTTCGCCAGAGACCAGCCAATCTGGAGTGCAAGGAAGCTGTTCCTCAATGAAGGCAAAGGTTAAATCCTTTGAAAATTTTGTGCATGAAATAACCTAGATATTGCCTTGAAGGGAGCGTACTTCCCTGCCACCTCAGACTGCGAAATTCAAACCGACTCCTCCTAAGTGGCAAGTCGTTTGGCGACTTACCAGCATGAGGGCGGCAATACCCGCAGCCACTGTCTGGGGCGCCGCAGATGCTCTGCAAATGGCCGTGCGACGAGGGGGTGCCGAGGGGCGGGATGCAGTCCCCTGCCTGGGCGATGTGCGGGAGACGATACGCTGGGAGCACAGCATTTCCCGGAAATTCTGGTTGAAATAATAAACCCTTTAAAGCATCTATGATCATATATCAGCATTCTTCCAGTTGTTCCCTCATTCATCTCACACATATATCCCCTTCGTTTTCCCGTGGACAGATGATCCAATCTAATCGCTTATCTTATATTCATGATTATTTAAATGATGGGTTGCATCTCCGCGTCTGAAGGCTGTTTGGCCGCCACATTATATCATAGATGATCAGCGCTGTGAGCACAAGCTCCACCCCTAGTGTGTTCTTTACAAATAAGTTGTATCTCTAGTCAAGCAGCTTTCTGACAGCTGCTGGACATCATTAAGAATGTGTATACACAATATTGATGCGTATACACATATATGCATACAAGGACGACAGCAAGTTTGCCAAAAGGCCATCGGGCTGAGCTTGCAGGCATTGCTGCAGCCGTTACTCATGACTACTTACTGATAGCTACCGACAGTGAAAACTCAATGAGACAAATTAGAAAACAGATCAGGTACCCAGAATTACACACCTACGTAGGTGTGGTATACCACATCCACCACAACCTTTTAGAGACAATCATCAAAGCAATCCGCAACACTGCTACATTCTCCATCAAATTCCCGAAAGTAAAAGCCCACACCGGCATTATTGGTAACGAGCGCGCTGATCAGATAGCAAAGCATGTGGCCGAATATCCTGAAGTTGCTGGCACTGGTTTAAAAATGGAAGGGCATGAAGGTAATAACCCTTTTCACAACATCATTTGGCTTGCAACCTCCTCGGATGATCCAAACAAAGTTTGTTTAACAAACATCCTATTATTGACAACAGTAATCAATCCCAACCTTACCAACCCCATATGCGCTACCTCCCCAACAAACGCGACGCGCTACAAGCACACATGCATAAAGTCCACAAACTAGGCAACGCACAAACTGATACCAGCTACTACACCTACTACCAGAATTTAATCAAGAATAAGAGTGCCCATAGCAAAATAAGCAATGCTTTCTGGTCTATACCTGGCATCTCTCACAAGGAA
>LKMJ01003643.1_pt1 | contig 14389 bp, 21 predicted proteins | sample 643391 | NCBI WGS metagenome assembly LKMJ01 (sample SAMN04112250, study PRJNA286221) | soda lake metagenome | biome: soda lake; feature: Kulunda Steppe; material: water; isolation source: sample PL-Br10 brine of Picturesque Lake | place: Russia: Kulunda steppe | collected 2010-07
ACTTGTTTGTGTGCTCTCTCAGAAGAAAGTACTCTTTCCTTTTCTTCCCTTTCTGCCAATCCTTTTCTATGGAGGCCCCTTATATTCCACATGCCTTGCCTAGTCAGACTGTCTTTGATTTTCTTTCAAAGAAGTTCTCAACGGCACAATAGACTCTGCCATTTCATTTCGGACCTTATGGACTATTTTTTGGCTGGCGAAGACCAGCAACAAACCAATCAGCCCAACGACCTGGCTGGCGGTTGACCCTTATCTTGTAATCTTGGGGATAGGGATATTTTTCTCAATTTGACAGCTGCTTAAAAGGACTTGCACACACATACACGTGCACACACATACACATATGCACACACACAGCTCAAGCACTAATTGCAACCATGGGTTATTAAAATTAGGAGGAATTTAGAAGCATTAGTCAAACATCTGAGGTTCACTAGAGTCTCGCAGATAGCAGTGGGGCCCAGGGTAGTCTGTAAGCCACACTAGACTGGACTTTTCCACTGGGACTTGCGCGCTTCCTAGTTACCTGGTTGGTAGTGACTCCAATTATCTTTGCGAGCAATTAAGCACCATGGACAACTTTTCAGGGTTTACCTAGCGATAACCAGCCTCAAACCAATCGGCCTAAAGACCAGGCTGGCGGCTTACCCTGAAATTTGAACTTGCGAGCTATCTCATTGTTATGATGGCCAACTTCACTCAATGACTGGTCAATGTGTTGCGTATCACGCAACAGACAAGTGAAGGTTCGACATTCTTTCCCAGGCATGCGTGCAGGACATCCCGCCTCAAGGAGGATGAGCTAGCTTGTCAATCACAGTTCAGACATGCCCCTTTGATATAGAACAGGAAGGGAGCGCAGCAGCATCCCACCCTCCAAAGCAACTGAGTTCGGCTGCCGCTTCACCTGCCATGCCAGTTCCTGCATCAGCTGTAGCAGGCTGCTGCTGCTGCTGCTGCTGCACTCCACGCTTGCTGGGATGTGGGCCAGCAGGGTACTTGATACGTAGGCCTGCCTGCACAAACACTGTACCCTCTTTGTCTTGCTTATGCTTGCTACCGGGGTCGCGTGATGGTACGCTGTAAGTCAGACCCCTGCATGCCACAGCAGCCCAACCAATCAGTTGGAAGCACGATGATGAGAGTGGTTGCAGGTGCGCCTACACCCCACAAGTACGCAGGCGTGGGGCATCACCTGCCAGGTTGGGGCAATGTGGAGGAATGAGCAGCAAGGTAGCCCTTTGTGTGGCAAAAGAGCAGTCAATGGACTGCCGTAATTACCTCTTACTATGGCAAATAGGCGCTTTTCGGTCCAAGCAGAGCTGGCAAGACGCTATGATTCCATGTGGCGACATACTGCCGTGTGTGAAATACGTATAAGTGAAGGCCAAGGGCCATACAGGGCTCTTATGCGGCTTTGAACCAGACTAGGGATAAGCTGGTGAGGGCGGCGAGCCAAAGGCAACAGTCTTCCTGCACTCGTGTGCGCCCAAGTACTGATCAGCTCTTCCCCAATGGCCCACAGAGGGGCGGCCTGACCCCAGCTCCCACCCTCAGCTTGCTGCCCCCCTGCACCACCACCATCCTCACTTCAGGCATGGCTCTGTGAGGGTGCAAGGCCTGCCCAATGTAACCTCCCGCCCCAGCGCACCGGGGCACGCACGTGCGCGCAGCTGCCTGTAGCTTGTCCGCATGCGCTGCACCTCTGCCCTGCTCCTTGCCCTCAGTTGACGGCAGGCCTGCGGGTGTGGGCGCCCTGCTCGATATCCCCCCCGGCGTGCTAGTGGCAGAGCTGGCAAGGGTGCTATCCGTGCGGGCCGGCAGGCAGCTGTCCCAGTGGCCGGGCACGGGGAAGGCCTTGTTGGGGGTGATGTAGGCATAGGGGGAGGGTTGCAGCGGGGTTACCCGTGCTGAGCTGGGGGTTGAGGGGATGTGGCAGGAGTTGGCTGCAGGTGCACATGGGGGAGCATGGGCAGGGCTGCTGTCCTGTCTGGGGCTGCCGCCATTCATGCACAGCATGCTGCTGTGCTGCTGCGCAGCGGGCCCTCCGAGCCCACCACCCTCTCCCAGCGCATCCCCGTGCTGCAGCCAACAGCCTCCGTCTCCTCCGCCCCGCGCCGCCCCAGCATCGCCTGATGCCAGCCTGGCGAGTGGCACACTGCGCCCGACCAGCATGCGTGCTGCGCCTGGGCGTGCTGCAGCTGCGCCACGCACGCGAGCTGAACCTCTGGTCTTACCCGCCTCATCCTCGCTAGTGCTGGCGCTGGTGCTGCCACCGTCGTCGCTGCTGCTGGCGTAGCCGCCCGGATGCTGCCCCGGCCGGCCCGTGCGCCCGTGCCCAAGCGCCCCCACCCCCACGCAAGATAGCGGGCCAGGGTCTGGTTCCAGCTGCAGGTCGTCCGTGCAGCAAAAAAAAGTCCGCGTGGCCCCGGTGGCGTGGCCCACATCGCCCCCATCGGTGCCCGTGCCCACGCCCGCGGCCGCACTGCCCCACCCCACGCCGCAGGCTGTGCCGCTGCTGCGGCCCCCCGCCGCGGGCTGGCGGGGCAGGACAGACGTGGCGCAGCCGTCTGCGTCGGCACAGCCGATCAGGCCTTGGCTCAATGTTGGTGGCGCGTTGTGGCTGGTGGTGGTGGGATGCATGATGGGATGCACATCCTGCTGGGCGCCACTGCCGTGGGGACCGAGGTGTGCCTGTGGCCCTGTGCCTGTGCATTTGCCACATGGAGTGGGCACAGGCGCGTTTGAGGCGCGCCCCAATCTGCATGGCAGGAGTGGGACGGCAGGAGGCTGCCCATCGGGACGAGCATGGCCTGCGCAGCACCCCCGCAGCATATGCGCGCAGCATCTGCCAAGCACCCGTGCAGCGCCCGTGCAGTAGCTGTGCAGTAGCTGCGCAGCACCCCCGCAGCATATGTGCGCAGCATCTGCCAAGCACCCGCGCAGCGCCCGTGCAGTAGCTGTGCAGCACCTGGGCAGCACCCGCACTGTAACTGTGCAGCACCTGGCCATGCAGCACCAGTGCTGCACCCGTACACGCAACACATGCGCAGCGCATGCACTGCTCAAGCAGAAGCTGGGGCTGCCCAGAGCCTGTGCCAGCTCCTAGCTGAGCATTGCAGGTCAGGGCACCTCCAGCGCTTGGCTTGCAACCCCACACAATATGCCAGGTGGCAAAGCCCCTCAAAAAGGCAGGAACTGAGCAGCTTGATCGCACCCCCCTTTTGAGCGACGTGCAGCCAGCAGCAGCAAAGCACAAGCTGGTGGCTTAGGGTGCCGCTGTCAGCATATGCCAGCCAGACCATGCTGCCGCACCCTCCCTACTGCTGGTGCGCAGCGCCTGCACCATGTCGTACATGCCCTGCCACCCACAGCAAGACGCCAGGGGTTGGGCGCGATGAGCAAGTGTGCAACTGCGCAGATGAGCCCTGGGAGTGCGCAGGTGCACACTGGGAGTGCGCAGGTGCACCCTGGGAGTATGCAGATGCACCCTGGAAGTGTGCAGATGCACCCTGGGAGTGCGCAGGTGCACCCTGGGAGTGTGCAGATGCACCCTGGGAGTATGCAGATGCACCCTGGAAGTGTGCAGATGCACCCTGGGAGTGCGCAGGTGCACCCTGGGAGTGTGCAGATGCACCCTGGGAGTGTGCAGATGCACCCTGGGAGTGTGCAGATGCACCCTGGGAGTGTTGCACACACGCACCCCTGAAAGTGCTGCTGGCGCCCTGAGCCTTCAGCCTCCGCCGCGTGGCCGCCCAACTCCCACTATCGTCGCTGTCGCTGCTGCTGGAGCTGGCACTGCCCCTGGTGCAAGCCTCCCGCCCCTGCCCATTGGCCTCTGCTTCCCCAGCTTGCACAAGACCTGCACCCGCAGCGCCGGCTTGCTGCTGCTGCTGCTGCTGCTGCTGCACAGACAGCTCGGCAATGCTGGCCCGCAGGTCTACGTTCACGGTAGGCCGCGGGTTGGGGTGGAGGTCGGGGCCAGGCGTGAGTGCGGCGTGCTGTGGTGCCTGCGCGTGTTTACACAGGGCAGCTCAAAAGGGAGATCTGCCTCACACAGACACATGTACCCATATTCACACACACACACGCACGCACGAGCACGTACAAAAATGGACAAGCAGAGACACACATGTACCCACTTTCACACAAACACATGCATGAGCACATACAAAAATGGACACGCACAGACACATGGGAAAGGGGAGACATAATACACAGACCGTCTACATCACAAGCGCAAGCGCACGCGACCCGGTTGTTTATACTGTGCACCATGTACCTTCCCCAAGCCTAATCCATCCAACAAGCAACACATGCTTGGAAGCTGGGTGAGCCGCACCCACCACGGGTGCGCATGCGTCGGCCGCAGTTTGGGCACCAAAGACTCGGAACTTAAAGGGGGGTGGGAAAGCTTGGGCGTGAGGAGGGTGGGCGTGGGCGGGTGGCGAGTGAAGGGCTGGTGGGCGTGGGGATGGCCCTGGGGAGATGCTGGGTGGCGGGTCAGGCAGGGACAGGCGGGAGGGGGACAGTGGTGCAGTGGTCACAGCCTCTGCAGTGCCGCTGCCAGCACCCACCCCCAGTGCTACCATGGCAGGAGCTGCAGTCGCGGGGGGGGCGGGGGCTGCCAGGCCCGCGCGTACACAGACGCGTGCACTGGAGTCAGCATCGCTGCCGCTGCCTTCGTCATCGCTGAACAGGGTGCGGGGGTCGGGAAGGTTGACGGGCCTGCAGGCGGGGGCACAGGCACACACGGTGTTGCACAGCGGTGCAGCACGAAGGCGCGCAGGCTGCAGCACAGCAGCGCAAGGGCCTGTGGTGTTGCGTCCCAGTGCAGCCGTGCGCATTGCGCATGCTGGGGTGCGGATGCGCCAAGGTTTAATGTGCATGGACCTCTGATGAGAGGGCTCTTTTTCATAGGGTTTCATAAGTGCATGGACCTCTGATGAGAGGGCTGTGGGCCTGAACTGAGGGTGCACTGCATGTTGCAGCGTTGGGGCAGGCACAGGGGGCGTGAGGCACGAGCGCGTCATGCATGGGGGGGCACGTGCTTGGTGAGGATGAGTAAGATAGGGCAGGGACAGGCAGGCCCTGCAGCACATCCAAGGGAAAGGGGGGAGGGGTGCATGCTCGGTGAGGATGAGTAAGGTAGGGCAAGGGCAGGCAGGCCCTGCAGCACATCCAAGGGAAAGGGAAGAGGGGCGCATGCTCGGTGAGGATGAGTAAGGTAGGGCAAGGGCAGGCAGGCCCTGCAGCACATCCAAGGGAAAGGGAGGAGGGGCGCGTGCTCGGTGAGGATGAGTAAGGTAGGGCAAGGGCAGGCAGGCCCTGCAGCACATCCAAGGGAAAGGGAGGAGAGAGGGAGCAGAGGGAGGGCAGGAGGGGGCTGGGCCCAGAGCAGACCCACCTTGTGACCTGCAAGTCCATGACTACTCCTCCTTGCAGGCGGGCAATCAGCGCATCAAGCTCGCTCACCTCAACCTGCGGGAGGGCGCGCAATGCACAGGGGCACGCACAGGCGCAGGTCTGGAGCTCCAGCTACCTGCCAGCGCAATGTGGCGGCAGCCCACAGGTGCAAGCGTGGCCATAGGCTGCACGTTTTTGCGTGTGCACTGACATTCTTGTAGGGTGGCCTGCCAAAGAGTGGGTGGGCCCACAGGCGCGAGCAGGACCATGGTCCCAGCTTCTTTACCCGGGCGTTGTGCAGGACACTGGGGGGGGGGAAGGTGAGGAGCAGGTGGACCCTCTGGGTGGCCCAAGCAGGGCGTGCAGCGCTGACAGGATACACACTGTGTCACAAACGCGCACACACCGCCGGCCAGCAGCTCACTCACGGCGATTGCGCGGACCACATCACATGTCCTGCAGCGCGTGCGCCTGCAAGAGTCGCTCACCCCTGCGCACGCACACCCTGCCTGCGCCCCTGCAGGTTGCAGCACGCGCGCTGTCACACACCTGCGCCAGCGGGTCCTCCAGCTCCAGCGGGTCCTGCAAGGTGCACGGCTCGGCCCCCTGGCCGTGCGCCTCCACCATGGCGTGAAAGCGAGCAGACAGCTGCGCCTGCTCCTCATCCTCCTCCCCGCTGCCTGCTTGAGGGCAGCTGGCCGCCACTGAGGCCGCAGCCGCCGCAAGGGCAGGGTCCCGGGCCAAGGCCGGGCCGCCAGTGGCCGCCTCGACGCCGCTCCAGGGCGGGCTGTACTGCTGCTCCTGCGAGTGGGCAGGAGTGTTGGGCAGGAGGCGGGGGCATGAGTGGAGCGGAGCGGAGCTGAAGGAGGGTCGGGCAGCATGCAGGGGCAGGCGGTGCACGGCTGTTGAGGCTTCACGGAGTGCTGCCCCCATAATCAGGAAGCTCGGCCTGGAAGAGGACATAGAACACGCAGCAGCTGCGCGGCATGCAGGCTACAGAGCCACCGATGCTAGAGAACAACGGGTGCCAGTCAGGGGAGGCTAGCTGGGCTAGTCGGCCAGGTCTGGGGGGAGGAGAGAGTACTGGGAGGAGAGAGCAGTATGAAAGCCCGGAGAGCAACAAAGCAATGAGCAGACCTGCGTGCCATCAATCAATGAAACAGCATGGGATGCTTGCAGCGCTGGCTTCTGACCAGTGTAAACCCAAGGCAGAGCCTCCAAGCAAGGGGAGCAGTATCCAGCAGGCAACGGCTTCCCTTGCAAGTCACACTCGCTACTGTTCTCCGCAAGCAGGGGAGTCAGCCCCTGCACTTCCCCACAAGGCTCGTGCACTTAACATTCAAATCAATCAGAAATATTTCATGTACAGCCATCTCTCCCAATCAACAATACTGCAAGATGCCTAGTTTGATGAGGTGATCTGTGGCTCCCAGAGGACAAGAACCCAGTCGCCAGGATGCACATGCCGGCACCTCGCGCAGGCTGCGAGCCCGGGCTTGGCCGTGAACAAGATTGCTGATGCTGCATCGTCCAGTCTAGCCAGTCAGATGCAAGCCCACTGAGATTTCCCCCTGCTTACTTCTAAGAGCCTGGTGCGGGACCTCGGGGAGAAGACATCTGCTAGGCGGCCAGCAGCTCCGGAGAACCAGCCCAAGCTAGGCTGAACGGACGGGCTCTGTACATCCTGGCTCGCAGACTCAGCACAGGGACTGCTGCACCTGTTGCTGCTGCTTGAAGGCTGAGATGCGTCCGACTCGCGCGCACCAGCCCTTTTAGCCCCCTCCGGGCTGTCACTAGCAGGCCCGATAGCTTGCAGCTCCACACGTGCTGCTAAAAACAAAAGCATTAAAAGATCAAAGCGGGTGTGTTAGGCAGGTCAGGGGCAGGCAAGGAGAGGAAGTTGACTCGCAAGCGCAAGCGCCACAGACTCACTTGTTATAGTTGTGGCGATGGCAACATCACCAACACTTTTTTCTACTTTGTTTGTACTTGTGAGATTGTGCTCCTCCTCAACCTATGTAGCAGCGTGCAATTTGTTCAGTGTTGGACTTCAGCATGGACCAGCTGTCCCACTACCACAAAAGCTCAGCCTTTCAGCATACCTGCATGGCATCCCAGTTGAAGGAGCTGAATATGGGAATCGCATCAGTGTCACCGTCACTTTCTGAGCCTGATGTAGAGGGGGATATGGAGGGTATGTCCATCGTCGATGGGATCACAGAGTTACAAGCGGATTTCCTAGTTTCTCGTTCTATTTGTCATTATTTATGGTCGGCACATTCCATCGAGTTCTAAGCTAACAAATCGTCACGCCTAACTGAAGCAGAACAGGGTGATCCCTTTGAGCCTGCCGTTCACATAATTGCGCTCCACATGCCACATGTTGCCCTGGGGCACGAGCGACTCCAGCTGCTTCAGATCTGTATTCCGTGGCAAGAAGACCGCCACCACACCCTGCGTCCCGTGGTCGCAAGGAGCATTGGCGTGCGCAGCCGCCTTCCCGGGGCGTGCTGCTGCTCCTGTTGCTGACGAGGGCTGGCAAGACGGTGCAGCACCTGTAGGCTTCCCGGCCTCTATGCTTTTCAGGTCAAACGTGCCGCTAAGGAAGCGGGGGATGGGGGGAGGCGGCGGATTCAATGGGGGCCCAGACAGGGAGGGCGCCGCGGCTGCAAGCAAGTCATGCACACCCGCACAAAGCTTGTTTTCAAGCGCTTCCAGGCCGGAGGGCTGGTGCTGCTGGCCTGTCCTTTGTTGCTGTGAGCGGAGCGCCTGGCTAATTGTGGTGCTGCGGCCCACTATCTCCAAGGCTGTGAGGATCAGGTGCTTGATGCTGAACGCCATGCCCTCCACCTTGTCCAACACCTCAAAGGTGTCGCACCTGCACCAAAGCAGGAGGCGGGCTGCACTGTGCTGCTGTCCAGGTGTTTTCTGCCTTGCCATGCATCGCAAGCAGGCAGATCATGTCCTTGCTGCAGGCCACTGCAAACTCGACACTCGTACCCCAGGCACTTCACAAGGTGCAAGTACTTGAAGCCTCAAAGTAGGCAGGAAGCAGGAAGCAGGAAGCAGGTAGGAAGTCTGAAACCCTCACCACTTGTACTTGGGGCCACCCCATGGGGGTGACACGAAGATGGCCTCAGCAAACAAAAGGGGTGCGGCTCTGAAGAAGTCGGTGCACAGGACCTGTGAGGCAGGGCAGCAATCAGCAGTGATTTCCAGGCAGGCTCTCCTTCCGGAGCAAAACACACACATGCCTGATAGCTCTGGTTAATGCAAGCACACATCCCGCCCCTTCCCTCCCCCTCAACTGTGCACGTGCGTGTCCTTCCCTCTCTTTAAATTTGAGATTATGTGCAGCCACAGGTCAGTACAGATCAAGGTGCATGCGTTTCAGCGCAACAAGGGTACTCCGCACCCTCACCTCGACTTGGCTGCCCACGCCATACACCTCTGCATTGTTGCGGGCCATGTCCGCTCGCCTCTTGCTGATCTCAACCGCGTAGACCACCGTGAAATCCTTGGTGAGCTGGATGGCGTTCCCAGCACAGCCTGGTGTGCCAGTGAAAGGCAGGTCACACGTCATGCATGGCAGGTGGGCTAACCAAGGGGCTTGCCTTCAGAGGGATTTTGGATGTTTCCATTTGGGCAGGTTGCGGATGGCGCGCGTGGACAGATTGGTAAGCATGTCTTTCGATTGTCTGCAGAAGTCAGGCAACCCAAGTTCACCGCCCAAATCAGGTCCACTACCCAAATGCTTGACTGCGAGGGAAGACCAGTGGGGTGTGCACGCACACGCGCGCACAAACACACACGCACGCATACCCGCATTCAAATATCCGCACTGGCACATGTTCTGCGTGGGCAAGCCGGTGTCAGAGGTCCCACATGGGCGCACCTGCCATGGCATCCAGAGCCACATGGCCGCGGCTGTAGCGTTTGCAAAGGGAAGACTGATGAGTGGCGAGGATCTCGGGCGTGACCGACCACCAGCCTTCTGTATCCAGCTGCAGCGCGTGCGCATTAGGAACGCAGTTGGCAAGGCCCCGCGGCTGGTGAGGCATGGCGGGGCGTTTGTGCCTACTTGGGCTGCTAATGATGGAGGGCTGCACTTGGCTTTTTTTGTATGTATGCACGCAGGAGGGGAGGTGGGGCATGACTCCAAGTGAGACTTGGCAGACAGGACAAAGATGGAAGGATCAATAGGTGCATGATTGTGCATGCGTTCATAGACAGATGGATGGGTATATGGATGGATGGATTGATGGATGGTTCACATAGTTGGGTTCCCAAACAAGGGAGTGGACTAATAGGTGGACAGAAGGTGTGTTCAGACAAAAGATGAGTGTTAAGACAGATGATAAAGCAAAAGTCACCAAGTCTCCTGGAGCGTTTTCCTCTGGCGCCTAATCGCACTGCTGTGGGAACAATTTGCAAACCTTGAGCCTCCTTGGACGCGCTGAATAGTGCCTCAGTTAAGAGCAATGCTTTGAGCGTTAATTCCCTGCTTCTACTGAGTGATCACCAAGCTGAAGGACAGCTGAAACAGCTTCACCATTTCAAATCAGCCGCATAAAGAATGGTACATTCAGCACGCATTTCAGTTGCCTAGCCCTACCTGAATGCCTTCGTCATACTTCGTGAATAGGCTGTACCTCTGCAGCCAATACTTGGCAACATTTCGCGGCAGGATGGAGCGCACATACGCCGCAAGAGATGGGTCCATAACAACTCGGTCACCCTGCAAATGTTAACATACAAGTGTTATAGGATGTGCAGCAGCAGAAAGCACGCCTTTGGCTGGCATGCACAGCTCGTAAGCTACCAAAGGTGGCCGCAAAATTTGATAAATAGCAGTGCACGTCACCACCAGCCACACAAATTAATGGCGTGGGCAGCGTTGATTTGGGGGAGTACCCTATAGAAAACTGATCCTGAGGAGTGCGGCACCATGAAAAGCGAGAGCATTTGATGTAACTGCACGTGCACTTGCCAGCACTCAGCGCAATGACAGCACAATGTGTGAACTACGCCTCGGCCCATAGGGCAGCCCGCCCATGCCAAAGATGCCGCTTCAGGGAAAGCAAGCCTACTCAGAGCCGCTGGTCCCCTTGAGTGTGACAAGCACTCCTGTGCTTGGAGGAGAAGCTCGCACAAAATATGGACAAACTTTGGACATGCAGGGATCAAGCAATCTGTCTGCTCTGGCTGAAAGGGCCATCCAAAGCGCTCAACCAATCCAAGGCAGCAGGCCTGCCAAGTCTGGCGGGCGGCACATGCAGCAGAGCTAAGCAGGCTGAGCAGGGGCTGCTTGCAAGATGACTCTGCTGGGGCCGGGGCTCCGCAGTTGACTGTTTTTGCCATCAATTACTTCCCCTATGGAGGCCACAAGCACATTACGCCGCACTGCCATTGACTAGGCCACTTCGAATAGCTGAGCGCAGTTTGGCGGGCAAGCACGTGCAGGGACAGCCATGCGCTTCAGGCCAGCCAGGCAGGGCTGAAAGGATCAGTGGGGTGCCTTAAAGCGTGTAAGAGGGCCAAGCTCGGGAGTGGAGCAGGTAAATACCGTGCACAGCAGCATGCAGCCCATAGCAACTTGAAAACATCATATCGTCGAGGTGTGCTTTCCCATCCTGGGCCAGTCAGATGCAGCGCCCACCTGCTTCTCTGCCGCTGGCAGCAGAGCCATCGTAGCATCCATGGCTTCCTTCAGCGCGAGCTCCCTGTGCATGAGGTGGCATTTGTTGAGGAGGGCCACTGGAATGAGTCGAGCAGCTCCGGATGTCCTACTTGCTCTTAGAGGGAGAATCGGTCACTCATGCCTGCAAAGGGCTGTGCTCATGCACTTGCAGACCTGTAAGCGTAAGCACTTTTCCACACACATCTAGACACAGATGCGTGCGCTTTTACTTGCAAGGGACGATCACACAGCACACGGAGCACAGAAAGCAGGCCTGCCTGTCCCATCTAATCCAGCACTCGACAAATGACCTACACACGTATTTGCTTGCTTCTGATTCCCTCGAACTTTTGGCATAACAGGCGCATCTTTGCCTTGCTTGAAGCACTGAAAATCCAAGTGTTGGCAGTTGGAATGAAGGTGCCTGCTATCCTCAGGAGATGGTAATGGCCTTGTGCTCCAACTCCACAGAGGGGCTGATGGGGCCTGATGGGACTCCCCTCCCTTATTTTCTCTAGCTCGTTGCGCCTGCTGCCACGGCAGCGGAGCTTCTTCTCAATCACCCTCCCCCCCCTTTTCCCTGCCAACCTACCCCTAGGCACAAACACTAACCCAAGCCCCACTCCAAGGACGCACCTTGCCTCAGACGCCTCATCCCCCTGCAGCTCGTGCCACTGCTGCTGCTTCTTCTTCTTCCTGCGGCTTTTTGCCCCGGCCCCTTCTGCTGCTCCCTGCCCATCAGCTGGTGCTCTCGCCTCCGCCCCGCCCACCATTCCCATTGGCTCCCCCCCCACAAATGCTTCGGCAGCATCCCCGATGCCGTCCCCAATCCTTGCAGCCCCCGCACGGCCCCCAGCCTCGTCATCTCCATGCGTACGCAGGGTTGACATCGCCTCCCCCGCATCCTCTTGCCCTGCACCTCCTGACCCTTGTCCTTGCACGCCTATCCCAGTGCCGCTAGTGCCGCTCAGCGCTGCTGCTGCCTCCCTTGCGGAGCTTGCCAAGCCGCCACTCAGCTCGCTCTCTGTGCTTTCAAAGTAAGTATGCATGCCGCACTGGACGGGCAGGCTGGGCAGCAGGCCTGTGCTCTCTGGCCGCGGTTTGCGGGGTGGTTCGACCCCAAATCCGGGAGGAGGCGGCTTGCCGCCGGTTCTGCTTGCGCTAGCGTTGCCTTGCTCACCTGCGTCTTGACATGATGCACGAGTGGAGCCCACCTTTCAAAGGCTGCAAGCAAGCCCCGTGCGGCATGCTTCTCCAGGGCAGTGTTCTTTTAGGCACCCTAAGTGGGTGCTCTGTGAGGAAGGACCGCGAAACAGGCAGGGGAATTAAGGGCTGTGCTGGCACTCAACCAAGCCTAAACTCTCACCCCACCTACCAGCCACGTGTGTGTATGTGTCTGCGTGTGTGTGTGTATGTGTGTGTGTGCGCGCGCGCGCGTGTGTGCGCGTGCGCGGCGTGCGTGTGTGCATGCTTTCCGACGTCCACCGCCAGCCACGCACATGGTCCAAAAGCTCCGAAGGCACCACTACCTGCCGCGCGTGCGCCTTGCCAACAAGCACAGAGGGCCATGGTGCCCAGCACGCATGCGGCCTGCAGGAAGGCAAAGGACACCTGGCGCCTACCACGCGCGCGCAAGGAGCAGTGGCGCGTGCAAGATGCTGCGTAGAGCCTTTGCACCACCCCCCACCTGATGACGCGGTGGGCGAGGCTTTCATGGCGCTGCCTGTGTGGAAGAGCGCGTGGGGCGGGATCAGCGCGGGTGCAGCGAGGGGGTGCTGCTGCAGGGGGTGGTGGTCATGCGCCTGCGCCTCTGCATACCCTGGCGTCTGGGCTGACAGGCCCAGGGGCAGCAGCAGGGGGGGAGGATGGAGGATGTCATTGGATGGGAAGGGTGGCGGCTGCGAGATGGGAGGGGGAGGTGGTGGCATGGCACTCCTTCTGTGGGTGGGCAGCTTGCTTGGCTGCCCGTCGCGGCGCGACTGCCAGCTGCCTGCACCACCGGGGAGGCCCACACCCTGCAGTGCCTCTGCAGGCCAGTCCTGCCCCTGCTGCCGCGGCGCTGGCGCATGGCGGAACGAACCCTCCAGCGCCGACACGTCAATTGCTCCTCTCACAAACCTGTGCTGGGATGCAGCAGCGGCAGCGACCCCGGGTGAGGGTGGCCTTACGGGTGGTGCCACTACAGCTGCTGCCGCCGCCGCCGCCGCCTCTGCCGCTGTTGTGGGGGTATGCAGTAGGGCTGAGCAGCTCTGCGCTCCTGCCGCATGCTGCTGCAACGGCTGCCCATGAGCCGCCACCGCCGCACCTGCTGCCGCTGCCACTGATGGTGCTGCTGCTGCGTACTGTGCGTGCTGCGCGGCCTCGGCATGTGCGTGGGCGTGCATGCTGATTGCAGCACGCATCAAGTCTGCCTCCGCTTTCAATTGTACTGGGACGCATCCCTCAGGCGGGGGAAAATGCTGCACGTAGCCGCTAGGCAGGTGGAAGAACAGCAACATGCCCTGGTGGACGTCAAACACCTGCGGGGGAGGACAGAGGACACAGTGACGGGCATGACGCCAAGAACTGCATGCAGTCAGGAGGCAGGCGGATGAGTAGCAGGGTGCCCTGATTGGGAATAGTGCCCTTACTGGCAAAATGTAACCGATTTAGGATGTGATGATAGGCATGGGGTCGAGCGGGCAGGGGGAAAGCACAGCACCAACTTCAGCACCCCAATCAAGCTGGCTCTGGTGCAGTTCACAGCTCTTTATATGCAATCCCTCCAGGGGGTACGCAAGGGCACAAGCAAAGGGCCCCAAGAGCCCTTGAGCAAGCAGGGCGGCTTGTGCAAGGTTGCAAGACACTGGCGCACAGCACTCACGCACGCACGGACGCTTGCAGACATCAATTTGATCCCTTGTGGGACACAGCATTGAGGCTTTTGTTGGGTTGGTAGTTGATCAATTGGTGGCAGTCGAATCGCGTCAGAGCGAGCACGCCTGCCTGGACGCAAATGCAGCCCTCCATGCTGCGGCACATCAGTGGCACCTGCTGATGCACACACATGGGGGAGCAAGCCTGCGGCCCCGTGAGCGCACCCCTGCCTCAGCACTCAATGCACGCACCTGCTGCCATTGCAAGGCTTCGGGGCTGAGGGAGGCCAGGTAAGGGTGCAGGACAGGCAGATTAAAGGGGCTGCCCAGGGGGCCGGGAGGCTGGTGCGCAGGTCCGAATGGGAAGTGGGGTGGTGGCGGTGGGGATGGGGGCACGAGGGGCTGCAAAAAGCTGAGCGGGGGGGGTGCCAAGGGGTGGAAAAGGGGA